>ENA-ORBV01006117-ORBV01006117.1-microbial-mat-metagenome-genome-assembly--contig:-NODE-6117-length-21476-cov-7.517548_pt1 | contig 21476 bp, 16 predicted proteins | sample MGYA00237777_ERZ505514 | MGnify/ENA primary metagenome ERZ505514 (study PRJEB26160, sample SAMN06269048) | microbial mat metagenome | isolation source: Oligotrophic lake microbial mat | place... | reverse complement strand
TGGTAGATCTGAGGACTTCTGGGAAAGGAGGCATGGCGCTATCGCCGCCTGATCCGTCACTTTTCCGCCGTACACCCCTGCGCCAGGCGTCGCTGCAGGCGGCTAACGACCAAATCAGTAATGCCATTGCCAACCTGCCCATCTTTCCGTACTATTCCTTCGATCTCGATGTGCTCTAAGGCAGCGTGGACGGCCAGAAGTTCGCAGTGGAACGGCCAACCGTCAAGGCGCGCTACTCGCGCAAGTATTTCGGCCGCGGCAGGGGTGTCGTGGCTTACACGTTATTGTGCAATCACGCGCCGTTGCAGGGCTGGCTCATTGGCGCACACGAATTTGAAGCTCATTACGTATTCGATATCTGGTACCGCAACACGTCAGACATCGTGCCAACCGCGATTACCGGCGACACGCACAGCGTCAACAAAGCCAACTTTGCCGTCTTGCACTGGTTCGGATTGCGCTTCGAGCCGCGCTTCACCGATCTGGAAGAGCAACTGAAAGATCTCTACTGCGCCGACGATCCGGCACTGAGAAATGTCTGGTTCGGCCCGTCAGCCAGATCGACCGGCAAGCAATCGTGGAGGAGAAAGACAACATCGACCAGATCGTCGCCACGCTGGGCCTCAAGGAAATGACCCAGGGGACGCTGATTCGCAAGCTATGCACCTACACCCAGCCAAATCCCACGCGACGTGCGATCTTCGAGTTTGACACGCTGATCCGCAGCATCTACACCCTGCGCTATCTCCGCGACCCGCAGTTGCAGCGCAAGGTCCACCGCTCGCAGAACCGGATCGAGTCCTACCACCAACTACGTTCGGTCATCGCCCAGATCGGCGGCAAGAAAGAACTGACCGGCAGGACCGACATTGAAATCGAGATCAGCAACCAGTGTGCGCGGCTGATCGCGAACGCTATCATCTACTACAATTCCGCGATCCTCTCGCGGCTGCTGATCAGGTACGAGGAAAGCCAGAACGCGAAAGCCCTGGACATGATCCAGAAGATCTCACCGGCGGCATGGCGCCACGTCCACATGAATGGCCACTACACCTTCCGTGGCAACGGGCAACTCATCGACCTGGATGCGATCATAGCGGGAATTAATCTGACGTGACGGAATTTTCGGCGGTTTGGGCTTACAACCCCGAGATGGGCTTTCCCGTCAAAGTCATGTAAGTGCGAACCGACCGTCGTGGTCATCGTCAGTCGGGGAAATAAAGCGGCAGTCTGTCGAGGTTCTGGTAGCTGGTATTCCTATTGAGGCGTACGATGGCCTGGGCGAGAAGCCGATGAGCACGCCCGTGTCGCACCGATTCGGCAACCATGGGCGGCTCTGCTGGCCGTATACGAATCACACTCCGAGGAGACGGCTGGAGTTAAAGCCGAAGCAGCGGGACGTGGCTGAACGGTTCCGAGTCAGCGAGGCGAGCGTGTTTGGATGGGAGGCAAATACTGCGCCACCGAACTTCAGGCAGCTTCCGGCGATTATCGAGTTCCTGCGATTCGACCCGGTGCCGGAGCCTGATTCAGTCAGACTCCAGGTCACAGCTGTCAGAAGCTTAGGCGTAGTCCAAATTGGATCTGCCGGTTCGATCCAAAGCCACCGAGTGTCCCGAGCGCGCCGAGGCTACGGCCGAAGTTCGCCGGTGCAATAAGATTCGCGCCTGGCAGGCCGAACTGCGGTGTGTTGAAAGCGTTGAACATCTCCGTCCTGAACTGTAAGGACCGTGACTCACCAAGAGCGAAATTCTTAAAGACCGAAAGGTCCCAGTTAAACGCAGCCGGCCCCCGAACCACGTTACGTCCCAGGTTCCCGAAAGTGCCGGTTTGCGGCGCGCGAAACGCTGCCCAGTTAATCTGCGAATTAGGGATATCGACCTTTCCCGGCTTCCAGGAGACCCCAGGCACCGCATCCGCGCGCGAGCTTGCCGTTCCGATGCGCATCGAATCGCAGCCGCATACGACATTGACCGGGAAGCCGGTCCGCATCACTGTCATCCCGTTCGCCTGCCAGCCGGAGCCCAACCAATCCGGCAGCCGCGGGGCTTTCGGTATTTCGTAGCTGTAGTCGTACTGCAGCATGTGCCGAGTATCAAAATCCGCGCTGCCGTAACCGTCGCGGCGGTTTTGGTCGTCCTGCGAATTCGTTCCAAATGCGATGCCGCCTTCATCGAGCGTGTGGGACCAAGTGTAGTTCATGTTGGCGCTCATGCCCTTGGCGAAGCGCTTCTTAAACGTTACCTGCAAGGCGTTGTAGTTCGAGTTCAGATCGTTGCGGCTAAGAGTTATGTTTCCGAACTGCGGATATGGTCTTTGCGCTGTGCCGGGAAACAGCCGGTTCAGGTTCCTCGGTCCGGTCAAATGCAGCGCCCGATTCCCAACGTAACCGACCTGCATCATCGAATTGCCGGGCAAAGCCTGCTGCACATTGAAAGACCGCTGCTCCGTGTAAGCCGTGCGCCAGTTCTTTTCGAGCGCCGTGAGCGAAGTGACACCGGCGAAGGAGCCGATAACGGGGAACGGGAATCCCACGAGCGTGGGCACCTGCTGCCGCGTGACCGAAGACGCCTGTTGGGAAATATTATTTGGCACGTTCTGCGCCATCGCCGCATTGAGGCTTGAGTAAAACATCCCGAACCCGGCACGGATTACTGTCTTCTGCGATGCCCCGGGAGTCCACGCAATTCCAAACCTGGGGGCGAAGTTCTTGGTCGGTGCGTTCAACAACTGCGTGCCCACCGGATCCAGCCGGCCAGCCGCCGGATCAAAGTTTGCAATCCGGCCATGCGACTCGGTGGGTGACGTGTCGTACTGGTAGCGCAAGCCGGCATTGATTACCAGACGGCGGTTGACTTGAATATCGTCCTGAACAAAGAAATTGTAGTAGGTGTTCCGCATGCCGGCACGCGGCTGTCCAAGCGTTCCGGCCGAGAATGGGTTGTTGATGGCGAATTCGGAGAGCGTCTGGTATGTGACAATCCGCTGAAACCGGAGTTCCTTATTGTCCTGATTGCGGATGATCTGCGTTCCGAACTTCAACTGATGCCGACCACGCACCCAGGAGAGCGTATCGAGCCAGGAGAATGAATTGTTCGCAACCAGGAGATCAAAGAGGTTGGGCCCCAAACCCGCCGAACCGCTTCCCAGAGCCGTGATCGGAAAGTTGCGCGTCTCCTCGTCCATCGCCGAGCGCGGATCGATGCGCATCCGATTGAAGGAGATTCCGGCTTCGTTCAGCAAACTCGGAGAGATCACCTTGGTATATGTCAGCTTGGAGTTCTGCAAGCGTCCGGGAATGCCTTGAACTTGTCCCTTCGCGACGCCGAAGTAGTTTGCGGTAAGGGAGTCACTCAGGTTGTAGCGGAACGAGAGAAAGTCTGACGAGGATATCCGATAGTCCGCTTTGATCGCGGCGGCGTCTTCCCGCAGTGAGTTCGATACGTTCCGCACGAAACGGCCGAGCCGCGGGTCCGTCGGGGATGTCTCCCCGTTGGGCAGCGGCAGCAGATCCACCACCGGCCGGACGCGGGGGTCGACGGTCTGCCGGAAAGCTTCCGTGGGAACAAATGTGTTCTGCGTGATCCCGAGCCTTTGCCGGATCCCTTCATAGTTGGTGAAGAAGAACAGCTTGTCCCTCACGATGCGCCCACCGAGCGACCCGCCGAACTGATTGAGCCGGAATGGGGGCTTCGTTCCAGTGTTGAAGTAGTTTCGGGTGTCGAGCTTTTCATTGCGGAAGTATTCAAAAAGGCCGCCATGCCACTGATTTGTCCCCGATTTCGTGATGAGGTTCACCACCCCGCCCATGGCTTGCCCGAACTCGGCGGAGAATGACGTGGCGTAGACACGAAACTCCTGGACCGCGTCGACACTAGCTCTCGTGATTCGGTTCCGCGATGCTCCATAGGTATTGTCGAGCGAATCGAAATCCACACGGCTTGCGTCGGCGCCGTCGATAAGGAAACGCAAACCGCCTTCAGACCGGAAGGTCGAAGAGCCATTCATCGACTGTTGCGTCGCACCGCCCAGCAGAACGGCGCCAGGGATGATGGTGAGCAATTGCGTCAAGTTGCGTCCATTGAGCGGCAGGTTGTTCAACTGCTGCTGGCCGACGATGCCACCCAGTGTTGTCGATGCCGTATCCACCAGGGGCTGCGAATCGGCGACAGTCACCGTCTCGGTAACAGCGCCGGGTTCGAGCGGGATGGTGACGCGCAGACGATCGGACACTCGCAGTTCCAGGTTCGGCCGCACCTGTGTTTTGAAACCGCGAGCCGACGCGCTTAACGTGTAAGCGCCAATGCGAAGCACGGGAATCACGAAGTTGCCATCCGGCCCGGTGACGGTTTCGCTAACAGCCGAGGTGCCCTGATTCCGTGCGCTTATCTTTGCGCCCGGAACAACAGCGCCGGAGCCGTCGATCACGGTGCCGAGTATCGTACCGGAATCAAGTTGCGCAACGAGCGGAATTGCGGAGAATATCAACAGAGAAAGGCTCACCAATATTCGCATGGTGGCCAGATTATATATCTCGTGGGGTGTACGGCGCAAGAGTGATTCGAATCAGTGTCGCAGCCAAATGAAAATGTCCTATTCTGCCAAGTAGAAATGTCCTACTCGTGGATCGGGCCGCCCCTCGCCATTCCCCTCTGGATGCATGGTGTTGCATCGCGGCCAGCCGTCAAGGCTACCCTTCGGCGCATTGAACCGCGCGGCCTTGACGGCACCAGGCCGCGATGGGAGAACGCACCGTGATGAGGGGAATGGCAAGACTGTTCTGCCGCAGTTTCAGGCAAGCGGGAAAGCGGACATTTCTACTTGGCGTTGACACGCACGGTTTTTCCGATTGAGCATTCCCGCGGAATATGAGATGATTTCCCCAATTGACTGAACGGGGATTTTTTGAAGCGGGGAGCCGTACAACCACATGAGTCGTGAAAGCATCAGCGCCTTTTTTCCGGCGTACAATGACGGTAAGACCATCGGCGGTTTAGTAGAAAAGACCTTAGCGCTTTTGCCTGGCATCGCCGATGATTTTGAAGTGATCGTCATCAACGACGGCAGTATCGACGAGACCGCCGAAGTTCTGGAGCGGCTCCGCGAGGCGAATCCGGATCGCGTCCGGATCGTCACGCATGAACAGAATCGCGGCTATGGCGGCGCATTGCGCAGCGGCTTCGCGGCCGCGTCCAAGGATCTGGTGTTCTACACCGACGGCGACGGCCAGTACGATCCCGGCGAGCTTATTGAACTCGCGAAGAAGATGGGACCGAGCGTCGGTTTCGTCAACGGCTTCAAGAAGAATCGCAACGATCCCTGGCATCGCGTGGCCATCGGTTGGCTCTATAACCGCTTCGCGCGATTCATTTTCGGCATCCGGATTCGCGACATCGATTGCGATTTCCGGCTTATCCGCCGCGTTCTGCTGGAAGAGTTGTCGCTCCGTTCCACCAGCGGCACGATTTGTGTGGAACTGGTCAAGAAGCTGGAGATTGGTCCGTACCTGGTTGAGGAAGCCGGCGTGAGCCATTATCCACGGCTTCATGGCAAGTCGCAGTTCTTCCGGTTGCAGTCGCTGGCCGCCACCTTCTTTCAGTTGGCGCGACTCTATGTAACGTTAGTGATTCTGCCGCAAGTCACGGGCCGGGATGTCCGGACCGTGTGAGCACCTACTGAATGGCCATGGTGACGGTCTGGCTCTCGACGCCATTGGCGCGAACGACGATCGGCACCGCGTCGCCGGTGGGGGGCTCAGCCGGAAGAACCGCCGAGACAAAGTAAATGCCGATCTGGCCAGGCGCCAAATAGGCCTGAACATTGGCCGCCAGTTGCGATCCGATCGACACTTCCATGACGCCGGTAACGTTTAAAAGAGTCTCAGCCGGAACCGCCTTTCCTTCGTCGAAGAAAGGATTGGTGGCGCCCAGGCCGGTCGTCACAATCAGGATAGATTCTCCCGCGCGCGCTGGATTATCCGGTGTCGCGAAAGCAATCGCGCCGTCCGGCGCCACCCGGTATACCTGCCCGGCTCCGGCGCCGGTGCCGCTCAACGTTGCAATGGCCGGAGAGGCGCTCCCTACTCCAAGCGCCGCTGGGGCCGAGACTAAATCCCCGCGCCGGACCGTCATCCGGTACTCGCTGTTATCCAGATCGTACGGAACCTGCAAATTGACTTGGCCTGGAGACGTGTAGAGCAGCGGCGCGGGCCGCCCATTAAACAGTACTTGCACCCCGCCCAGTTCCAACGGAAACTCGCCCGGTTTGTCGAAACCAAAGCGCGGCTCCAAGCCGAGGTTCTCTCCGTAAATGGTGATAAACGCCCCAGGAGCGGTGATGGACTTGGACTGAAAACTGATCGCGTCCACGATGCTGAACGACCGTAAGCCGGGGACCGCCGAATCGGCGACCCGCCCATTTAGCGTAAGCGTGCCAACGTAAATCTCCCGTTCGGAGACGCCGCGGACAGCCACAACTTTTACCGACGCATTCTCGCCGCTGCGTTCCGGCTTCCAGAAGACTTCCCATAACCCGTTGCCGACCGAAGTTACCGTTACCCGACCATTGGCCGGTTCCGTCGTGAAACGGACCTGCGCCTTGTCGGCGGCATTCACGGCCTGATTGCACTCGTCCTTCAGCTCCATCATGAATCGCAATCCGACGTTGCGCACCACTGTGAACGGCAGCCCCGGTTCTCTGGGAGTGAGCAGGAGCCGCGCACTCGCGCATGACCCGATGGCGCGTTCCGCCCCTTTGGATAGAGTGGTCGGTTGCTGCGAAGACGTGATGACATTCAAGTTGTAGATCAGCCGTTCGCCGTTGGCAAACAGAATCACAATGTCCTTGGTCTCCGACAAATCCGTCGATGTGCCGGTGCGGGTGACTTCCAATTGGATCTCGTTCGTACCGCGGGACACGACGCCCTGCGCCGATGGCACGGCGACTGTACCCGAGCCTCCGCCGAGCGTATACGTGCTGTAGACCGAAGGCTCCGCGGAACGGCTGAACACCGGAATGGTGATGGCGGCCGCGCGAGTCGTTCCCATGTTGATGGTGGACCCGGCCGCGCCGCTTTCAAACAGCCGCTGCGCTGTCCCGCCCTCCGGGAAGTAGAAAACGGTAAGGAACCGGCGTGCCACTCCCTGCTTTGTCTGGGTTTCGAACGTGACAATGTTGCTGGTCTGCCGCGTGGGAAGCGCCGTCCGGTTCAAAACAACGTCATAACCCAATACCAGTTTTCCTTCTTCGGTTCGCGTTGATGTCGACTTCTGCATACTGAACCACGCTGGCGCTCCGTCCAAATCCGTCTTCACCGAAACGTCGGTTTCGTCCAGTCCGGAAAGGAGGATGGAGGTCGCCGGAAGCCGGCTGGCACTGCGTGCATTGAGCGCGGCGATTTCCACCAGCGCCGCCTCCGCGGTGATGTCAATGGAGGTTGTTCGCCCGGTGAGTTGGAAGCTGAGGACCATGTTCACCGGCTGCGAGCACCCGGCGCAACTGGCGCGCACCGGGAGTTGGTAATGCTGGCGGAACAACTGTTTCGGCGTGATGGTGAAAACGAAATCGCCAGACTGCTTCGGTTCCAGCGTCAGCGTGTTCGGCGTGAACGTAATGCCATCAGGCATCGTGGCGTCCAGGCGAATTTGCACGTTATCGGGCGCGTTGTTAAACAGCCGCACCGTCTTGGTGACCGCCGGCTGTGCCGGGTCGACCTTGAAGGGCGTCAGTTGCTCGAGTGCGGAGATCGATGGAATCTGCGCGAGCCGGGCGGCGTCCGGGGTCATATCGACGGTCGTGTTCGCCAGCACCCGCGTGCTGTCGACGGCCAATAATTCGATGCGGCAAGACGCCGCGCGGGAGGGTGCCGACAATGTATCCAAGGCCAACCGCAACTGCGTGGGCGCCACCGCCGCCGACGGTCCCAGGCGCACGAATTTTTCAAAACCGCGGTCGCACGTTACTCGCGTTCGAAAGGCCGTCGGTCCAAAACCGGGGCTGACCGGAATGCCCAGTTCCTGGACGCCGGCGTCGGGCGTATAAGTCCACGTCTGGCGGTTGGGCAACGAAAGCGCCGTCTGAGCTCGGAACTGCGCGTCTTCGAAGTAATAGAGGCGGCTGAGGTTGGTCTTGATCAATACGCCTCGAGGATGCGAGAACAGCACCTCCGGCGCTTGGGCGGCACCGTCGAAAAATGCGACTGGGCGCGTCTGCCCGGTCAAAACATTGTTGCCGGTCACTTGGAAGTTAAACAGGAACCGCCGCCCCGATTCATTCGAACTGCCCGTGCTGCAGCAGGAAACTGCCAGAATGCGGCCGCCGAAATCCACCGCCACGGAACTAATTTTAAGGTTCACGTTGTTACGCAGAGACTCATCCAACTGCAACGTCACGGCCGCTTGGGTGTTCGTGTTCAACCGCCGCAGCGACCAGAAATTCGCGTTCGTGCCGCCTAGCAATAGCAGGTCTCCCGAGGGCAACAACGAGACGGAACGAATGCTACCGCCGGAATAAGTTTTATTGAAGTTCCACGACCCGCTCAACGGGTCCCCGGTGCCTGTTTGGACTTCTCCCTGACCGCGAAATACCACGTGCGCCCGTTTTGCCTGGTCGACGAGCAGCGTGGCGTCCGCGCAACCGCTGGTGCTAGGCAGCGGGTTCGCCCGGCGGGCGATGGTGGCGCTGGTTTGAATCAGAAAGTTGCAGTTCCGGTCGAGCATATATAGTCGGCCGTCCGGGTCGTTAGTTACGGCGACAATCGGGTACGGCAGCGCGTCGATGGGAACGTCTTCGTTGGGCAACCGCGCGGGCGGCGGATTGTCGGGATTGAAGTTGCTCCGCGCGATCCGCTGCACGGCGCCATTGGAAGCGATGCGGTAGACGGCGCCGTCGGCGCCCTCGACGACGTAAACCTGTCCCTGGTTGTCGGTGCTGACGCTGACGGGATTGTCGAATGCGGCCCGAAACGCGTTGTTTCCCGTGATGGGGATGTAGCGGAGCAACCGCGAGACTTCCTGCGGAACGAAGACTTTTACAGGATCGGGGACGTAGCGCAGCAGCCGCTTTTCGTTCAGGTCCAGACTGATTAGCTGGGTGCCCTGGCGTGCAATCCGGCCCCGCAGCGAGGAAAAGTTGTCCAGATCGACACGCAGTTCGGCAAACGCCAAACGGAACAAATTCGTTGTCGATGGCGAATAGAGAAAAATGTTGCCATCGTCGGTTTGAACGATGGACTTCACCGGATTGAAGTTGAGTACCGTGTAGCGCCCGTCGACGAGCATGGAATACTGAAATGCCGGAGTGAGCCGCGAAACCTGGCCATCGGTGGAAAGGAAAATGTTCCGGTCTTTGTCGACGGAGAGCGCGTCAAATTCAGGCAAGCTGGGATTGGGCTTGGCGCTGAGCGCCGCCCGCAGATTCGCGGTCCCGTTCCAATGCAGCACCATGGCTGTCGCCTGGTTCTCCAAGCGGAATATATAAAGGTACCGGTTGGTGACGTCGATCCCGTTGTCCTTGATGATCTCCTCGCGCAAGAATCCCAAATACGGATTACCCGCCGGGTCAATCGCCAACTGCGGCGAATTTGTGTAAGTGTCGCGAGACATCGTGAAAAGCGGCAGATCGAAGGTTGCCGGGTCCATGCGGTCCCGAATGACGCGATCCGATCCCGATCCCATTATTCGCGTGACGGTTCCGTTCGGGGCCACCTTCGAAAGCGTTCCGCGCCCCAGATCCAGGACATAAAGCGTCCCGTCCGGCGCCACTTTCGCCTGCAGCGGCCCCACGAAACCATCGGCCACCTGCCGGATCCGGTTGTCCGCCGTCCATTCCACAATCGATCCCGATTCGGACAGGCAGAGGTATCTGGCGCCGGACGGGGTGGCCTCAAAACAGGAAACCTCCGAACTGCCGGAAAGGTAGTAGGCTTCCGAAGGCACGCCGGCCGCCGGAATTCTCGATTGGAGCCGGGCCGTCAGCGGAAAGGCGAACTCCTGCGCGAATATGGCGGAGCCTCCACAGACCAGGGCGAACACAAAGCTGAAACGATGCATGGATCTGGCGAATTTCTCCTTATATAGTTGTAACGCGGATTCCCGAAGATGTATGCGTCATTTGTACTTAGGGCGGACAGATTTTACCTGCCGGCGACGGCGGACCGGGACGCTCATATACCGTTGCCTGCGTTTCGGCATACGTCTAGTCCGTGTCCAGGTTCCGCCGCGGCCTTCTAGAATAGAGTAAATGCTTCTGTACTTGGATGCGAACGCTGCGCTGCTGCTGGCCGCTGTTGGTGTCCTGCTGATTTGCGCCGAGTTCTGCTTGCCGGGCTGGGTTCTCCCCGGAGTGGCGGGAGGAGTGTGTCTGCTGTGCGGTTCCCACCGCCTGGCAATGCTGGACGCCGACGCGGCGGCGGCGGCGGGAATCGGCGCGGCGATAATCGGCGCGGCGGCGGCGGGCTACGGCCTGCTACCCGAGTGGGCCGGTCTGCCGCTGCTGGCTAGCGTGCCATGGCTCTGCCGCTTGTTGCTGCCGGGAACGATACAATGGCCAGTGGCGACGCTGGCGGCCGTGTCCCCGATGGCTGTTTTTTTCCTCCTTCGTATCGCCGCCCGTGCCTGCGCAAACAAAACATTCCTACAATAAGTTGTTTTGGCGTGCCAGACAGTATATTCTCAGGGAGAGCAAAAGAGGGAGTAACGGGAATGCCTCGTAACGAAGACGGTGAAATGGAATTAGTGCTCGGCAACAAACAGTTGTTGAGCGTTCTTTTCATTCTGGTGGTGCTGCTGGGTGTGTTTTTCACAATGGGTTACGTCGTGGGGCGAAACAATCCCAGCGACGAGAAATTACGTCTGGCGGTGGCCAGGAATCAGGTTGCCGTGGCGGGAAAATTGCCGCCGATGACTGTGGATCCAACGTCCGGCGCCGTCTCGACTAAGCCCAGCCCGGCGGCGGCGGAAACACCGGCCCCGGCCCAGCCGGTAACGGTTGAACCCACCAGGAAGGAACCGGAAAAGAAGGAGGAGCCGAAAAAAGAGACGGTCAGGATAGCGGCCGAACTCAAGAAGGAGGACGCGAAAATGAAAGAGCCCGCTCCCGCTCCCGCTCCTTCCGTTCCGGTTGTCGTTGCCGGCGGGATGTTCCAAGCCACGCCGAGTGCCGGACAGTATCTTCAGGTTGCCGCTATCGATCGCCCCGGCGCAACCGGGATGGCGGAAGCGTACCGCAAGCAGGGCTTCCCCGCGCTAATCACTCCCAGTTCTTCCCCTACTTTGTTCCGCGTCGTCATTGGACCGCTGAAAGATAGCGGAGCCGTCGCCGATACCAAAATGCGCTTGAAGAATATCGGCGTCGAGGGCGCGATCCTGCGAAAATTCTAGGGTGAGCGATTTTGTTCAGATTGACCTTGCCCGCCCGCGGCTGCCCGCGTGGCTGCGCAAAGCGGACACCCACTTTGAGGCGGTCCATGAACTGAAACGGGGCCTGCGCCAGCGGAATTTGCACACCGTCTGCGAGTCCGCGCGCTGCCCCAACATTCATGAATGCTTCCATCGGGGCGCCGCCACGTTCATGATCCTCGGCAACCTGTGTACTCGCGGTTGCGGCTTCTGTTCGGTCCCGAAAGGCTCACCAGCCAAGATGGAATTCTCGCTTGACGCCGCCGAGCCGGCCCACGTTGCCGATATGGCGGCGCAGATGAATCTGCGCTATGTCGTCATCACCAGCGTGAATCGCGATGAGCTTCCCGACGGCGGCTCGCGGCACTGGGCCGAAACCGTACGGGAAGTCCGGAAAGTCCTTCCCGACGCCAAAATCGAAGTTCTCACCCCCGATTTCTGCGGCGACACGGATGCCGTCGCTCGCGTTCTCGACGCCGGACCCGACGTTTACAATCACAATATGGAGACTGTCCGCCGCCTCTACCGCCGTGTGCGTCCGCAGGCCGATTACCGGCAATCTCTGGACGTGCTGGCATTCGCCCGGCAATACCGGCCGGACGTGTTGACGAAGTCCGGACTGATGGTGGGCCTTGGCGAAACCGGGGAGGAGGTGCATCAGTTGCTTCGCGATGTGCGCAATTCCGATGTCCACGTCGCCACCATCGGCCAATACTTGCAGCCCACGCGGCGTAATCTCCCCGTCACCGAATACCTGACGCCGGAGCAGTTCGCGGCCTATCAATCCTACGGCATGTCCATCGGCTTTCAAATGGTCTTCAGCGGACCCTTCGTCCGCTCCAGCTATATGGCCGACCTCGTCAACGAGCAGGCCACGTCCCACTAGCGTGTCGATCCGCATACTGCTCGCGCTGCTTACCGGACTGCTGCTGGTGCTGCTCTATCCGCCCTTCGGCTTTGCGTTGCTGGCGCCTCTTTCACTGACGCCGCTGTGTCTGGCGCTCGGCCGCGAATTCCGGCCTGTCGCGCGCTTCGCCCTTGGCTTTATCAGCGGGCTGGTTCTATGGGCGGGCGTTTGCTGGTGGATCGCCCCTGTCCTGGCCGTCCATGGCGGCATGGGCGATTTCGGAGGCTGGGGTACTTTCGCCCTGTTCTGTCTGCTCAAGTCCATTCACTGCGGTCTGTTTGGCTTGCTGGCGGGAGTCCTCATAAAGCACTGGTTCGCGCCACCGGCTATAGCGCTCCTCTGGGCTGTCCTTGAACGCACCCAGGAGCCGTTGACGCTCTTCGGCTGGCTGATGCTCGGTGACGCCGGTATCGATATGGGCTTGCCGCTTCGCGTGGCTCCATTTGCGGGCGTCTACGGCATCTCATTTCTCTTCGCCCTGACCGCCGCCTGCTTCGCCGCAATTCTGTTGAAGCGACCGCGTCAGCACGCCTTATGGGCATTGCTGACGCTTCTTCCCGTCCTGTTGCCCGCGCTCCCCGCCGCTCTCCGCCCTGCAGCCCACGCCGCCCTTGTCCAACCCAATCTTCCCACCGCTCACGAGGCGAATCCGGACTCGTACGCCGAGTCTAAAGCCCATTTCGCCCGGCTCTCGCTCGATGCCCTGCGGGAAGGGCCTGTTGATGTCGTCGTCTGGCCCGAAACGCCCGGCCCCATGTTCTACGATGAGGATCCGGACCTCCGCGCTCGTGTTCGCGAAGTATCGACCGCCGCCAACGCGCCCGTGATCCTTGGCACAATTTGGCGAGATCGATCCGGCGCCCCGCGCAACTCCGCACTTATCGCTCCGGCCGCCCTCCGTTACGACAAAATGTTCCTCGTTCCCTTCGGCGAATATGTTCCGTCGCTCTTCTCATTCGTCAATCAGGTCTCCGACGAAGCCGGCGCCTATATTCCCGGCGAGCGTATCTCGCTTATGCCCATCGGAGGCCGGAAGGCAGGCACGTTCATCTGTTACGAATCGGCCGTCGGTCATCATGTCCGCAACTTCGCGCGCGAGGGCGCGAGTGTCTTTTTCAATATCTCCAACGACGGCTATTTCTTCCGCACACCGGCCCGTGAACAGCATCTGCAATTGGTCCGCATGCGCGCGGTTGAAAACCGGCGCTGGATTGTCCGCGCCACGAATAACGGCATTACCGCGGTAATCGATCCGGCCGGAGCGGTGCGCGAACAGATTCCGCCTTTCGACCGGCGTTCCGTTCGCGCCGGTTTTGGCTATGTCGAGGAGCTAACCATTTTCACCGTTGGCGGGGACTGGTTCATTGTCGGGGGCGCGCTGGCCGTCTGCGCCGCGCTCATCGCTTCGCAATGGCCGAGTTATCGCAAACCGCGCCCTCGCAAACCCCAACCATCACCCCAGCGCAAGCCGGAAAACCGTCCGGAAAATGATCCACCCCGCGCGCGCGGAAGCGCGTAAGTTTCCGCTCACCTTATTCTCCCCGGCCACTCGAACTCCATAACGCACCGGAACTTCAACCACCCGCAGACCCAAACGCAGCGCCTTAATCTGCATTTCAATCGTCCACCCGTAATTGCGGTCCTCCATCTTCAGCCTCTCCAACGCATCGCGGCGGATCGCGCGGAATGGTCCCAAATCGCTATAACGGCCGCCCCAAAATAACCGCATCAGGAAACACGCCAGATCATTCCCAAACTTCTGATGCGGCAACAACGCTCCCTTTGCCGCCTCCCCCGTTGTCCGCGACCCAATCACCAGATCCGCCTCGCCCGCCCGGATCGGCGCCAACAGTGCGTATGCCTCCAGAGGGTCTTCCGACAAGTCCGCCTGCATCCAAACTACAATTTCAGCCTCCGGCGGCAACGCCGCTATCGCCGCCAGCGACGCCGCTCCGTACCCCCGCTCCGGCTCAGTTACAACCATCGCTCCCCGCGCCTTCGCCACCGCCGCCGTCCCATCCGTCGAACCGTTATCCGCCACAATAATCCACCGGAACAAATCGACCGGTATCGCGTCAAATAGTAGCGGCAGGCATTCTGCCTCGTTCAAAGCCGGAATTATCAAAGCCGCTACCATTTCAGAGTACAATTCAGCGTAGTAGGGATTCATGACGCCTGACCAGCCACAGCCTGAAAAACCCGCCGAAACCAGACACCTTCTGCAGGGCGCGGCCTATTGGCTGCGCGACCTCATGCTCTCCGTCGTCATCGCCGTTGTCATCATCTTGTTCCTATATCAGCCCGTCAAAGTCGAAGGGACGAGCATGATGCCCGCGCTTGAAGATCAGGAGCGGATCTTCATTAACAAATTTTTGTACCGCTTCGGCCTCGGCGAAATCGAACGCGGCGATACCGTCGTCTTCTGGTTCCCCCGCGATCCGTCGAAGTCCTACATCAAACGCGTCATCGGCGTGCCTGGCGATCTCATCGAAGTGCTCGACGGCGAGGTGCGGCTTAATGGCGCCGTTGTCAACGAACCCTACGTCGCCGAAGAGTTCCGCGACCGCCTGACCGTCCCCGCCACCCGCGTTCCCGCCGACTCCTTCTACGTCATGGGCGACCATCGCACCTCGTCGAATGACTCGCGCGCGTGGGGCGTCGTTCCCCGGCGCTTTATTTACGGTAAGGCTGTTCTCGTCTACTGGCCGCTTGAAAAAATGGGCGTGCTTCGATAGCGGCGCGGAGCCAAGCCTAACTCGAAAACACCCGCCCCTTATTCTGACCAATCAGGATCTGAAACAACCGGTGCGAAATCAACTCATGCAGCGTCAACAACTCGCTGTTCGCCGCCGTGATTCCGGCCGCGTCCCGAATATCGGCTACCGGCGGTCCGCCAGCCTTCAGGGCCTCCGTCGCGTCTTTAATCACCGGATCCGTCATCGCCTCCCCGGCCATCTCCCATAGCGCGATAAAGCGGTCGACCGCCGTCGGAAAGCTCACGTGAAAAACCCCGTGCGAGGAAGTCGTTCGCGGCGGTTTGTAGTCCAAGTTGAAAGGCCCGTTGTAGCCATACGTGCGCAGCAGGATCAAGACGTTTAACCAGTCCAGCGGATTCACCAGGGCCACCGCGATATCGACATCATGCTTGCCGGGATAGCCGTCATTAATGTCGAAGTGGAACAGCTTGCCGCACATCAGCGCCCGCGCCAGCGCCGCCCGCGGGGCCGTTCCCCACATCAGTTCATGCAAGTACTCCGGGTTCAATCCGACCATCGCCGGATGCTTGATCAGGCCCGAGAAAATCAGCGCCAGCATGGAGTCCGACGTCGGCAGCAGGATCTCCGCCACCGGCTCAAACGGCTTCGCTTCCATGCAATGCTTCAGCGTCGCCCGGTCGTTTTTCAGCGACAGTTCGATGTCCTTCTCACACGCCGCGTTAATACACTCCGCGTACCACTTCAGCGTTTGCAATTCGTCCATCGCGCCCTGAATGAAATAGCCCAATGCGCCCGGCCAGTAAACCGCATATTGAGCGCCTAACTGATGGCCAATAGCGACGGTGTTCTCCACGCGCCAGTTGGCGTACTCGCGAACCTGGCCGGAATGCGCCGCCGGGCTGGCCGCCCACACCGGATTGTGAAACGTCTCAGTGGTGACCATCGAGCAGGCCAGCCCGTTTTTCTTCAGCGTTTCGCCAATGCGCCCAACGATGGCGTCCTGCCCATCCCGCCCCAACTGGTCCGTCGGAATTACGTCGGTGTCGTGCGTACACCAGTAGCCAATACCGATTTTGGCGTACTCCTCGATCACCCTTTCAAACGTCACATCGGGCCGGGTCCTATCTTGAAAAAGAGAATGCCCCGGATAGGCCGCCGCCCATTGCGGGCCGGTGATGAAATACTTCCGGCGTTGATCCGGGGTGTAAGCGCCGCCGCAGGCCGCCGCGAGGCGTTCCACTACGGATTGTTGTTGATTGACAGGGATCGGAGGCATAAGTGGCTCAAACAAGTATAGACCCCTGATAGAATGATCGGCTGATGACTCAACCCGCCAAGCCCGCCACTCTTCCCTCGTTGGTGCCACCGCCGGCCGAGTTCGCCGCCCAGGCCAACGTCTCCGGAATGGACGCCTACAAGGCGCTCTATGACAGCGCCGTTAACAACCCTTCCGAGTTCTGGGGCCGTCTCGCCGAAACCGAGTTGGACTGGTTCCAGCGGTTCGACAAGGCGCTCGACTGGCAGCCGCCCTTTGCCAAATGGTTTACTGGCGGCAAGATCAACGTCAGCTATAACTGCATTGACCGCCATCTGAAAACCAGCAGGAAAAACAAGGCGGCCATCATCTTCGAAGGCGAGCCCGGCGACCAGCGCATCATCACGTACCAGGAACTCCACCGCCTCGTTTGCCGTTTCGCCTCCTCGCTCCTCGCGCTCGGATTGGAAACCGGCGACCGCGCCATCATCTACATGCCGATGATCCCGGAAGCCGCTATTGCTATGCTGGCCTGCGCCCGGCTCGGCATCCCGCACAGCGTTGTCTTCGGCGGCTTCTCGGCGGAAGCGTTGAAGGCCCGCATCCAGGATCTGGAAGCCAAAGTAATCCTGACGACCGATGGCGGCTGGCGCCGCGGCAAGGAAGTGCGCCTTAAGGACGCGGTCGACGACGCCCTCAAGTTCTGCCCCAGCGTCGAGCATGTTGTCGTCTACCAGCGCACCGGTTCCCATGTCCACATGGAATCCGGCCGCGACCATTGGTGGCACGTACTGGACGAAACCGCCCGCGAAGACGTCCCCGCAGTCGAACTCGATAGCGAGCATCCGCTCTACGTCCTTTATACTTCCGGAACCACCGGCAAGCCCAAGGGAATTCTCCACACCACCGCCGGATACATCCTGCAATGCACGATTACCATGAAGTGGGTTTTCGACCTCAAGGAATCCGACACTTACTGGTGTACCGCCGACGTTGGCTGGGTCACTGGCCACTCTTATGTCGTCTACGGGCCTCTCTCCGCCGGCGCCACGACGATCATGTACGAAGGCGCTCCGGACACGCCCGCTTTTGACCGCTGGTGGCGTCTGGTCGACAAGTACAAGGTCAGCATCTTCTATACTTCCCCCACCGCCATTCGTGCCCTGATCCGTCAGGGGGACCACTGGCCGGAGCGTCACAACCTGGACAGCATCCGCCTGCTGGGGAGCGTCGGCGAGCCCATCAATCCCGCCGCCTGGGAATGGTTCCACCGCATTATCGGCCACAACCGCTGCCCCATTGTCGACACGTGGTGGCAGACGGAGACCGGCGCCATCATGATCGCCCCCATGCCGGGCGCGGTTCCGCTGAAGCCTGGATCCGGCACGCTCCCCATGCCCGGCCTGATTGCCGAAATTGTCGACAACAACGGCAACCCCGTGCCGGACGGCCACGAAGGTTTTCTGATTCTCAAATCTCCCTGGCCCAGCATGTTGCGCACCATCTACGGCGACCCCGACCGCTATAAGGAGCAGTACTGGTCCAAGGTGCCGGGCGCTTATTTCACCGGCGACGCCGCGCGCCGCGATAAGGACGGTTACTACTGGATCCTGGGCCGAGTCGACGACGTCATGAACGTCAGCGGCCACCGCCTTAGCACGATGGAGATTGAATCGGCTCTTGTCCGCCATCCGGCGGTTGCGGAGTCCGCGGTGGTCGGCAAGCCGCACGAGATTACCGGTCAGGCGGTCTGCTGCTTTGTGACCTTGAAGAAGGGCATCACCGATCACGAGAAGCTGGGGCTGGAACTCCGCCAATGGGTCGCCCACGAGATTGGCGCATTCGCCAGGCCGGAGGAGATCCGCTTTACCGATGCTCTTCCGAAGACCCGCAGCGGTAAGATCATGCGGCGGCTGCTGCGCGAGATTGTCACCAGCCACACTGTGGCCGGCGACGTGACGACCCTTGAGGATATGAACGTGTTGACGACGCTTTCCGCCCAGCACGACGAAGACTAATCATCGCCACTCCACTAGTTAAAAACCTCGACCGAAACATCAAACAAGGCAGCAGGTTCCTTCGCATGCGTCTTCCTGATGGCGCGGCTTCCGTTGATCACGCCGGAAAAATAACCCCGTGAGCTTATACTTCAGCCCATCGTGGCGGCTAAACCGAACGCGCTGGCGGCCGCGACGTATAAGAGCCAAGGTCTGGGAACTGGTAGGCCCGGCGAACCGGGTTTCCCCGGCCGCCCGGACGGCGGTGGGGTTTTAGTTGATTTAGGCGCTAATGGCAAGCATCGGTATAGTAATGACGGCTGCCGCCAGGAAAATGCGTTTTGCTGGCATCGAGACCCTCCTGTCAGGTTTCAAAGTCTTCTCCAGAGAACACTTCCCGGTCGGGATATTGCGATTGCGGTTAGAAGAGAGGGCCTTCGCCGTAGATGCCGCGGCGGATGTTGCGGCTTTCGTCTTCGACTTCGGGGAGGAGTTCGGGGAAGTCGTTGGTGGCGGCCCAGGCGGCGAGGCCGGTGGCGATGGTCAGGTCGTCGTGCGCGCTGTTGTCCTCGGGTCTGGCGTCGTTGCCGGAGAGTTCGAGGAGTTCCTCTTTCAGCATTTCCCAGCCTTCGACGCCGTCTTCGCATTTGAGCGAGTTGGCCGCTAAGAGAAGCTGGAGGGTCGAAACAATGGTGCGGCGGGGCAGGCCGATGTAGCCGCCGGCCAGGGTGTTGGCTCCTTTGCCGCCGGTGATGAAGACGGGCTTGATGGTCACGCTACCGGAGAGGTTGCGGCGCAGGCGATCGACAATGGGCGGGCCGGGGCCGCCAGCGTCGATGATGAGTTGTTTTGACTTTGCGGGCAGTGTGGGATCGAACTCTCCCAGGCGGTCCTCAAGCAACTCGTAGAGGCTTTCGTAACTGATTCCGATGGGAAACCGCTTGAGGAAACAGATGTTGAGTTGGGGCTCGAAGAGGTATTCAAACGTCACGGGGCAGCGGCCGTGGGCGACCCAAAAGAGAAAGAGCGCGGCGAGGGCGGAGTGGTCGCGGCGCTGGCCGAGGTCGAGGGCGAAGTACCACATGGGGATGGGGTAGCGGGTGGCGTGGCGGACGAAGCGCAGCTTGCCGGCGGTGAAGGTGGTGGACATGATTTTCTCCTATTGCGGCGGTAGAACGCGTGGCTTACGCATGTTGTCGATCATCTCGACGGTGAAGAGGCGGTTGGCCGGTTGGAGGAATTCGCAGAGGAAGTCCTGGCCGTATTTGATTTCGTCGATTCTCTTTTGCATGGCGAGGAATTCCGGGTCGATGTCGGGGCAGTCGGCGACGGTGGAGAAGACTTTGTGCCAATTCGGATCGCCGCTTTTCCAGAAGTTGTAGAAGAAGCCCGCGGGGCGGCGCGGGGTGGACATCAGCCAGATGGCTCCGTGGGTGCGCGCGACGGCGGGCGAGACGGAGAAGAAGACCTGATCCTTGACGAGCGCGGCTTCGTCCACGATGAGGACATTGGCGGTGTTGCCGACACTGGTGTCGGTGGTGTGGGCGACGGCGAAGATCTGGCTGCCATTGTCGAGTTTCAACGAGAATTGATGGCCGAGGGCGCGGCGGATTTTGTGGCCGAGGCGGACGGCGAAGTTGCAAGCGCGGTCGATTAAGATACCGGCTTGGATCTTGGTTCTGGAAATGATGACGATGGTTTGATCGGGAATGGTTAAGGCCCGGTGGAGGGCTTTGAGGGCGATAGTGGTGGTCTTGCCCCATTGACGGTTACAACACAGGATCAGGTACTTCGCGTCGATATCGAGGACTTCGGCCTGTTTGGCGCTGGGCGTGAAATTGAGCAGTTTTTGAGCCCATTCGGAAGTTTTCAGCGGCGGACCGGCGGGTTCGGGACATAGTTCTGGCGTAGCGATTCTGGCGAGGTGCCGGATGGCCGGGCCGAGGGTGAAGAATGGGCGTTTCATATTGTGGTTACGCTGCCTTTCTGGGTGCGGAGGGCATGTCGTCTTCGGTGTCGATGCCTTTGGCGACGTCATCGGGCGGCATGACGACGATTTTGCAGTGCGGGAACTGCTGTTTGTAGGCTTTGATCACTTCGGCCGAGTTTTCGGTGATGTAGACGGTGGGTTCGTTTATTTGCGTTTCCGTTTCGGCGGGTTGAATGGCGGCAGCGGTAGGGAAGTTGGCATGAACGAACTTGATGCGACGTTCGAGACGGGCGATGCGAAGTTCGAGCTGGTCGATCTGGCGGTTGATGCGATGGGCGACGGCGCCGGAGGTATAGAGTTTTTGGACGGAACGGGCCATGGTTTCGATTTCGGCGAGTTCGGGGGCGACGGTGGACGGGGCGTTGGCGCTATCGACAATGGCGAGATTCCATTGGAAGGTGAGGCAATGGTTGAGGCGGTCGACCTGCCAGCGGGCGGTGGCGATTTCCTGGACGATCCCGGCGGCAAGCTGGTTGAGAGGCTGGTAGATGTCGATGAGTTGTTTGAAGAGGCCGTTGTAGGCGGCGCGGTCTTCGTTGCACAGGACGGCGTGATGGGGCGGGAGGAAGGGGGAGACAATTTGGGCGTATTCCTCGGATTTGTTGGCGTTTTGGGAAGAGGCGGCTTTGCCTTCTTCGGTGATTGGGCCATGGGAGTTTGCTCCGTTTTCGCGGGCGATTTTGGCGCGTTCTTTTCTGGTCATGGCGGGCTCCTTCTATTGGGTTTTGAAATGGAAAAGGCCCTCCTTTTGGCGGGAGGGCCTTTTGCGCGGCGCGGGTATTCCCGAGCCGACTTCACACTAGCACACGCGGACCTAGTACTTTGGGGGTGCGATTTTGGAAGGTGTTGAAAATAAGCGAAATATAAATTTCAAAAGTTTGGTACGGCTTCCAGGGCGGGATGAAATATGGCATGAAATCCGATTCCGGGGATAACGGTCGCGGAGTATTTGGCGATGGAACGGGCGTCGTCGTTAAAAAGTGAGTTTGCGGGCGGGGAAGTGTTTGCAAGGGCCGGGTGTTGCCAGCGAATCCGGTGGCAGGGGAGGTACTGCCGGAGTCTACAGTACGTGTTGGTGGCAGGATGCGATGCGGGTGGATGCCCTTGCATTGCTCTCGAGTTCGCTGATCGACATCCGCGAATGGATGCGTCGCGCCGATCGGCTTCGCGGGCTTCCCATGCTCGTGAGCCATGGTTAGGCGGACCACGATCTT
>ENA-ORBV01006113-ORBV01006113.1-microbial-mat-metagenome-genome-assembly--contig:-NODE-6113-length-21491-cov-7.417717_pt1 | contig 21491 bp, 22 predicted proteins | sample MGYA00237777_ERZ505514 | MGnify/ENA primary metagenome ERZ505514 (study PRJEB26160, sample SAMN06269048) | microbial mat metagenome | isolation source: Oligotrophic lake microbial mat | place... | reverse complement strand
GCTGCCACTGGTGTACCGCCTGACAGCGGTCTGGGGCAACCACGAGGGCTCGATCCTGCTGTGGTCGCTGATCCTGTCGCTCTGGACGGTTGCGGTGTCGATCTTCTCGCGCCAGCTCGATGACCGCATGGTGGCACGCGTGCTGGGGGTGATGGGCCTGATCAGCTGCGGTTTCATCCTGTTCACCTTGTTCACGTCCAACCCGTTCGAGCGCATGTTTCCGCCGCCGGCCGACGGCCGCGACCTGAACCCGCTGTTGCAGGACCCGGGCATGGTGATCCATCCGCCGATGCTCTACATGGGCTATGTCGGATTCGTCGTGGCGTTCGCGTTCGCGGTGTCCGCCCTGTTGTCGGGCCGGCTGGACGCCGCCTGGGCGCGCTGGTCGCGGCCGTGGACGACGGTGGCCTGGTGTTTCCTGACCGCCGGCATCGCGTTGGGCAGTTTCTGGGCCTATTACGAGCTGGGCTGGGGCGGCTGGTGGTTCTGGGACCCGGTCGAAAACGCCTCTTTCATGCCCTGGCTGGTGGGCACGGCCTTGATCCACTCGCTGGCGGTTACCGAAAAACGTGGCGGTTTCAAGATGTGGACGGCACTGCTGGCGATCCTGACATTTTCGCTGTCCTTGCTGGGCACTTTCATCGTGCGCTCCGGTGTGCTCAGTTCGGTGCACGCGTTCGCCACCGACCCGACCCGTGGCGTCTTCATCCTGGGTTTTCTGGCCATCGTGATCGGTGGTTCGCTGACGCTGTTTGCGTGGCGCGCTCCCAAAGTGGGCCTGGGTGGCAGCTTCGAGCCGGTGTCGCGCGAGTCGATGCTGCTGGCCAACAACGTCCTGCTGCTGGTGGCGGCGGCCGCCGTCTTGCTCGGCACGCTGTATCCGCTGGTGATCGATGCGCTGGGCATGGGCAAGTTGTCGGTCGGCCCGCCTTATTTCGATACGGTGTTTGTGCCTTTGATGACGCCGGCACTGTTCCTGATGGGTATCGGGCCGATGGCGCGCTGGCGCCAGGCCAGCGTGCCCGATCTGGCTTACCGCCTGCGCTGGGCGCTGGGTGTCAGCGTTGCCAGCGCGGTGGTCGCCTTTTTTGCGCTCGGCAAATGGACCCCCATGATCGGCCTGGGCCTGGCCCTGGCGGTCTGGATTGCCAGCACCGCGGTGCTGTTTCTGGTGACCCGGCTGCGTGAAAACCGCTCCGCCAGTTGGTTGCGCCGTTTCTCGGCGCAGCCGGGCAGTTTCTACGGCATGCTCCTGGCCCATTTCGGCGTGGCGGTTTTCATCGTCGGTGTCACCGTCGTCAGTGGTTTCCAGAGCGAGAACGACGTGCGCATGGAGGTCGGTGACACCGCTTCAGTGGCGGGCTACCGGATGCGACTGATCAAGATCGAAGACGTACGCGGCCCCAACTACGAGTCTTCGCGGGCCACCATCGACGTCAGCCGCGATGGCAAGACGATTGCGACCTTGACGCCGGACCGCCGGGTCTACAACGTCAGCCGCTCGCCGATGACCGAAGTCGCGATCGACCGGGGCCTGCTGCGCGACGTCTATGTCGCGTTGGGCGATCCGGTCAGCGCCACCGCCTGGAGCGTGCGCCTGCACCACAAGCCGTTCGTCAACTGGATCTGGATCGGCTGTATGTTGATGGCGCTGGGCGGCGGCCTGGCAGTGCTGGACCGGCGTTATCGCAAGGTACGCGCGCGCAGCTCGGCCGAGAATACATCCGCTCTTGCGCCCGCCCCGGCGCCATCCGGTGCTGGTGCTGGTGCTGGTGTTGGTGCTGGCGCAGGCGTCGCGGCACGATCCAACATTGCCGCAACATGAAGAAGTTCCTGATTCCACTGGCGATCTTCCTGGTTCTGGTTGGATTCCTGGCCATCGGGCTGGGGCTCAATCCGCGCGAAGTGCCGTCACCGCTGATCAACAAGCCGGCGCCGGCCTTCAGCCTGCCGCTGCTCGACGCGCCCGAGCAGAAGTTGTCGGCACAGGATCTGCGCGGCAAGGTCTGGATCCTCAACGTGTGGGCCTCGTGGTGCGTGGCCTGCCGTATCGAACATCCGTTGCTGGTGGAGTTCTCCAAGATGGGCGTGGTGCCGATGTATGGCCTCAATTACAAGGACAAACGTGACGACGCCATTGGTTGGTTGAACAAGTTCGGCGACCCGTACACGCGCTCCTTGTCCGATACCGAGGGTCTGGTGGGCATCGACTTCGGGGTGTACGGTGTGCCGGAGACCTTCGTCATCGACAAAGAGGGCGTGATCCGCTTCAAGCAGATCGGTCCGGTGACACCCGAGGTTTTGCGCGACGACATCATTCCGCTGGTCAGGAAACTCGGTGCTTGAGCGGCTGCTGGTCCCCGCGCGCCGGGCCCTTATGCAGGTGCTGGCCTGCGGCCTCGTGGCCTTGTCGTATGCGGCCGAGGCCAAAGAGGCCGTCTCCGCGTCCGACGACCCGGTGCTGGAAGCCCGGGTCCTGGCCATCGCCGAGGAATTGCGTTGCCTGGTCTGCCAGAACGAGACCATTGCAGCCTCCCATGCCGACCTCGCCGTCGATCTGCGCAAGCAGATCCGGCTCCAGCTGCAGCAGGGCCAGTCGCAGGCGCAGATCCTGGACTTCATGGTCGCGCGTTATGGCGATTTCGTGTTGTACCGGCCCCCCCTGAAGGCCAGTACGGTGCTGTTGTGGGTCGGGCCGTTCGGGCTGCTGTTGGTTGCGGGCGGTGTGCTCGTGGTCAATGTCCGGCGCCACCGGCGCGGCGTACAAACCGAAGAATGGAGCCAGGCGCAGGCGCAAAAAGCGCGCGCCCTGCTCGACGATGGATCTGGTAGCCCATGAGAAGCTGCAATGCAGGGTTGGGGGCATCATGAGCATGTTTCTGGTGTATGTGCTGGGTCTGATAGTACTGGCCCTGGTGATCGTGTTGCCGGCCCTGTTGCGTCGGCGCAGCGAGGGCCAGGCCGCGGCGGCGCAGGTCGACGCCGGCCATGCCAACGTGCTGGTCTTGCGCGAACAACTGGCGGCGCTGAAGGCCGACCACGTGGCCGGCACCATCGACGCCGGGCAATACCAGCTGGCCCGTACCGAGATCGAGCGCCGGGCGCTGGAAGAGGCGCAGGCCATGGAGCAGCCGGTGGTGGTCCGGCGCGCCGGCAAGACCGCTGTCGGGCTGGGGCTGGCGATTCCGGTGCTGGTGCTCGGGCTGTACGGCGTGTTGGGCAAGCCGCAGGCGCTCGACCCAGCAATGGCCGCCGCACCGGGCGAGCTCACGCTGCCGCAGATCGAGGCCATGGTCGATGGCCTGGCCAAACGGCTGGAGAGCCAGACCGCGCCGCAGGAAGGCGATCTGCAGTCCTGGACCATGCTGGCCAATTCCTACGCCGTGATGAACCGCTTCGAGGAAGCGAACCGGGCCTACACGCGTGCGCGTGCCTTGTCGCCCGATAACGCGCAACTGCTGGCCGACCATGCCGACGTGCTGGCCATGTTGCAAGGCCAGAGCGTGGAGGGTGAGCCCGGGCGCCTGGTGATGCGGGCGTTGCAACTCGAACCGAAAAACCTCAAGGCGCTGACGATGGCCGGTAGTTGGGCCTTCGAGCGGCGCGACTTTGCGGGCGCCATCAACTATTGGAGCCAGGCCAAGACGCTCGCGCCACCGGGCGGCGAGTTCGCCGCTGGGCTGGACAACAGCTTGCAGCAGGCGCGGGCCGCGGCGGCTCAAAGCGGGCAGCCGGAGCCTTTGGCTGCCGACAAATCGGCGTCCGCAGCCAGTTCGAAGGATGGCGGCGCAGCGTCGGCCAAGACGGCTGCCGGTGCGACCGGCCGTGTCAGTGGCGAAGTCCAGGTGACCGGCGTTCTGGCCAAGCGGGTGCGCCCGACCGATACGGTGTTCGTGTTTGCCCGCGCGGTCGATGGGCCCCGCATGCCGCTGGCCATCATCAAGCGGCCGGCGGGCGATCTGCCGTTTGAATTCACGCTGGACGACAGCAGCGCGATGGCGCCGCAGTTGCGCTTGTCGGGCTTCCCGAAGGTGATCGTCGGCGCCCGCATATCGGCCAGCGGTGACGCTACGCCGCGCAGCGGTGACCTGACGGGGCAGATCGGCCCGGTCGATCTCGGCTCTGGCAAACTAATGTTGATGATCGACAGCGTCGTTCCCTGATCCGGACGCCAGCGTCTTCTTTTTCCCCGCCCATGTTGACGGCCCGGTCGCTGCCATGAAGAAGCTGCCACCCCTGAATGCCCTGCGCGCCTTCGATGCGGCCGTTCGTACCGGCAGCTTCACCCGGGCTGGTGAGAGCCTGCATGTGACGCAGGGCGCGATCAGCCGGCAGATCAAGCAGCTCGAGCACTGGCTTGGCAAGCCGGTGTTTGTGCGCCACTACCAGGGGCTGATCCTCACGCCCGCGGGCAGCCTGCTGGCGCAAAGCCTGGACGCCGCGTTCGGAACGATTCAGGACGCGGTGGAGCAGATCGGTCATCTGGGCGCGCGCCAGCGCATTTCGGTCAACGTGCCGGAGACCTTTGCATCGCGCTGGCTGGCGCCGCGCCTGCGCACCTTTCACAACCGCCATCCGGACATCGACCTGACCATCACGACCAATGCTGTGGCCAACCAGCGCGATGCCCAGCAATACGACTGCCTGGTGCTGTTCCTGGACCAGCCCTGGACCAAGGGCCATTGCCGGCTATTGCGTCAGGAGCAATACGTGGCGGTGGCGAGCCCGGAGTTGTGGCAAGACGGCATCGCGCCGGCGCTGGAGACGGCAACCCTGCTGCATGTGTTGGCGGGCAGCAAACGTTTGCCGCTGTGGGAGAACTGGTTCGCCTCGCTCGGTATCCGGCATATCGACGTGCGCCCGGGGATCGCGTTCTCGACCATGGACCAGGCGATCAATGCGGCCGTGTCGGGCGCCGGCGTCGCCGTGGTCGACGCGCCGATGGTGGCGCGCGAGTTGTCCGATCACCGCCTGCGCCGGCTCGATACGCATGAGTTGACCGCCGCCCATGGTTACTGGTTCGTCGAACCGCGCGAACGCGCCTTGCGTGAACCCGCGCACAGTGCGGTGGTGGCGCTGTTCCAGGCCTGGCTGCTGGAGCTCAGCCATGCGCCGGCGCCAGGCGCCTGACGCGCCGACAGCCTGCCGCATCACTGCCGCATCACTGCCGCATCACTGCCGTGTCACCACCGCGTCCAATTGCAGAGCGCGGATCTTCTGCGCTGCGTCGCCCGCCTCGGTGCGGGTCGCAAACGGCCCGGCCCGCACCTGGGTCAGGCTGCCGCTGGCACGCTGCAACTCCTGCGTGATGACCGGCAAGCCGGCGTCGCGCAATTTGGCGGCGGCCCGGCGCGCGTTGTCGTCTTGCGCAAACAGACCCACATTGATGATGAAACGCCCGGTCGCCTCTTTTGCCGCCGGCCTGGCTGGCGCGGCATCGGACAAGGCGGCGCGCGGCGCAATGTCAACCGGTGTGCGCGGCGTTTCGCCGAACCGGGTGGAGCGTCGCATCTCGGAAGTCGGCGGCGCCTCGATGGCAGGTGTCGGGAGTGCGGCGTTGCCGACGGGGGCACTGGCCGCCGCGGAAGCGGGCGTCGCGATAGCTACCTGTGCGGGCGCAGAAGCGGCGTTCGCGCCTGCCGGTACCGCTGACACCACATCGCCGTCGACCGGGCCTTGCCGGTGCCGGGTTGGCAGCGCGAGCCACGCTGCCAGCAACAGGCCGGCCAGTATCAGGTTGACGAGCACGATCCAGATCAGGCGCGAATAGGAGCTGGCCTGGCGGTTGAGCATCGCGCAGGCGTCCTGCACCGATGCCGTGCCCGACAAGGCTCTGGCCAGGCGTTTGCGGTAGACCGCATAGAGCCAGGCGTTGCCGAAAAGACCGGGCACCAGCAGAGCCAGCGTCATGGCGCCGGCCCACAGACTCCACTGGATCGAGTCGGCCATGGGTGCGGCCAATTGCGTGAGCACCAGCACGGCCATGGCCACGCCCAGCACGACAGCGATATACGACAAAGCCGGAGCCCACAGCCCCCGGAACACCATCCAATTGAGTGTGCACAGGCAGGCGGCCCAGTTCCAGATCGGTATCGCCTGATCGCGCATGTCCAGGCGCGCCAGCACCGGCAGGTAGTAGTCGGCGCCGACCGGTCCAATTACCGCCCGATGCAGACGGGCGATATGGTTTTCGGGTGACAGGTCGATCGTGGTGATGGCAAGTTCGGTTGCGCGGGCCTCGGCCGGTGTGGTGGACATGCGGCATTTTCGCATCGGGCCAGGTGACGCCTGTGCGCCTGCCGCGCGGCCGTGTTAGCGTGGGCGGGTGCGGCGAATGCGGCGGATCGCGCCGTGACGTGCGTGTCAAAAGGAGAACCCACCGTGCCCAGAAACCTGAAGTCCATGTCCTTGCGCGCTGCCGGCCTGCTGGGGCTCGGGACGCTTGTTGTCGCCGCTGCCGCCGCTTTGGTGCTGCGCGGTGCGCCGGCCCAGGCGCAGAGTGTCATGTCGGCGCCGGCGTGCCAGTGTTCGGCGCCGACCCCCATCAGCGGCATGTCCAGCCGCATCGCCCATTGCATGTGTGGCGCGATGTCGTGTGCCATCACGGAAACCACCGAGCCGCCAGGCAAGGGCAGCTTGATGCAATGCGTGCGCCAGTGACGGCGGCGTGATACGAAATCAGCCGGCAGGCTCGCCGGCCCAGATCGGCAGTTCATGCCGGGGCAGAGCCAGCGCGTCCAGCACCGCCCATGCCGCGTAGGCATCGTTGGCCGCGTACAGGATCTGGCGCTCATCGAGCGTGCGAACGCTCCAGTTCGACGTGGTGACACGTTTGGATTTGAGCAGCCGGCGGTTGTACAGCAACGCGATCGCGGCCTTGACGCCGATGGACTTCGGATAACCGCGCGCACTGAACACGAAGTCCAGGTCCAGCAGGGGCTGGGCGTAGACCTTGAGCAGGTGCATCAGCTGTTTCTGGTCGCTGCGCAGATCGAACCCCACTTTGACCACGTCGCGCGCGGCCAGCACCTCGCGCACCAGCGCCACGTTCTCCTCGTCAAACATCTGCAACACATAGGCCTGCGTGCCGGTTGCAAACTGCACCACATCGGGTCCGCGCAGCGGCTCGCCGGCCGTGAACGTGGGCTTGACCTCGGTGTCGAAGCCCAGGTACGCGCTGCCCAGCAGCGTTGCACGTGCCTGCGCGCGATCCGCGCTCGATTCAGGCAACACAATCTGCTCCAGCCGCAGGCCCTCGAAAGTATCGAGTTGCAGCACTAGTTCCTTGGGGATAGGGCGCAGTCTGGCGGTGGATGTCATGGAGTCGTCTGGCGGTGCACCCGTCGCGGGTGTTGCTGCAGTGTAGGGCGCCGGCGCTGAACCGGCTGCGCAGGCGGCGTCATGCGCCTATCATGGAGGGTTACTTTTGGCGCATGCCGGTTTGACTCTTCTGGGTCAAATCAGGCCCGTGTCCCAGCCCCATGTCCCTTGCCGATCGCGATTCACCCCATCCATCCAACCCTGCTAGCGGGCGCTTCATCAGCATTCGAGGCGCTCGCACGCACAACCTGAAAAACGTCGATCTCGACATACCGCGCAACCAGTTGGTGGTGATCACCGGCCTGAGCGGTTCGGGCAAGTCGAGTCTGGCGTTCGACACCTTGTATGCCGAGGGGCAGCGCCGCTACGTGGAGAGCCTGTCCACCTACGCGCGGCAGTTCCTGCAACTGATGGACAAGCCCGAGGTCGACATGATCGAGGGCCTGAGCCCGGCGATCTCGATCGAGCAGAAGGCGACCAGCCACAATCCGCGCTCCACCGTGGGCACGGTGACCGAGATCCACGACTACCTGCGCCTGTTGTACGCGCGTGCCGGAACGCCGTATTGCCCCGACCACAACCTGCCCTTGCAATCCCAGACCGTGAGCCAGATGGTCGATGCCGTGCTGGCCCTGCCCGCGGGCACGCGCCTGATGCTGCTGGCGCCGGTGGTGCGCGAGCGTAAGGGCGAATTCGTCGATCTATTTGCGGAGTTGCAAGCACAGGGTTATGTGCGTTTTCGGGTCGGTGGTGTCATCTGCGAGGTCGAGACGCTGCCCCAGCTCAAGAAGACCGAGAAACACAGCATCGACGTCGTGATCGACCGCATCCGGGTGCGCGGTGACTCCGACATGGCTGCGCGCGACCAGCAGCGCCAGCGCCTGGCCGAGAGTTTCGAGTCCGCGCTGGCGCTGGCCGACGGACGGGCGCTGGTGGTCGAACTCGACCCACCGGCACCGGTGGACGGCGTCGCGCAGCCGCCCATCGAGCACATGTTCAACGCCAAGTTCGCCTGCCCGGTGTGCAGTTATTCGATCGCCGAGCTCGAACCGCGGCTGTTTTCGTTCAACTCGCCGATGGGAGCCTGCCCGGCCTGCGACGGCATCGGCACGATGGATTTTTTCGATCCGGCGCGGGTCGTGGCATTTCCGACACTGAGTCTGGCCAGTGGTGCGATCAAGGGTTGGGACCGGCGCAATGCCTACTATTTCGCCATGCTCGTGAGCCTGGCCAAACACTACAAGTTCGACATCGATGCGGCATTCGAAGACCTGCCCGAGGCGACGCGGGTCGCGGTCTTGCAGGGCTCGGGCGAGGAAGAGATCAAATTTAGCTACGTGATGGAATCGGGCGCCTCGCAAGGCAAGAAGCTGACCCGCAAGCACCCGTTCGAAGGCGTGTTGCCCAATATGGCGCGGCGCTACCGAGAGAGCGACTCGGTGCTCGTGCGCGAAGATCTGGCGCGTTACCGCAGCACGCAGGCCTGCCTTGAGTGCGGCGGCACGCGCCTGCGGCGCGAGGCCCGCCACGTGAAGATCGGCGAGGGCGGGCAGGCGCGCGCGATCTACGAGGTCAGCCACGACACCTTGCGCGACAGCCAGCGCTATTTCGAAGCCTTGACCATGCACGGCGCCAAGGGTGAGATTGCCGCCAAGGTGGTGCGCGAGATCGGCCTGCGCCTGAAATTCCTCAACGACGTGGGCCTGAACTACCTCAGCCTGGACCGCAGCGCCGAGACCCTCAGCGGGGGTGAGTCGCAGCGGATCCGCCTGGCCTCGCAGATTGGCTCGGGCCTCACCGGCGTGATGTACGTGCTCGACGAACCCAGTATCGGACTGCACCAGCGCGACAACGACCGGCTGATCGAGACCCTCAAGCACCTGCGCGATATCGGCAACAGCGTGCTGGTCGTCGAGCACGACGAAGACATGATGCATGCCGCCGACCATGTGATCGACATGGGTGTGGGCGCCGGCATTCACGGTGGCCGAGTGGTCGCGCAAGGCACGTTCGACGACATCCGCAACAACGCCGAGTCGCTGACCGGCCAGTACCTGGCCAAGGTGCTGCGTATCGAGGTGCCATCCAGGCGTACGCCGTGGTTGCCGGTGGTGGCGCAACAGCCGCCGGTTGCAAAGCCCTCTTCCAAGGGCGGCAAACCGAGCGAAGCGGCGCTGGCCTGGGCCAAGCGCAATGCCGAGCATGTCGCGACCCAGGGCCAATTGCAGGCGATTCGCCTGGTCAAGGCCAGCGGCAACAACCTGCAGGGTGTCGACGTGGCGTTCCCGGTTGGCCTGCTGACCTGCGTGACCGGCGTGTCGGGTTCGGGCAAGTCGACGCTGGTCAACGACACGCTGTATGCCGCAGTCGCGCGCCAGTTGTACCGCGCGCACGGCGAGCCGGCGGCGCACGAGGAGATTCAGGGCATCGAATATTTCGACAAGGTCATCAACGTCGACCAGTCGCCGATTGGCCGCACGCCGCGCAGCAACCCGGCCACCTATACCGGCATGTTCACCGCCATCCGCGAGTTGATGGCCGAGATGAACATGGCGCGTGAACGCGGCTACGGCCCGGGCCGCTTCAGCTTCAACGTGGCCGGCGGGCGCTGCGAGGCCTGCCAGGGCGACGGTGTCAAGAAGGTCGAGATGCACTTCCTGCCCGATGTCTACGTGCCGTGCGACGTGTGCCGCGGCCAGCGTTACAACCGCGAGACGCTGGAGGTGTTGTACAAGGGCCGCAACATCGCGCAGGTGCTGGACCTGACGGTGGAGGCCGCAGCCAAGTTCTTCGAGAGTGTGCCCACGATTGCGCGCAAACTGCAGACGCTGCTCGATGTGGGCCTGTCCTACATTAAGCTCGGCCAGTCGGCCACCACCTTGTCGGGTGGCGAGGCGCAACGCGTCAAACTGGCGCTGGAACTGTCCAAACGCGACACCGGTCGCACCCTGTACATCCTGGACGAACCGACGACCGGCCTGCATTTCGCCGACATCGACCTGCTGCTCAAGGTGCTGCAGCACCTGCGCGATGCCGGCAACACCATCGTCGTGATCGAACACAACCTGGACGTCATCAAGACCGCCGACTGGATCATTGACATGGGGCCTGAAGGTGGCGCGGGTGGTGGGCGGGTTGTGGCACAAGGCACGCCGGAAGCGGTCGCAGCCAATCCGCACAGCCATACCGGGGTGTATCTGAAGCGGGTGTTGTAACGGATCGCTGTCGGCGACCCGACCTCAACACTGCTACTCCAGAATTGTCTGCAGTCTGGCCAACGCGTCCGCGACAAGATTTGCGGGAGCGGACTCGACCTTCTGTGCACCACGCTGCTCCAGGTCCAGCATGCGCACCGCGTTGACGAGCACCACACCTTGAGTCTCGGTGCCGCAGCCCATCAGCGAAACTGCAAAGCCAGCATGACGCGCGTAGTTGCCACCTTGGGCGATCGGTGCGACCAAGGCGGTGCCCAGCGTGTTGAACTTGCGCGGCGACAGCACCAAAGCCGGCCGCATCTCGCCCTGCAATTCACGGCCCACTGCGGGGTTCAGGCTGACGCGAACGATGTCTCCACGGTCGAAAAACCGGGCGCTCACCACGCCTCTCGCCCCACGGCGGGTGTGTCGATCCAGTCGGCGAACTGTTCGTCGGGAGCTGCGGCACTGGCATCGCACTGCGCCAGCAACTCGTCAAGCGTGTACTTGTGCACCCGACGGATCAACAGGCCTTGAGCCGAGGTTTCCAATTGCACGGTCTGCCCCGCCTGCATGTGCAGGGCCTCACGAATCTGTTTTGGAATCACCAGGCCAACGCTATTGCCAAAATTCCTGAGTACGGTTTCCATGCGACCGCCCAATGGTTTTACAAAGTCAAACTATAGGGCGGCTGCACCCTTCAGTCAAACACAATTTGACGGCCAGCGGTAAGGGCAGCGGACGCGGTGTTTCCGCAGTGGCAGTTGCTCGACATTGCGCACAGCCTGCCACGGGTTGCCGACAAGCAACCACATGCGGTCTCGTCCGACACGGAGTTGGCATACACGCCGATAGTCGCCGGGCATCTGCGGTCTAGGATGAAACATGGCTGAACGCATAAGCATGCGCAAGCCAGTTTTTCATTCAACCCACGCCGTAAGGACACACCACCATGCCATCCAACACACCTGCCAAAAGCCAATCCCCCACCTCCGACAACCAGATTCAGGGCGAAGGCGACTACAAGTCCAACCGTACTTACGTGAAATCCGCAGAGGCATTCGTACAGTCGGGCAAGGTCGACGAGGCAGCGCGCAAGGCCAAACCGGAGACGAAAGAGGTGGCCGAGGCGCTGCGACGCGCGGAAAAGGAGGGCGCCTCGCATGCCAAGGGCGACCCCGCCAAAAGCACTACTGCGCCAAGCGCAAACCGTCGCTGAGCGCCGGGGGTCACATCGACATGTCAGACTCGTCCCGCCCGGTGCGTGACGCACCGGGGTGGGCGGCGCACCGCGCGGCCTGGTTGTCAGTGGCCGTTTCCGTACTGCTGCTCGTGATAGCCACGCAGGTTCCCGTGCCGGCTCTGGCCGCGACTGATCGGGCGCTGGCCCTGCGCACGACCTACGCGGCCTTGCGTGAGCCTTTGCGGGTCAATCCCTACGGGCGGCCGCTGGTCATTGCGTCGACCGAGACTCCGGACCGCCTGACGGGCAACATCCATGCCGTCGTGCCGCACGCGTTCGATCAGGTCCGTCGTGCGCTCAGCGATCCGGCGCATTGGTGCGACGTGATCTCTCTTCACATCAACACCAAATACTGCCGCGCGCAATCCGGTCCGGATGGGCCGATGCTGCGCGTCTTTGTCGGAAAGAAGACGCCCGAGGAGCTGGCCACGGCCTCGCGTGTCGACTTTGCCTACCGCGTGTCTGCCAATACCCCAGCCTATTTCGACACAGTCCTGCTGGCCAAGGACGGACCCCTGGGGACCAGCGACTACCGCATTGCGCTGGAGGCCGTTGCCGTGCCGGGCGACAAAACCTTTATCCACCTGACCTATTCCTACAGCTACAACTTTGCGGGGCGCTTGGCGATGCTGGCCTATTTGTCGACCGTGGGCAGCGACAAGGTGGGTTTTTCGCGCGCGCCGGATGCCGGCAGCGACAGTAGCGCCCTGGTGGGCGGCATGCGCGGCTTGGTGGAACGCAATGCGATGCGGTATTACCTGGCGCTCGATACCTACCTGGAACATGACGCGCCAGACCAAATGAACCAGCGCCTGCAAGCCTGGTTCAGAGCGACCGAGCAATACCCGCGCCAGTTGCATGAAGTCGATGGCGCCGCGTACATGGCCATGAAACAAGCCGAATTCCAACGCCAGCAGGACGTGCCCAATTGAGTGACGGCATGGTGACGACCTTCGTGGCAAGCACAAGAGACCACGACCTGACCGCGCGCGATCAGCGGCGCCCGACGGTCGCACCGTGTACATGCTGGATGAGCCGACGACCGGCCTACATTTCGCTCTTGTAAGGTGATATTGCCCGGGCTATCATTTAAACAATGAATACGGCAACCAAGTTGCTGAGCGCGATGCGCCAAAACCCCAACGATTGGGCCATGGCAAAGCTACTCTCGGTAGCCAGACAGTACGGCATGGAAGTGCGAAGCACCGGGGGCAGTCACCACGTTTTTTCGCACCCAACGGTAAAAGATCCGTTGTCCATACCCGCACACCGGCCCATCAAGGCCATATATATCAAGCGCTTTGTGGCGCTGATCGACCAGATGCAGGAGTGAGCCATGACCGTCAAGACCATTGCAAACGTGAAACCCGCCTTCTCCTTCGAGGCCTACAGCCATGTAGTCAGCCCCATTGATGCGGCAGACGGTGGCGGCTTCATGTTCACCATGCCCGACATTTCCGGCGTGGTGGCGGATGGTGCAACCGCGCTCGCGGCGATTGCGGATGGCCGCGAAGCCTTCATTGCAGTGGTAAGTGCCATGGTGGATAGGGGGCAGGAAGTCCCTGCCCCGGTTTTCAGCGTGGACGACTTCATGCCAGCGTCTGCCTCAGGAAGGGTCCTTGCACGGCTTCCGCGCTCCATGCACATGCAACTCACCGCCAGAGCAAAAACCGAAGGCGTGTCGCTCAATTCCCTGGTGCTGGCTTTTATCGCTGAAGGTTTGGGACGACGCAACGCGGCTCAAGTTTGAAATGCGTCCCGGCATGGCCGGGGTCAATTGGGCTGCGCCAGTGGCGTTGCCGTGACCAGGAAAAACCGATGCCCGCGCCACCCCGTATATCCTCGACAGTGGGCCGGACGGCAGAGCGGTTGGCGGCCGTGTTGTCGGGGTAAGCATAGCGCTTAGAATATACCCACATCAAAAAATATGGGTGCCCATATGAAAACCACGATCGACTTGTCAGATGCGCTGTTCGACTCGGCAAAGGAATTGGCGCAGCAGCGCCAAACCACGCTGCGGGCCTTGGTGGAGGAAGGTCTGCGCCGCGTCCTGGCCGATGCCAAAGCCCCGGCCAGGCCAGCTTTCCGTTTGACCGATGCCAGTGTGCAAGGTGGTGAGTTGCTGGAACCAGACCCACGTCACTGGCTGCAACTGGAGGAGATGCATGTCGCCGCGCGCGTGAAGGAGCCTGGCGCGTGATAGCCGTTGACACCAATGTGCTGGTCTATGCACATCGGGCAGAGTGCGCATTTCATCCGCAGGCATTTGCCTGCATGAAAAGCCTCGCAGAGGGGCTGCAACCGTGGGGAATTCCGGTTAGCTGCCTGCACGAATTTCTGTCGGTGGTCACCAACACCAGGGTTTTCAAGCCACCAAGCAGTCAGGAGCAGGCAATCACACAGGTCGATGCCTGGCTTGCATCGCCGAGTGCGCAGGTATTGCACAGTGGCGGGCAGCATTGGCGCGTGCTGTCGGACCTGGCTCGAGCGGGCCATTTACAGGGCGGGCAGTTCCACGATGCCCGAATCGCAGCGATCTGCATCGAGAACGGGGTAAGCGCACTGCTAAGCGCGGACCGAGATTTCGGTCGATTCAAGGCGCTGCGGGTGGTCAATCCGGTGGTCTGAAATGGCCGTCGAGGCCGGCGCCTTCGACATCGAAATAGAGATGGACGCCGTTGACGAGAATTTTCATGGGTTGCGCCTCTCAGCGCCGATGCAGCAACAACTGGGCGACCAGCGCAAGCAGCGTGAAGCCGAGCATCAACAAACCCAGGTAGAGGGATCCGCCCTGCGGCAGCAGCCCGACCGCATAACCGGCGGTGGCGCCCATCAGCTGCTGCATCAGTCCCGCTACGGCAGCCGCGGAGCCTGCCAGACCCGGTAGCAGGCTGACGGTGCCGGCCAGACACGGTGGCATCAGGAAGCCATGGCCCAAGCCCAGCAGCATCAAGGGCAAGGCGAAAAATAGCGGTGAGTCAAAGCCGGCCAGCGCGAACCCGAGCGACAGCCCCAGACCGGTCAGCGTCGCCACTTGTCCCAATGTCATCAAACGGCGTTCACCGTGGTGGCGCACCAGGCTGCTGGTGAGGTAGTTGCCGACGATATACATGCTGGCCACCAGCATGATGTACCAGCCCACGTCTTGCGGACCGACGCCGAAACTGCCGAGCACGATCGGCGCGCCCGCCAGGAAGGCAAAGAAGGTTGCGGTCGTCAGCGACAGGATCGCCACGTATAACAGGAAGGCCGGAGTGCGGGCCAGGCGTGTATACGCCGTGCGCATATCGCCCAGCCAGTGGCTTCCGGCAATCGGCGTCTTGCGGCCAGCCGGTATCCAGCGCCAGGCGGCGATCAGCAGCAGTACAGCTAGCGCGCCAACCAGGAGAAAGTTCGCTTGCCAGCCCAGGCGTACGTGCAATTGCCCGCCGACGATGCTGGCCAGCGGCGGCGTCAGCCCCAGGGCCATGCCGATGTAGGCCATGACACGGGTGCGCTGCGGCCCGTCGAACAGGTCCTGCACCATCGATCGCCCGACCACCATGCCGGCAGCGCAACCGGCTCCCTGCAGCGCGCGCGCGGCGGTAAGGCCGTTCAGGTCGGTGGCCAGAGCAGCCAGCACGGACCCCGCGCCAGCCAACGCCAAACCCGTCATCAGCATCACCTTGCGACCGTAACGATCCGACAAAGGGCCATAAACCAGTTGAAAAGTGCCGAAGGCGACGATGAAGGCGCTGAACGTCAGTTGCACGCGTGACTGGCTGGCGCCGAAGATCGTGCCCCACTCCTGCATCGACGGCAGGCAGATGGTCATGGCGAACAGGCCGAAAGCGATCTGGGCCAGCAGGTTGGCGATCAGCAGGGTGCTGGTGGGTGTGTGGGGTGCGTGGTCGGTCATCGGGGAGCGAATTCTGGCCACACGCTTGATGGGAGCGCAGCGCGGTGGTAGCCGCGGCTTCTTCAACCGTGTTGTCGAGACGCCATTGTGGCGCCAATGAGATTCCGGCTTCAGGGGGTCGTGAAGCCTGCCAACCGGGTTCAGCGTTTGAGGCGGCGCGCTCAAGCTTGGCCGCCTGTTTCGTGCTGGCTGGAGGGACTCCCCGCGTGCACAATGGCACTTTCCAACCGCAAGGAGATGGCATGAATTTCCAGGAATCGATCAAGGTCTGTTTTGGCAAATATGCCGATTTCAACGGCCGGGCGTCGCGCCCCGAATACTGGTGGTTCGTGTTGTTCATCATCGTGGGCAGTCTCGTGGCCTCGCTGATCGGTAACATCGTTTATGGGTTGTTCACGCTCGCAACGTTGTTGCCGTCCATTGCAGCGGCTGCCCGCCGCCTGCATGACACCGAGCGCAGTGGCTGGTGGCAACTGATCGTGCTGGTGCCGCTGATTGGCTGGATCGTGCTGATCGTGTTCCTGACCCAGAAAGGCAGCGGCTCCGTCGCTGGCGATGCCGCTGCGGAACCCAGTCGGGTCGGCTGACCATCCAGGGCGCCGGCGGAGGTGGAGCACGCTAATGCGTATTGACATCGCCTGTCCCGGGCCCGACCTGCTCGGCGAAGCACCACAGTGGCATGGTGACGAGCAGCGTCTGTACTGGGTCGATGCGTTTGCGCCGGCGATCCAGCGGCTCGATCCGGTGTCGGGACAGGTCGAACGCTTTGCGTTGCCGTTCGACATCGGCTCCTTCGTTTTTTGTCGCGATGGCGACTTGGTGGCGGGCACCCGCGCAGGTTTCCAGCGTGTCCGACTCGAAGGCGGCATGGCGCACTGCACGCCGCTCGCTGACCCCTTGGCACACGACCGCCGCCTCATGCTCAATGACGGCAAATGCGACCGGCGCGGCCGCTACTGGTGCGCCAGCGTGCACTCCGACTTTGTCGGCCGTTCGGCGGAGTTGTACCGGCTGGGTGCAGATGGTCAGGCGCAGCGCATGGACGGCGACTTCATCATCGGCAACGGCATTGCGTTTTCGCCCGACGACACGCGCATGTATCTGGCCGACAGCCGCGACGAGACGGTCTGGGTCTATGACTTTGACCTGGAGCGCGGCACGATCAGCGGCAAGCGACCGTTTTTCTCGACCCGCGCCATCACCGGGCGCGTCGACGGCGCCACCTGCGATCGGGATGGCAATTATTGGTGCGCGCTGGTGCATGGCGCGGCGGTCGCCTGCATCTCGCCGCGCGGCGAGATGATCGAGCGCATTTCGGTGCCGGTGAAACATCCGACCATGGTCGCTTTCGCGGGCCCAGAGCTGGACCAGCTGTATGTGACGAGCGCCACGCGAATGCTCGACGCGGATGAACGCGCGCACTGGCCCGACGCGGGAGCCCTGCTGCGTATAGACGGGCTCGGTGCGCGCGGACTGCCCGAGCCCTTTTTCGGAGAATCCACTTGATGGAAAAGGAGACCGGTTCATGCCAAGCGTCCTGATCACCGGCTGCGACAGCGGCCTGGGCCGCGCTTTTGCACAGCAATATGCGCAGGCTGGCTGGACCGTCTGGGCCACCTACCGCGACCTGGCCAATGCGATCGCCGATGACCGCATCGTGCACCTGGCGCTGGACGTCACCACGTTCGAGCAATTTGATGCGGCGCGCGCGCGAGTCGGCGCGTTGCCGATCGATCTGCTGATTTCCAATGCCGGCATTGGACTGGACGTCGGCCAGCTCGGTGCGCTGCAGTTCGACTACGTGCAGCGCATGTTGTCCGTCAATCTGGTCGGCGCGCTCAAACTGGTCGAGACCTTCGTCGACAACGTGGCGGCCAGTCAGGTGCGGCGCATCGTGCTGGTGACCAGCCGCATGGGCTCGATCGAGTCCAACCTGAGCGGCGGGCACTACGGATACCGTGCCAGCAAGGCCGGTTTGAACGCGGTCGGCCGCAGCCTGGCGATCGATCTGTATCGGCAGGGCATTGCGGTGACGATGATCCACCCCGGGTGGGTCAACACCCAGGGCGGTGCGCGGCAGGCGCCGCTGAGCGCGGACGACAGCGTCGCGGCGATGCGCGGCACCGTTGCGCGCATGGGCAACCACGAGACCGGAAACTTCGTCAGTTACGACGGGCGAACGTTGCCCTGGTGAGAGATTCGCGCGGCAACGCGCGCCGCCAGGCCACGGCCGCACCGGCGGTGCGAAACGCGGCCATTGATCCGACCCGATGAAATGCAAGTTTCCAAACGGTCGTTCAATCGCAGGGCCAAGGCATTAACTACAGCTAATTTCAGGAGCAGATCATGCAAGCATCAACCTCGATCCGACCCGATTCCCCAACCCGTGTTGCCATCGCCGGTTTCGGCGCCTGGGGCCAGATGCACGCCCAGGCAATCGGCGCGATCACGGGTGCCGAGGTGGTTGCGGTCCTGGCGCGCAGCGATGCCGCGCGCGCGGCCGCGCGCAGTGCGCTGCCGCAGGCGGTAGTCGTGGACGATCTGGACAAGTTGCTGCGTCTGGACGGCATCGACGTGGTCAATGTCACCTTGCCCAACCATCTTCACGCGTCAACTGCGGTGCGGGCGCTGGAGGCCGGCAAACATGTGTTTCTGGAAAAACCGATGGGGCTGGACCTGGCCGAGTGCGATGCGGTGGCCGAAGCGGCGCGCCGCGCCGGCAAACAGGTGGCGGTGAACTACGAGCTGCGGGTGTCGCGCCAGTGGGGCATGGTGCACGAACGGATCGCACAGGGTGACCTGGGCCAGGTGCGGTACCAACATCTGTCGCTGTTTCGCAAACCGTTCCGATCCGGTGCCGGCGGCTGGCGCTATGACCCGGCCCGGGTCGGGTCCTGGGTGCTGGAAGAACTGGTGCATTTCATCGACCTGGTGCTCTGGTACGCCGAAGCCGACGGCATGCCATGCCGGGTGACGACCTACGGCGGTCGACCGCACGAGCCGCTGGCGGACCACCAGAGCGTGATACTGGAATGGCCGAGTGGCGCCACCGCCGTGCTCAGCCAGTGCCTGGGCGGTTTCGAGCACCACACCGTGTTCGAGGTGGCGGGCAGTGCCGGCGCGCTGCGCACCTGGTGGAGCGGGGTGGTGGACCGCACCACCACTCCGAGCTTCGAACTCAAACTGCGCAGCGGTGAAGCCGAAGCCGTGACGCTCGACATCCCCTTGTCGGGCGAGGTGTTCGAACTCGAGGAGCACCTGCGCCAGGCTTACGCCGGTTTCGCCCAGGGGCGTTCGGTGATGCCGCCGGAGTTGGCGCGGCGCAGCATGGTCGTGGCCTTGGCTGTCGACCAGTCGCTGGCGTCCGGCCAGCCGGTTACCTTGTCCTGACGCACGGGGGATAGGGTCGGCCCTGCAGCGCGCGGCCCGGCGCGCCGGTCGGTCATTTTTCAATCTCTGGCCCCGGGTATCTCCCATGGCGACCGGCCAGTGCGTGATGACAATGGCCGAGGCTCCACCGCCCGGTGGTAGCCATTGCACCCCATAACCATTGCAGGGAGACACCCATGGCCAAGGACTTCGACTCGATGGAGGACAGCAACCGCTCCTCCAATCCCTCCATCCACGACGTATCCGATCCGGCGCGCCGCGTCGTGTTGCGCGCGGGTGCCACGGCCGCGCTGATCTCGCTGCTCGCTCCGCTTGCCGGTTGCGCGTCGCCGGGTGCGGCCGCCAGTGGGCCCAGACTCGGCTTCAAGGCGATACCGGCCGGCGTCGGCGACAAACTGGTCGTGCCCGATGGTTATGTCGCGCAGGCCATCGCCGCGTGGGGCGAACCGATTGGTGTTCCGGGCAATATGCCGGCATTTCGCTTCGACGCCTCCAATAGCGCGGCCGATCAGGCGGTTCAGATGGGCATGCACCATGACGGCGTCGAATATTTCGCTATCGGCGGCAGTTCGAGCCGCGGCCTGATCGCCATCAACCACGAATACACCGATGACGGTCTGCTGCATGTGGGAGGTTTCAACAACATGGACGCCGAGAAGGTGAAGAAATCGCAGAGCGCGCATGGACTGGCGGTGTACGAAGTCGAACGCAAGGGCGACAACTGGCAGATGGTGCGGCCGTCACCATATGCGCGGCGCTTCACGATGGACACGCCGTTTGCGGTGCACGGTCCTGCGGCCGGGCACGCGATGATGAAGACCGCCGCCGATCCGGCCGGCCGCACCGTGCTAGGCACACTGAACAACTGTGCCAGCAGCCAGACGCCGTGGGGCACCTACCTGTCGGGAGAGGAGAACTGGATGGGTTATTTCGGTCACGGCGACAAGACCGACGCGCACCAGAAGCGTTGGGGCGCACGCAAGGACAGCGCCTACCTGTGGGACAAGTTCGATCCCCGGTTCGACGCCGCGAAGAACCCCAATGAGCCGAACCGCTTCGGCTGGGTGGTCGAGGTCGACCCGATGGATCCGACCAGCACACCCGTCAAACGCACCGCGCTGGGCCGGGCGGCGCACGAAGGCGCGTGGGTCGGCGTCACGAAGGACGGCCGCGCCGTCGTGTATTCGGGCGAGGATGCGCGTTTCGAATACATCTACCGCTTTGTCAGCCGCGACCGGATTGCGCCCGGTGGCGCCAAGGCGAACCGTGAACTGCTCGACCACGGCACCTTGTCGGTGGCGCGGTTCGACGCCGGCGGGCGTGGCACGTGGATGCCACTGGTGCATGGCCAGGGGCCGTTGACGGCGGCCAATGGTTTTGCCGACCCGGGCGAAGTGTTGATCAAGGCGCGCCAGGCCAGCGACCTGCTGCAGGCCACCAAGATGGATAGGCCAGAGTGGCTGGCGATCGACAAGGCCAGTGGCTGGGTGTACTGCACCTTGACCAACAACAGCCAGCGCGGCGACAACAACCGCCCCGGTGTGGATGCGGCAAATCCGCGCGCCAACAACACCATGGGCCAGATCATCCGCTGGAAGGAAGACGGCGATTTCGACGGTGCCGGCTTCGAGTGGAACCACCTGGTGCTGGCCGGAGACCCTGCCAACGAACGTCGTGAGGCCAGAGGCAACATCAACGGCGACATTTACGGCTGCCCGGACGGCATCGGTTTTGATGCGCGTGGCGTGTTGTGGATCCAGACCGATACCGCGGCAAGCCAGATGTACAAGGGCGAGTTCAAGAATATCGGCAACAACCAGATGCTAGCCTGTGATCCGGCCACCGGCGAGACACGCCGATTCCTGACCGCGCCGACCCACTGCGAGGTCACCGGCGTAACCCTCACGCCCGATGGCAGGACGATGTTCATCAGCATCCAGCACCCCGGTGAAACGCCGAGCGAACGCAGCAACCCGGCGGAGCCTCGGAAATATTCGAACTGGCCGGACTACCGAAGCGACGGGCGTCCGCGTTCGGCGACGGTGGTGATTCGCAAGAAGGATGGCGGACTGATCGGGACCTGAGTACTTGGTCGGTCAGCCCCTTTTACCCGTGTTACTCGGGGGTCGTGACTTTTCAAGTGAATCGAAGTCCCTTTTCGGCGACATGTGTAGCGGATCAGGCTGGTGAGGCACTCTGCTCCGCGAATGTCCCCCGGCCTTCGGCCCCCTCCTTTATTTCGCTCCGCAGAGCGCCTCACCATCCTGATCGGGTAGGGTGTTTAGCATGCGATGCGCTCACGACCTCCCCAAGGCAAGCGGATTTGCTGCAGGCCGGTGTGCCAAGGCGCGACCCAGGACAAGCGGGGTGGGTGGGGGGCGCAGCGAAGTAAAGGGGGAATCAATGGGCGAAGCCCATTGAGGAGGACATGAGCGGAGTCCCCCAC
>ENA-ORBV01006110-ORBV01006110.1-microbial-mat-metagenome-genome-assembly--contig:-NODE-6110-length-21499-cov-5.286715_pt1 | contig 21499 bp, 19 predicted proteins | sample MGYA00237777_ERZ505514 | MGnify/ENA primary metagenome ERZ505514 (study PRJEB26160, sample SAMN06269048) | microbial mat metagenome | isolation source: Oligotrophic lake microbial mat | place... | reverse complement strand
ACTTCGGGTTCACGGCGGCGTACTCAGGCCCACGAGCAAAGTTGCCCCAGTCAGAGACGTCAATGCCGGCTGCTCGGACAAGATCAATCACTCGGTTCCGCCCGGCGGGACGAAGGTCATCTCTCAGAGTCATTGTTGATAATCTCGTTTCGTTCAGGCTAACAAGCCTTGGAGTAGACAGCCGACCGGTCACTCACAGCCATTCATCACACGGACACACGCGGGAGGACCTGTCGGTCGCCGGACACCCCCGCTCGGATGGGGAGTTGGCGGCTGTGGCCGACTCGGTGGGAGGCGACTCGAATGCACGAAACCTGCATCGGAGTCGCTGATCACCAGCGTGGGGATGGGGGCCCCCACGCGATCTGACAGCAAGACAGATCGACGGAGGTGCAGGTTTCCCGCCTCACTCCGCGGAGGCCACAGCCGCCAACTCCCCACCCGAGCGGGCACCACGGATCGCTCGAGGGCCGGTCGGGTCGCATCGACCGGCATGTGCTGTCTGTCACGGCACGGCTCCGTCGAAACCTGTATCGTGGATGGAGAGAAACCCCTATGGCCAACTACCGTCCGCTCCACACCTTCCTCGCCGGTCGATTCGCCGACCGCCTCGTTCTGACGTTCGGGCAGATGGAAGACCTGCTTGGTTTTCCACTGCCGGCCGAAGCTCGTCAGCAACCCGCCTGGTGGGAGCTGCCGACCGGCGGCGCCGCGCGGTCCGAGCAGGCCGAATGCTGGGCCAGCGCACAACGCACCGCCACCGCCAACCTGCAAGCGGCCACCGTCCTGTTCGAACGCACCTGACCCGGGGACCCTGGAACTCCGGGACCCCGGGACTCCGTATAAGATTTCTTCAGGAGCGTGTGTGCCATGGGTTTGATGGATCTGATCAAGGGCGAGTTCATTGACGTCATCGAGTGGACTGACGACTCGAGAGACACACTGACGTGGCGGTTTCCCGACGAGGACAAGGCCATCAAAAACGGCGCGCAACTGATCGTTCGCGAGTCGCAGGCCGTCCAGTTCATGTACCTCGGCGAGTTCGGGGACCTGTTCCGCCCGGGCAAACACACGCTGACGACCGACAACATCCCGGTCCTCACCAAACTCAAGTCGTGGAAGTACCTCTTTAATTCGCCGTTCAAGGCGGACGTCTTCTACGTCACCACGCGCCTGTTCACCGGCAACAAGTGGGGCACGGCCAATCCGGTCATGATGCGCGACGACGACTTCGGCATCGTCAGACTCCGCGCGTTCGGCACGTTTGATTTCAAGATCACTGACCCTGCGCTGTTCATCAAGGAAGTCGCCGGCTCGGATCACCACTTCCGTCTCGACGAGTTCGCCGACACGATGCGCTCGCGCATGGTCAGCGTGTTCAGCGAAGCGCTGGCCTCGGCCAAGGTCCCGGCACTCGATATCGCCACGCGGTACTCGGAGCTCGGCGAAGCGCTGTTGCCGATCATCAACCCGGCCGTCTCAACCAAATACGGTCTCGAAATCACCAGCTTCATCGTCGAGAACGTCTCGGTGCCGCCGGAGGTGGAAGCGGCAATCGACAAACGTTCGAGCATGGCGGCTGTCGGTAACCTCAACGACTACGTGAAGTTCCAGATGGCGCAGGGCATGACCATGCCTGGCGGCGGTGGCGCAGCCGGCACGGCAGCGGAACTCGCGATGGGTTTCGGCATGGCGCAGCAGATGATGCAGCAGGGCATCATGAACCCGAACGCGCCGGCCACCACACCGGTGGTCGGGGGCACGGCGCCCGCGGCGTCCGCCTCTGCCGGACTGCTCTCCCCCGCCGATGTGGCGGCGGTGCTCGGGGTTCCCGAGAACGACGTGATGGCGATTCTCGACTCGGGTGAGCTCAAAGCCAAGAAGATCGGCGCCAGTTACCGTGTGACCAGGGCCGCACTCGACGCTTACCTGGCGCAATGAGCCCGGAGCAGGAACCACCCACCGCGCACGTCTCGGCGCGTGACAAACACGCGTGCCCGGCGTGTGGGGCGCAGGCCGAGTGGAACCCGGGCAAACGTCTCCTGATCTGTCCGTTCTGCGGGAGTGAATCCCCATACGACGGACACAAGGCGGGTGGTGCCGTCGCAGAACTGGATCTGATCCAGATGCTTCGGTCGTTGCCCGACAGCGCAAAAGGCTGGGACGCCACCCGCCGCAGCGTCCAGTGCCAAAGCTGCAAGGCCGTCATGGTCTTTGACCCGGCGAAGGTCGGAAAGAACTGCGAGTTCTGCGGCTCTCCTGCACTGGTGGACTATGACGATGTGCAGGCGCCGATTCGGCCGCAGAGTCTGCTGCCGTTTACCGTGTCGCACAGTGACGTGCGCGATGCGATGAAACGTTGGTACGCCAGCAAGTGGTTCGCGCCCAACGCGTTCAAGAACAAGTCACTCATCGATCAGCTGCACGGTCTGTACATCCCGTATTGGACGTTCGACGCCAGTGTCCATTGCACCTGGACCGCCGACGCCGGGCACTACTACTACACGACCGAGTCCTATCGCGACGGTCAGGGCCGCACGCGGACCAGGCAAAAGCGTCATACCCGCTGGGTGCCTGCCGCCGGCCAGCTTGATCATGTGTTTGACGATGAGCCGGTGCCGGGAACGACGGGAGTTGAGCATCGATTGCTGCGACGCGTGGAGCCGTTTCCCACGCAGCAGGTCGTGCCGTACGACACGGCGTTCCTCTCGGGATTTGTGGTCGAGCGGTATCAGATCGACCTGGAACAAGCCGCCAACGCGTCACTCGACCAGATGCACTCGCACCTGATGGGACTGGCCGGCAGCCAGGTGCCTGGTGACACACATCGCAACCTGCAGATTCATCCGACCTACTCGCAGCAGACGTTTAAACACGTCCTTGTGCCCGTCTGGTTGTTGACGTACAAGTACGGCGCGAAGGTATTCCAGGTCGTCGCCAACGGCCACACCGGCACGATCGCGGGCGACTACCCGAAGAGTTTTTGGAAGATCGCCGGCGTGGTGCTGCTCGCATTGATCGCGATCGCGATATTCATCGCCGCACAGTCATAGGCGTTTTTTACCATGATGAGCATGATGACCCTCATGGTGAACAGACTAGAATGACCTTCGTGCCACGTCCCCTTCGCCTCGCATTCCTCGGATGCGGCTACATCACCCAGGTGCATAGCCGCCACCTCCGCTCGCTGAGCGGAGACGTCGTGTGCAGTTATGCCAGCCGCGACCTGAACAAGGCTGAAGAGTTCAAACGGAAGTATCAGGGTGTGGCGGCGTATGGGTCGTATGACGCGGCGATTCACAGCGACCAGATCGACGCCGTGGTTATTGCGGTACCGCCGAAGTATCACCTCGACCTGACGCTCCAGGCGTTGGCTGCCGGCAAACATGTGGTGCTCGAAAAGCCGGCCCTGCTCTCCATGGCCGACTACGAGACGGTACTGGCCGCACGCGACGCCGCCGGCAAGGTCATCATCGTCGGCGAAAACGACCACTACAAACCGCTGGCCGTGTGCCTGCGTGGACTGCTGGCGGAGAACGTTGTGGGCGACATGTTGTTTGGCCACTTCACGACGCTCGCGTTGCTGCCCAAAAAGGCCGACGACTGGCGCAACGACGAGTCCATGGCCGGCGGCGATGCGTTCTTCGAAGAGGGCATCCATTGGCTGCATGTGGCCGGCAGCCTTGGGCCACGCATCACCACGATTCACGGCTATCGCCCGCCTCCGTCCACAAAGGGCCCGGACAAACGCATCAAGAGCATGTTGGTCGCGTTCAAGTACGACAACGGCGCGGCTGGCGCGTTGTATTACTCGCGGGAGGTGCCGTCACTGTTCCGAGGCCTGCGCTTCTCCAAAATATTCGGCCGTGAGGGCATCATCACGTTTGAATCCAACGGGATCATCGCGTTTGTGCGTGGCAAGAGCTGGTTCCCGCGAATTCTGTTCCCCGGCTTCCGCGATATCCGCGGCTACCAAGCGATGTATCGGGACTTTGTGCGCGCCATTCGTGAGGGCGACCAGCCGCAGATGTGCCTCGAGCGCGCGATCGAAGACCAGGCGCTGATGGATCAGATTTACGAAGGGCTCAGGGAAGAGGCGAAAGGGTAAAGGTCACAGGCCAAAGGTACGGAGTTCGACCCATTCGCGCAGACTGTTCACGAACCAGAGGCGGGTGGCGCCGGGGATGTCATCAAGGCTGATGACCGATTCGACAATCTCGCCGGTGTCCAACAGCTGCTGACGGAACACGCCGCCTAACAGTCCACACTCGCGCGGTGGTGTCACCAGCCGGCCGTCCAGTTCGACCACGACATTTCCGCGCGTGAACTCCGTAAGTTCGCGGCGCTCGTTCCACAACAACACGTCCCACGCGTGAGGATGTGCGGCTCTGTGGTGGTCGTACACCTCGCGCCTGGTGGTCTTGTGAAAGAGCCAGCGATTGGAAGAGTTCACGGGCGACGTCGCGAGGGCGACTGAGGGACGCTCTGGGGTCGGGTCCAGGGGCGTGTGAGTGACGAGCACGGTGCCTGCGTTGTCGAGCATCACTCGCACACGCTGCGGCGATGGAGGGATGGGGAGATGAGGAGATGCGGAGATGGCGGCCCGGACCTCTGCTTCGTCGAACGCAAAGCCGAAGTAGGCCGCAGTCTCCCGAAGGCGACGCAGGTGGGCGTCGAGGCGGACAGACGCACCGTGCGCGAATCGCAACGTTTCGATCAGCGAGAACGGCGGACGCACTTCGAGGCAGGCGGCCTTCTGCATCGCCTCCGCGTGTTCATCAGCGGCCGTGGAGTCCCACGTGATCCCGCCGCCCACTCCGTACTCCGCTCGCCCCGTTGGCCGATGCACGGTCATCGTGCGAATGGCGACGTTGAAGGTGGCGCGCCCGTCAGGCGACGCGTACCCGATCGCCCCACAATACACCCCGCGCGGTGCGTGTTCGAGGCCGGCGATCACCCGCATGCTGCTCGACTTGGGTGCACCGGTGATCGAACCCGCAGGAAACAGCGCGCGAAAGATGTCGGTCAACCCGACCGCGGGGTCCACGCGCCCTTCGACCGTGGACACCATCTGCCACACGGTCGGGTACCGCACGACGTCGAACATCGAAGTGGCGTCGACCGTTCCGACGTCGCAGACGCGACTCATGTCGTTGCGACACAAGTCAACGATCATGACGTTTTCGGCGCGGTTCTTTTCCGACCAACGCAGCGCCTCTTCGCGCGCGTGATCCTCAGCCGCCCATCGCCCGCGGGGTGCCGTCCCCTTCATCGGCTGTGTCGTGAGGCGATCGGCGTCCCGTTGAAAGAACAGCTCCGGCGACAGCGACAACACCGCCCATTCGTCGGTCTCAATCAGCGCAGCGTAGGGCACGCGCTCGGCGTGCGCGAGCGAGGCGTACAGAGAGGCCAGAATCCCGGAGTCCCGAAGTCCCGAAGTTTCGGGGTCCGGAAAATCGGCACGCAGGCGGAACGTGTAGTTGATCTGATAGGTGTCGCCGTCAGCGATAGCCTCGCGTATCGCCGCGACGCCATCGGCATGGGCGGCCCTCGCCAGCGCAGGCGTCCATGCCAGCGACGAGGGCGTCGACTCGGGCGACGCCAGCGGAGGCGCGTCAAGCTTCTCTCGATAGATGCCGAAACACACGAGCGGGACGTCTGACGGCGCTTGTGTGATCAGGGCGGAGTCAAACGCCGAAGCCGCCTCGTAGGCGACCCAGCCGGCGACATGACACCCGTCGCGAAGCGCCTGCTCCGCCGCAGCCATGACGGCCGGCACCTCGGCCACGGTCCGTGCGGTCAGGACCTCCACAGGTGTCTCGAACAGCACCGGCTGGCCGTCAGTCAGGAAATCAAAGCGCGCGCGCATCGCCACTCACTGACGCCAGCACCTCTCGCAAATGGTCCATGTCGACCGGCTTCACCAGATGCGCGGCGAAACCGGCGTCGGCCGAGGCCTGACGATCCCGTGCCTGGCCGTAGCCAGTCACGGCGATGAGCGTCACCGAACGCGTGGCCTGTGCGCGGAGCCGCGTCGCCACCTCAAACCCGTCCATCACAGGCAGACCGATATCAACCAGCGCAACGTCCGGGTGGAAACGCGCGGCCTCGGCCAACGCTGCGGGCCCGTCGGCAACCACTCGCGTCTCGTAGCCAAACGACGTCAACAACTCCGCCAGCATCGACGCCGCATCGACGTTGTCGTCAACCACCAGCACGCGCACACCGGAGGGTGCTGCGGCAGGCACGACAACGGAGACCGCCACGTCGGGTCGCGGCTCCGGCGGCCCCGCAGCCGCGGGCAGGCAAATCGTGAACGCGGATCCGCGCCCGCGACCGTCACTGTGCGCGGTCACGGTCCCTCCGTGCAGTTCGACCAGGCTCCGCACAATCGCCAGGCCCAGGCCGAGTCCCCCATCCGAGCGCGCCAGCGATTGGCGTTCCTGCACAAACAGGTCGAACACCCGCCGCAACATCACCTCGTCGATCCCGACGCCGCTGTCCCGAACCGTCAAACGAATGTGATCACCGTCGGCCGCACCGATGACGCTGACCGATCCGCCCGGCTCGGTGTACTTCGCCGCGTTGGTCAGCAGGTGGGCCACCACCTGCGCGAGCCGGCCGGGATCGCCGTCGACGGTCAGGCTGCGAGGCACGTCGACCGACAGATCGTGCCGGCGCTGCTCGATCAGCGGGCCGGCCATCTCAGCCGCACGCGCCACCAGGTCAGCCACCGTGACCCGCTCCTGGCGCAGTTCGACCAGGCCGCGGGTGATACGGGACACGTCGAGCAGATCGTCGACAAGCCGCACGAGATGTCGCACCTGCCGCTCGATGACACCCCGCTCATGTTCGACGGCAGCGACACCCCGCAGCTTCAGCAACTGCAACGCGGTCAGAATGGGGGCCAGCGGGTTGCGGAGTTCATGACCGAGCATGGCCAGGAACTCGTTCTTGGCCTGGCTTGCCGCCTCCGCCGCCTCGCGCAGGCGGACCAATTCGGTCACGTCCACGGTGACACCGTCAAAACGCACCGGCCGATCGTGTTCAAAGCCGGCTCCGCCGATGGCCCGGATCCACCGGGTCGCACCATCGAGGCCCACCGTGCGGTACTGCGTATCGTAGGACTCCCTGCGAGCGATGGCTCCATCGATCGCCTGTCGCGTCGGCCCACGATCGTCGGGGTGGATTCGGTCGTAGAACGTGTCGATCGTGACCTCGGCGTCAGGCGGCAGGCCGAAGTGTGCCTTCACCTTGGTGTTCCACACCAGTTTGTCGAATGGAAGATCGCAGTACCACAGTCCGACGTCACCGGAATTGACGGCGAGATCCAGCCGCTCCTGCGTCCGAATCCGATCGGCCTGCTCACGACGATGGGCGCTCCGGGGCACCGATGCTGGCCGCGTACACATCAAACCATCGGCCCATCGCGGCCGACTCCTGGACAAAATGAATGGGCTCCCCCGTGCGCGCCACTGCGCCGTACGTCTGGATCCAATACGGTTCCAGATCAGGCACCAGTTCCAGCGCGGTCTTGCCGAGGGCATCCACCAGGCCGGTCTGCTCCTGGAACGTCCGGTTGATCTCGAGAAACCGATAGTCCATCGGCCGCCCGGCGTCGTCCAGAAGCATTTCGAACACACAGAACCCCTGATCGCTGCCCTGGAACAAATCGCGATACTCGGCCAGCTTCAGCCCGTGGGAAGGTGGGGGCATCACGTGCCTGGTCTCACCTCGGCGCGCGCAGGTACCGCAACAAATCGCTGTCTGTGCCGAGCACGAAATACGTCCGGCCGTCTATCACCCGTTCGTAGGTCTCAAGCGACTTGAAAAACGCGTAGAACTCCGGGTCGCGGCCGTAGGCCTCCGCGTAGATCGCGGTCGCTTCAGCATCGGCCTTGCCGCGCAGTTCCTGGGCCGTGCGATAGGCCTCGGACTGGATGCGCTGCAGGTCACGCTGCCGTTCACCCTGGATGCGTGCCGCCTCACCCTCGCCTTCGGACCGAAACCGCTCGGCGATACGACGGCGTTCGGCGATCATGCGCGCAAACACGTCCTTCGCCACCTCGTCCACGTAGTTGATGCGCTTGAGGCGGATGTCGAGCACCTCAATGCCCAAGTCCGACGTGCGCGCGCGCGCCGCCGTCAGGATGCTCGTCGCGATCGCCCGTCGGCCCATCGCGATTTGTTCGAGGACGATCCGATCTTCTTCGCTCTCGATCGGAATATCCCCCGCCGGGCGATTGCTGGAACGTACCAATTCGATCAGGTCGTAACTGGCGACGGCGTTCCGTGTCTCGCCGTCCAGAATGTCATCCAGCCTGGACTGTGCTCCGCGCTCGTCGCGCATACGCTGGAAAAATTTCAGCGGATCGGTGATCCGCCAGCGTGCATACATGTCCACCCAGATGAACCGTTTGTCTTTCGTCGGCATCTGGTTGGGGCTGCCGTCCCACTCAAGGAAGCGCTTCTCAAAGGAGTTCACGCGCTGGATGAATGGGATCTTCATGTGAAGTCCCGGCGTGTTGACCGGGGTGCCGCGTGGTTCACCAAACTGCGTGATGATGACCTGTTCGGTTTCCTGCACGATGTAGGTGGAGGACGACACGACGATCCATACCAGCAGGCCGAGTCCGATTTTGACGATCGTGCTGCGCGTCACTGGCCACCTCCCGGTCGGGTCGCTGTCGGGGGAATCAGTGCCTTCAACACCTCACTCGGCACAATCGGAATCACCGTGCTGGTCCCCTTGTCGGTAAACACCTTGGTCCCCAACTGCGGCAACACGCGCTGCATCGATTCGAGATACAAACGTCGTCGTGTCACTTCAGGCGCGCGCCGATACGCCTCATAGACGGCCTTGAACCGCGTGGCATCACCCTGCGCGCTGTTGACGCGCTCAAGCGCATATCCTTCCGCCTGCAGGACGGCCTGCGAGGCTTCGCCCTTGGCGCGCGGAACAACTTTGTTGTACTCAGCCAACGCTTCGTTGACGAGTCGATCGCGCTGCTGCTGTGCCTGGTTGACCTCATCCCACGACGGCTTGACGGGGTCTGGCGGCGTGACATCCTGCAAGACGATCTGCTCGATCACCACGCCCATTTCGTACTGGTTGACCATCTCCTGCAACAAGCGCTCCGACGTGGTGGCGATTTCCTGCCGACCCACCGTCAGGACTTCAGTCACAGTCCGGTCGCCGACCACCTCGCGCATGACGGCTTGGGCCATGCTGCGGAACGTGCCGGTCAGGTCGCGGAGTTTGAACAGGTAGTTGTAGGGATCCGTGACCCGATACTGGACGACCCACTCAACCACCGCCACGTTCAAATCGCCCGTGAGCATGACCGACTCGCCGGTAAAGTCGGCGGTGGAATACCGCGTGGTCGTGCCGGCCGCGACCGTGCGAAAGCCGAACTCCTCCTTGAGCTGGCGCTGCACCGGCACGCGCAGCACATCTTCCACAAACGGGAGTTTGAAGTGCAGTCCTGGCTCCGTCGTCCGCACGACCTTCCCCAGACGACGCACGAGACCAACCTCTTCCGGCGGGATCTGAAATGCGGTGCTCGTGAGCATAATCAACGCCACCAGGCCCAGCACGACGTTGCGAATCAGCCGGGGCGTCAACCACGCGGGCTTTTCGTACTGGGAGATGTCGGGGATGCGCCGCTTCCACAGCTCAGGGCCAGTGGGCGGCTGTTCGTCAAAAATATTCATTGGAGATCCTTGGCAGTCAGCGTATCAGAACCGAACACACGTCCCCGATTAGAATGTCCCCGTGAGCGATATCGATCAGACGCGCCTCGCGACGGAATCCGGCTGGTTATCCAGTTCCGGATCGATTGATCACGGCCGCTTTGAGCCCGGCGCCGTCGTCGACGGCCGGTACCGCATCATTGGCCTGCTCGGCCGCGGCGGCATGGGTGAGGTTTATCGCGCCGACGACCTGCGCCTCGGGCAGGCTGTGGCGATCAAGTTGTTGCCCGACGCGCTCTCCGCCGATCCGCAGCGTCTGGTCCAGTTCCACAACGAGGTTCGCACCGCGCGGCAGGTCTCACACCCGAACGTCTGTCGCGTCTACGACATCGGCGATCTGCTCGTCGACGGCAGCTCGCCGCCACGCCATCAGCTGTATCTGACGATGGAGTACGTGGATGGTGAGGACTTGTCGTCCTTGCTGCGGCGCATCGGACGACTGCCCGAGGACAAGGCGATCGAGATCGCGCGCCAGATCTGCGCGGGGCTGGCGGCTGCGCACGCGAAGGGTGTCATTCATCGCGACCTGAAGCCCGCCAACGTCATGCTCGACAATGCCGGGCAGGCGCGCTTGATGGACTTCGGTCTCGCCACCGTCGGCGCAGTCTCGGAACTTCGCGCCGGGACGCCGGCCTACATGGCCCCCGAGCAACTGGCCGGCACGGGTGTGACGATCCAGAGCGACGTCTTTGCGCTGGGTCTGGTGCTGTACGAGCTGTTCACCGGCCGTCGAGCCTTCCAGGCCAAGACACTCGGTGAACTCGTAGAGCTCCATCAGACCGGCGCGATCCTTCCGCCGTCGGCGCTTGTGAGTGGGCTCAATCCGGCCATCGAGCGCGTCATCCTCCGCTGTTTGCGATCCAACCCGGCCGATCGTCCATCGTCTGCCCTCGCCGTGTCCGCCGCGCTGCCGGGGGGCGATCCCCTGGCCGCCGCGCTCGCCGCTGGTGAAACACCGTCGCCGCAAATGGTCGCCGCCGCGGGTGATCACGGTGCATCCATTGGCGTTGGCCAAATCGCGGCCTGGATGGCGCTGGCGATGGTGAGTCTTGTGGCCACGGCCATGCTCGCGAATCAATTGAGCATGTACGCGATGGTGTCATTCGACCGTGCGCCCGCGTCGCTGATCGATCGGGCTCGGGATATCGAACGGCTGGCCGGTGCGCCGGCGTCGAGTACCGATCGCGCGTCCGGGTTTGCCGTCAGGAATGATTTCCTCTCTTGGCTCCGCGCGCAGCCGGGCAGCGAGGGTGGAGCCACGATCATGCGCGAGGGCCGACCGCCAAGTGTCGCGTTCTGGTATCGATCAAGTCCGTACTGGTTGGTCCCGAACGGCGTGCGGGTCGCGGCCGGCGACCCGCCCGCCCTGGCGCCTGGGCAGACGCTGGTCGTGTTGGACCTGGCAGGGCGCCTGCTCGCGTTCGAGCGATTGCCCGCGCAGTTGCAGGCCAGGGCGCCGAGTGAAGTGCCGACCGTGATGTGGGATCCGTTCTTTGATGCCGCAGCCATTGACGTCTCGACGCTGACGCCGGCGACGCCGACCTACAGCCCACGCGCGTTCGCCGATGCACGCTCGGCCTGGACAGGGACCTGGCCCGGCATGCCCGGCGCAGCACTTCGGGTGGAAGCGGGTTCGTATCAAGGCACGATCGTGTACTTCCGCACGTTGGGGCCGTGGAATCTTCCGGAGGCGGTGCCCCCACACAGTCGATCGGTGACGATTGTGTCGCTCCTCGCGTTGCTGGTTGCGCCGGCGATGATGATCGCGGCCGGACTGGTCGCACGCGCCAATGTCAAAGCCGGGCGCGGCGATCGCCTTGGGGCCCGTCGGCTCGCCACCGTGGCGCTGGTGGTGCCGGTGGCCGGGTGGATCTTTGCGGCCCACCACATCCCAGACGTCGGAATCGAGCAAGGACGTTTCTTCGAGGCCATCGCACTCTCCCTGTTCGGCGCAGCGATGTTGTGGGTCTTTTATCTGGCTGCCGAACCGTACGTGCGAAAAACGTGGCCGCATATTCTCATCACCTGGTCACGTCTCCTGGCTGGGAGATTCCGGGATCCCCTCGTGGGACGTGACCTGCTGCTCGGCGCGGCCTGCGGCACGGCAATGACGGTCCTTTCGCATGTCTTTCATCTGGTGCCCGGTTGGATGGCGTGGCCGCCCATCGATCCTCATGCCCCGGAGTTGGTCCTCGGCACACGGGAGTTGATCGCGCGCGTGTTCATGGTGTTGTCCAATGCGATGAGCAACACGATGCTTGGCGTGCTTGGCCTGGCGCTGCTGCGATCGGCACTCCATCGTGTCTCGCCCCGCCTTGGCAGCACGACGGTGGCGTTCAGCGTGGCGGTACTGCTCTTTGCTCCACTGGCGGCCCGTGGACAATTCCAGTCCGGCCATGTCACCCTCGACCTCGCCTTCGGCCTGCTGCTGGTCGCCATCATCCTCGGCGTGATTTTTCGCCTCGGCCTCTTCGCGGGCATCGTCGGATTTTTCTGCCACTTCTGGACGTGGGGCCTCGTGGTCACCTTCGACTCGACGCGGCCCTACTTTGAGACCGGGCTGGCAGGGTTGGCGGTGGTCGCCGGCATCGCCGTGCTCGGAATGGTGCTGAGCCGTGATCGCGACGCACAGGTGAGGGCCGAGCCGAGATGATGGCGCTCCAATGTGAACCCTCCTCCTGCTGATCGCCCTCACGGTCGCCCCCACGCTCGCGGCCGCGCAGGCGCCGGAGACGACCGGCACGGTCATGCGTTACCTGTGGACCGCGAACAATGCGCCTCTCGCGGACGGCGTTGAGGTCGCGGCGCCCATCGGCATCGGTGACGCTCAGCGATCGGTCCAACGCACCACAAAGGTCGTCGGCTGGCCCTCGCGTTTGCCATGACCATCCAGGAGGTCGTTGATCGGGAACGTGGCGAGACGTTTGTCCTCTGACAGCGTCACGCCGGGTGACTCAAGAAAACGTCCCTGCGCCAACGCCAGACGAATCACCGGTGACTCAAACACCGCTCCCAGGTCATCGTCACGAATGTCTTCGTCAACCCGCGTGTCCGCGTCGAGGGTCCAGGTCCACTCGAAGCCATCACGCGTGAACTCCACCAGCGACGAACCGCGAAGGCCGAATCGCGCGAGGACCCGTTCGCCCAGCGTGGCAAGACTCGGGAAACCGGCATCCGTGACCACGCTGAATGGCGGCCGTTCGCGCAGAATGCGCGACGTGAGTGGTGCGGGTGTGAACTGCTGCAGACCGCGTGCGACAGCATGATCGTTCCGGCGCACCGCCGCGATGAAGTCGTCCTCATCATTGTCGCGATCATCGGGTGATTCGGCATCCGATCGAACATCGCGCTCGGCAATCGACCAGACCACTCGCCGGTCTGCCTCAATGTACCAGGTTGACACTACGTCTTTGCGCAGGCACGACGACGAGAGCACGGCCAGGATCAGTATTCCCAACACTCGGACGACAGTCGACACGTCGCTCACACTACCATACGCACTGAACGTAGAATGGCGACGCCATGATGCCTCCTCGTCGCCCTTACCTCGACGAGCGGATCGCCCGTCTCTTCGACGATCAGGAGCCGGAGTCGTTTGGCAGCGGCTGGATCAGCGGCACCGCCTCGGTGTTTCTCGGTGTGCTTTCGGTCGGCGGTGTGGCGTGTCTGCGGTTTCCGGATCTGCTGACGTGGCCTGGCATCCGCGAGGTCTATGCCCTCTCGTGGATTCGACCGCTGGTCGCGACCGTGATCGGTGGTGCCTTCATGCTGGGGCTCCTCAGCGCGCTGTTGCGACGACGCAAGGTGCTGGGCCTGACCGGCATGGGCCTCGCGCTGCTCGCGTCATTCGCGGGAGGCGCCACCGTGCCCGTGGAGTCCGCCCCGAGCACGTCGGTCGGACTCGGCCTCGACTGGTTCCTGCTCAACCTGCTGCTGGTGGCGCTGGTCTTTGTGCCGATGGAGCGTTTGTTTCCGCAGTGGCCCTCCCAGTCCACATTCAGGGCGGGCTGGACGACCGACGTAGCTCATTTTTTCGTCAGTCACGTGCTCGTGCAAATCTCAGCGTGGATCACACTGGCACCGGCCGCCGCGGCCACGCGTGTGCTCCTCTGGCCCGACGTGCAGTCCACCGTGGCGGCCCTTCCCTGGATTGTGCAGTTGGGTGCGATCGTGCTGCTGGCGGATCTCGGCGAATACACAGTGCATCGCGCCTTCCATCGGGTGCCGTGGCTCTGGCGATTTCACGCCATTCATCACTCCAGCGAACACATCGATTGGCTCGCCGGCTCACGCCTGCATCTGGTGGACGTTGTGCTCACGCGTGGCGTCACGTTTGTGCCGATCGCGCTGCTCGGGTTCGCCAACGGCCCTGTCTACACGTATCTGGTGTTTGTCTCGTTTCACGCGGTGTTCATTCACGCGAATGTACGCTTCCGCTTCGGTGCGGCTGAACACTGGCTCGTGACACCCCGCTTCCACCACTGGCACCACAGCGCGCAGCCGGAAGCCTTGGATAAAAACTTCGCCGTGCACCTGCCGTGGATCGACAAACTCTTCGGCACCTACCACCTGCCCAAGGATCAGTGGCCGACCAGGTACGGGCTCAGCGGCGACCGCATCCCCGACAGCTACACATCGCACCTGGTGTGGCCGTTCCGACGAGCCAAATAAGAAAGGGCGGCGGGGAACAATCCCCGCCGCCCGATTGGCGCGCTTCAGGATCAGCGCGCCCTACAGAACCCCGGACCTCGATTAGTACCGATAGTGATCCGGCTTGTAGGGACCGTCGACCGGCACGCCGATGTACTTCGCCTGTTCCGGCGTCAGCTTGGTGAGTTTCACACCGAGCTTGTCGAGGTGCAGACGCGCGACCTTCTCGTCGAGGTGCTTCGGCAACACGTAGACCTTCAACTCGTACTTCGAGGTGTTGTTGAACATCTCGATCTGCGCGATGACCTGGTTGCTGAAGCTCGCCGACATCACGAAACTCGGGTGACCGGTCGCGCACCCGAGGTTGAGCAGACGCCCTTCCGCCAGCACGAGCACGCTGTGCCCGTCCGGGAACACAAACTCATCAAACTGGGGCTTGATGTTGATGCGCTCCACGCCCTTCTTCTTCAACCCGGCCATGTCGATCTCGTTGTCGAAGTGGCCGATGTTGCCGACGATGGCCTTGTCTTTCATCCTGGCCATGTGGTCCACCGTGATGATGTTGTGGTTGCCCGTCGCCGTGATGAAGATGTCGGCCGTCGCGACCACATCTTCAAGCGTCGTCACCTGGTAGCCTTCCATCGCGGCCTGCAGCGCACAGATGGGATCGACTTCCGTGATGATGACGCGTGCGCCCTGGCCCTTGAAGGCCTGCGCGCAGCCCTTGCCGACGTCACCGTAGCCGAGCACCACCGCGACCTTGCCCGCGAGCATCACGTCGCTGGCGCGCAGGATGCCGTCGGTGAGTGAGTGGCGGCAACCGTACAGGTTGTCGAACTTCGACTTGGTGACCGAGTCGTTGACGTTGATCGCGGGGAACAGGAGCGTGCCCGCGTTCATCATCTCGTAGAGGCGGTGGACGCCCGTCGTGGTCTCTTCGGTCACGCCCTTGATGGCGGCGGCGACCTTCGTCCAGCGACCCGGGTTCTCCTTGAGCTGCACGCGCAGCAGATCGAGGATGACGCCCCACTCTTCCGGATCCTTGTCCACGTCAAACGCGGGCACGGCACCGGCCTTTTCGAACTCGACGCCCTTGTGCACCAGCATCGTCACGTCGCCGCCATCGTCGAGAATCATGTTCGGACCCGAACCGTCCGGCCACATGATGGCCTGCTCCGTGCACCACCAGTATTCTTCGAGCGTCTCACCCTTCCAGGCAAACACCGGGATGCCCTTCGGATCGGTCAACGTGCCGGTCGGGCCCATGGCCACACCAGCCGCCGCGTGATCCTGCGTCGAGAAGATGTTGCACGAGACCCAGCGCACGTCGGCGCCCAGGACAGCCAGTGTCTCCATGAGCACGGCGGTCTGAATCGTCATGTGCAGGGAGCCGATGATCTTCGCGCCCTTGAGCGGGAACTGGCCCTTGTATTCGTTGCGAATGGACATCAGGCCGGGCATTTCGAACTCGGCGAGGCGGATCTCCTTGCGACCCCACTCGGCCAGATTCATGTCGGCCACTTTGTAAGGAAGTCGCCCAGCGGCCTTCGCCAGGTCGTAAACGTGCGGTGTCATCGTTGCGGTTGTCATCGTGTCTCCTTGTATACGAACCCAAAAACCCTATTTACAGGGGGGCACAGAGGCTTAACTCCGTGTCTCTGTGTCTCCCTGTAAAACTCTTTCTTTTTCTCTCTGTCCGACTGCCACGAACAACCCGGGCCCTTTGGCACCGGGGTCTTCGGGCAGGTGTGTCACGGTCGATTTTCCGAAACCTGCCTGCGTCAAAAACTTGCGCATCTGAACGTCGCCAAACCCGAGCCACACGTGGCCCATCTGCTGCCGGTATTCCTCATGGTGGTGGGTCGTCATGTCGACGATGAGGAGACGACCACCGGGTTTGAGTGCGCGCCGCGCTTCGGTGAGCGCGGCGACGGGGGACGGGACGTGATGCAGCACCAGCATCATCACGGCAGCGTCCAATGTCGCATCCTTGATCGGGAGCGCCTCGAGCGTGCCCACGCGCCATTCAATGTTGCGATGGGCAGACGCTCGGGATTTCGCCGAACCGAGCATTTCTTCTGACGCGTCGACTCCGATGACCCGTCCGACGTGGGGCGCCAACGCGGATGTGACGACGCCGGTGCCGCAACCGAGATCGCCAACCACCCAGGTGTCATCAAGCAGACTCAGCAAGGCGGTCGACAAAAAGTCGCGGCCGAACAGATCGTCACGCACGAGATCCCATTGCCCTGCCGATGTGGCAAAAAAGCGCTGCGAGGTGGCAGTGCGCAGTTTGAGCACACGCTCAAGGCGGCGGATGTCCTGCGCGGCGGAGGGGCGGTCGGCCAACTGGTCGCGGGTGATTCGCCAGAGTTGTGCGCGGGACTCATCCTGCAGCGCCAACATGTAATACCGGCTGGTACCTTCGCGCCGGGCGGCGAGCCAACCGGCGTCCGCCAGCACTTTCAATTGCCGGCTCACCGTGGACTGCGGCAACTGCAGCACCGTGCACAGTTCCGACACCGTCAACTCGTGATCCTCCACCACGGCCAACATGCGGCAGCGGGTGGCGTCGGCCAAGGCCGACAGCGAGTCGAGGAGGGGCGGGGCGGCAGTAGGCATTAATCCGTAAATCCGGATTATAGGATAATTAAGGAGCTCTCGCGTGTCAAGGGCAACGCACGAAGGCGAAAGGCAATATAGCGGGCCATCACTAGGTTAAATTTCGTCTTAATAAGTATAAAATTAGGTGATTTTAGGTAAACTGTGCCCCATGACGACCAACGCTCCACTCCGTGACTTTCTCGAAATCCCCTACGACAAGCTTGAAGAGATGAACCTGGCCACAAAAGAGGCCCGGGTGAAGCGCGGGCCCGCGCACAAAGCGCGTGAGCGGCAAATGAAGTACTTGACGGATGAAAAACGCATCAAGGCCGTCACGGTGGTGTTTTCTGATCTTGAAGGGCGCATGCACGCCCTCGACTACGACAAGAAGTTCCTGCTCAAGTCGGCTGACAATTTGACGTTTGACGGGTCGTCCATCCGGGGCTTCTCGCAGCAGGCCGAGTCCGACCTGCGCCTCGCGATCGACTGGCCGGCGTTCTACATGTTGCCGTCCGACGTCTTTGGCCCGGGCAAGGCGCTCGTGTTTGCCGACGTCCTGGAAAAGGACGGCACGCCCTACGTCGCGGACCTGCGGTCGCGCCTGAAGGCCTTCACGGACCAGAAGTTCACAAAAGACGGGACGGTCTTCAACGCGGCGATGGAAATTGAGGGCTTCCTTTTCAAGGGGCGTGATGCGGAACGTCACTATCATGAGACCGGCGCGTTCGACTTCATCAGCACCGGCGGGTACTACCACTCGCTGCCCGGCGATCCGCTGCGGCTCTTCATCGACAGCGCCGCCGAAGTGCAGCGCGCGATGGGGTTCGAGAATGAAAAGGACCACCCGGAAGTGGCCCCCTCACAGTTCGAGATGAACTACTCGTACACCGAGGTGAACGTCGCGGCCGACGAAGTGCTGCTCTACAAACTGCTCTGCCGCCAGGTGGCGGCGCGCATGGACCTGACAGCCAGCTTCCTGCCCAAGCCGGTGACGGGCGTCAACGGCAACGGCATGCACACCAACCTCTCGATCTCGAAGGCCGGCAAAAACATCTTCTGGGACTCCAAGGGACAGGACCATGTCTCCAAGGGCGCGTGGAACTTCATCGACCGCATTCTCGCGAGCGGTCAGGATATCTGTCTCGCACTCAACCCGAGCGTCAACGCCTACCGTCGTCTTGACCCGCACTACGAGGCGCCGAACCAGATCAAAGCGTCGGCCGTGAATCGCGGCGCGATGGTGCGCATCCCGATTGGCAACGAGAAGTCGGCGCGCGTGGAAGTGCGCTCGATTGCGCCGGACGCGAATCCCTACCTTGCGTTGTATCTCCTGCTCCGCACGGGCCTCGAAGGTCCACTCGGCGACGAGGATGCCGAGAGCCGTCGGTCGCGCACGAAGTTCCTGCCCGACAACATCTACGACGGCATCCGTCTCTTCAAGGGCAGCAAGTTCATGGCGGAACTGCTCGGCACCGAAGTGCATCAGCGATACATTGATGTGAAACAGGCGCAGGCGGATCGCTGCCCGAAAGCACTCGGCTCCCGCATCAAGACCGCGGAAGTCCAGTTCCATCACGAGGTGACGAATCAGTACCTGTGGTCACAGTTCTGACGAACTGCGACCACGGTGCGGAGTGCGTGGTGCGGAGTGCGACGGCGTGAAGAACAATCCGTTCGGAGATCTGCGGAAGCAGCTTGGGCTGCCCGAACAGGCTGAGGTGCCGGACGCCGCGACTTCGGAAACTCCGGGGCTACGTGATTTCAGGCCAGGTGATTTCGACCGTTCCGGCCCGAAGAGAGCGGTCGTCCGTTACGAGCGCTCCGGTCGGGGCGGCAAAGAGGTCACGGTGATTGAGCAGCTCGGTCTCAAGGAGGCCGAGCTGCAGACGTGGTTAAAACAGTTGAAGGCCGCCCTGGGGTGTGGCGGATCGGTGGAACACGACTCGATCATGCTCCAGGGCGATCACCGCAAGCGATTGCCCGCGATCCTCACGCAGCGTGGTGTCAGAAAAATTATCGTGGGATAGGCATCAGTCGTCGCGTGCGCGCGACGTAGGCCTGATACTCCGCGCTGCCGCCCCACTTCTTGTTCGCACTTTTTTCGAGTGTCGGAATGCCCGTCACCTTCAGCAGGATGTACGTGATGGAGACAGGCCCCAGAATCCCCAGGGCGTTCCAGACGCCAAGGTCCATCGCGACAAACACGTAGACGCCCCACCAGCACAACATCTCGCCAAAGTAGTTCGGGTGGCGGCTCAGTGACCATAACCCTGTGTCCACCCAACGGTCTCCCCCACCGGGCTTCTGCTTGGCCGCAAATTTCTGCGCGTCAGCCACGGTCTCAATGATCAGTCCCGCCGCCCAGATGAGCAGGCCGGCGGTCATGAACAGATTCCACGGGCCAGGCGTTGAGAACCATAACGTCACCGGCAGCATGATCACCCACACCGCGACGCCCTGCCCGAACCAGAACTTGAAGAACGGCCAGAAGTGTTCGCGAATGCCGTCGAATCGCGCGTCGCGACCGATCGTCATGATTCGGTAGAACAGGTACCCCGCCAGTCGCACGCCCCAGGCGATCACCATGGCCGCCAGCGTCAGTTGAGCCGGATCGCCCGCATTGCCCTTCGACCACAGCCACCCTGCCAGCACGACGAACGTGAGCCCGTAGGACAGGTCGGTGACCTTGTCGGTCTTCAGTGTGGCGGCGAAGGCAAACAACACCGCCTGAATAGCCAGGCTGACCGCCAGCGTGAGGAGAAGGTCGTTGAGCATCATCACATCCAAATCACGGCCGCGAGCAGGGCCACGTAGCCGACCATGTAGAGGCGAAACCGCCGTGCCATCAGGCGTTCCTCCGGCGTACGGAAATACACGTTGGAGAACAGGGCCGCCAGGTCATGGCCAAACCACGGCAGGACATTGATCTTCCAGTCATACCGACGATACACCGTGGACCGCCACTGGTACCGGAGCTTCCACAGCGGGATGCCGTAGAGCAGGAAGACGATCAGGAGGAAGGTACGGGTGGTCACGGGGGGCATGCAGGTTACGCATGCCCCCTGACATTGGATGGCCTGCGGCGGCTCGAGGCCCCCGAAGCCAGTCGTGCGACATTATTCACGCCATGAATGATTATCATTCACCACGCGAACTTCAGCAGTTCTCGACGACCATGCTCAGCGTGTTATTTGATCAGTGTGACCCCGATTGCAAAATCCTTACTGAGCGGCTTATTCGTCCATGGAGACCCACGCAGGGTCAGTCCAATACCCTCAGACAACTGCAGTCCGATTGAAACGTTCAGACTGGTCGGCCAACCCGAGAGTTCGCCACCGACATCAGTCAACTCTGAGACTGATCGGTCGATGGCGCGGTTGGCGACCAGCAAGGCCGACAACTCAAACATACCGGCCTGCTGTGCTCCAGTGGTCCAGAGTGACTCGCGCACTCGAAGCCCAGCACTAACCGCCGCGAACGCTGTCGCCTTGTGGATTCCCCCTGTGGCCGTCCCAGGAAGTTGCACGAACTTGCTGCCCGCCCGAAGATCGAGGAACACACCCTCGTCGTACGACGCACCTTCCGTCGCATCTGGAAGCCGAATCATCTGTCCGACTGAGAGATATAACAATCCCCCGTACGGGTCGCTGAGGGCGGCCTTGATGCGGTCTTCGAGTGCGCCAGAAGGCTCGGAACTCTTGTCGACGTCCGTTGGCAACGTCGATCGAAGGTAGAAACGCGTGGTGGCATTTCGGAAAAACAAGTGTGCCGCGTCGATGCTCACCTGCCCACCACCGGTACCACCCTCGAAACCGGCTTGTGTGAGAAACAGACTCCCCGGGCGCCTGGCCTCGGCGGCTTCTTCGTCGATGGCCGCGTCCAATTTGTCGATTTCGGCTGTCGCAACCTGAAGGCGATTCGACCGTGCCGTTGCATCGAGGCCTTGGAGCGCAACAACCCTGTCGGCGTCTGACGCTGCCACACGGGGCGTTAGCTGTTGCGTCAAATTTATCAGGATGGCGATCTCGATCGCGCGCCGTTCTCGCTCCTTCTGGAGCACCCGGAGTCGTTCAGTTTCCACCGACGGCGTAATGACCTGCGCAAACGTTTGCCCTGCCGACGCGGCGACAAGGAAACCCACGAATAGGGCAATCATCGTTGTTTTGTTCACAAAGCCTCCTCTACAGACCACAGACCTTGGACGATCGGATGATAGCTGTCAACTTGGCAATGGCCGCTTCGTCAAACTGAACGCCACGACCCGCCACGACGGGAAAATCCAACAGGGACCTTCCCCAAAGCACAATCACCAGACCGTCACCTCCGGTTCCACCATCGGGCCCAGATTCTCCGCCCTCTCCCAAGGCGCCGGCGCCGCCGCCCCCTGACCCGCCTCTGGCGTCCTTGCCTCGCTCGGCCTGATCGGCCGCGCCGAAAAAGGTGCCACCGCGGCCCCCGGCACCGCCGGGGCACATCGCCGCACCGCCACCAC
>ENA-ORBV01006107-ORBV01006107.1-microbial-mat-metagenome-genome-assembly--contig:-NODE-6107-length-21503-cov-7.770419_pt1 | contig 21503 bp, 25 predicted proteins | sample MGYA00237777_ERZ505514 | MGnify/ENA primary metagenome ERZ505514 (study PRJEB26160, sample SAMN06269048) | microbial mat metagenome | isolation source: Oligotrophic lake microbial mat | place... | reverse complement strand
AAAGGGAATGGGTGTAGACGCAGGTCAGGTTGCCGGTGCAGGCGCCGGCGTTGGCGAGTTCGAGGGAGGGTTGGCGGCGGACTTTGGCCGGGTATTCGCCGGGGGTCGTGAAATGGGTGCGGATGGCGATGCCGCCGCGGGAGCCGGGAAGTAGATCTTCGCTTTGACGGTCGTCCTGTAGGACTTGCATCGGGATGTCGAATTTTTCGAGCTTAGGATTGGCCGGTGGGAGGCCCGTGGCGAGGCGCGTCACCTGACGGGCGATGGAGAGGTAGCGTTCGAGGTGGGCGGTGGAGATAGTGAGGACATGGGCGAAGTTATCGAAAGAGCCATCGGCAGTTTCGTCACCGGGGAAGAGCGGTTTGGAGGTCGCGAATGGCGTTGTTGAACTCGACGCGATTGAGGCGGTGGACGGCGTGGAGTTTGGCGATGACGCGCTCCCGGATTTCGGTAGTGGGAGTTTCAAGGGCGAGTACAGCGGTGCGGACTCTTTGGTTGTTGCAGGATAGTCAGTATTTCTGTAGGAATTCCGGCGGCGTTTGGGCGCTGGCGGCGGCGATGAGAAATGCGGCGAACGGACAAGTGCTGCGCATGGCGGATCCGGCTGCGCCAAGAATACCAACGCGTCATTCCGGGTAGTATGAGAACACTATGACTCGACGAACCTTATTGTGCTGCGCGCCGGGTGTGCTGCGGGGCGCCGAAATTCGGAAAGCGACGCATGTGTACAAGACGGCGGGCGGGGCGCCGATCAGAGCCGACGTGTATTTTCACGACGATGATACGTTGCGGCCGGTGCTGGTGTGGATCCATGGCGGGGCGCTGATAATGGGGCATCGTGAAGGGGTGAGCGCGCCGGTTAAGCGGTGGGCAGCGGCAAAGGGCTATGTGCTGGTTTCAATCGACTACCGGTTGGCGCCGGAAACTGCTTTGCCAGAGATTATTCGGGATGTGGAGGACGCGTTCGCCTGGGTGCATAAAGAGGGGCGGGGACTGTACCGCGCGGATACGGGAAGGATCGCGGTGGCGGGCGGATCGGCGGGCGGATACTTGACGCTAGTTACGGGGTATCGGGTGAAACCGCGTCCGACAGTGTTGCTGTCGTTGTGGGGATACGGAGACCTGATTGGAGACTGGTACAGCACGCCGAGCCCGCATGCCCGGCACCACACAAGCACGATGTCGCGGGAGGAAGCGTATGCGCAGGTGAACGGGACAGTGGTTTCGGACTCGAGGGAGAGGAAGGGCGACGGGGGCGGATTCTATCAATACTGCCGGCAAACCGGGACGTGGCCGAGGGCGGTTTCAGGTTGGGATCCGAAGCGGGAAAGCGGCAACTTCTTCCCGTACATGCCGGTGAAGAATGTGACGGCGGAGTACCCGCCGACTTTCATGATTCACGGAACGGCGGATACGGATGTTCCGCACGAGCAATCGGCGATGATGGCGGCGGAGTTGAAGAAGCGGGGCGTGCGGAATGAATTGGTTTCGGTTGTGGGGGCGGAACATGGGCTGGCCGGCGGGGACGCGAAGATAGTGGAGGCGGCTTACGCCCGTGGTTTTGCGTTCGTGGACCGGGAGATGGGTTTATAATTTGAAGACTTGATTAACATCGGAGATGCAGAGTGACATTTGAGCAGGGATTCGCTGAGGCGGAGCGGGCGGCGAGCGCGGCGGGCAAGGTTGCCGGGGCGCTGGCCGGGGCGGTGAAGCAGTTGGAAAAAGCGGCCGCGGAAGGCGATCTTTTCAAAATGCGCAAGGCCAGCGACCGGCTGGCGGCGGTTGTGGAAGCCACGCGGCAGGATGTGCTGAACGCGCGATCGGCCTGGCCGTTTAGCGCGGACGAAGAGGACAAATATTTAAGGGAGTCCTACGCGGAGGAAATCGTCGCTACCGCGAAGGCGGAGAACCTGCCCATCCAACGGCGGGACGAGGGGTTGATTTTATTTCCGTCGATCCTGCGCATTCTTCCGGGTGAGCGGGCGGTGAAGATCAATCGCAAAAAAGTACCGGGGATCCGGCCTTCCCGGGTAGTGAAGGCGTTGCGGGATATTCAAGAGAGAAAGCAGAAGGGGACGCCGGAGAATCTGCTCGAAATGCTGCATCGCGCGTATCGGTTGGTAGTTGGGAAGGAATACGGCAAGACAGTCACGCTGGCGAGTATCTACGATGCGCTGACACTGCTCCCGGGATCTACCGCGAACTACGATCAGACTGATTTTGTCCGCGATCTGTTTCTTCTTGACCGGAGCGGTCTGAAGATGACGAAATCCGGGGCCGGCTATTCGTTGCCGGCCAGCACGGGGACTAAGGCCGCTAAGGGAACTTACTCCTTTGTCGCTCCGGACGGCGAGACGGTGAGTTATTACGGTATGAGATTCAGTGAGGCGCCAAAGTGACTCCTACGATACGGCCGGCGGAGTGGCTCCGCTTTATTGAAAAAGAGTATTTGGCCACTTACATTCGGGGTGGCGGTTCGGCGATCAAATTTGCGGTTCCCATGGAAGATGGACTGCGATCCGATCTGGTCGGCGGGCTGGCCGCCATTGGAGAGCGATCAGGTTATCTGGTGGTGAAGATCGATGCCGGGGCGACTAAGGTTCACATGGTGGACGAGTTGTTTTTCCAGACGGCGGAACAGATGCCCTGGTCAAAGTTGAGTCGAAAGGCAATCGCGGCGATCGCGGTCGAATCGGGCTATTCGTGGGCGGACAAGCCGAATGGCCCGCTATACCGTCATCTGGCCGAGGCGAATCAGGTTGAGCCGCAGATGTTACTGCTCGATCTGAAACAGGCCATCTGGAAAAAGGTATTCAAGCAGCGTAATCTCTCGAAGGATTTTCGCGTTGCAATGACTCATTTATGTATTGCCGAGCTTTCGGGCGGCCAAGATGGGGCGACGGCGATCCAGGTGCTGACCGATTGGCTGACGGGTCGCAATAAGGCGGTAAGCGCCGTGAAGCCGTTTCAGATTTTCCGGCGGATCAATCGGGCCACGGGCCGTTATTTTTATGAGTCGTTGGCTAATTGGGTGAGGTTCGCCGGTTATCCGGGGATTGTGATTGTGTTGGATGCCGAACGGCTGATGCTGGCTCGCAATCCGCGGGATAACGGGTTGTTCTACAGCAAGGCCGCGGTTCTGGACACCTATGAGGTGCTGCGTCAATTCATCGACGGGGCGGACCAATTGAATGGCTGCTTTATGACGGTAGTGCCTGCCCTCGCATTTCTGGAAGACCAAGCCCGCGGCATCGGCGCTTATGAGGCTTTGAAGTTCAGAGTGTTCGATGAGGTTCGGGATAAGCATCTGGTGAACCCGATGGCGTCACTAACGCGGATTTCGGCGAATGTTAGAGGAATGTGACAAATATGGGCACCGGTTATCAACCTATCGATTATCAGCGGGCGTTGGAAGCGCTGCGGAGCGGAGTTCCGAATAGAGACGCCGTCAACATGCTGGGCACGACGCAGCGCGAGGCGGAAGCTATGTTTTTGGAGCGGATATCCCTTGTTGCGGCTCATGTCAAGGACGGAAGACAGGTACAGGGACTTTTGCTCGCCGGCGGATTTGGATCGGGTAAGTCGCACTTACTCGATTTTTTGGCGCATGCCGCCGTTGAGAAGAACTTCGTGTGCAGCCGCGTGGTTATCAGCAAGGAGACGCAGTTATACGATCCCGCGAAGATGTTTAATGCGGCGATTGAGGGCACTGTGGTTCCTAGCCTGAGCGGGGAGGCCGTGCGGGAGATCGCATTGCGTTTGCAGCCGAGTACACGGAAGTACACGGAGTTTTTCGAATGGGCGAATGATCCAGCGAATGGTCTGAGCGATCTGTTCAAGGCGACGATTCTGCTGCACGACAGAATGGGCAACGATCCGGAGATGGTGGAGGACATCACCAATTTCTGGTCGGGGGAACGGATCGCAATAAGCCGCGTGCGGCAAGGCTTGAAGCAAATCGGCTGCTCAGGGATGTATACGTTGAAGACGGTGAAGATCAAAGATCTGGCGATCCAGCGTTTTCTGTTTGCCTCGCGAATGATTATTGCTGCGGGCTACAACGGGTGGGTGTTGCTTATTGACGAAGTGGAACTAGCGGGCAGATACAGTCTGTTGCAGCGTGGCCGGTCGTATGCCGAATTGGCGCGATGGATGGGCCGCGTGGAGGGGGAGGTTTGCCCGGGACTGACCGCGGTGGCGGCGATTACGGATGACTTCAGCCTTGCCGTGCTGGAGGAGAAGCGGGACCGGGAGGTGGTGGGGACGAGGTTCCGTGCCAAGGGGACGGACGAGTACACAACGCTGGCGGGAAGGGCGGAGACCGGAATGCGGCTGATCGAGCGCGAGGCGGTAACGCTTCAGGCGCCGGACGGGGCCACCCTGGCGCATACCTATCAGCGGCTGAAGGAGATGCACGCAAAGGCATACAAGTGGGATCCGCCGGAGATACCGACGGCCGCGCTATCGATGAGGCGGAGCATGCGATCGTTCGTGCGGCGGTGGGTGAACGAGTGGGATCTGCGGCGGCTGTACCCGGGGGCGGAACTTTCCACGGAAGTGGAAGAGGAGATGCGACCGAGTTATGAAGAGGACGACGCTTTGGACCAGGCTTCGACGGAGCCGGCGCTGATTGAATAGACTTGCGTTTATTGTGACAATTATGTTACAAAACTTCCATTGTGCTTTTACGGGGTCTAGCGCTGTTCTGGGTGGCGGGTGCGTTGGCGTCCGGGGCCGAAGTCTATTCGTGGCATAGCTTTGAGACGCCGGTGATCGTGAATTCGCGTTTCGAACTAGTGGTGCATCAGCGGGTGCGGTCGCGGCAGGAGTTGCAATTTCTGGATCAAGTGCGGGGCGGGGCGATCCTTCGATGGAACGCGTCGGCGCGGTTTGTACCGTTTGTGGGGGCCTATTTTCAACCGCAGCAAATACAGGCGAACAATTGGACGGAAGGGCGGCGTTTTTTTGGAGGAGTGGAAGTGCCGTTCGTGTTTAAGGGCGGCCTGGCGTTGACGACGCGCGTCGCGGCCGAGCGGCATATTGGAACTGGAAGGCCGGATTATTTCCGGTACCGGAGCTATGAGCGGCTTGTGATTGGGCATGGCCGTTTCGCGCCGTTTTTGCAAAATGAATTGCTGGCGGTGGGGCAGGGCTTTCATTCGGTGCGCAACTCGGGCGGGTTGCGGATGCGGGTGACGGCGTGTTTATCGATAGAGGCCGGGTATTTATATGACTTCCGGCGGGCGGCGTGGGGCGGCAACCGGCAGGCGATTGTGACGGCGGTGAAGTGGCAGCCAAAGCCTCGGGTTTAGTTGATTATTTCGCGGCGACGACTTCGGCTGGAGATGCGTCCGCGTAAAGCAGCGCCAATGATGCCCAACTGGTGCCGGCGGCGGCGATCCATTGATGATGGCCGTAGGGGAAGCCGCTTTCGAAATACGGCTGGAGCGGGTGCGCGTGTGTTTGGACATACCAGCTTCCATCGGGGAACTGGTTCTTCAGCAGCCAGGCGACGCCCCTTTGGTAAGGCGGCAAAGTTGGTTTCATATCGGCAGCGGTATGCAGAGCATAGAGAGCGAGGCCGGTGGCGTATGCGTCCGGCGGCATGTCCGGGAGTTGCGACCAGCCGCCATCGCGGCGCTGGCTGGCGAGTAGATCATCGACCGCCGATTCGATGGGCGACTGCGTGGCGGCGAGACCGATCAAGCGCATGGCCTGTTCTTCCACGCCGCGGGCCGATTGCGCGCGGAGCCAGACGCCGGCTTGATTGAGCCGGGCAGTGATTTCAGCGGCGCGTCCTGGCGTGTGATAAGCGCGGAGGGCGGAGACGGCCATAGCGGTGGCGCTGATATAGGAGTATTCACTGGGCGGGCGGTAGGTGCGGAAGTCCCACTTGCCATCAGGGTCCTGGCGGAAAGCGAGCTTGTGAAAAGTGGCATCGGTGTAGCGGCTGGCGGGTTCCCGATCAAAGCCGAGAGCGGTGAGAATGTAGACGGGACCGCCCATCACGCCGAGTCCATTGAGCACCGCGGGCAGATTTCCGGAGTTTGTTGACAGGGCGACGCGGCGTTCCCGCGTGGCGGCGGCGGTGTCCAGTTGAAAACCCTGTTTCCTGGCCAGCGAGGTAACCATATCCGGGACGGAGTTGCTATGGCACGACACGCAGCCACGAGTCTTCCAGACCGCCGGGGCGGTGGTCTGGAGCAGTGGCAGGGCACGTTCGATGGCGTGACGCGGATTCTTGGCCGGGGCGGAACTGACGGGAATTGGCTCCGGCGCGCCAGGGGCTTTGGCGTTTCGGAAAGCTTGCACGATGGGGTCGTTCGCGCCGAAGCGGTAGGCCAACGTTAAGGCGGTGTTGCCGTTTTCCTCCTTCAGATCGACCCGGGCGCCGCGCGCGAGGAGGAGGCTGACGACAGCGGGATTGCGATCGTAGGAGATGGCCGCGCGCATCAGCGCGGAGTAGCCACGGGCGCATTGGGGATCTATTTGCGCACCTTGATCGAGCAGCAGGCGGACGAATTCCATATTCTGAAAGGCGGCGGCGTTTTGCAGCGCGGTCTGGCCGCGAACGCCGAGTTGATTGACGCCGGCGCCGGCGGTAAGCAGGATCGGGGCGCAAGCGAGGCAGTTGACGACGGCGGTGTTGACGAGCGCGGGCGAATTTGGCGCGAGCGCGGCGCCTTTCTTGAGCAGCGTAGCGAGGATAGCCGGTTCACCGGCGGACGCGGCCGATTCGATCGCATCGGAAGAGGGTTTGGCGCCAGCGCTGAGCAGGGCATCGACAATTGGCTGGGAGCCTTTGCGGCTCGCGGCGATGCGGAGCGGCGTCAAGCCATTCTTCGTTACGGCATTGGGGTCGGCTCCGGCGGCGAGCAAGGCATTCGCTTTGTGGAGATCGGAAAGGGCGTAGTGGAGCGGAGTGTAGCCGCCGGTATTGACGGCTTTGGGGTCGGCTCTGTGACGGAGCAGCAAGTCAACCATCGCCGCGTCGGCGGCGACGACGGCGTGATGCAGCGGCGTCGTGCCATCGGGGCGTGGAGTGTTCGCCAGATTGGGAAACTTAACCACGATGGATTGATCGCCACTGCGAATGGCCTCGAAGAAGTCGGGGCTGGCAAACAGGGAGAAGGACAGGATAAGAAGAAAGGCGCGCCGCATTACTTAATAACGGTAGCAGGGCGCGGGATAAAAATCGCCCCACTCATCCACGTAACCGCAACCGCGATTCGTGTTGTAACCATAGCCGAACGGGATGCCGGAGCCGATACCGAAATAAGGCCGGGCCCAGAAGCTGCCGCCGTAGAAATAGCCGCGGCCGGAGTAGAATCGTCCGGAAACGAACCCGCCGCCGCGGTAACCGCGATAGGGCGCGATGTAGCGGTTCCGGGAGTTGTAACTGCGACCGCCGCCATTATAGAAGCCACGATTCGGAGCGGCATAACCGCGGTTGGAGCCGGAGTAGTAGCCGCGCCCGCCTGAGGAACGGCCTCGCGAGCCGCGACGATCGTCATCGGCCTGGGCAATGGGGGCGGTGAACAGGAGCACGGCGCCGAACACAAGAGCTAGACGGATCTGGGACTTTTTGAACATGTGAGCCTCCCGCTGTCGATATTGCAATCGAGACGCCAAAGCTCCGACCGTTGCAAAGTAAAGCAGTTGCCGTATTTATGTGCCAAAGTAACTGGTGGAAAAACACCGCACGCGGTGGCGGTGGGCCATCGGGGTTCCTTACGCCGATGGCTCGGTCAATTCGCCATCCGGATGAATCGTCGTGTCATAAACCCGGCACAGCGAATGCAGATGGCACTGGCCGCAGGGCTTGCCGTTGTCCTTGGGATCGACGTCGGCGCGGCCTTCCTGGAACTCGTTCCAGATCTTAATTATGGTTTCGCGCCATTCCGTCATCTGGGCGTCCCAACCTTGCTGGGGCGCCTTTACGCCCGGCATCAGCCCATCCGCCGCGGCCAGGCCGTCAAACTTGTGCTCGCCGCGCTTTAGCTGTGCGAAGACAATGGCGCTCGGCGTTTCGGGCAGGGCCACGGCGTAGAGCGGGAGTTGCAGATTGTCCGGCCGCTCACCGGCCCAAACCTTCTTGCCGGGCGCGGTCCCTTTGTAGTCGATGAGGACCAGTTCGCCGCCGGGAAGGCGATCGATACGGTCGGCGCGGGCCTGGATTGGCGGACCGGCGGGCGTAAGGTCAACGGCGTGTTCGATGGATTCGACGGTGAAAGCGCCGCGATCGAAGTCGAGTTCGATCCAGTCTTCAAGCACGGCGCGGAGGCGGATGTGTTCGAGCGCTATGAGCCGCTCTCGACCGGCTTGGGGCAACTCGGCGCAGCCGATATTGACGGCTTCAGCGAGGGCTTCCTCGCGCGATTCGCGGCTGGCGCCGGCCAGCGCGGCGCGGGAACCGAAGCGTTTCCACAACGCGGCCAGCGCGCCGTGCAGTGCGGTGCCGCGTTCCATGGCGGAGAGTCCGGGTTTGGGTTCGGCCCATTCGTTGGCCCGGAGGCGAACGGTGGCGAAGGCGCGGAACGGACACTGCGATTGCCAGGACAGGATGTTAGTGCCGCCGCGGACTCGCTCGCCTGCGGGGAGTTTTGGAGCAGTGCTGTCCTTCGACTCTTCGAGCGGCGCGGCGATTTGGCAGCCGGGGTAGTGGTTCGCCTGAGGTGCGGATTCGGGGTAGGGCAGAATAAGCCGGCTGGGGCGACGTTCTTCTTCGCCGTCGCGTTCGGGGTAGCTGAAAATTACGGCGCCGGCGCTGCGCAGCAGACGGTCCGTTACTTCGCGGGCGAAGCGGAGTTCGCGTTCGGGCGTGGCGTGGGGCAGATCGAATTCGCGTTGGAGAGCGCGGGGCAGGAAAGGATTGGGCTTGGCGGGCGCGGGCCAGACGGTGTCCGTCATGCCCATGGCCCACAGCGCGTCGAAGCGGGAGCCGGCGGCTTGCAACGCTTCGAGAATCTGCACGGGCATTTCGGCTGTTTCGGGCTGGAAGATGGCTTCGCCGGCAAGATCGGTCAGCAATAACACGGCTTCGGCGAACGGCATCGCCGGTTCCACCAGATCGAGCGCGGCGAACTCCCGCAGAACTTGTTGCCAACGGGCGAGCGCTTGGCGCTCGGAACTCGATTGCGTGCGGTCGCCCGGCCAGCCGCCGGCCTGAAGTAAACCGGGGATGGCGCGAGCCCAGGCGCCGGGAGTTTGTTGGCGCGGTTGAGCGGCTGCCAGCGTGACCGCGCGACCTAGGGCAGCGGCCAGAATCGGCGGCTTGCCGGCGTGGATACGGCCGGTGGACACTTTCAAAACATTCGCTTCACGGAGTTCGACATCGAGTTGGGCGCGGGCGCTTCGTTCGGATTCGGCGCCGCGAAAGAACGGAGAGCGGAGCAGTACACCGGCGGCGCCGATATCGAGCGGGCTCGCCAGCCAGCGGAGCCACAGAAGCCCGTCGGCGATAACGGGCCATTCCGTGAGAGCGCGGCCGAGCGAGATGTTGAAAAGAGGCGCGCCGAGCACGTCTTCGAATATCGCTTCCACGGCGGGGCGAAGGCGGGCGAGATCGGGGACGACGATGCCAACGGTCTTCGCCTCCCCGTTTTCGAGCAGCGTGCGAGCCCAGCCGGCGGCGGAGCGAATTTCGGTGCGGGCGTCGGGATAGCCGGACCGGGTGATGTTGTTGGCGGGGTTGGCAACGCCTTCGTAGGCGCGATATCGCAGTCGAGCGAGGAGCGCGCGTTGCGCGGGTGTGGTTTCGTCGAAGCCATCGAGCCAGACTTCGCGGTGCGTTTCGGGGAGTTCACTCGCCAGCCATTGTTCACGACGGGCGGCGGGAAGCCAGCCCTTACGGCCGGCACGCCGTTCAAACTCCTGCGCCCAGGCGCGGAATTTCGCGGTATCTTCGGCCTGATCGAAGGCGGCGTGCTGGAGCGGGAGTTGGTATTGCTGGCAGAGCGCCCAGGCTTGTGCGGCGCCATCGGCGGTTGCCTGCCGATCAAGCAATGGGCCGTCGTCAATGATCTTGTGCCAGCCGCGGCGTTCGGCAAAGGCGCTGGGCGTAATGAGGTCCGGGAGCAGCGCGTCAATGGACTCGCTGACCCAGTCCTGCCAGGCGCGGACGGCGGGAGCGAGCCAGGCTTGAGCGCCGGCCGCTAATTGCGCGTTTTCAAAGGAGCGACGCCAATGACGGGCAAGACGCCGATTGGCGGTGAGCAGAATCGCCCCTTGGCCGAGTGCGCTGAGTAGTGCGTCCTGCATGAGGGAGACTTCATTGTAGCTGTGGCGATATACTCGATTGCTATGCGTACTCTATTACTGCTCTGCACGGCCTTCGCGGCCTCCTCCTTCGCCCAGACTCCCGCTCCTTCGCCTTCATTGAAGACGACGGGGAAATTCTATGAACTACGGATTTATCACGCCGCGCCCGGCAAGCTGGAAGCTTTGCACGACCGGTTCCGTAAGCACACCAATGCGCTGTTTGTTAAGCACGGTATGGAGATCGTCGGTTTCTGGGGACCGACCGACAAAGAGAAGGGTTCCGAGACGGATCTGATCTATGTTCTGGCGTTTCCGAGCAAGGAAGCGCGGGAGGCTTCGTTTAAGGCATTTGGCGCGGACCCGGATTGGACGGCGGCGCGTAAAGCGTCGGAAGTCGACGGGCGGCTGACGACGAAAGTGGATTCGATTTACATGGGTGAAGTGGACTACTTTACGGCTGGTATGAAGGTTAAGAAGGCCAAGAAAGCTAAGAATTAGGCCATTCATGCGCGGCTGGCTGCTGACGAAAACGGAGAGCGGCATCGATAGCCGTTTTGGCGAGATCGATGCCGCCGGGCTGCCGGCGGGCGATGTGCTGGTGCGCGTGGCGTGGTCGAGCCTCAACTACAAAGACGGCTTGGCGATGACGGGCGCGCCGGGTGTGGTGCGCGCGTTCCCGATGGTGCCGGGGATAGATTTGGCGGGAGTGGTGGAAGAGTCGGCTTCGCCGTCATTCGCGGTGGGGGACGCGGTGGTGGTCACCGGCTGCGGGTTGAGCGAGAAGCATTGGGGCGGCTACGCGGAATTGGCGCGGCTGCCGGAGGATTTTGTGTTGCCGCTGCCTGTTGAGTTTTCGTTGCGGCAGGCGATGGCGATAGGGACGGCCGGGTTTACGGCGATGCAGTGCGTGGACGCATTGGAACGGCACGGATTGCAGCCGGGCAGGCGGGATGTGGTGGTGACCGGAGCGGCTGGAGGAGTGGGTTCGATTGCGGTGGCGCTGTTGGCCGGCAAGGGCTATCGGGTGGTGGCTAGTACGGGACGGCTGGAAGAGGCGGCCTATTTGCGGAGCCTGGGCGCGGCGGAGGTGATCGATAGATCAGAACTTTCAGCACCGGCAACTCGACCGATGGAGAGCGAGCGCTGGGGCGGGGCGATTGACACGGTTGGCGGGGATACATTGGCGGGGCTGATTCGGACGCTTGCGCATGGGTGTGCGGTGGCGGCGTGCGGACTGGCGGGTGGGGTCCCGTTGAAGACCACAGTTCTGCCGTTCATTTTGCGGGGCGTAAGTTTGTTGGGGGTGAATTCTGTGGAGGTGGCAAATGCCGAACGGCGCAGGGTTTGGGGGATGCTGGCGGAAAGATTGGATCGGGATCTGTTGGATGCGCTGACGACGGAGATTGGGATTGAGGAGTTACCGGGTGCGGCTCGCCGCGTACTTGCGGGCCAAGTTAGGGGGCGTGTGGTGGTTCGGGTTGTGTGAGAAGATGAAGCGCCACTTTGCCGCAACCGTTTGGCGTGAAGATAGGTGGTATGTTGCTCAGTGCCCGGAAGTAGGCGTCGCGAGTCAAGGCCATTCGGAAGACGAGGCTTTGACTAACCTGCGCGAGGCACTGGAACTGTATTTTGAACCGCCGCTGGCAACGCGCCCACTCGAGATTCGAATGATCGAGGTCGAAGTCGGGGAGGCTTGATTCGCGATTATTCCGCGAGGGCAACAGATGGCCGAATTCCGATTCGAAAGTGCCGTAAGGCGGAATGAACATCAGTCTTCAATCACGACAAACGCCATCGCCAATTCGGCCGTATGCGTTAGTGTAAGGTGAACTTTCCGGACTCCGATTTGCACCGCGATGCTAGCGGCGGCGCCGGACAGGATGAGTAAGGGTTTGCCGGAAGGTTCCCGGTCAACAGCGAAATCCCGCCAGGTGACGCCGCCTGCAAGGCCTGTTCCGAGCGCCTTCATTCCAGCCTCCTTGGCCGCGAACCGGGCCGCGAGGCGTTCATCGGTGTTGGCTTTTGCCAGCGAATAGGCGATTTCGGTTTCGGTATAGATTCGCTGAAGAAACCGTTCGCCAAACCGTTCGCGGCTGGCGCGAATGCGCGCGACCTCGGCCAGATCGGAACCAATGCCCAGAATCATACGGAACGAGGACTCCCGTCCCATTATGGAGGTTAGAATAGATGCTATGCACATCCCTGACGGGATCCTTTCCGTGCCGGTGTGGGCCACGCTGAACGCGGTGGCGGTACCCGGTATTGGACTGGCGGTTCGCCGGGCTAAGAAGCACTTGGCGGAAGGCCACGCGCCATTGCTGGGCGTGATGGGCGCTTTTGTTTTTGCCGCGCAGCGGATGAATTTTCCGGTTGGGTTCGGCACCAGCGGGCACCTGCTCGGCGGCGCGCTACTGGCCATTACGATGGGCCCGGGTTCGGCGACGATTATCCTGACGGCGATCCTGATTCTGCAGTCGCTGCTTTTTCAGGATGGCGGGTTGCTTGCGCTTGGCGCGAACACGATGAATATGGCCTTGATTGGCGTTTGGGCGGGGTGGCTTCCGTACCGGATGTTGTCCAAGGGTTCCTTCCGGACGGCCGGCGTTTTTGCGGGTGGGTTGCTCTCCGTGCTGGCATCGGCGGCGGCGGCGATTGTTGAATTACGGCTGTCGGGCGTGGGAATGAGCCCGGCAATAGTTGGCGGCTCGTCCGGAGTATTCCTGGTAACAGGAATCATGGAGGGGTTGATTACCGTGACGGTCCTCCAGGCGGTGGAACGGTTAAATCCGGGCTGGCTGCGTGTGCCGAATGGGATGCCAAGCCGGTCGGCGGGAGTATTGGTGACCGCGGCGTTGCTGATGACGATTATTGGCGTGCTCTACATATCCGCGCTCCCGGATGGATTCGAGGCGTTGGCGGCGCGGGTGGGCGCCGCATCGCGGGAACAAATTGTGTGGAACGCGCCGTTTCCCGATTATGAAGCGGCTTTGCCCGCGGGAGAGTGGAGCCGCAAATCGCTGGCCGGGCTGGCGGGGATGGCGATTATTTATGGGATCTGCGTGACTGTGGGCCGGTTACTGATACGGCAAAGGAGCGCGTAATTGCGCGACCGGGTAGGGAAGTCACTTCGATTGGAGGAGTGGGCGCGGCGGGACTCGTTCCTGCATCGGCGGGATGCGCGAGGGAAGATTCTGTCGGTTCTCTTGTTTCTAATCGCGGTATCGTCAACGCCCTCGTCTTCGCCCGCGGCGTTTGTTCCGGCGGCCTTTCTTCTGATCTTTGGACTTATAGTCTCGGGACTGCCGGTTCTTGAGTTACTTTCGCGGGCCTGTGTGATCGTGCCGTTTTCAGTGTTTTTTGGATTTGTGAGCTGGTTGGAGAATGGGAACGCGCTATTTGCGGGAGCACTGGTGGCGCGCAGCTATGTTTCAGCGTTGGCGGTTGTTTTGTTAATGGGTGTTACGCCGCTCCCGGAATTATTCGGCGGGTTGCGGGGAATGGGCGTCCCGGCGGTATTGGTCATGGTGTTGCAGTCGCTGGTACGGTATCTGCGTGTGATAGTCGACCATGGAGCACGGATGCGCCGGGCGGCGCTCTGCCGGGACGCGGGAGTGTTGCCCCGCCGCAACAGGCGATCGTTGTGGCGGCGGGCGAGCGGCGCCCTGGCGGTACTATTCGGCCGTTCGTACGCGCGAGCGGAGGGAGTACATCGCGCCATGGTGGCGCGCGGATTTCGCGGGGATTTCCTAAGTTCGCGCCCAACGAGTTTCACGGCGCAGGATTGGTTGTATCTAGCGGGGACGGGGCTGGCGATACTAGGAGCGAGATATCTGGCGCCGGTGTGGCAATGAGCATCCCGGCGATTGACGTCCGGGGACTGCGCTTTACCTATCCGGACGGGACGGCGGCGGTGCGTGGCGTGGATTTCCAACTGGCGGCGGGCGAAAGTGTAGCCTTGCTAGGAGCGAATGGATCGGGCAAGACGACGTTCCTACTCCACATGGCGGGGCTATTGCGCGGTGAGGGTGAAATCCGAATTGGAGGAGTTACGTTGGAGGACGAAACGCTGGCCTCGATCCGTCGCAGCGTCGGATACGTGTTCCAGGATTCCGACGATCAACTCTTCATGCCTACCGTGCTGGAAGATGTGGCATTCGGACCGCTCCATCGGGGCGTGGACGCCATCGAATCTATTCGAAGGGCGCGAGAGATACTCGCGACGCTGGGCATCAGTCACTTAGAAAACCGCGCTCCGTATCACCTCAGTGCGGGTGAGAAGAAACGAGCTTCCCTAGCGGGTGTTCTCGTAATGAATCCCGAAGTACTAATTTTCGATGAGCCAACAACGTTTCTCGACCCGCCGGGCCAGAAGGAACTGGCGAGGCTGCTCATCGAACTGCCGCAAGCCAAACTAATCGCCACGCATGATGTCTATTTTGCGAAAAAAGTCGCGAGGCGAGCCGTGTTCTTCGCGGCTGGCCGGATTGCCGGGGATGGAACAGTGGAAGCGATAGCGGATCGCTTCCACTGGGGGTTAAGTTAGGCGTCGGTATCTTTGTGGAACGCCGCCCAGCGCTTCCGCTGCGCCTCGGCGATCCGGGCGCGGGCCTCTGGGCTCAGATTCCGTTTTCGGTTCGCCTTGCCTTTAGCTTTGGCTTTCTTACCGGCCTTTGCCTTTGGGGCGGCCTCAGCGACCGCGGCAGCCGGGGCCGCCGCTCGCGTCTTCTTTCCGCCTGCCATTGAACGAACCATGCGGATCTGTTCTTCCAGGCGCTGTTTCTGTAATTCGAGACCTTCTAGAGCCGCCTCGTAAAGGGCGGCTTGGTCGACTTGGGATGGAGTTCTTCGCATACTCTTACTTCAAAGGGTGCGACTTATTCAATCGTTTGTCAATACTGTCGTGGAAGATACTTACCGGCCCGTCATTCGCAAGCGTAACGGTCATATGCGCTTGAAAAACTCCTGTTTGTACATTTACGATTCGCGATTTAGCGAGTTCTACAAAATAATCGTATAGCTTTCGGGCGCGGTCCGGCGGAGCGGCTTGATCGAAGCCGGGTCTCCGCCCGCCGCCGATGGCGGCGTAGAGGGTGAACTGAGACACAATGAGTAAGCCCCCCTCTATCTCCAGAAGGCTTCGATTCATTCGTCCCGAGTCATCCGCGAATAGCCGGAGATTGATCGATTTGTCCAGGAGATAGCGGGCCTCTTCTTCGCTATCTTCCTTTCCGATTCCCAAAAACAGAAGAAGCCCTTTACCGATCCCGCCCGCGAGTTCGCCGTCCACGGTTACACTGGCGGAAGACACCCGTTGCAACAGCATGCGCATACAGCTTAGTATGCCTGGAGCCGATAGACGCGCAATGGCTCCGCAGCCGGTCGAGTCCGTTTAGCGGGAGTCAATCAGAAAGAGCGACGATGCATATCGAAACCTACGCCTACGGGCGCGCCGGACTTTTGGGAAATCCCAGTGACGGATACTACGGAAAGACAATATCGCTTTTGGTCAGGAATTTTCGGGCGCGCGTCATCGTGTATCCCAGCGCGCGGTTGGAAATAAAGGCCGGGAAGGCGGATCTGCCGGTCTTCGAGTCACTCGACGATCTGTATGAGACGACTCGCTGGCGCGGTTATTATGGCGGGTTTCGTATCATCCTCGCACTGCTCGTAAGGCTATCGGATTACTGCCGCGAACGCGGGATCGCGCTGCCTAACCGGAACTTTACGCTGGAGTATGAGTCGACGGTTCCGCTGCGGCTGGGGATGGGCGGATCGTCGGCAATTGTCACCGCCGCATTGCGCGGACTGATTCAGTACTACGATCTGCGGATACCCATTGAGGAGCAGCCAAATCTGGTTCTGGAAACGGAGACCAAAGAATTGGGCGTCGCCGCGGGGCTTCAGGACCGGGTGATTCAAACCTACGAGGGCCTCGTGTATATGGACTTTGCCCGGGAACTAATGGCGGAACGCGGTTACGGCGAATACGAGCGCCTGAATCCGGCCTTGCTGCGGGACGTCTATGTCGCCTTCCGGACCAGCCTGAGCGAAGGGACGGAGGTCTTTCACAATAACGTGCGGGAACGCTGGCGCAACAACGATCCGGAAGTCGTGGATGCGATGAAGACATGGGCCTCCTTCGCGGAGCGCGGCCGGCAGGCGTTAGTGGATGGAGACCGGACGACGCTGCATGAGTTGATTGACGCCAATTTCGATCTGCGGGCGCGGCTTTATCAGTTGGATCAGGGCAATCTGGAGATGATCCGCCTGGCCCGGTCCACCGGGGCGTCGGCGAACTTCGCCGGTTCCGGCGGTGCGATTGTGGGGCTCTTCGACGGCGAAGAGATGTTCACACGTCTGGTCAATGCAATGGAACCGGCGGGAATTGCGGTTATAAAGCCGCGGATTACCGCCTGAGTCCGGAACTTCAGGTTGTTTGGCGGCCGGACCTAAGGTATCAACCCAGTCTCGCCCGCGGACGGCGCGTCCCATAATAGGGCAATGATATACCGCAGACGGCGGTCCCACGGCTCAGCCCCTACTGGCTTTTACCGGTTTGAAAACACCCGCTCCCGCTCCGGCATGTCCGGCTACGGTGACGGCGACTTCGTCCGGCTCCGCGACGAATATGGGAATATTTGGAACGGTAGGGCCGACGCCCAGGATGACACCCTTATCCGCTATAGTTTTCGGGACGCCACGGGAAAGTCAATCACCGGAATATCGGACTCGTTCGGAATCGTTCTCCGCGATGAAAAGGGAAACACCTGGCGCGGATTTGTTGAGTAGGAGCGGATAGGAATATGCCCATTGATGGGGCGCCTGGGTTACCCTAAAAGCTGCTCCTAATGGCCGCTAAGAAACCGATTGAGTACAAAGACGCCGGCGTGAATATCGACGAAGCGGACCGCGCCGTCGCCCTTATCCGCGCGCATGCCCGTAAGACCTTTACCGAAGGGGTGATGACCGATATCGGCAGCTTCGGCGCCGGATTTCTTCTGAAAAAGTCAAAGAATCCGGTGTTAGTGAGTTCCGCCGACGGAGTTGGCACCAAGTTGAAAGTCGCCTTCCTGGCGGGTAAACACGACACGGTTGGCGAGTGTCTGGTGAATCACTGCGTCAATGACATCATGGTCCAGGGCGCGACTCCGCTGTTCTTTCTGGACTATTTTGCCGTTGGAAAGCTGGAAGCGAAGGTTGCCGGGGACGTGGTCGCTGGAATCGCCCGCGGATGTAAGGCGAATGGCTGCGCGCTTATCGGCGGCGAGACGGCCGAGATGCCCGGTATGTACGCGGCGGGTGAGTACGATGTGGCCGGATTCATTGTCGGCGCGGTGGAAAAAGAGGATATGCTGACCGGCGCGGCAATCAGGGCCGGCGATGTCCTGTTCGGCTTGCCGTCAAACGGGCTGCACACCAACGGTTATTCGCTGGCCCGCAAGCTGCTGTTTGAAATCGCCGGGTTCAAAATCGACACCCATCTACCCGAACTTGGCTGCACTGTGGGCGAAGAACTGCTTAAGGTACATCGAAGCTACAAACCGGCAATTGATTCTTTGATGGACGCCGGCCTGTTGAAAGGCGCCGCCCACATAACCGGCGGCGGCATCACGGACAACACGCCCAGGATGCTGCCCAACGGCCTCGGCGCGGAAATTCACACGCTGACTTGGGAAGTACCGACCGTTTTTCAGTTGCTGAAGAAGCTTGGGAATGTATCCGACGCCGATTGGCGAAGGACTTTCAACCTAGGCGCCGGCATGATCCTTTGCGTTGGCGCGGAAGAGGCGGCCGACGCCTCCGAAATCCTGGCCGAGGCGGGCGAACCGCATTTCCCGATCGGCGCCGTTGTGCCGCTCAAGAAAGGCGCCAAGGAACGCGTCCACTACGTATGACGCGGCTGGGCATCCTTCTTTCCGGCCGCGGGTCGAATTTTCAAGCGATTGCCGATAACATTTCCGCCGGGCAGATACCGGCGGAGATCGCGGTTGTCATTGGCAACAGGCCCGACGCTCCGGGGCTGGCCCCGGCGCGCGAGCGGGGATTGGCGGCAATTTCCCTTCCCTCCAAGGGGCTGGACCGGGAATCCTACGACCGCCAATTAATCGCCGTCTTACGCGAGCATAACGTGGAGTGGGTCGTTCTGGCCGGTTATATGCGGATCCTGAGCGCCGAATTCATCCGCGCGTTTCCGCAACGGATTCTGAATATACATCCTTCGCTGCTCCCCTCCTTCCCCGGCCTCGACGCCCAGCATCAGGCGTTTGATTATGGAGTGAGAATCAGCGGATGCACGGTTCACTTCGTGGACGAACATTTGGACCATGGACCGATCGTGATGCAGGCAACGGTCGCGATTGATCCCGATGATACCGCCGAGGCGCTGGCGGAACGCATCTTGACGGAAGAGCACCGCATTTACAGCGAATCGCTGCGCCGCCTGCTGACGGGGCCGTGGCGGATCGACGGCCGCCGGGTCGTTTTTACTCCATCAGCTTAGTAACGGCTTCGGCCATTTGATCGGGATGAAATGGCTTCGACAGGAAGAGGGAGTGAGCGGGCAGAATTCCGGATTGGACGCTCGGATCATCGGTGAAACCGCTGATGAACAGAATGCGAGTGGATGGATGGCGGAATCGGACTCGATCCGCCAGGTCGCGCCCGGTCATGCCGGGCATGCGCATATCGGTAACCAGCAGCGCGAACGGTTCCTGGCGGCGGTCCAACAGGGACAACGCTTCTTCTCCGGTTCCGGCGTCCGTAACCGCGAAGCCGCAGCCTTCCAGAATGCGCCGCACGATGGCGCGAATGCCTGTCTGATCGTCCACCACCAGGGCTGACCGTATCAACGCCACAGGCAAATTTTTTGCGAGCGGAATTCGCATTTCCAGGGCGCCGGGCTCGACGACACGCCAGCGGACTCCGGCCTGGAGCAGCTTTGGCCCGGTCATCGCGCACTCCCGCGCGCCAGCCTGGCCTTCCCGGGCGGCATTGTTTAGAGCCTCGAACTGCTGGCGCAGCGTTTCCGCGGACATTCCGAAGCCTCTCACTATTACTACGGCCTCCTGCGCCGTTACTGTCGTTTCCAACCCCAACGGGCCCGGCGCAATCAGCGGCAGGGCGGCGAATACACTTGACAAGGCGGCGCGGTCCGTAACAACGGCAGTGCCGGCGGGTCCGGGCAAGATGCGATAACCGGTGGCGGGCAGCAGGTCGCGCAGCGCATGCGTTGCCTTTTCGCTGCGTCCATTGCGTGAAAACTCACTCAACTGGGCCGCCATGGCTTCAATACGCCCGGTGGCCCCGAGCAGCATGGAAACGTCCTCACGCAGCGGGCTATCGGCGGGCAGTTGCGACAAGATTTCCCGGCCATACCCTGAGGCGATCATGATGAGGTTATTGGCCTCATGCGTTACGCGTCCGGCCAGTCGCCGCGCAGCCTCTACACCGGCGGTGTTCGCAATAAATTCCGATTCCGCATCTGCCGCTAGCGGCGGAGCCTGTAACTGGGCGGGCGCTGGTTGCTCAATCAGAACAACCGTCCACTCCAACTCACCGCGGTCCCATCGCGAGACGGGAGCGAACAATGCCTTGTAAATTCCCGCGACAACGGACCGGCGCTCAAATGGCATCAGCGCATGACGCCATGGAACGCCTTTGAACACGAAATCGAGCGATTTCCGCTCTAACTCGTCCCTGCTAACCTGGAATACGGCTAGAAACGCCAGATTGGCCGATAAAATAGCTCCATCGGCGCCAACGGTGGCCAGCGGGACCGGAAGCATGGTCACGATTTCGTCGTAAAACCGGCGATCCGATTCGAAGACGGCAATCAGCCGGGCCACTTCCCGGGACGTCCAGCCCTGGTTTTCGAATCTTTCCATAAGGGTTCTTCCCAGTGTTACGGTTTCGCCGTCACCCGGCAATGAACCGCTTGGGGGATGGACGCGGGAAAAGTTCTGGTACTTGCTTTGCGGAGGCGTAGCTTGGAAACGGCATAAACGTTAAAATAAGCCCGGCTGGCAGGGCTTCGTTGAATCGCCTCTTCTTTCAACGGGGGATTCCGGAGCGTGGTTGACATCTCCCCGCGAACGGCGGTGCCGGTCCAAGTGCCGCGCACATCTTCCCCGCGACGCGCCGTCTCTTGGAAGCTTCAGGCGGGATTCCTCTACGCTGCTTTGGGAGGGATCGATACCAAACCATCGATCCGCTTTCAGGTGAGCGCCTTCAGCGTAACCGGAATGGTGCCCGCAAGCGTGCTGAGAAAGGAATCCGTTGCGTCTCGCCGGTGACGTTCCCCTAACCGGGATTGCGACCGCGCCACCCATCCCGTATCCTGAAGGGCGTGGAAGTACATTTCTCACTCGACGTTGAAACGCGGCTCCTGCAAGTGGCCTCCGCCAATGGCAAGGACGCCCAGCAATTGGTGAAAGAGACAGTTGCCCGCATGCTTGACAATCAGGCCCTCTTCATTGCGGGTGTGCAATCGGGCATCGAGCAGGCCGATCGTGGTGAGTTCGTCGAGCATCAAGAGGTGCTTCACCGGATCGACCGGCTTTTTCACTCGTGAGCGTGATCCGGTGGACCACAACGGCGGCTGACCAGTTGGAGGCCGCAGTTAAGCGCATCCAGCATGAGAACCCCGCGGCAGCCCGAGGTATCGCACAATAAGGTTATTGAACGTATTCAACAACTGGCAACATTCCCGGGCCTTGGGCGACCGGGAGGAGTGCATGGAACCCGTGAGTTCGTCAGCCCGCCCTACGTTGTCGTGTACCGTTCTACCCGTTCGACCGAAGAAATTGTTGAGATCTTGCACATCTGGCATGGGGGCACAAGACTGGCGTTGAGGATGTTCAGCAGGTTCTTTGCGAAACCGGGCGCATTGACCGGTTCCGCCAGCGCACTGCCGGAATTCGCAGGCACGAAATCCGGGCGATCACGCCGTCGATGCTTTCTGAAACGAAGTGTAATCCGGCGGTACGCCGCTATTTGAGCGCATCGCAGGCGGCGACGAGGTGCTGGTAACCTTTTTGTTGCGGAGCGGTATCGAACTTGAAAATGCCACCGTGTTCGCGAGCGTGCTTCCGGACAATGACCCTGTTCGCTGGCGTCTCCGCCGGTTGCCGGGAACAGACGTGTGGGTTCGATCAGCGATTTCGTAAGGCCACTTTTGTGATGGGTCCAAGGCGTTGAATCGAGAGAAGTAATGGGCCGCTGAGTTTTCCGGTCATTCTTGCAAA
>ENA-ORBV01006103-ORBV01006103.1-microbial-mat-metagenome-genome-assembly--contig:-NODE-6103-length-21521-cov-5.441149_pt1 | contig 21521 bp, 20 predicted proteins | sample MGYA00237777_ERZ505514 | MGnify/ENA primary metagenome ERZ505514 (study PRJEB26160, sample SAMN06269048) | microbial mat metagenome | isolation source: Oligotrophic lake microbial mat | place... | reverse complement strand
AGCGCCCCCAGCCCTGGCTTCGCCAGGCCCCCCGAGGGGGTGCGAGGAAACTTGGGAGCGGCCCGGCGTTTCCTCATCAGGCCCTGTCGCCCCGGGCAAATGCCCGGGTCATCCGGTTCTTTTAACGTGCGGTTTTAGGTGCGGTATTTGATCGAGCAGCCGTAAGGCCGCGTGGTGGCCGCGCTGACCGGTCGACCGGCAAGCAACTCACGCACGCCCTGGCGTACGTAGTTCACGGCGGTCTTGATATCGTCGACCCGGGACGACGCGATGCTGTCGATGCCGCCCGCATACACCAACGCACCGCGCGGATCGACGATGTACATGTGGGGCGTCGTGCGCGCGCCATACGCCTTGCCGACGGTGCCTTCCGGATCCATCAGCGTATGGGTGGCTGCAGCCTTGCTGTCCATCATCCAGCGCGCCAGCTGCTGCGGTGTCTGGTAATCGCTGCTGGCCTCTTCGGTCGAATTGATCGCCAGCCACACGACGCCGCCAGCCACCACGTCCTTCTGGGTCGCCTGCATGTTGTTGCTGCCATAGTGCTTGCGCACATAGGGGCAGCCGGGATTGACCCATTCGAGCACCACGTGTTTGCCCTTGTAGTCGGACAGGCGCACGGTCTTGCCGGCGGTGTCGACCAGGCTGAAATCCGGCGCCGTCTGGCCAACCGATGGCGCGGCGCGCAGCCACGGGGAAAATGCCAGGGCGCCGACGGAGACGGCGCTGGTCATCAAGGTGCGACGCAACATGGGAATACTCCTTCAGATGGTTGCTGGTAACTGTGGGGTTGGGACCCAAGATGGTTCATAGCCGCGCGAGTGCCGTACGTACCTCGTCCACGCTCAGGATCTCGGACAACACAACCGGCTTGCGTCCGCTTTGGTACAGCACGTAGACGGGCACGCCATTGCGGCCCAGTTGCTGCAGCGCTGCGGTGATCGCCGGGTCGCGCCGGGTCCAGTCGGCCCGTAGCAGTGCGACCTTCCTGGCCGCCAGATCGGCCAGCACCGATTGGTTGCTGAGCGTAGTCTTCTTGTTGTATTGGCAGGTCACGCACCAGGCGGCGGTGAAGTCGACGAACACGGGGCGTCCAGTGGCCATGATCTGCTCGACCCGACCCGGCGCCCAGGCCTGCCACTGCCCGTCGCGGTCCAGGCGCGCCAGCGGCGCCGCCTGCGTGACATAGGGGCCGATGCCCCAGGCCAGCGCCATCAGGGCGGCGATCGACACGGTTGTCGCGACCACCCGTGTGCGGCCCGCCAGCGTCAGCGCCCAGGCGAGCATGGCGGCTGCCACCAACAGTGCCAACAACGCTCCGGCGCCGTCGATTCCGCTTTGTTGTCCCAATACCCAGACCAGCCACACGACCGTCGCAAACATCGGGAATGCCATGAATTTGCGCAGGCCATCCATCCATGCACCGGGTTTGGGCAAGGCACGCGCAACTGCCGGCACCAGGCTGGCCGCCAGATACGGCAGCGCCAGCCCCAGCCCCAGCGCGGCAAACACCGCCAGCGCCTGCGAGGCCGGTAGCGCCACCGCCAGACCCAGCGAGGCGCCCATGAACGGCGCAGTACACGGCGAGGCTATCGCCACCGCCAGCACGCCAGTCAGGAAGGCGTCGACCACCGGATGGCGGGGCTGGAATCCGGCCAGGCGGGCCGGCACGATCTGCTTGAACTCGAACACGCCGGCCAGATTCAGGCCAATTAGTGTGAACAACAGGGCCATGGTCGCCACCACGGCCGGGTTCTGTAGCTGGAATCCCCATCCCAGGTTTTCGCCGGCGCTGCGCAGCGCCAGCATCAGCATGCCCAGGGCCATGAAACTGAGCAACACGCCGGCGGTGTACGCGATGCCGTTGATCCGGTGTGCGCGCCGGTCGTTGGCGTGGCGTGCAAAACCCAGCACCTTGATGGCCAGGATGGGGAACACGCAGGGCATCAGGTTCAGGATCAGGCCACCGACCAGCGCCCCGAGCAGCGCGGCCCAGAACCCGAGTGTGGCCGCCGGCGGTTGCCCCAGGCGAAAACCGCCATCGGAGCCCTGACCCAGCGCGACCTGCAGTGCGGTCGACACCGGCGCCGCGCCACCACTCGGTGGCCAGTTGCCGGTGACGGCCATCTCCACACGCCGGCCCTGACCATTCACAGCCAGTACCACCGGCATCATCTGTGGGCTGGCGCTGCGTTGGGCCGACAGGGGCACCTGGGCGGTCCAGGTCGCGCCATTCCAGCCCTGGGTCCAGTCGGCCGCGGTTTCGATGACCTCCGGCGTCTCCGGGAAAAAATCCAGCGTGCGGCCTTGCCAGGCGGGCGGCAGGCCCAGGACCGTCAGCTTGATGGTTTTACCCTCGACGACGAGGGCGTTGCCGGGCGCGCCGGCCAGTGCTTCGGGCGCGTTGCGCCAGGCAGCATCGAACGCGGCCCCGTTGCCGGCGGTCGAGCTCTTGATCGGGACCTTCAGAGTGAACTGGCCTTCCTCGGGAATACATTCGGTCTTGCAAACCAGCCAGGCCGCCGAGAGCTTGATGTCCAGCGTGTCCGACAACAGGGGCGGTTTGAAGTCCGGCGTTATCGTCAGGGGCACCGGCAACAAGACCGTGCCCTCGTACCCGTAGTTGGCCAGCGTGCCGATCCGGATCTTTGTGGGCAATGGCCACTGGATCGCGCCGGCGCTGACGCCGGTTGGCAAGCTCCACAACAACTGGGTTGCCAGGCCGGAATCGCCCGAGTTCTTCCAATAGGTATGCCACTCGGGCTTGTGGGTCAGTTGTAGCCCGACCCACACCGTCTTGCCGGGACCGGCACCGTCCGGCGCCTGGGCCATCAGTTCGGCGCGCACCTGCTCGGTGGTGACGACCGCACTGGCGGTCGAGCCCAGCTGGGCCAGGGCCGGGAAACTGCTCAAAGTGGCCGCAACCAGCAACGCGGCCGACAGGCGGGTAAAAAGGGTGGGCGTGGCGTTCATGGAGCTAGGTGGGAGAGGCGCCGGCGCGCAAAGTTCCTAGGTGCGCGGCAAATCCCAGTACGACGCGGCGTGTCGTGGCACTCTTTTTCTCGATCTTGGTCACCACGACGGCGCCGATCTCGGCGGTGTTGGCCACGTGTGTGCCGCCGCAGGGCTGCAGATCGATGGTGACCTGATCGCCGATGCGCACGGTGCGGATGCTGCCGCTGCCGCGCGGCGGCTGCACGCTCATGCTCTTGACCAGGGCCGGATTGGCGTCGAGTTCGGCGTCGCTGATGGCGCCAATGCAGACCGGATGGGCCTGCGCCACCAGGGCCGCGATGCCGGCGCTGAGCTGGTCTTTGTCCAGCGGGTCGGTCATGTTGAAGTCCAGCCGCGCATAGTCGGGCGTGATTGAGCAGCCGTTGACCAATTGCGGCACCAGATGGCACAACAGATGGGTCGTGGTGTGAAAACGCATCAGGCGGTGGCGGCGCTTCCAGTCGATACGCGCTGTGACGCTGTCGCCGACGGCCAGCCCGGACGGCGCATCGGGAGCGGGCACATGGCAGATATCGGCCGTGAACCTGCCGTCGGCGTCCTTGCCCTTGCGCGTGTCGGCAATCGCGATCTCCTGGCCGGCCAGCGCGCCAACGGTCACGATCAGCATGCCGGCGTCACCGGCCTGGCCGCCTCCCATCGGATAGAAAACCGTTGTGTCGAGCACGATGCCTTGCGGGCCGATGGCGGTGACGGTGGCCGGGGTATCGATGCGATAGGCATCAGCGCGGAAGAGTTCCTGGGTCATGCGGGCCAATAATACCGGCATGCCGTACGCCGTGTCCGTCCCCCCTGCCGTCATCCTGTGCACGCTGAACGCGAAGTACATCCATGCCTCGCTGGGCCTGCGCTACCTGCTGGCCAACATGGGTGATCTGCGCCAGCGCACGCGGCTGTGCGAGTTCACGATAGCCCGCGAGCCGCAGCAGGTGGCGCAGGAACTGGTCGGCCTGCTCGGCCCGCAGGTAGATGGCCAGGCCCAGGTGATCGGCCTGGGGGTCTATATCTGGAACGTCACCCAGAGCTGCGCGCTGGTGCGTTGCCTGCGCCAACTGCGTCCGGCGCTCAGGATCGTGCTGGGAGGGCCCGAAGTCAGCCATGAGTGTGACGAGCAGGACATCGTCGCGCTGGCCGACCATGTCATCACCGGTTGGGGCGACGTGAGTTTTCCGAAGTTGTGCCGGGCCCTGTTGCACGGCCCCAGACCCTTGATGAAGATCATCGCCGGTGAACAACCGCCGCTGGAACAACTGGCGCTGCCATACGCCGAATACACCGACGACGATCTGGCCCACCGCCTGTTGTACGTGGAGGCGTCGCGTGGCTGCCCGTTCAAGTGTGCGTTTTGCTTGAGCGCGCTCGACAAGACCGCCTGGGCGTTCGATGCCGACCGTTTCCTGGCTGCGCTCGGGCAGCTACATGCACGTGGCGCGCGCAACTTCAAGTTCGTCGACCGTACCTTCAACCTGAAGATCGACGCTGCGCTGCGTATCCTGCAGTTTTTCCTCGACCGTCTGCCAGGCGCGGGCGAACCCGGCCTGTTCGTACATTTCGAGGTCATCCCCGATCACCTGCCGCAAGCGCTCAAGTACATGATCGCCCGTTTCCCGCCCGGCGTGCTGCAGTTCGAGGTCGGCATCCAGAGTTTCAACGTGCAGGTGCAGAAGCTGATTTCACGGCGCCAGGACAACCAACGCACGGTCGACAACGTGCGCTGGCTGGTGGAGCAATCGCATGCCCATCTGCATGCCGACCTGATCTTCGGCTTGCCGGGCGAGGACTTGGCCAGTTTTGGCGCCGGTTTCGACCGCCTGCTGGCGCTGGGACCCCACGAGATCCAGCTCGGCGTGCTCAAGCGCCTGCGCGGTACACCGATCACGCGGCTGGACGCAGTACATGGCATGGTCTACGACCGGCAACCGCCATACACCGTGCAGCAGACGGCGCTGGTCGACGCGGCGGACCTGCAGCGTTTCACGCGGCTGGCACGGTATTGGGATCTGGTGGCCAACTCGGGGCGATTCAAACGCACGTTGGCGCTGCTGCTCGCGGCGCCGCAACCAGCGTCGCCATCGTCGTCTTTTGCCGCGTTGCTGGCATTTTGCGACTGGCTCTGGCAAACGACCGGCGCCACGAGCGCCATCACGCCCGAGATGCTGGTGGACCTGTTGTTCGACTACTTGCATCGCTACCGTGGTCTGGATGCCGACACCTGTCTGTCCGCGTTGCTGGCCGACTATCGACACAGCGGCGCGCGCGCCCGACCGCAGGTGCTGCGCGCGGTATGGCCGACCGGCAAGGCGGCTGGCGCGATGCGTGCGCGCGCCTTGCTGGCTCGCCAGTCGCAGCACCATCGCAGCGCGGCGCAGCCGGACGACGACACACTGGCGTCTGCGATGGCAGCCGGGGCGGACCGGGTATAAACGTCGATTTCAGGAGCGCCCCACCATGGACAACAAGACCGCCAGACCCGAGACCATCGCGGCCCAGGCACTGGGTTGGATCGACGAGAAGACGCGCGCCATCACGCCACCGATTCACGTCTCGTCGACCTATCTGCGCGACGAGGACAACCAGTACCGTTCCGGCCGGGTGTACGCCCGCGCCGACAACCCGGCCTTCGACCAGGCGCAGGCGGTGATCGCGCAGCTCGAGCATGGCGCCGACAGCATGTTGTTCGCCTCCGGCATGGCGGCTGCGACGGCGGTGTTTCAGGCGCTGGCACCGGGCGACCATGTGCTGGCGCCCAAGGTGATGTACTGGTCGCTGCGCAACTGGTTGCTCAATTTCGCGACCCATTGGGGCCTGCGGGTCGAACTGGTCGACATGACCGATCCGCACGCGGTGCAGGCCGCCATCGTGCCCGGATCGACCCGACTGGTCTGGATCGAGACGCCGGCCAATCCGCTGTGGACCATCACCGATATTGAGGCCACCGCAGCGCTCGCCCATGGCGCCGGCGCGGTGCTGGCGGTTGACTCGACCGTGGCGACGCCGGTGCTGTCGCGACCGCTCGACCTGGGTGCCGACATCGTGATGCACGCCGCCACCAAATACCTCAACGGCCATTCCGACCTGATTGCCGGAGTGCTGGTAACGCGTGAAAACACCGCCCTGTGGCAGCGTATCCGCACCGTGCGGGGCCAACTTGGCGGCACGCTGGGATCGTTCGAAGCCTGGTTGCTGTTGCGCGGCATGCGCACCTTGTACCTGCGGGTGCGCGCGGCATCCGCGTCGGCACAACGTCTGGCCGAACATTTCGCCACCCATGCGCTGGTGCACGAGGTGTTGTATCCCGGCTTGGCGCAGGCGCAAGGCCATGCGGTCGCGGCGCGCCAGATGCAGGGCGGGTTCGGCGGCATGTTGTCGATCCGGACCAAGGGCGGCGAGGCGGCGGCGATCGCCACCGCAGCGCGGGTCGGTGTGTGGAAACGCGCTACCTCGCTCGGCGGCACCGAAAGCCTGATCGAGCACCGCGCCAGCGTCGAAGGGGTCGGCTCGCCGGTTCCGACCGACCTGTTGCGCCTGTCGGTCGGGATCGAGGACTGCCAGGATTTGATCGACGATCTGGAGCAGGCCTTGCGCCAGGCCCACACCGGCGCAGGCATTTGAACCGGCCGCTCGGAGGCGATTGCCCCGGTTTTCGGGTCAGAGTCTTGTTGGTGATCGGTTGTGCCCTTCCGATAGCCGATAAAATAGCGCGGTGTCAGGAGCGTTACGTTCGGGTCTGCAATGGCCAGTGTGTGGTGACCTGATCGTGGCGCAGCGGCCCGTCTGGTTCATGTCGGTCCGCTGTCGTAGTCAAGAACAAGACGGTGAAAATTGGTGCATTTGATCCAAATTCGCAGATACCAACTGCGGTGGCTTTTCCGAATTCCTTTTGTTTTCTTGTCCTTGAGCCCCAATATCGCATCCATGACCCATCTTCCAATCCCATCCAAAGAAAGACTGATCTATGGCCAAAGCTGAGGCAAAGACCGCCGTCAAGGCCAACGGCCTGCGTTACAAATCCAAGGCGTCCGGATCGCCGTTCGCCGCCGCCGCGTCGTTCGGTGGCGCCACCATGTCCTGTTTCATGTGTGGCAAACACCGTCCGCGCTCGCTGATGGGTACGCGCAAGGTCGCCGGCAAATCGCAAACCGTATGTGCGCCGTCCTGCAAGGAGCTCGACCAAACCCTGAGTTCGTCGAGCTGAGAGACCGGCCACTGCGGCACCGGTCGGCGCGACCGAGCAACATGGCCCCCGCCTGCCGCTGGCTGTCGACAGTTGCCTGACCGATGCGATCGTCGCCACGGCCTTGGCGCTGCTGAGAGCAACGAGCACGCACGGTTTCCCGGCACGTTGACGCTGGCTGCCGACACGCTGATCCGGGTCTGGAGCGAACTCGGTGAATGTGTGGCCGCCACGGGCGTGCGCAAACTGCTGCCCGATCTCAGCTAGGCTCGTTCTGACCCAGGCGTTTGATCGAACGCTGCAGATTGGCCCTGGCCTGCGCCTCGAGCCGGTCCCGAAACAGCGCCGTGTGGTAAATGCGTGGCCGCCCCAAGAACTGCTGCAGGATGTTTTTTCGGCGCGAGCGACGCATGGCCTCGGGCACATGCGCAAATTCCACGCGCACCTGCTGCTCATACCGATCAAATACGTCGGGCGGCATGCCCAGGATGGACAGGTCGACATCGAGCAGCAGTTGTTCGTCGGACGTCGTGGCTGCCACGGTGTGGCAGGTGACCATCACCAGCGCGTGTATACGCTGCGCGCGGGGCGCGTCAACGCCGGCCCGCAGCAGTTCGTCACGGGCCCAGTCGGCGCTTCGTTGCTCGTTGTCGGCAGCGCCGATGTCGTAGATGGCGTCGTGGAACCACAGTGCCAGTTCCACCTCGGCCGCCTGTTTCGCCAAATCGCGCGCCGTCGCCAGCTGCTGCAGACAGGCGTCCAGATGCTGCAGCGTGTGGTAGTGGCGCTGCGGCTCGGCGTAACAGGCGGTCAGCCGCTCGAGCAGCCCGGTTGGGGACGACACGTCGAGCGCACGCCACACGGCGTCCCAAGCTGGTGCGTGGCGTTGTGTGAACAGCGTCGGTGTAACGGTCGGGTCGGTCGACATGGGCCGATGGTAACGGGCAGCGCAAGGGCGCCCACCGACGCGCTAAGGCACCGCGTTAAGGCCGAGGCGCCGTGGTCACGGCAGGAAGGGGCTTTTGCGCGAGGCGCGGTGTATGCAGCCACAAGGCCTCCACCTTCGCGCGCGCCCATGGTGTCTTGCGCAGGAATTTCAGGCTTGACGCGACGCTCGGGTCGTGGCTGAAGCAGCGCAACGCAATACGCTGCGCCAGCGCGGGCCACCCGTAGTGAGCCGATAGCGCCGTCACCATCTGCTCCAGCGTTACGCCGTGCAGCGGGTTGCGCGGCTGGGGTCCGTCAGCGCGCGCCATCGTGCACCCACTGCTCGCTGCGTTGCCAAAGCTCGCTGGCCAGCACCCCGTCGCGCGCCATCACGCTGGGTGTTCGGGCCTGGCATTTGTCGTAATACAGGCCGGTATCGTTGGCGACCTGCGCGGCGCTGGCGCAGTGCAAGGTGGTGACGGCACCTTGCTCGGTCGAGATCATGCGCAGCTTCATCAGCGGACGTATCGGCCAGGGCACCTCGCGCCACACGTCGGAGGCCACGACACCCGGGTGTAGCGCATAGGTCGTGACGCCGCTGCCGACCAGCCGGCGCGCCAATTCGGCGCTGAACAACACATTGGCCAGTTTGGAGTTGCCGTATTCGTCGATGCCTGTGCGCGTGCGGGTGGGTTGGCGCAGCGCGTTCCAGTCCAGGCCGGTGGCCCGGAAATGGGCCCGGCTCGCCACGGTGACGATACGTGCCGGGGCCGACGCCTTGATGCGGCCCAGCAACTGCTGTGTCAGCAGGAAATGGCCGATGTGGTTGACGCCGAATGCCAGCTCGAAGCCCGATGCACTCAGGCCGCGGGCGCCGGCCAGGCCGGCGTTGTTGACCAGCAGGTGCAGGGGCAGGCCGCGGTCGAGGAATTGTTCGGCCGAGCGGCGCACCGACGCCAGGTCGCCCAGGTCCAGCGGTAGCAGTTCCACCTGGTCATTGCCGCTGGCCGTGCGGATGTCTTGCAGCGCCGCACGGGCCCGCTCGGGCGAGCGGCAAGCGATGAACAAGTGCGCGCCGCTGCGGGCAAGCTCGCGCGCTGTGACCAGACCGATGCCGGTGTTGGCGCCCGTGATCAGGGCGACGCGCCCGGACAGGTCGGGCAGGGCGGTGGACGGGTTCGGCATGCAGAACTTTCAGGTAACTGGACAAGTCTGCATGTTACGGCCTGGCCTTGCGCCACCCGTCGGGTTGGCCCGTTCGTCAACGGCCCGCGAAACCGAGCCGCTCAGAGCTTGGCTGCGGCTGTGGCAAAGATGGTTTTCCACTGGGCCTCGCCCTTGCGGATCGTGCCGGTAGTGTCTCCGAGGAACAGTTTGTTGTGGGCTGCATCACTGCTGTTGAGGTACAACTGCCCGTCGACAACAGCCCAGTACTCGGCCTTGGTCGGCACTTTCTTGCCCTTGCTGGCACCGGCCGAACACCAGCCACCGTAGGCCGGTGCGTACTTGGCCGGGTTGGCCATGAACAGATCGCGATTGGCAGCGTTGGCAAACTGCCAGCGTACGTTCTGGTACTCGGCCGTGAACGCGGATGATCCCGGCGTCGGTTTGGCGGCCAGGTGAAACGCCACCGTGTCGTAGCCCTCGATCGCCACGCCATCCTTGGCGAAGTGTTCGTCGGCAGCATGGACAGCACCAACAGGAACAGCCGCCATGCAAACCGCCATCAGGCAATGGGAAAGCTGGATTCGAGCAAATGAAAACATGAAATACGCTCCTTACAACGTGTGAACCCCAGCCCGCCGGGCTGGAGCGCCGCGCCACCATGGAGCGACGTTGGTTCGTCCCCTTTTCGGCGATGTGACTTACATCACAGGAAGATCACTTTTTGGTACCGTCCGCAAACCGGGCCCTGCACATCAGCGGGTGCGGTCACCTTGCACGTCTGAACGATCATGTTGCGCACGGTTGAGCGGCGCGACAATACGCTTCACACAATCAGCGTTGCCATCGTCCTCTTTCGAGGCTGGCGCGATTTTTTTCTGACAGGGCCGTCCAGCGTTTTTGCTGGGCGTCAAAGGAGAATCCCGTGTTTCGCGTTCTATTGGCATCTACCCTGGTACTCGCGTTTTTGTCGGCGTGTGCCAGCGCGTTTTTCGATGTTGGCCGCTCAGAGACCGTGCTTCCGCTCAGTCGGGCCTGGATCGATGGGCGAGTGGTCGAGTACGTGACGACCGATGTTTCCGACCTGGCGATGGCCACGATGATGGGTGTGAATCACGTTCCGAGATTGGCTGAAGCGGTTCGTGCACCCCCGGGGCGCTCGCTGCTCGAGCGGGTCTACAAGTTCCCCAACGAGGAGCAGATCAGCATATTTCAATCGGCACCGAGTCCGGTGGGAGCTACGAACAAAGACCGTAGCTACAGCCCCTTGTGGCGGGTCGTGCTTGTTCGCTGGGCCAACCCCCGTCTGGCGCGGGAACTGAAATCAGAAGAGAGTCTGCTGGCGGCAGAGCAAAACCGGGAACTGTCCTTGGAAATCACGGAAATCGTGGTCAACTGCCCGGTAACACGGGTCAGTGGCGGCCAGGCCCTCAGGGGCGTGCGCTGACCGCGCTGGGCTTGTGGATGGGTGTCGCACGGCTTCGACAAGCTCATGCCGACGCGCCGCCGAGCACGCGCGCCAACACGGCGCTGTCGACGTTGCCGCCCGACACGGTGGTGCCGACGACCAGGCCCCGGATCGCATCGCGTTCCTGCATGGCGGCGGCAAATCCGGCCGCACCCGCGCCTTCAGCCACATTGTGGGTGTCGATGAACAGGTCGCGCATGGCGGCTGCCACGGCGTCATCGCTGACCTGAACCAGATGGTCGAGATGGGGCGCCAGCGTGTCGAGCGCGTCCTGTTCGGCCAGGCGACAGGCCATGCCGTCGGCCAGTACGGTGGTCACGGGTGAGGCCACCACGCGTCTGGAGGAGAGCGAGTCGGCATAACTGGTGGCATGGCTGCTGATGACGCCCACGATGCGCACCGGATGCGCCAGCGCCAGTTTGGCCGCGATCGCAGCGCAGATGCCCGAGCCCAGGCCGATCGGCACGTAAACCAGGTCCAGGGTCGGCACGGCCTTGAAGAACTCCCACCAGCCGGTGGCGACGCCGCGCACCAGATCGGGCGCGAAACTCGGCACCATCAACGCACCGCTTTGCTGCGCCAGAGCGATGGCGTGTTCGCGGCTGGCCTGGAAATCTTCACCGTGCTCGATCAGTTCGGCACCGAGTGCACGCATTGCGGCGTTCTTCTCGACCGAGTTGCCATGCGGAACGACGATGGTGCAAGCCACGCCATGTGCACGTGCAGCCCAGGCCACGCTCTGGCCGTGGTTACCCCGGGTGGCGCTGATGACGGAGCGCGGCAACTCGCCGCGCAAGCGCAAGGCGTCGAAGAAGGTGAGTCCGCCCCGTATCTTGAAGGCGCCCACCGGCGTGTGGTTTTCGTGTTTGAGCCAGCAGTCGGTTCCCAGGCGCTGGCTGGCCAGCGCCCAGCGGTATTGCGGCGTTGGGGGCATCTCGCGGTAGACCACCGCGCTTGCGGCCTCGATCTCGGCCAGCGTGGGCAGTTGCATGGCGGTCATGGCTTCAGATCACCACGCTGCCGGTAATGCAACTCACCGACTGCCCGCCGACCCAGACCTGGCCACTGGCGTCGGTGTCGATGGCAATGCGGCCGGCACGCTGCAGGTTCGCGCCCTGCGCCGCCTGGTAGCGCCCCGGCAGGTGGCCGTCGTTTGTCAGCCACTGCGCCAGGCTAGCGTTCAGGCTGCCGGTGACCGGGTCTTCGTCGATACCCATGTGCGGCGCAAAACCGCGCACTTCCAATTGCACGGCGTGCGCTTGCGCGTCGGCGCCGGGGTAGACCGCCGCCACGCCGACCTTGTGGCCGGCCGCTGCAAGCCGGGCGAAATCGGGTGCCAGCGCCGCCACCGTGTCAGGGCTGTCGAGCAGCAGCCCCAGCCAGATGGTGCCGTTGTCGAGCAACTGCGCCGCCTTGACCTGCGCCGCCTTCAGGCCCAGCGCCGCAGCTACGGCGGCGAGCAGCGACGGTTTGGCATCGGTGCGGGTCAACGGTGGTGCACCGAAAGCGAGGCGCTGGTCGTCGCGGCGGATACGCACCAGGCCCACGCCACACTGCTGCACGACCATGTTGGCGTCGCGCGGCTTGTGGCCGGCCGCCAGCCAGGCATGGCAACTGCCCAGCGTCGGATGCCCGGCAAACTGCAGTTCGCCACCGGGCGTGAAGATGCGCAGCCAGTAATCGGCGCCGGCATCGGTGGGTGCCAGCACGAAGGTGGTCTCCGACAGATTGGTCCAGCGCGCGAAGCCCTGCATCGTCGTGTCGTCCAGTCCATCACCTTGCAGCACGACGGCGACCGGGTTGCCCCGGTACGGCGTGGCGGTGAAGACGTCGACTTGTTGAAAAGCCCGTTGGTGTGGGTTCATCTCGCGATTCCGATCAGGTAAGGGCCTGGTCAAGCCGCCACCGGCAAACTCTCGCGCACGGCTTGTGCCAGTGCGGCGACGCCGCGTTCGATCTGCGCCACGCTGGGCGTCACGAACGACAGGCGCAGGCTGCGCGGATCGGGGTTGTCGGCAAAAAAAGCCAGTCCCGGAACAAAGGCCACGCCCTTGGCCACGGCGCGGTTGAGCAGTTCGACCGCGTCCATGCCGCGCGGCAACCGCACCCACAGGAACATGCCGCCTTGCGGCGTGTTCCAGACCACGCGGTTATCGGGATCGGGTTCGTCCCCGCACGGCATTTCGCGCGCCAGTGCGGCGAGCATCGCGTCGCGCTGGGATTTGTACAGGCTGCGGATGGTCGGGATATGCCGGTCCAGGAACCCGTCCTTCATGACCTCGGCAATCATGCGCTGGTTGAAACCGGGGCTGTGCAGATCGGCGGCCTGCTTGGCCTGCAGCAACTTCGGAAATACCGCCTTGGGTGCGACCAGGAAACCCAGCCGCAGGCCGGGTGCCAGCACCTTGGAAAAGGACCCCAGGTAGATGCAGCCGTCCGGGTTGCGGGCGCTCAGCGGCGCGGGCGGCGGCTGGTCGAACCACAGGTCGCCGTAGGGGTTGTCTTCGACGATCGGCAGGCCGAGTTCGGCGCAACGCGCCACCAGCGCACTGCGCCGTGCCTCGCTCATCGTGCGCCCGGTCGGGTTCTGGAAATTGGGCAACACATACAGGAATCGCGGGGCCGCACCGGCACGGCATCGCGCGGTCAGGTCGTCTACCAGGATGCCTTCGTCGTCGCTCGCCACGCTCACGATCTCGGGTTCCATGGGCGTGAACGCCTGCAGCGCGCCCAGGTAGGTCGGCGTCTCGACCATCACGCGGCTGCCTTCGTCGATCAGCACCTTGGCCACCAGGTCCAGCCCTTGCTGCGAGCCGGTCGTGATCAGGACACGCGCCGGATCGACATCCCAGGGCAGGGCCTGCGCCACCATTTCGATCAGCTTGTTGTAGCCTTCGCTGGCTGCGTATTGCAGCGCGGCGGCTGCGTCGTCACGCAACACGGTGGCGCAGGCACGGGCGAATTCGTCGACCGGAAATGTCTTGGCCGAGGGCAGGCCGCCGGCAAAACTGATGATGCCGGGTTTCTCGGTGACCTTGAGGATCTCGCGGATCACCGACGGATTCATGCGCGCGGCGCGGCGCGCCAGGGTCCAGGCTGCGTTGCCGCTGGATTGGGAACTCATGTCTCTCCTCCATGAGGGCCGTAGAAGACGACCCAAGTTACAAAATCCGATGTGAAATTCTCGAACCGGTGCTCGGCACCGGCAGCGACAAAAAAGGCGTCGCCGCCACAGGCAGAGAAGCGCTGCCCATTGATGACGATCTCGGCGCTGCCGCCGTAAACCAGGTACAACTCGTCCTGGGTATGGGGTTGCTGGCGGTCGCGGCCGTCCGGGTTGGCCGATGGCCGGAACACCTTGAGCGTCATGTCGCCATGCGCGAGCGTAACCACCGATGGCGTGCCGTCGGGGTATAGATCGGTCGGCGGGCCCGGTATGTTCTGCAGGGCTTGGGCAATCGAGGTTTTCATGGCCGTCCTTTTTTTCAGCTTGCGGTGCGCCGGGAAACCATCGGTGCGACCACGCTCGACACCGGCATGCGTTTGCCAATGAACACCGTGCCGATGACCGCGATGGCGAACCCCACCGTGATGGCGTCGAGTGACTCACCGAGCAGCGGCACCGAGAACAACATGGTCAGGAACGGTTGCACCAGTTGCACCTGGCTGACCCGCACCGTGCCGCCGAGTGCCAGACCACGGTACCACGCGAAAAATCCGATCCACATCGAGATCAGTGCGACGTAGGCGAAACCGAGCCAGGCGCTGGTCGACACCGGCTCCAGCGGCCGGCTGAACACCGTCACCGGCAAGGTCAGCGGCAGGCTCAGTACCAGCACCCAGCAGATCACGCGTTCGGCGCCCAGTGCCGACGTCAACTGGCCGCCGCTGACATAACCGAACGCGGCGCTGAGCACGGCCAGCAGCAACAGCAGGTCGGCCCATTGGGCGCTGGTGTTGCCCGCACTGGAGCGCAGCAGCACGAAGGCGCCGACCAGCACCGAGCCGGCGACCGCGCAGACCCAGAATCCAATGCTTGGCCGCTGGCGCAACCACAGGCTGCCCACCACGGCGGTGGCGAGCGGCAAAATGCCGATCACGACCGCGGCATGAACCGATTCGACATGGCGCAGGCCGAGCGCCATGAACAGCGGAAAGCCCACCACCACGCCACAGGCGGTGAATGCCAGCGTGGCCCATTGGCGGCCGCGCGGCCGGGCTCCGCGGGTGAACATCAGATAAAACAGCGACAACACGCCAGCGACCGCGGCGCGGCCGAAGGTCACGAATACCGGCGAGAGTTGCGGTGCGTCGGCCGGCCCGGTGGCCAGCTTGGTCGCGGGCAGGGTCACGGCGAACAACACGACGCCGAGCAGACCCAGCCACAGGCCGCGGGTTTCGTCTTTCATACTCTTGGAGTACCTTCGCCCTGCGGGCTGCGGTGCGAGCTTGCTTGGGAACGGCCCGGCGCGGCGCTCACTGGGGTACCCTCCGTGCTCCGCACTACGGGATTCGCCTTGGGAACGGCCCTGCGGCTCATACGGTGAGCATCCACAAGGCGGTCACCAGCAACACGATCGCCATGAACCGGTTGAACCACAACAGACGCTGGCCATGCGACAGGATCTGGCGCAAGGATGAGCCGATCAGCGCGTAGGTGAAATTGCTGGTGAACGCAAAAAACATCATCAGGCCGCAGATGATGGCCAGCCGCTCGCCTGGGTTGGTCGATGGCTGCCCCGATGCACTGACGACCCAGCCGGCGGTCAGTGTCAGGGCCAGCATCCAGGCCTTGATGTTGATGAACTGCAGCCCCACGCCGTCCCAGAACGTAATAGTCAGGCGCGACGCGTCGGCCCGGGCCATGTGGGCCGCGCCGGAGAGTTTCCATGCCAGCCAGACCATGTAGGTGACACCCACCAGCTTGACGCCCCAGCGCAGGGCCGGAACACTGAGCACGAGCGCACCCAGGCCCAGGCCGCAGGCCAGCATCAGCAGAGTCCAGCCGGCAGGAACGGCGAGACAAAAGCGCAACGCCGCCCGGATGCCGTGGTTGGCCGCCAGCGCGGTAGACAGCATGGTGTTGGGCCCGGGCGTGAAACTGACGGCGGTGCACAGCGCCAGCAGGGCGGTCCATTCGGTGGCACTCATGGGGGGTGGCTTGAAAAAGTGCGGGGTTTGCTTGTCAAACGATGGCCACTACTGTAGCCTTCAATACCAGTACACAGTCGGTACAGATTTGCAGCCCTGTTTGCAAACTGTACTGGTCGCCGCAACAGTACAGGCAGCACGCTGATTGCCACGGAGATCCCCAATGTTGATGAAGACCGCTGGTCAGTCCCTCACCGAACAGCTGACCGACCGGTTTGCCGAACGCATTGGCACGCGCTTGCTGGCACCCGGAGCCCGGCTGCCATCGGTGCGCCAGTGCGCCCAGCAACACCAGGTCAGCCCGTCGACTGTGGTCGCGGCATATGACCGCTTGTCCGCGCTCGGGCTGGTCCAGGCGCGTCGCAACCGCGGTTTTTTCGTGCGCGAGGCGACCAGTTCCCAGGCCGTCGGCCATGCCGCCGGAGCGGCGTCGGCGCTGGCGCCGAACCTGTCCGAGATGCCGCCGCGACGGGCGCCGGTCAATGCTGCGGCACTGATCCGCGGCATGTTCCATTCGGTCAACGACAAGCCGCAGCCCGGCATGGGGGTGTTTCCGCCGGACTGGCTTGAGAGCAGCTTCATGGTGGCGGCGGTGCGCAAGGTGACCTCAAACCAGTCGCTCAAGTCGTTCTCGTTGCAATACGGAGAGCCGGCCGGCGATCTCGGTCTGCGCCGGGCATTGGCCCAGAAGCTGGCCAGCATCAATATCCGCGCTGGCGTCGACCAGATCATCACCACGGTAGGGGCGACCCACGCGCTGGACATCGTCAGTCGCAGCCTGTTGCGCGCCGGTGACCATGTCATGGTCGAAGAGCCGGGCTGGGCGATCGAGTTTGCACGGCTCGATGCACTGGGCATGCGTATCTTGCCGGTGCCGCGGGGCGAAGTCGGGCCCGACCTGGACGTGATGGCGCGTTATTGCGAACTGCACCGGCCCAAGCTGTTCGTCAGTGTCAGCGTGCTGCACAACCCGACCGGATATTGCCTGACCCCTGCCAGCGCGCACCGGGTGCTGCAACTGGCCAACCAGCACGACTTTCACATCGTCGAAGACGACACCTACAGCCATATCGCTCCGGAATCGGCGTCCCGCCTGTGTGCGCTCGATGGCCTCCAACGCACGATCTACGTCAGCGGTTTTGCCAAGATACTGGCGCCGAACTGGCGCGTCGGCTACCTCGCCGCGCCCCTGGATCTGGTGGAGCGGCTGCTCGACACCAAACTGCTGGCCACGTTGACGACACCGGCGCTGCTGGAGAAGGCGCTGGCCTGGTGCATCGACCAGGGACAGTTGCGCCGCCATGCCGAACGTATTCGCGCCCGCCTGGAACAGGCGCGCGCGCGCAGCGTTACGTTGGCGTTGCAGTCGGGCTGTCGTTTTGCGGCCGAGCCCGCGGGCTTGTTCGGCTGGGTCGACACCGGCGTGGACACGGATGACTTGGCGCAGCGCATGTTGGACCACGGTTACCTGCTGGCACCGGGTGCCTTGTTCCACGCGCGGCGTCAGCCCAGCACACTGATGCGCATCAACTTCGCAACGACACAGGATGCGCGGTTCTGGAGCGATTTCCGCACGGAGCGCGATGCCACCTGATACCCGCAATTCCCCCACGCCAGCGCTAGCCATTGGTCTTGCCGCGTGGACAGGCTCCGGGCGCTGGGATACTGCCGCGATGCATGTTGTGACGTCCGAGCCGATCTCCCGCCGTGGCTGCCTGCACATGGCCGGCGCCGCTCTTGCCGGTCTGGCGCTAACGCCATTTGCCCAAGCGATGGTGCCCACGCTGGCCGGTGCCCGGCTGACGGCGGATTTCGATCCGGTGGCGGCGATCTGGCTGGGGTACGACCCCGGCCATGAAACCTTCACCGCGGATCTGGCGCAGGTTTTGTGGCCGCATGTGCCGATCAAGATGCTGGTACGCGATGCCGAGGCGCAGGCCAGGGCGATGCTGCTGCTGCGCTCGCGCGGGCTTAACGCGGCCAAGGTGCAGTTTGTGCGGGACGGCCGGGCGCCGTTTTTCGTGCGCGACGGCGCGGTGTTTGGTCTGGACGGCCGGAGCGACCCGTTCATCGTCGATTTTCAATGGACCCACTACGGCTGGACCAACTGGTGCCGGCGCACCTTCGCCGGCAGCCGGGCCCGCGCGCGCGACTGCGCCCGCACCGATGACCTGGAAACCGGCGCGTTCGACCAGCGCCTGGCGGCGGCACTGGGCCTGGCCAGTTTCGCCTCGCCGCTGGCGATCGAAGGCGGCGGTGTCGAGGTCAATGGCCGCGGCACCATCATCGCCAATGCCAGCTTGTGGAGCGAACGCAACCGCGGCCTGTCGCGCGAGGCGATCGAGAAACACCTGCTGGCCTTGCCGGGCATGCGCAAGGTGGTCTGGGTGCCGCATGGCCTGGCGCACGATCCCCTGCACCGCGCCACCATCGTCGGCCCCTACGTGGGCTGGGGCACCGGTGGCCACAGTGATGAATTCGTGCGGTTCGCCGACGAGAACACGGTGCTGCTGGCCTGGGTCGACGAGTCGGACGCGCGCAGCCACCCGGTCGCGCGGCTCAACCTGCAGCGTATGCAGGCCAACTTCGAGGCCTTGTCAAACAGCACCGACCAGCGTGGGCGGCCACTGCGCGTGATCAAGGTGCCGCTGCCCAGCATCGTCGAACGGCCCGTGGTGCTCAGTGCCGACGCCGATACGGCGTATTCGAACGAGTGGACGGCGGCCGCCTTCCCGGCCCGGGAGAAACGCCGCGAAGGCGAGACCGTGGTGCAGCTGGCCACCACCAGTTATCTGAACCATGTGCTGGTCAACGACATGGTGCTGCTGCCCACCTACGTGCCGCACGGTACGCCGCCCGAGCGGCAGGACCGGGTGCAGAAGATCTACGAGTCGGCCTTCCCGGGACGCAGCGTGAAGTTCATCGACGCGATGAACGCGAACTGGGTCGGTGGCGGAGCCCATTGCGCGACCTTGACGGAACCGGCCGGGGCGCGGTCTGCCGCACCGCGTTCTTGATAGAAAACGCTCTTATCCCGGCGTGCGCTTGAGCTGCGTCAGCACGCAGTACAGGAAGACCTCGCGGCGCAGTGTGTCTTCGCCAGGTTCATCGTCTGCAGTCAGACCCAGGGTCACCGCCGCACGGACCTGCGTACAGATGCTCGTGAGAAGTCCTGACCACAGTCAATGATCTATTCGGCGCCGGTACTTTTGGCGTAAGCGTCACCGATTGTGGTGGAGAAGGGCGCCAACAGCGTGGATTCAAACGTCACATACTTGACGAATTAATGTCGGGGTTGCGCGTTAAAGAACATTTTGCTATTCTGCGCATCACCCCGAACAGTTAGCAGGGCCATGATCCGCTGCAATCTCTCCACCCTGATGGGACGCGACAAGCTCCGCATCTCCGATGTAGTGCGAGAGACCGGGCTCAATCGCAGCACCATCACGGCGCTCTACAAAGAGACTGCAACGCGGGTCGATCTGCCATCGATAGATCAGCTCTGCCGCCTGTTCCGTTGCCAGGTGGGCGAGCTTTTCGAACACCTGCCCGAAGTCACTGAGGAACACCCATGACCCTCAGCGTCACGCGTTGGCACGTCATCGCCGAATCGAACTTTGCCTGGGAGCGGGAGGCACTCGAATGGCTGCGCATCAACCTGCCCGATCGGGATTCGTGGCACGTCTGGACGAATTTCGAATTCATCGACGACCAGGGCAAGGTCAACGAGGTCGATGCGCTGGTGCTCTCCCCGGCTGGCTTGTTCCTGGTCGAGATCAAGAGCCGGCCGGGCGTACTCAAAGGCGACTCACACAGCTGGACCTGGACCACCGATGGCCGCTCCAACACCTACGACAACCCGCTCATTTTGGCGAACCGCAAAGCCAAGCGACTGGCCAGCCTGTTGCGCCGCCAGCCCGCCATCACCAAGGCCAAGATCCGTCTGCAATTCGTGGAGCCGGCGATCTTTCTGTCATCCAGCAGCCTCGCGTGCCACCTGGAAGGCGCAGCAAGAACCGCCACCTTTCAGCACGGTAGACCGGGCTCCGTCGACGACCCTGGCATCGTCGGCGCATTGGCCAACGGCATTGCCACCCAAAACCACACCACGGTCGATTCCGCCCAGGCCCGCGCAATAGCCCGCGGCCTCGTCGAAGCCGGGATTCGGCCGTCCAACAAGCACCGGCAGGTGGGGGACTACCGGCTCGACAAGCTGATTGCTGAGGGCGAAGGCTTCCAGGACTGGGAGGCAACGCACGTCAGCATCGATACTGTTCGCCGACGCTTGCGGATCTACACCGTCGCCTCGGCGTCCACCCCAGAAATCCGCGCCACTCGGGCCCGGCAAGCCCGGCGTGAATTCGAGATCCTCGAAGGCATCGACCACCCTGGGATTCTGAAGGTCAAGGACTATAAAGAGACCGATCTCGGCCCGGCCCTGATCTTCGATCACGACCCGAAGGCGATCCGTCTCGACCACCTGCTTCGTGAGCAGGGCAAGTCGCTGACCATCACCCAACGGTTGCAACTCATACGCGACATTGCCGAGACCCTGAAATATGCGCATTCCAAGCGCCTTTACCACCGTGCATTGGGGCCGCAGAGCATCCTGGTGCATGGCATGGGCAGTGGGACCCTGCAACTGCAGCTGATGAACTGGCAAACCGCGTCCCGCAACCCGGGGAACGGTTTGGCAGCGTTTACCGTGCACCGAACGACGGGCACGCAACACGTCGAGGAATATGTTGAAGATCCCGGGCTTATTTACCTGGCGCCGGAAACAACTCGCGCCGACCCGGCGCACGGGCCGAGCCTGGATGTGTTTTCACTCGGTTGCATTGCCTACTACTTGTTCAGCGGCCATCCGCCTGCGGAGTCGGTGCTCGAACTGGCTGAGCGGCTTCGCGTCGGCCAGGGCCTGCGTTTGTCCGACACCATGGACGGCTGCGGTGCCCGCCAGCAGGAACTGATTCAGTTCGCAACCTGTCCTGACCTGCTCACGCGCTACGACACCATCCAGGGGTTTCTTGACGATCTGGACCAGGTCGAAGACGAACTCACCACCCCCGACCCGGAAGCCACGGTCGACCCCAGCATCGCCATCGTGGGTGAGCGCCTCGACGGTGGGTTCATAGTCATCAAACGCATGGGCAAAGGTTCGTCAAGCGACGCATTGCTGGTGCGCGAGGACAGCAGCGACGAAGAGCTTATTCTCAAAGTCGCTCTGGATGTGGCCCACAACGACCGCTTGATCGCCGAAGGCGAGGTGCTGGCTAAGCTGCACCACCACAACATCGTTGCCCACCGCCGCACGCTCAGTGTGGCCGGCCGCACTGCGCTGCTGCTCAAGACGGCGGGCGACAAGACTCTGGCAGCGACGCTTAAGGAAGCGCGCGAGCAAGGTCGACTCTCGTTAGACATGCTGCAGCGCTTCGGCGAAGAACTCATCGCCGCGGTAAACCACCTTGAAGCCGAGGGCGTAACCCATAGAGACATCAAGCCTGAAAATATTGGGATCAGCAAAAACCGCAATGGCAAGCTGCAACTGGTGCTGTTCGACTTCTCGCTGTGCCGCACGCCGGCCGACAACATCACCGCCGGCACCCACCCCTACCTCGACCCCTT
>ENA-ORBV01006099-ORBV01006099.1-microbial-mat-metagenome-genome-assembly--contig:-NODE-6099-length-21528-cov-12.726633_pt1 | contig 21528 bp, 17 predicted proteins | sample MGYA00237777_ERZ505514 | MGnify/ENA primary metagenome ERZ505514 (study PRJEB26160, sample SAMN06269048) | microbial mat metagenome | isolation source: Oligotrophic lake microbial mat | place... | reverse complement strand
CCCCCCCACCGTGCCCTCCGCGGCCCAGCACCCCTCTGGAAGCGACTGCTCTCGGCCCAGGAGTCCGGGCTCGTCATCGTCATCCTCATCATCATGGCCGCGCTTTCGTACTTCGGCGGCTCCAAACAGGCCAACCTCAGCATCGCCATCCCGGCCGCCGCCACCTTCGAAGTCCGCGCAGACTCCGAGCTTGTCATCACCCAAGCCGGCCGCCAAGTGGTCCACACTTCCGAGTCCCCCTGGCGGATCCGCGAGAACGCCGACGGCTCCCGCCTCGCCTTTGGCCGCCGAACCGTCAATGCCTTCTTCGAGTCAGGCAACCTCGTCCAGCAGACCACCACCGCCAGCTTCATCGCCGTTATGGCTGTCGGCATGACCGGCATCATCATCCTCGCCGGCATCGACATCTCCATCGGCTCCATCTACGCGCTTGCCGCCATGCTCGCCGCGATGGCCCTCTCCAAGCTTTGCGTGGACCCTGGCTCCGCATGGCACTCCGGCGTACTCGCCGTCCCGCTGGTCATCCTCATCGCCTGCTCCGTCGGCGCCGCCTGCGGCTTCATCAACGGCTCGCTCAGCGTCGGCCTCCGTGTCCACCCTTTCGTCATCACCCTTGGCACCATGGCGGTGTTTCGGGGCATCGTCTTTGTCCTCAGCCAGGGCCAGACTGTCAGCGGGATGCCCGACTCCATCCAGCAGGGCTTCTTTAAGCTCGAGTACGCGGGCGTCTACCCGATGCCCACGCTGATCATGCTGTTCGTCGCCGGCGCAGGCATGTTCATCCTCGCCCGCACCGTTTTCGGCCGGCGGGTTTATGCCATCGGCGGCAACGAAACCGCCGCCCGCTACGCGGGCATCCCCGTTAACCGCGTGAAAGTGCTCGTCTTCACTATCGCCGGCACACTTGCGGGCCTCTCGGCCGCGATGTACATCGGCTACTTCGGCGCGGCGGAAAGCAACGCGGGCGCGGGCTATGAGCTCAAAGTCATCGCCGCGGCGGTCATTGGCGGCGCATCCCTGTCAGGCGGCCGCGGCTCGGCCATCGGCGCCGTCCTTGGCGCGATCATGGTCCAGCTCATCGACAACGGCATGATCATCCTCGGCATCGATCAGAGCTTCAACCAGATCGTCATGGGCACCGCGATCATCCTCGCGGTCGCCATCGATCAGGCCAAGCTCCGGTTCTCCGGCAAGTAACCCCCCGCTTCACTTCCCCGGTCCTCACTCGGGCTGACACTCGTTCACCCGGTCGATCAGCTTGCGGATCAAGCCGAACTTGTACCGCGTGTGCGGGAACACCAGTCGCGGCAGATCGCGATGGTCATCTTCTTCCGGCAGCGCATCCCGCAGCACCATCACCGGCTTTCCGCCCGTCGCCCCGTTCGGCGCGGGGATCGGACGAATCAAAACCTTGAACTCCTCCGTCAGCCGCTCCACCTCCGTCTGCGAGATCGGCCGCTTCAGCCGGATCACAAAGTCATCCTTCACATACCGCGATGAGTGGTAGATCCGGTAGAACTGCCGGATCACATCCACGGCCTCCTGCGGCGTGTTGCACAATGTGTACAGCGAAACATCCTCGGGGCTGATCCATCCCCGGTTTAGCAGCAGCGTCCGCATCGAGTGGTTCCACTCCTGCCAATACGTCTGCCCCTCGCCCTCACACAGCACAATCGGGATCATCGAGCTCTTGCCCGTCTGAATCAGCGTCAGCGCTTCAAACGCCTCATCCATTGTTCCGAAGCCGCCCGGGAACAGCGCCACCGCCTCCGACTGGCTCAGGAACATCAGCTTCCGCGTGAAGAAGTACCGGAAGTGGATCAGCTTCTCATCCCCGGCGATAACGTCATTCGCCGTCGTCTCAAACGGCAGACGGATCGCCACGCCAAAGCTCGCCGCGCGCCCCGGCCCCTCGTGCCCGGCCTTCATGATCCCGTCGCCCGCCCCGGTGATGACCATCCACCCGTGCTCGGCCATCAGCTTCCCGAACTCGCGCGCCGCGACATAATCCGGATGTCCCGGCGGCGTCCTCGCAGACCCGAAGATCGACACCTTGTGCGGCTCGGCATACTGCCCGAACACGCGGTACGCGTACCGCAGTTCCTTGATCGTCGTCGTGATCAGCTTCAACTCGCCGATATCCCGCCCATCGGGAATCAGCTTCAGCCCCGTTGTCAGAAGGTCTCGCACGAGCTTCGCGTGGAACGTCCCCGGCTTCCCGCCCACGGCCGCGATCAGTTCATCCAGCTTCGCGCCAATCAGCGGATCATCGGCGCGCTGCGCCTTCGCCGGCTCCGGCGGAAGACCATCAGGCGGTGGCGGCGATGCCGCCGACGGCGGATCAAGCTCGACTCGGTTGTGTTCTGGCATGGGAGCCAAGGATAGGGACGTTTTCAGCCCTCCGTGACTTCGCCCCGTAAAGATCACCCATCCACGCCCGCCGGTCTGCTCGGCAGCGTCGTCGGTGGCAACGGTGCCGCGCCCCTGGGTGCGCCGCCCACGCGCCCCTGCTCACGCCGCGCTGCCACATCGCCGCCGATCGACCCCGCCGGGTCGCGACCCGGATCAAACAGCGAATCCAGGATGCCGCGCGTCGTCGTCAATGTTTCTGATCGGATCTCCGGCGCGCCCACCGTCCCCCGCACACGCGTCGTCACGATTTCATCCCGCACCGCCTCATACATATCTGACAGCAGCGGTACCCGCCGGTTCGAGCGGCTGTTGAACCGCATGTCGAGTGCAAACTCCGGCAGCGTCAACGTCCCGTCTCCCATCAGCGAGATCGAGTTCGAAAGGATCGCAATGCTCTCAAACTTCGCCGTCGCGCCCCGCAGATGAAACTCCGCCTGCATGTACCTGAACGTGTCGCTGCTGGGCAGCATCAGGTTGCTCATCTGCACCAGCGAGAACACCACCGGCAACCGCAGCACATCTCCGTTGGCGACACGGATCGCCCCGCGCCCCACCCGCGATGCCGGATCACCCGTCCTCCCGCTTACCGCCACCCACAGGTCCGCCTGCCCGCGTGAGCGATCAGCCTCTACCGGCTCTGGCTCGTGCGGAGTCTCCGGCTCCGTCCGCATCGACACCGCCTCCTGCTTGAGAGCAGCTTCCTCACTCGTGCCCGTCAACTCATCGAGCAGGGGCGCAAACAGCACACCCGACGCCAGCACATCCACCCCAAACTCCCGGCCCAGCCCTTCTTCCTCCCGCCCGACTTTCACGTTCCCCCAGATCCGCCCCCCATGACAATCCGCCGTGAAGTACGGCACCACAAATCCGTTCCCCGCTTCCCCGGAAGAGTCGCTCACCAGCAGAGCCCGCGCATCGGACATCTCCAGTCCCACCAGCGAAAGCGACGGCGACTCAACCTCAATCGCAATCGCCGTTGGCTCAACCGGGGACGTCGCCACCGACACCTTCACCTCTCCACTGCAATCCCGCAGCGGCAGCCCGATCTCCGCGCTCATTCCCGCAAACCGCGCACGCCCCTCAAACTGCACACTTGCGCCGCCCGAAGCGCTCTCCCCCTCCGCCTCCTCATCTGGTATCAGCGCCACCAGCGTCCCCGCCGGCATCGAGAAGCCTTCCTCCACCTTCAGCTCAATCTCCTTCATCGCCTCCGCCGCGTCGCGAGGCAGCAACGCCAGCAGATCCTCGCCCAGCCGCTGGCCCTCGACCGCCAACAGCAACTCGAGCCCCAGGCCCTCGCCAGTCGCGAACGACCAATCCCCCGTCGCATCCGCTCGCCAGTCTCCCGATTCGCACTCAAGCTCTTCCACTCTCCCCGCGACGCGCCGCTCCCCCGCCTCGCCCTTCGCCGCCGATGTCGCAAATGTCACATGACCCAGTACCCGAGGGAAATCCGCCCGGCGGGACGATCGATTGAACGACACCGCCCGCGGCCCCACCATCCCCGAGATCACCACCGGATCCCCCGCCAGTTCAAGCTCCGCGTCAAACGTGCCCCGGACATCCAAGGCCTTCCACTTCTCAATCGTGGCACCGTTCAGGCTACGCCCAAGCATCTCCAGCACCAGCGGTGATTCAAACTTCGCATCCAGCACCCGCGCCACCAACTGCGCATCGGCAATGCTCCGCTCAACCGGGACTTCCTCACCCGCCTCAAGGTCGATCGAGAATCCACCATCGAGCGAAACCGATCCCGACGGCACACCCCCATACTCAAGGCCCGCCGAAAACTGCTCAAACGCAATCCGGGACCGCCGCCGCGGATCCTGGTCATCGCGATCGGTGTACGTCACCGTGCCCATCGCATCCCTGAATCCCACGCGTCCACCCATCGCAGCCACGCTCACCCCTTCAAACTCCGAGAACGATGCACGCACCGTCGGCCGCTCCGCACCCACCGGTCGATCAAGCACGACCGATGCAGCAATCTTCCCCTGCGGCGTTCGCTTGTCCCGCATCGCTTCCAGCGAGTCCGCGATCTCCGCGTTGAACACCCTCAGCAGGCTGGGCAGCGGCGCGGAAAGATCCAGATCCGTGGCCGCGACGCGCACCCCGATTGCGCCGATCGGGCTGGGCTTGAGGGGCCCCGTCTCCGGCTGCGGGCCCGAATCCAGAATCTCCGCCTCCAGGTTCACCACAAACGCGCCGCTCGATTCAACCACCGCGCCCGCGGTCGCAAGCCGCCGGCGCGGATTCTCCACGACCAGCCGCCCCTCCAGATCTTCGACTCGCACCACATCCTGCGTCACCCGAATCTTGCCCGTCGCCCCGGCCACCACGACCTGCGAGCCATCCGCCAATGCTCTCCCCTGATCTCGCGGCCGCGCCTCGATCTCCTTCAGATTCACCATCACGTCGTAATCTATATCCTCGCTCCCATCACCCGAATCGCGGATGTTCGCCGTGCAGTCGACATCCCCACGCACATCCAGCCGCCGGAGAATCTCCTTCGCCGATACCGCCCCCGGCTCGTGCGCGCCCTCATCATCTGGAATAGCGTTGATCAGCAGGTCATCGACCGGAATGTCGAACGCCGCGATATCCAGCTTCGGCTTGAGCACGTTCTGCCCCGCCTCGGTCAACTGCACATGCGCCGCAAGCTCCGCCCGACCGCCACGTAGACCGGTAAACGTCCCGCGTGTCAGCATTCCCTCATCATCACTGATCCGAATCTCCACATCCCTTGCAACGATCGGGAACGGAAACGGTTTGGGCACCACCCCCGCCTCCGGCATGCGCACCACCACCAGCGTCTGCCACTCCATATTCTCTCCCAGCGGCCGCACAACCGTCACGTCAATCTCGCAGATCCCTCCAAGCGTGAATGGCGGCGCGGCATCTTCCTCGGGCAACTCATCGCCCGGCCGGATCAGCCCCGTCGCCAGCAGCTCCGCATACCGCTCCTCGTTGAACAGCACCTCCAGCAGTTGCTTCCGCGTCCCCGGCATCGCGGCCCGCAGATACGAATCAATCGGCACCTGCGTCACGTGCACCACCACGTTCACCTTCGCATCGTCGGTCATGGGCGATGCCTGCGCGGTCGCGCGCAGCTTCGCACCCGTCGGGCCGTCCCCGCGAGCCTCCAGGATGTTCAGGTGATGCTCATCAAACGTTGCGTCCACCTGCATGTTGTGAATCGGATACCGGAACCGGTGAAACTCCGCCGTCCCGTTGCGCACCTTCACCCGTCCATCCGTCACTTCCACCGGCGCCGCCACCCCATTCACCGGCGGACCCCGCGCGATCGTCACGCGGGCATCTACCTCCCCCGTCGGCCCCGAGAAGAACACAAAGAACTCTCTCGCAGTCGGCGGGATGTACGGCAGAAACCCCGGGTTTCGGGCCAGCGTCAGGCCATCCCCCCAGATCTCGCACACCAGCGGCGCATCCAGCTCCGTCCCCTGAGTCTGAAACGTCACATGCACCGGCTTGGTCTGCTCCTCCAGAACGCCCTCAAGCTCCGCCGACAATCCATCCTTTGAGAACGTGAACTTCCCCTTCACCCCGCTCAGCGATAAGTCATCTGCCGCCGAGTCAGATTCCCGCGGCACCGGAATGTCCATCGCCACATCTTCCGGCCACACCGACAGCCGAACCCCGCCCTCCCGGTCATAGGTGAACGTCGTCTCCCGGATCTGACCCTGAATCCGCAGCCGACGCCACGTCTCCCGAAATGCCAAGGGCACCGACTCGGGTGGCCATGCCTCCAGCGGCACATTCAGCAGCCGAAGCGTCGCCTCCGCCTGCTGCAGATCAATCTGCCCATCCAGAATCATCCCACGCGGAATCTGCGGCTCCCCCTCCAATCGCGGCGGCGGCAACCGCCCGATCTCCTGCATCCGGATCCGGTAAGACCCATCCGCGCGGCTGGAAAATGCTCCCGCAACGTGGATCGTGTTCAGCACCTCAAACCACGACCGTTTCGCCGAATGTTCCGCAAACTCAACCCGCCCGTCCTGCACGTTCACCGTCGGAATGCTCGATGGCGCGCCCCCGCCACCGGCGCGAGCCAGTCCCGCAAGGTTCAACGACCCGTCATCCACCGACTGGCTTAACCGAAACACCGGATTCGTCAGCCGGATGCTCGTCGGCTTTACCGCCGACATCCCCGCCCATGACAATCCCGCCGCCCAACTCAGGTCGATCTCCGCCTTCTGTGCCGACAGCAGCTCAGCCTCCGGCCCCGACAATCCCGGTATCAGCAGCCGCAGATTCTTGATCTCTACCCGACCATCCAGATCGATCCGCGCCCGATCCATCTCCACCACACACCCCGTCGCCGCCTCGATCTCCCGGCGAACCATCGACCCCACGATCGGCGAGTTGGCGATGATCAGCGACACCGCGATCAGAATCAGCGGCACCCCGATAACGACCCGCACACACCACCGCGCCATCCGCCGCTTGCGCCCCTTGACCTGGATGGGTTTCTTCGCGGCGAGGCTCTCGCTTCGCTCTGCGGGAGACGGGGGGGTAGACGGCGGTGGATCTGGTTTGGAACTCATCGCGGCGATTGATCCTAGATCAACCGACGCGGCAACCCCCAAAGAAGCGACCGCATGACCCAGTGAGTCACGCGGTCGCATCAGTGGAAAATTCCAAAGGCTTGTACCCGCTTCCGGGTGGTCATCGCTCAGCCAAGCAGTCGTGCCAGCGCCGCATCCACGCGGCCCTGCGCTCGCTCGGCCTTACCAGACAGGTTCTCGCCTGCCGCGGCGGCCGCGGCGGAGACTTGGTCGATCAGCTCCGGGTCGGCGCCGACTTCGGTCAGCCGCGCAACACATGCCGCGGAAAGAGTCTCGATGCGATTGCTGGCACGCTCGGCAAGGTTACCGATCCGCCCTTTCGTGCGGTCCGCCGCGGCGGTCAGATCCTCATCCGATGCGCCGTTGCGATCCGCTCGAACCATACCCGCGATCCCTCGCTGCGTGCTCTGGTCGATTTCGCCCGCCGCGGCCCGTGCAATCCCGCGAATCTCTGCGATGCAGCGCCGGGCCATCGCCTCGGGGGCGGGCTGAGCAAGCGCAGGAATGGCGGTGATGAGCAGTGCAGTCACGAAAGCGAGAAGGCTGGTCCGTTGGGAGATGATCATTGGAAACTCCTTGTCAATGGTGCTCTTCGCCGGGTCCGCCGCGGCGCGGAGGGGTGTGGCGACGAGGGCTCAACGACCGGGCAAGGGGCCTATTGCCGCGGTGGGCGGAAACAGCCCGGTGATTCTGATTCTGATTCTCGGCCCGGCCGGATATGCTGCCCCTGTGGCCAAGACCAGAGAAGTGTTTGTCTGCCGGACGTGCGGCGCTGTGCAATCCCGCTGGATGGGCAAGTGCCCCGATTGCGGCGCGTGGGATGCGCTCGAGAGCGAGCGCATCGAGAAGGGTGCGAACAAAGACCCACAACGCGGCGTCGTTGAAACTTGGCGCGCGTCGGGGGCGGGTGGCAGCGATGCCACCACTATTCTCATGGAAGCCAAAGGCGGCGCCGGCCACGCAGCCCACGGTGCACCCAACGCCGTCCCTATCGCGCAGGCCACCGGTGGCGATGCCCCGTCGCACCGCCTCATCACCGGCATCGGCGAGCTTGACCGCGTCCTGGGCGGCGGACTCGTCCCCGGCAGCGTCGTCCTCATCGGCGGCGACCCCGGCATCGGCAAGAGCACCCTCATGCTTCAGGCCGCGGGCATCATGGGCGGGGGAGTGAGAGATCAAGGGACCAAGGGAACAAGGGATCAAGACTCGATCCCCCGATCCCCCGATCCCTCTGTTCCTTCTCGCATCCTCTACGTCTCATCCGAAGAATCCGCCGAGCAGGTCCGCATGCGCGCTGCCCGCCTCGGCGCGGCCGCATCGCCCAACCTCTTTGTCCTCGCCGATACCAACCTCGCCCGCATCGTCGAGCAAACGCGGCAAGTCGCCCCCAGCGTACTGGTTATCGACTCTGTGCAGATGATCTACAAGGCCGATCTCGATGCCGCGCCCGGCTCCGTCGCGCAGCTCCGCCGCTGCGCGGCTGAACTGGTCTACCTCGCCAAGCTCAGCGGGATCGCCGTCGTTCTCGTCGGCCACGTCACCAAAGAGGGTCGACTGGCCGGCCCCCGCCTCCTCGAACACCTCGTCGATGCCGTCCTGTACTTCGAGGGCGACCGTTACCACGCCCACCGCATTCTCCGCGGCGTCAAGAATCGCTTCGGGACCACCCTCGAGATTGGAATCTTCGAGATGACCGGCAATGGGCTCAAGGAAGTCCCCGGTGGTCTCGGCGTCGGCGTGCTCGATGGCGACGCTGGCGCGCGCGAAGCAAAGGTCGGCGCGGTCGTCTGCCCGGTCATGACCGGCACGCGATGCCTGCTGGTCGAGTTGCAGGCCCTCACCGCGACCGGCTTCATCGGCGCGGCCAAGCGTAAGAGCAGCGGACTGGACTCCAACCGCCTCGCCATGATCATCGCCGTGCTGGAGCAGCACGCGGGCCTGCGACTGGCGGATCGCGATGTCTTTGCCAGCAGCGTCGGGGGCCTGCGCGTGGCCGAGCCCGCCGCGGACCTGGCCCTCTTGCTCGCCATCGCGGGAGCGCATTACAAGCGCGCTATCGCGCCCGGGACCGGCGCTGTCGGCGAGGTCGGGCTGGGCGGGGAGGTCCGCTCCGTCACCCAGCTCGAGCAGCGCCTGCGCGAGGCGGGCCGCCTCGGCTTCTCGCGCGTGCTCATCCCCGCTTCGCAGAAGGCCATCAAGGTCAAAGGGGTTCAGACCGTCCCGGTCAAGACCATCTCGCAGGCGATTGAAGAACTGGGCTAGCCATGCACGTCACCGACGACCGCGGCAATCGCGTCAGGCTCATCCCTCAGTGGCAGCTCTCCATCGTCCGCGGACTGCCGAGCCCGATCCCCATGGAGGCACGTATCCGCGTGTACGGCGAAGCGCAGGAGGTCCAGCTCTCGCGTGAGTTCGTCGTGCCCATAATCTTCGTCCTGCTCGGCATTGTCATCTGGGGCGGGCTTTGGATGGCCGTCGCTCCGCGCATGCTTCCATCGCTCATGCTCGCACCCACGCTCAAGGCCATCATCACCGCCATCGTTCCGTTTCTGCCCCTGCCGCTCTTCATGTGGTTTCTGTTGCATCGCAGCAGACACAGAATCGTCCGCATCGTGACCCGGCACGGCTTCTGCGCCTCCTGCGGCTACGCACTCGCCGACATCCCCGCCGCCCCCGACCGCTGCACCGTTTGTCCGGAGTGCGGCAGCGCGTGGAGACTTCCAGGCTCCACGAACGCATGAGCAAAATCTCATGATGCGAGGCAAGCGCAGGTTGATCGCCGCGGGGCTTGCCGCATGGTTGACGCTGGCAACCTTCTGATACGGATCCCCTCTGGAAATCGGGCGCAAACTACGCGGAAGCACTTCAAGTACAGTGGGTTAAAAACAGCACCGCGCCCGAGTATGGTCGCGGATCCGTATGAGCCGGATGTCTTGCTGACTTCAAGCCGGGCCGGCGCTTGAGCGCCACCGCATTCTGTATTCGCAAGTCTCGTCGTAACCCGCAGAGGCCGTAGACTGCACCCGCCATGCACGTCACCGACGACCGCGGCCGCCGCGTCAAACTCCTCTCCCACCGCAAGCTTGGTGTGCTCCCCGGCATCCCGAGCCCTATCCCCATGGATGCACGCCACCGCATGTACGCGGAACGTCAAGAAGTCCAGTGGTCCCGCGATGTCCTGATTTCGATTGTCATCGGCCTGCTCTTCCTCTTCCTCTGGGCCACAATGTATGTCATCTTCGCGCCACGCATGATCCACTGGGTCACCGCCCCGCCGCTCTTCAAAGGCCTGCTGATGGGCGTCCTGCCCTCTCTCCCGCTGCCACTGCTCATCTACTTCATGATCCGCGCCGGTCGCCACCGCATCGCGCGCATCATCATCAAGCACGGATTCTGTGCCGCATGCGGCTATGCACTCACCGGCCTCGACCCCGCCGATGATCGTTGCACCATCTGCCCGGAATGCGGCTCAGCATGGCGATTGCCGACGCTCATGAACAAGTAATGCGCTCCCAGCCAACACATTACTTGGAGGTGGTCTGCCACCAGGGTTGCCCATCGTTGCGCGAGTCAACATCCTCTGCGAGCTGTGAATCTAGGCAACCCATGCCGCCTGCCCACCATACAACACAGTGAATCCCCCTCGCATTCCACGCACTTGCGTGGCCCCGGCCACCTTCGGTGGCACCTTTGACTCAAGCAAAGGTTCACACAATGAAGATCTGTTCACGTCTCCACGCGTCCTTTCAACGCCGCGGCCACCGCACAGCCGCTGTGCGCGCTGCCCTGCCGCTCGCGCTTGCCGCGCTGGCCATCATCGCCACGGGCTGCTCCTCATCCGTCGAGCGCCGCGCCGACGCATGGGGCGGCGAAGGTACCCACACCTCCAAAGCTACCGCTGCGCGCAGTTCCGCTCCCTCGCAGGGCGGCTCGTGGGAACTTGTCTTTCAATCTCCCAGCGTGGCCGCGCACGCGGATGGCCCCGAATACGCCCGCCGCGATGCCTCTCTGAATCCCCGCGGCAATGAGCCCCTCACCGCCCTGAGTGACTGGCCCGAAGCCCCCCGCGCGGACCTCTCCCGAAGCCGCAGCATCCGCGTCCGCGACAGCGAAAGCACGTTCATCTACTACTTCCCCTCGACCGACCATCGCGGCGGACACCGCCACTCCGGCCACTCGTTCCACCACTCAAGCTGGTGGTACTGACACCCCCCCGCCACTCCGCCACTTCCCTCCGTACGCTCCCCCGTGCGTTTCACCTTCCTCGGCACAGGCACCAGCGCGGGCGTCCCCCTCATCGCCTGCTCCTGCGCGGTCTGCACCTCCGCCGACCCGCGCGACAAGCGTCTCCGCACCGGCGCATGCCTGCAGTTCACGGACGCCGGCGGGCGCGAACGCACGATCCTCATCGACACCACCCCCGACCTGCGCCAGCAGGCGCTCCGCGCAGGCCTCACGCGCTGCGATGCGATCCTTTATACCCACAACCACGTCGATCACACCTTCGGCCTCGATGATGTCCGCCGCTTCAACGCTGCACAGAACGCGCCGATCGATGTCTATGCCGAAGCGCACACGCTCGGCCACCTCCGCCGCGTGTACCAGCACATCTTCGAGGCCGCGCACAACGTCAACCAGTCGTTTGTCGCGACACTGATCGTACACGAACTCAATCCCGACAAGCCGCTGGATTTGTTTGGTGTGCGGTTCACACCGATCCGGCTGTTGCACGGGCGGCTACCGGTGCTGGGCTTCCGTATCGAACCCCAGGACGCAGGATCCCAGGACGCGGGACCGTTCCCCCTCGCCTACTGCACCGACGTCTCCGCCATACCGCCCGAATCCTGGCGGCTCTTCCGAGGCGTCAAAACCCTGGTCCTCGATGCCCTCCGCCCGCGCCACCACCCCACCCATTTCACACTCGACCAGGCCATCAACGTCGCCCAGCGCGTCGAAGCAGCGCACACCTACTTCATCCACATGTCCCACGACCTCGCGCACGAGGCCACCAACGCCGAGCTCCCCGACGGGATGCAGCTTGCGCATGATGGGCTGGTTCTGGGGTCTGAACAGCACTTGGGGTTTTCGCTTGACAGGGGGGGGTAGGGGGAGTACGTTAGATTTGCTTTGGTCGAACTCGTCGAGGAGGGTCCGTGCTCAAGCGCAACCCCAATCCCGCTCGATGTGTTTCCCTTCCGGCGATTGCTCGCCGCGGCTTTTCTCTCATCGAACTCGTGATGATTATCGGGATCCTGATGATCCTGATTGGCTTGGTTTTGCCGGCGATCGGGCGATCAATGGCGGCGGGACGGCAAACCCGCGTCCTTGCAGCGATCCAGCAGGCTGCGGCGCTGACTGAAATGTACTGCACTGCCTATCGAGACACGTACCCGCTACCCGAGGCAGACTTGCTCCTTACGTCACTTTGGCCTGAGAATATGGTCCGGGCAGGCTTGCTTTTACGATCGGAAGATGCCGACCCGGATGGGTTCAAAAGGTACGGCAGGCTTAACATTGGCCTCTCGAAATGTATGTTCTATGATCACAATCGAATGCATCCTGGGCGAACAGAACCTGAGGAGCAGCAGAGGCCATCGCCAGTCCGGTCGACAGATGTGACGTTTCCGTCTCTGAAGGGGCTCTTTCGAACCATTACCGTGAATGATGGCAAGATCGAAACTCTTTGGTGCTGCGTTGAAGGCGTCCCCAAAGGTCCTGTCGCATTCGCGGATGGAAGTGCATCAGTTCAATACTGGAAAGACTTGCTTCCGAAGAGCGGACTCTACTTCGAGAATGGTATTGGTTTACCGGTTTCATCGACGTGGGGCGGAGTACGGGGGCGAGACAAGCAGTAGGATCTATTCACACTTATTCAACGCGGAGGTAGCATGACTCGCTTTACACTGTTTGCTGCACTTGCCGGAACGTGTGCCGCTGCTTGCGCAGCGTGGGCTGCGTGCGAAGGCACTAAGAACAACTGTTCATATGCTGGCGGCACGTTCTGTAACGGCTCCACGACTGTGTGTTCCGCCGGTCTCGCCCCTGTTTCTGGCGACGGCATCACGTGTACCAGCCAATTCAAGGCCGAGGGCCAGTGTCATGTTTATTCAAATTGCGCAGCGGGAGGCTGTTCGAGCACTCCGGGTGGCTACACCAATCTTAATTGTCAAAGCTCGACTGGTCCTCAGCAGTGCTGCTTTTGCGAGACGCATGTTACGTCCTATGGCTCGGGAATCGAGTACTTTTTTTGCAGCGAGTCAGAACCCTGCACAGCTACCCGATGAACCTGCTCTCGACCAACTTGCAGGCGGGATTGTGGCTTGGCTGCGCAATCGCGCTATCTCCAATCACCTACCAAGATTGGCAACTTCGTGTCGAGTCTAGCCTTCCACAACCAGCTTTCGTTGAGACGGTATTTCAAGTCGGTGCCACTAATTTGAACGCGGCAGGATACGATATGGGAAGCGGCGCATGGTACCGCTACCTCGACGGACGTGCTTGGGGTCACATTCCCGGCGTTGGAACCTTTTCTGGCCAAGCGGGTTCGAAGCTGACTCCATCACCTGGCGCTGACCGGGACCCTGTTGTCGAGCACATGATCTTTCCGTTCATACTGATGAGACGAGTTCTCGATCGACCCGAGTCGGTGGTGAGTGCCCAACGGGATGGTGACAGGTGGAAGCTAGTCGTTAGCTCTCCCGAGCGAGCAGGTGGTGAAGCGACCGCAATCGAACTCGATTCTGCTGGCAACGTCACGGCGGTCGGAATTGTCGGATCGCCCGATCTCCTTTTCTATCCAGATGGTGCTCCGGAGGGTTACGCGATCGGATTTCTCAAGGGGCTGCCTGTAGCAGTGACAATTGATGCGGCCACCGTCAAACCTCCCGGCACGGCAATCGCTCCCGCGTTCAGGCTGAAGGATATAGAAGAACTTGTTAACCATGTTCGATCACGGGAAGCAGAGCTTCGAATCGCAAGATCAAAAGAAAATGCAACAGTTCAACCTAGCCTTGCGCCCGGCGAGGCTTTTCCTGGCGGGCCGATCCGCGCAGCACCGGAGAAACGGTACGGCCCTGCGTTCCTCGTAGCGGGGGTTGTAGTGGTCCTTGTTGGAGGATTCGCATGGTGGAGACGCCGCGGCGACTAAAGCTCCATGAACTGCTCCGCGTCCTTGTGTGCATGATTGCCCTCGGCACCGGATTGACGCTTCTCGTCGCCGCAGGACTGAAGCTGGCAGATCTACCTGCCTTCGCTGATGCCCTGCAGCGCCAGCACGCAATGACGGAACAAGTCTCTGAGTGGGTGCCTGCAGCGATCGCTGCCGCTCAACTGACACTCGGGGCAATAGCGATCTGGTTCTTGCTCCGGCACCGGCGGGCGGAAGCTTACATAACTCTTGCCTTGGCTTTCTGTGGCTTTACTGCATATAGTGCCTGGCTGGTCAGTAACCCGCCCACGCTGCCTGCTCCCTGCGGCTGCGGCTTCTCTGCCGGACTGTACTCTGTAGATGATTGGCGAGTTTCCACCCTTGCAAACTGTGCGTTCGCGATGGGCTTCGCTGCGGTTGCGGCAGCGCCATCCCGCGCGGAATGCACTGACCCAGTTTCTTCAACATCGCTCGTTTGAGCAGCGAGGCCTGCCTCACGCTCGGTACGCGTCCGCCACCTTCCGCAGTGCATCCTCAACCGTCTTGAAGTGTTCTTCGGTCAGGCCGTGGTGCATAGGCAGCGCGAACACCTGCTGGCACAGCTTCTCCGCCACCGGGTTCGAGGCCCCGCCATCTTTCACAAACTGGCTGAACGCGGGCTGCCGCGTCAGCGGACGGGGATAGTGCACCGCCGTCGGCACGCCCTCGGCCTTCATCGCATCGCAGAACTGGTCCCGCGTGCACACAAACTTGCTCGGATCGATTCGCGCGATGTACAGGTGATACGCGCTCACCGCGCCCGGCGTCGTCTTGGGCGCGATCAGGCCGGGAATCGACGACACAATCTTGTCGTACCGCGCTGCGGCCTCCTGCCGCTTCTGCGTCTCGGCCTCCAGCCGATCCAGCCGCGAGCAGCCGATCGCGCCGGTGATGTCGTTCATCCGGTAGTTGTACCCCACCTGCTCGTGGAGGTACTTGTCGGTCTCGCCGTGGCTCCGTAGCAGCTTGATCTGCCGCGCCAGCGCATCGTCGTTGCACGTGATCATCCCGCCCTCGCCCGTCGCCAGGTTTTTGGTCGCATAGAACGAATACGTCACCGCATCGCCGAACGCGCCGATTCCCTTCCCCTTGTACGTCGCAAGGTGCGCCTGCGCCGCGTCATAGATCACTTTCAGTTTGTGCTTCCCAGCCAGCGCCTGCACCGCATCGATATCCACCGGGCAGCCGTACAGGTGCGTCGCGGCGATCGCCCGCGTCCTGGACGTGATCTTCTTCGCGGCATCCGCCATATCGATCTGCATCGTGTCGGGCAGTGCATCCACGAAGATCGGGTTCCCGCCCCGCGCCACCACCATCGACACGGTCGCGATGTACGTCCACGCCGGCACCAGCACATCATCGCCGCGTTCAAACAGCGGCTCATACGCAAGCTGCAGCGCGCATGTGCCATTGGCGCACGTCATCGCGTGCTTCGCGCCGCTCATCTGCGCGATCCGCAGCTCGAGCTCATCGCATTTCTTCCACGCCCGCAGCATGCCGGACTTCAGCACCGCCACCGCCGCGTCAATGTCCTTCTCCGCCAGCGCTGTTTGCATAAACGGCACACCCGCCTTGCTCACCGGCGTTCCGCCGTTGATGGCAAGACCCGGATTCTCGGGAAGGGGCTTCGCGGCGGCAGAGAGGGCAGAAGACGGGGCAACAGCGGTGGCCATCAGGGCGACTCCTTTATCGATGGTAGGAGCCCGGAGCGCAAGCGACGGGTCACACGAGGCCCGCAGGACCAACCACTTCGGCCGATCCGCACCCGGATCTCACGCGACGGGCTATGCAGTGACCATCATGTGTCTTCCACCAACAAAGCGATCCTGATAATCTCCGAACCATGTCCGAGCCCGCAGCCTATTTTCTGACCTGGAGTTGCTACGGACGGCGGCTTCCCGGCGACCCTCGGGGCACTGTTCACCGTCGCCGCGCCGAGTTCGGCACCGAGCCGCTGCGCCATCTCCTGCCTACGTCAAGTTCGCGGCAGCAAAGCTCGGGCACCCAGGCATTACGCTCTCAATCGATGCGCGTGCCATCGTTACACGGACAATCGAAGACCACTGCATTCACCGCGGTTGGACGCTCGAAGCAGTAGACGTGCGCACAACGCACGCCCACACCATCGTTCGCTCTCCGGGCCGACCTCCGGAACCAGTGCTCGTGCAGTTCAAAGCATGGGCGACTCGCCGCATCCGCGAAGCAAGCATGCTCTCGGAGGATCAAGTGGTTTGGTCCGAGCACGGCAGTACCCGGTACATCTGGCACGAGAGCGATGTGCTCCCTGCAATCCGATACGTCCTCGAAATGCAGGACGCTGGGGGTCGGTACAAGCCCGCGCTGTGTGAACGATGAGCTACCCGTTGCGAACGGCGTTGCCCGTCGCTTGCGCTCTGGGCCCTGACGTTGACCTCACTTCGATCCCGCGGCCTTTCCATCCCCATTCCGCAGCCGCGCCTCCCGCGGCAGCATCTCCACCAGATCGCTCGCCGCCACCATCGCCCGCGTGCACAGCTTGTCGATCAGCGAGCGATAGAACCCGTAGACCGTCAGGCACGGCACCGCCAGCAGCAGCCCCAGCAGCGTGTGAAACAGCGCCTTCGAAATGCCCAGCGACAGGTTTGCCGGCGACGCCTGCCCGCCCGACTGCCCGAGCGCCGCGAACGCGATGATCATGCCCCACACCGTCCCCGACAGCCCCAGCAGCGGCCCCAGGTTTCCGATTACATTCAGCGGCTCCACCTTCCGGAACCATCGGGCCGACTCCTCGCTGGCCGCAAGCTCTGCCGCCTCACGTACAGAATCCTTGTCGTCCGTCGGCACGTTCATCCCCGCCCGAACCACGCGGCTCACCATCGCATCATCTTCATCGACAAACGCCCTCAGGTCGTTCCAACGGCCCGCCTTTGCCAGCCCCGTAATGATCTGCACAGGCTCATCGGGCGCGATGTTCGCTTTCCGGATCTCGATCATGCAGATGATGATGATCGTCCACCCCGCCAGCGAGCCGATCACCAGCAGCACCGTGAACAAGTCGAACGACTGACTGAACAGTTCCCACAACGAGATCCGCCCGCCCGCCGCCGCCGCCGCGCCATTCGCGGCAGGCACCGCCGATGGTGGTGCGCCTGCCCCCTGCGCCATCGCCGCGCCCGCAAACGCGAACACCAGCGTGCACGCAACCGCCAGCAAAACCGTGAGCCGCATCCAGAGTCTGCGGCGGGAAGCAATCTGTATCAGTCGTGGTGTCATTGTCGCCATTCTAGTGAGTCCGCGCCGCATGCGCCGCCCCCTCACCCTTCCTCCCCCACATCCTCCGGCTTGATCTCCCGGCTGATCAAGTAGTTCCCGGTCATCCACTTGCCCAGGTCGGCCATCCGCGCCTTCGCATCGACAAACGGGAATGTCGGCGAATCCGGCGGGACCGCCTTCCCCGTCGTCGGACACCGCGCCCACTCATCGGGCAGCTTCCCCCTTGCGCCCCACGCTGCGGCAAACCCGTCCCATTCGGGCCGCGATGCCCACGCATCGGGCACCGTCAACTCCAGCCGCCGCTCGCCGCGGCCTTCCGCCTCGGCCTCCAGATGCGCCATCCCCGCGCTTGCGTCCCCGCCTTCCCGTTCCCTGCTCTCGATCCGCACCCGCGCCAGCGACGGTTCCGCATCGAGCCCCGCCCGCAGCCGCGATGCCCACTCGATCACCACCACCGCGCTTCCATCGACCACGCGGTCCCACCCGATGCTCTCCAGCTCCTCATCGCTCCCGCCGGACAACCGATACGCATCTACATGTCGCAGCACGGCAGGCTGCTCCACGCGCGCACCGTCTGCCGCTCGCTCCGCATACTCATTCACAAATACGAACGTCGGGCTGCTCACCTGCGCCGCATCAAGCCCCATCCCCTCACACACGCCGCGGACAAAACGCGTCTTCCCCGCGCCAAGCTCGCCCTCCAGCGCGACCACATCCCCCGCGCGCAGCAGGCTCCCCATCGCTCGCCCGAGCGCGGTCGTCTGACGCTCGCTGTACGCTCGCATTCGGACTCGCATATTAAACTATAAGCGCGCCGATCGTACCAAGACACCCGTTCGGGGGTCCTAGCTGGCTCAATATGCCTTGACACGACAGTGTGATCAAGTAGACTGCGTTTGAGGAGGTATCAAAATGATACTATAGACCAATCGCTCTCTCGTCGGCGTTCTTGTTTGCTGCTCCAGTGCTTCTGCGTACGTCGATGTTTATGTCGATGTCGACTATGGCACCGGAAATACGGTTGCTTGGACCGTGACTGGCTACAAGTGCACCTTCGCGTCTTCTGGGTGTCCGGCCGGCAGCACCATGATTGATCCGAGCACCGGTGATGTCGCCGCGTGCACGGCAAGCGGGGATACTCCGCCAACAAGCTGTACGGGCGATTGCTTTATGTGCGAGGGCGGGCTGACCTCTGGCGACATCTGCAAGAAGGCCGGCCCAACCGAGACGTGCACAGGTGGAGGCGCAGGCAAGCTGGCGTGCGGGAAGAAGGCGACGATGAGCTGCATGATTGGCGGCGCGAACGCCGGGCCGAATGGGTGCGGGTGTCCAACACTGGCGGTCTATCCGGCAGGGACGAACTGCTCGTTCAGCTTGTGCTACCCATGAGGTGCCGAGTCGCGTATCTAGTTGGGACTTTCCTCACGGCCGGGTGCTACGGCTCGCCGTTTGATGCCACTGTCGCCATCAGTACCGAGTCGATGATGGCACCCCGCCAAAGCGATTCGGCGAACGAGCAGGTCTCAGACGCGTTGCTCCAGGCACTGTTCGCGTACGACCTGTCGGTGCGGTCGCTCGTCTGGGAGCAAGCAAAGTACCAGCCGCAGCGTATGGCGACGTGGGTGTTGGCTGAAACGCGCCGAGTCGGCGTGGACCACTCGGGACAGTGGTTTAGCCAAAGCGAGTTTCCAACGTCAAGTGATGCTGAAGAAGAGAATGGCATCATGCGTGGGTATCGCTACTTCGATGGCGAGGATAGGATGTTCGGCTATGACTTGACGGTTCGACGGGGAAAAGTGGTTCCGCCGGATCGTGACCTGTTGACCAATTTCTCGCCGTTCCATCTGCTGGGGCGGTACGTGGACTTTTCACAGGGCCGCACACTCCCCGAGTTGCTCGCGAGCTCGCCAAAGCTGCACATCCTTGAGCCGGAGTCCGATCAGCCATGGCCCGGGCTCCGCGGTGATGTCAACTTGCTGGACGTAACCTTCACACTTTCAGTCCGCATAGACCCCTCTCACGGATATGCGCCTCGATCAATCCTGCTTGTACGAAAAGACCTCGGTGCTCCTTTGGAGCTACTAGAAACTACGCGATACAAGCAAGTCGACCGGGTCTGGATCCCAACAGCCGGTGTGCGCGGATTGTGGACTCTGCTGTCAAAGCGTGTCCATCCGGACGGACACGCACGCGCAGAGGGGTGGGCCGGCCACGCCAAGAACCTCGAACAGCTGAACGGCATTGGCGGACTGAGTGCGAGCAATCGCGCAGCGATGTGGCACGCAGTGCAACGCACAACCATCACCGGATCATGCACCGGCAACACTGATCTGTTCTTTTACCCGATGGGAGGAAGTAGTCAGACGGGGCCGTTCACGCCAGAAATCTTGGTCGCCACGATCATCTCTTGCAATGACATTGCAACTGATTGGTTGCAAACTCCAGTCAAACAATGGTCCGAGATTCCTGCGCCGCCTTCTGCTTGGATGTTCGACCTCTTCCGAGGTCGGCAATCCGATCTGCGAACAGCGCTTGAGCCCATCACATTTGCCGATGCTGACGGGAGTGATGAGGAGAACCCATAATGGTCGCCATCATATTTGCGATCCTTCTTGTTCAGGCAGCACTGCCGTCGTTCAATCGTCAGTCCGCCGTCCCTTCCCCCGTCATAGCGCAGGGCTCACTGCGGTCCTTGGAACTGATCGATGCCGACCCGGAGGATCAGGGCCCAATAGCAGTGGGCTCGCGTCTGATTCGTCGGCTTACTTTCATGAACAAGCTTGGTCACGACATTCTCGTGGAGGTGCTCTCAACCTCGTGTGGATGCAAAAGGGCTTCATTCGATGCCGCGGCGGTCCAACCAGCCAGCCCGGTGACCCTGACGGCTATTGTCGATGTTGCCGCGACACCCGGTCCGCAGTTGCAAACTGTGCGTTTCAAGGCGAGTTGGGATGCGGCTGAAGAGACGGGCGTTTGCGCCATCAAGTATGAACCCGAGATCGATTATGAAGTCCTGCCTTCGATGATCAGACGCATTGCGCCGGCGGGAACCGAACTCAAGTTGAACGCGTGGGTCCACTGGCCTGGAGAAATCGCCAAGCCGCAACGTATCCGTGACCTCTCCTGTTCCCTCCCCGGGTTCGCAAACGGGGCAATCCGTGCAGTTGTTGACGGGCCGAATGTCATAGCGGTGCAGTTCTCCGGTATGGTCCCTCCACCCGGCGCTTATCGGGGTGACATTTCATTTCGAGTAGATCCCGCTGACAAGCCCGTGCAGATCCCGGTCTTCCTTCGCTCGGCTGCGCTTTGGGTCTCCACTCCGGGCGGCGTGATCTTTGATGGCGCTGCTCGCGAGCTCAGCATCGTGATCAAACGTGAGCACCCTTCGGCCGAGCCAACTGCTATTCGAGTTTGGAACCCAAGTGCGCCGATCCAAGTGTTCCTCGATCCTGCTAATAGTATTGAGCCAACTCGAACATTGCGAGTTGAACGCAGGGGCGATCTCACGACACACGGCGGAACCACGATCGAAGTCGTTGACGCAGACGGCAATGTTCTAGCATTAGTCCCGGTGGCCTATTTCGCGATCGCGAGCGAGCCGGCAAGCAAGTAGCTCGACGACGACGTCATCAGTGCTCCCACCCGCTCGCGGCAACATCAAACCGTTTCCCCTTCCCATCGATCGCAACACAGCTCCCGGCAGGCCCCGCCACCACCCGCCCGATGCGCGTCAGCATCGTCCCATTCTCTGTCGCGCTCGCCTTCGGCGCGCCCGCCTTCACCGCAAACAGCAGCTCATAGTCCTCCCCGTCCCCAATCGCCCGCAGCGCATCCTTCACCCCCTCGTGCTGCGGCACCAGTTCCAGCTCGATCTCGATCCCCACGCCCGACGCCGCCGCGATGCGAGAAGCATCGATCCCCACACCATCGGACACATCAATCATCGCGTGCAGGTCGTCGCCGAGCACATCACACAGCCACGCGCCCTCCGCCACCCGCGGCACAAAGCTCAGGTGCCTGCCGCTTCCCAGCGATCCGCCAACCCGCCCCGTCACCCAGACCTCATCCCCCGGCCTCGCCCCGCTCCTCAGC
>ENA-ORBV01006097-ORBV01006097.1-microbial-mat-metagenome-genome-assembly--contig:-NODE-6097-length-21532-cov-12.856584_pt1 | contig 21532 bp, 15 predicted proteins | sample MGYA00237777_ERZ505514 | MGnify/ENA primary metagenome ERZ505514 (study PRJEB26160, sample SAMN06269048) | microbial mat metagenome | isolation source: Oligotrophic lake microbial mat | place... | reverse complement strand
TCTCGTGGGCTCGGAGATGTGTATAAGAGACAGATGCAGTCCTGGCCCATACCTTGAACTCTTTGCGAGGACTGCGCGCGAGGGCTGGCAGGTTTGGGGGAACGAGGTCGATGCCGCGAGAATGCCGAAACACAAGGGATACTCCCACAACGGCACAGAGGTTCGTCTCGCGCTCAACCCGCTGACCGTCAGAGCAACCTCGGTTCGACGGGGGCTTGTGACGGAGGAGCCGACATTACCTCGACTGGCCTTGGCCTAGTCGCTGCTGTGTTCGTCCGTCCTCTACCGCCCGAACGCCCCCTCCGCCGCATCAATCGCCCGCGCCAGCGCGGCCGACTTGTTCACCGTCTCCATGTACTCCGCCTCGGTCTCAGAGTCGGCGACAATCCCGCCCGCCGCCTGCAGGTGATACACCCACTCGCCGTCCTTGTGCATCGCGGTCGGCACCACCATCGTCCGCAATGCAAGTGCGATGTCCATGTCTCCATCGAGCGAAACATAGCCCATACCGCCGCCATACGGGCCGCGGCGGACCGGCTCGAGCTCATCGATGATCTGCATGGCGCGAATCTTCGGCGCGCCGGAGATGGTGCCGACCGGCAGCGTCGCGCGGAGCGCATCCCAACAGTCCAGTTCCGGTCGAAGGTGCCCGGTCACGGTCGAGCTGATGTGCATGACGTGCGAGTAGCGCTCAATTGCCATGATCGCCGGGAGTTCGATCGTGCCGGGCGTGCAGACCATGCCGACATCGTTGCGGCCGAGATCGACGAGCATGATGTGCTCAGCGCGTTCCTTCGGGTCGGCGAGCAGTTCTCGCTCCAGTGCAACATCTTCTGCCGGCGTCAGGCCGCGCTTCCGCGTCCCCGCCAGCGGCCTGTTCGTCAGCACACGCACACCGTCGGCGCGATGCCGGACGCGGCAGAGAATCTCCGGGCTCGACGCCACCAGGATGCACCCCCGCGCCTGCATGTACACCATGTAGGGGCTCGGGTTTACCGCCCGCAGCGCGCGATAGACATCAAACGGGTCAGCGGCGGACTTCCGCTCAAACCGCTGCCCCAGCACCACCTGGAAGATGTCCCCGGCGCGGATGTACTCCTTCGCCTTTGCCACCATCTCCGCGTGCTGCTGGCGCGTCATGTTGCTCGCGAGCGTGGGGGGGGCGCCCGCGCCGGCCTTGGAATCCGCGGCTGGCCTCGCGCCGGCGGTAGAGGGAGGCTCCATTCGTCCCAGCGGCAAGGGCTTGGCGTGCTCCTGCAACTCGCGGGCGCGGGCCTCGACCGCTTCGACCGCCCCCCGATACGCCCTCGCGATCTGCTCGCGCGTTGTGCCCGCCGCGATCTCTACCAGCTTCACCACGTACACCAGCTTGGCGACGTGGTCGAACACCACAACGCCGTCGTAGAAGCCCCAGTGCATGTCGGGCAAGCCGCGGTCATCTTTCGGCGCGCTGCGAACATCCAGCTTCTGCGGCTCGGCATACCGAACCGTCTCGTACCCCGCGAAGCCGACCCATCCGCCCAGAAAGCAGGCGGGCAGCAGCGGGCTCGGACCGGGCGCAAGCGGCGGCATTACTAGCCGCGTCCCGCGCGTGATCCGCCGCAGCACCGCCAGCGGGTCCGCCTCTGTCGCGTGCGTCCGGTGCCCCGGCCTTCCCTCCAGCCGCTGGTCGATCGTCTCCACCTCGTGCCCATGCGCCAGAACCTCCAACGCGGGCTGGGCACCGAGGATTGAGTATCGCCCCTGCCGCTCGCCGCCTTCGACGGACTCGAGCAGGAAAGATGGAGCGGTTCGCTCATCCGGGGCAACGAGCCGACGGTATGCCAGAACGGGTGTAAGCTGATCATCCAGCAGACGGAGCGCGATGGGGATGGCCAGTCGGTCGGCGCGTGGGGCATCGGGGCGCATCTCGCGCTCAACGATTTCCAGGAACTGTTCGAGCCGGGGCCAGGGCATGGTGCGTACGTCCAAGAGCAGGAACGATGTGTGGATGGCGACCGCGAATCAAAGGCAAGCTATGCGAACAGCGAAGCGGAGCGTCCGGGGGAACGGCGACAAGGTCCGGCGGTGTTTATCGGCACTCGCAGCGGGCTCGTTGACCGCGATCGCTGCCGGAGCGGGGGTGGGCACACAACCCGCAACCGGGGGACCTGCAAGCGGGGCTAATCCAGCCGCTCAGCCCGCAGGCGGCGTCCGGCTTGAGGACCTTCCCCCATCCGTGCGACTCGGGGCACGGGTGTCGGGCGTCCGGTCGCAGATCCCGGTGATCTCTGCGGTCGTCGTCGTGCCGGATACCGCGTCGTACATCGCCGCGGTGAGCACATGGACAACCCGGGCCCGCTTTCCCATTCTGATCGATGATGGATCGTGGGAATCAGCGGAAGCGGTCGCGCGGTTCGTGCGGTCATTTAAGCCCGAGCGGGTTGTACGCTTCGCAAGCGACAGCAAGCCGGGAGAGGGAGAGGAGGGCTTGCGCGGCGCGGTGGAGCGTGCGGCCGCGGCGGCATGGGGCTGCGACGACCCTGCCAGACTGTTCGAGCACTGGAACACGCTGAAGTTCACGCCGCCGGGGGTTGTGGTGGCGCACCCGAGCGATCCGGCGTGGACGGGCGCGCTTGCGCTCGCGGCGGGGCACGGCCAGCCGATCATCTGGCTCAATGCGCGGCCGTGGGGGTTGTCGGTCGACCACTGGTTGCCGTACGACAAGCTGGCCGAACTGGTGCTTGCACTGCACGCCGAGTTGAAGACGATGCCATGGAAATGGGATGCGCTCGGGGATGAGATCGACGCGGTGACGCTGTGCCAGAACGCGCCGGTGAAAGTGTCGGTCGGCGAGATCTCGCAGACCTCGACGTTTGCCGTGATGGATGTCATCGGGCGGCCGAGTGGCGTGCTGACTCTTTCGCCGACGGAACCCGGACGGACGGCGCGTTGGGCGTGGGCCGGGCAAGTGATCGGCAACGAGTGGCAGGCGGCGTACGCCGCGATGTCCTCGCTGTTTCTTTCGCCGGAGAGCGCCTGGTTGTTTGACGGCTATGACGACGGCCCACCGTGGAACGGCTGGGATGCGACGGCCGCGGCGGGGTATTTTCAGAAGGCCGGGCTGCAAACGCTTGTTGATGATGGGGCGCGCAGAGGCCTTGAGGATTGGCGTCGGCGGGGCGCTGGCCAGCAGCGCGGCGGAGACCCCGGGGTTGCGGAGTTGGAAGGCCGGCCCGGCGGATTGCTGCCCTCGCGACGCGGCGTGAATGCCTCGCTCGTGTTCGTGAACTCCTCGGGGAACGCGGAGTTCTTTGATCTGAAACCCGGCCAGGGCAAGCCGGGCGATGCGCCATTCCTGCACGTTCCCTCGGCGGTGCACTTCGTGCATTCATGGTCCGCCACCATGCCGGGCAACCGCGACACCGTGGCGGGGCGGTGGCTGGAGCGGGGCGCGTTTGCATACCTTGGATCAACGTACGAACCGTACTTGCAGGCATTCGTCCCGACACCGGTGGTGGCGCAGCGTCTGCTGATGGCCATGCCGTTTGGCGCAGCGGTCCGCATGGACAGGGGCGAAGCGTGGAAACTCACCGTGATCGGTGATCCGCTCTACGTGGCAGCGCGCCCGGTGGCGCGGGCTCCGCTGCCCATGCCCGGGGCGATGGGTGAACTCACACCTGTTGCGACGGAGCTCTCGGGGCAGCTCAAAGAAAGGAAGTTCGAAGATGCACTGAAGACGCTCAGGCTTCTGGGTCGCGATGAGGAGGCGGCACGGCTGCTCGGCGCGATCATCAAGGATCAGCCCGAAGCGCTTTCGGCCGAAGTCGCGCTCGCGGGGCTCACCGCCGCGTTCATTGAACTGCATCCGGTGATATTCGCCAAGGTCTATGAAGCCGCACTGCCGCGAATCGCGGAAGACCCGGCACTCGCGGCCTGCAAAGACATGATCTGGCACTCGACCGTGGCACGGGCGATGGAGATCAGTGAGCTCGAGGCGGACATGCTCGCGCAGAGTCTTCGCCCGGGGTCGCTGGTACGAGATGCGAGTGAGGCGTCGCGCGCGATGAAACGGGCCCGTGGTGCGGAGGCCTCGCGATCGGTGATCGCCCGGGCCAAGGCGATGGCGGTAGATGAGGCGACGAGGGCAGAGATCGAGCGGCTGGCCCCCTGAAGACATAGACAACTCGAAGCGGTCTGGCCCGAAGCAGTGTGTCGACCACCCCGTTCGTGATGCGCAGGCATCGCTCAGATTGTGCTTCCGCCGGAGAACACCCGTTACTCGGGCGGCGACCGCGGACCAGCCCCCGATGCGGTCAACTGCACACCCGTCGCGGGCTTGCGGCGCATCGCCGGGTTGCCGAGCTGCCCGCACGCCGCCATAGTGTCGCGGCCCTTGGTGCGGCGGCGCTTGGCGTACACACCCTGCTCCCCAAGCCACAGCATGAACCTGTCGACATCCGTCTCTTCCGGCGCAGGCCAGGGCGAGTTCTCGCGCGGGTTGTAGGGGATGAGGTTCACGAGGCCGGGGAGTGCGGGGCGGCCGAGATAGATGCCGCGGCCGAGCACGAAGTCGCCGAGCTGCTCGGCGTGCTCCGCGCGGTCGTTGACACCGGGGATGAGCACATACTCAAGGCAGATCTTCGCGCCGCCATAGATCGGCCAGCTCTCGATCGCCTCGCGCAGCCTGCTCATCGGAACCGCGCGGTTGATCGGCATGATCTGCGACCGCACCTCGTCATTGGACGCATTCAATGAGACCGCAAGCGACAGCCGGTGCCAGCCGGTGGTGTGTACCTGCTTGCCAAGTCGCTCGATGCCATCGACGCGGCCGACGGTTGAGACGGTGATTCGGTTGCGGGCGAGCGCCGGGCCACGATGGTCGCCAAAGATGGCGATCGCGCCCATCACGTTGTCGAGGTTGTCCATGGGCTCGCCCATGCCCATGAAGACGATGTTGCCCAGCTCGACGGCCTTGAAGTGGTGCTGCGCGATGAACCACTGCGCGATGATCTCGCGAGTCGTCAGGTTCCGCAGCAGCCCCATCTGCGCCGTCTGGCAGAAGCCGCACCCCATGGCGCACCCGACCTGCGACGACACGCAAAGCGTGTGCGTGCGGATGCCGCGCTTGCCGATCATCGGGATGATGACCGATTCGGTTTCCAGCGCTTCGGGCTGCCCTTCCCGCCCGGGGACCTTCAGCGTGAACTTGATGACGTTGCCCTCGGGCGAATCGCTCTCCAGCACGCGACCGAGCGGCGGGAGACTCACCGACGCGAGCGGGTCATCGAGCACCCCTTGGCGATACGTGCGGGCGTACCGCTCCAGCGCGCCAAGGCGCTTGCCCTTGAGTTCCGCTGCCGCGCACGCCGCGGCGTAGGCCTCGGCGGGAAGGGAGAGGGGGTCGGGAAGGCCATCGGCCACTTTCCCAACCAACTCAGGACCGAACTGTCCAGGTTTGAGTGACATGAGCAACGAATACGAACTGGAGCTTGCCTTTATGGCAAGCGTAGACGATAATTGCACAGAACGGACCCACGCCGAACAGTCACCCTTGGGTGGCGTGCCCGATAGGGCTAGGCGCGGGTCTCTTCATTTTTGGCGATCGACCGGCCAGTCGATGGTCGCAAGCTGATGACTCCGAATCAGTTGAAGACAGGTCCGAGAATCGGTCAACTCCGGCCTCTGCGCTCGAGCCACCGATCCAACCACCATATCCGCCAGTTGCAGGAGTTGATCAGAATGTGATCGCTGCGCGAGAACGCGCTTGATCTCGATGGTTCCGTCTGGCTGGCGTGACGCCGCTTTGCAGCAGGAAGTAATCGCTCGACGAAACTCCACTCCGCCACAGGAATCGAATATCACCGTTGCTTGCCGAGGGTGTGGCCGGGCCGAGCCCAGAAGCAGCGTTACGGCGAACAGGTACAGATCGAACCCGGCTGCCGTACGAGGTGCGTCGAGTTCCGCCTTGTCGATTGACAGCGACAGGAAGCTCCAGGGAAGCGCCGAGGCTGCGGCGAGATACTCGCTTCGCAATCGCCTGTCACACTGGTTGAACCCAAACTCCGCACGCTTCAGGCCTCGCCTTGACCTGAACGCGAGGAGCCCCGCTCGGCAGCGTTCCAAGTCCTGATCGGACTGCACGATAATGGCTGCGATTGTGAAGTGGCGCGACGTTCCTTCGCGCGTGAGGTGGATGCCGATATCCCCAGATTCATCAATGTACACGTGCACCAATCCATTCTAACAGGACGTACTGCAAGCGAGTTCCTGACGCTCGCGTCGGCAAGCACGATCGATCTACACTGAATCAATGCGCCTCGCCCTTGCCCAGCTCAACCCGACCGTTGGCGACATCGCCGGAAACGCCCGGCTGATCGCCGATGCCGCGACGAATGCACGCGCAGCGGGCGCGGACCTGCTGGTCTGCCCGGAACTCGGACTCTCCGGCTATCCGCCCATGGACCTGTTGTGGCAGGAGGGGTTCATCCGCGAATGCGCGGCGGCGGCGAAAAGGCTCGGCGAGCAGCATTCCGCCGCGCTGACACTGGTGTTCGGCGTGCCGCTGCCCGCCTCGGGAGATGCCGCGGACTTGTCCAAAGGCGTGAGCAACTCCCTGCTGGCGTATCGCGACGGCAAGCTGGTCGCGTACTACGACAAGCGTCTGCTGCCGACGTACGACGTCTTCGATGAGGACCGCTACTTCGTGCGGGGAGACCGGGCGGTGGTGCTTGACGTGCCATCGAAGGGCAGCGCAGTCACCCGCGTCGGGCTCTCCATCTGCGAAGACCTCTGGAAAGGTGAGGATGCCGGCTTCGCGCACCGGTACATCGATGATCCCGATCCCGTCGTTGAACTGGTCGAGGCGGGCGCGCAAGTGATCGTGAACCCGTCGGCCAGTCCGTTCGTGCTCGGCAAGGGCCGCCGCCATCGCGACATTTTGAAGCGTCACGCGGCGCGGCACGGCGTCTATGTCGCGGGTGTGAACCAGGTGGGCGGGAACGATGAACTGATCTTCGATGGGCACGCAGCGGTCTATTCGCCCCAAGGCGCACTGATCGCCGCTGGGCCGGGGTTCGTCGAGCATCTGACGGTCGTGGACCTGCCGATCTCGCCCGCGAGTTCTCCGGCGCGAGGCACACCCGCCGCGGAGATCCCCGATCCGATTCTGGCGATCACGGATGAAGAGTTGCTTTACCGCGCGCTGGTGCTGGGAGTGCGCGACTATTGCCACAAGACCGGGTTCAAGACGGCGATCATCGGGCTCTCGGGCGGGATCGACTCCGCGGTGACAGCGGTTCTCGCCGCGGCCGCGCTCGGCCCGGCCAACATCACCGGCGTGAGCATGCCGGGACCGTATTCATCTGAAGGATCCAAGAGTGATGCGGCGGAGCTTGCAGCGCGGCTGGGCATGAAGATGCTCACCGTCCCGATCGGCGACGGCTTCAACGCGCTTTCCGCCACGCTTCGCGCAAGCTTCGGCAGCGTGACCGGTGTGACCGAGGAGAATTTGCAATCGCGACTCCGCGGCACAGCGCTCATGGCGCTCTCGAATCAGTCCGGGGCGATGGTGCTGACCACCGGCAACAAGAGCGAACTCGCGGTTGGCTACTGCACCCTCTACGGCGACATGAACGGCGGCCTCGCGGTGCTGAGCGATGTCACCAAGCTCTGGGTCTATCGCCTGGCGAAATGGATGAACACGAGCGCCGCGCGAAGCACTCTCGGCTTCACGCTCGCCGGCGAGGGCGCGATGCTGGGCCCCATCCCCGAAGCCACGATCACCAAGCCGCCGTCGGCCGAGCTTCGGCCGGATCAAACGGATGAGGCCAGCCTCGGGCCATACTCGCAACTCGACGAGATCATCGAGCGCACCGTGGAGAAGCGGCAGAGCCCCGAGCGGATCGTCCGCGAGACTGGTTTCGAAGCCGCGGCGGTCCGCAAGATCGTCCGCCTCATCGACTTGTCAGAGCACAAACGAAAGCAGGCCGCGATCGGCCTGAAGGTGACGGGCGTGGCCTTTGGCGCGGGGCGACGATTCCCCAATGCCCAGCGATACCGCCCATGGGAAGGGCTGGGGGAAACGGGCGACCTTGGATTCTGAGCAGAGACAGTCCGGAATGCTGAGCGGTGGAGTCCAGCTCAAACTCTCAGCTTCAAGCACTGCCGATTCAGTACCCCAGACCCACGACCAAAGGACTCAGGACAAGCTTTCCCGGCCATGAAAGTCCTGCTCCCAGTTGCCCAATGAGTTTCGGGAGGCCACCATGGGTCAGGCTGCGTTTGCGAATCCATCGATGTTTGAAGAACCCGTACAGAACCCCGGCACAAAGCTCGTTGACCCTGCCACCACGCAGGAGCAGAAGACGTACGCGCTCATCATGCACCTCTCGCTCCTTGCTTCACACTTCATTCCGTTCGCGCTGGTGCTTGCTCCATTGATCATGTGGCAGATCAAGAAGGATGAGTCGGCGTACCTGGATGATCAGGGTCGCGAGGTCGTGAACTTTCAGCTCAGCCTGCTGCTCTACGGCCTCGTGCTGACCGCGCTCGCGCTCATTACCTGCGGGTTCGCGGCAATCGGCTTCATTCCGCTCTACATCCTGGCGGTCGTCGGCATGATTCTGGGTGCGATCGCGTCGAGCAAGGGCGAGTATTTCCGCTACCCGGCCACGATGCGCCTGATCTGACGCCATCACCCGATACGAATTCTTCGTCGCTTCGTCGCTTCGTCGCTTGGTCGCTGCTATCTGCTGCTCTGCGGATCTGCCGGTCGAGTGATCTGGATCGGCTTGCTCGCGCCGTTGCGTGCGGCCCCGTTCCCCCCGGGCGCACCGCCGGCATGATGATCGTCAAACTCATCGCCGCGGAAGAGCGAGCCCAGATAGACGCGCCGCACGAGGTCGTTGTTGATCAGCTCGCGTGGTGTGCCCTCGGCGAACTTCTTGCCCTCATCGATGATGTACGCCCGGTCGCAGACACGCAAGGTCTGCTGAACGTTGTGATCGGTGATCAGGCAGGCGATGCCGCCCGCGGCGAGCCGGCGGATCTCGGTCTGCAGGTCCTCGACGGCGATCGGATCAACGCCGGAGAAGGGTTCATCGAGCAGGATGAGCTTGGGCTCTGTTACCAGCGACCGAGCGATCTCCAGCTTGCGGCGTTCACCACCGGAGCAGGTCCGCGCCTGCTGCTTGGCCTTGTGCGCAAGCCCAAACTGCTCGAGCAGTTCATCCGCGCGCTGGTTTCTGGCCGCGCGGCTCAGCGGGAGGGTTTCCAGGATTGCCAGCAGGTTCTGCTCGCAGGTAAGACGCTGAAAGACACTGGGCTCCTGCGAGAGGTAGCCCATTCCCAGCCGGGCGCGCTCGAACATCGGGAGCGTCGAGATATCCTTGCTGTCGAAGGCAACCTTGCCCGCATCGGGCTCGATCATGCCGATCGTCATGCGGAAGGACGTCGTCTTGCCCGCGCCGTTCCGGCCCAGAAGCCCGACGATCTCCGACTTCTCGACATGGAACGACACACCGTTGACGACGGTGCGTCCGGCGAACGTCTTCTTCAGGTTGTGCGCCTGGAGGAGGGCCACGGACACAGTGTAGGGGAAGCACGGGGAGCAGGGATGAGGGATCGGAAGTTCAAGCGACGGTGGCAGCTAGTCAGGCCCTACTCCCCGGGGTCCCTTCTTCCGTGCAGTACCGGCATGGTCTCCAGATACGCCTTTGCCGGCTCGCAACTGTCCTGACCAAATCGCTCATATGGGCCGTCGAAGCAAACCACGCCCTTGTCGAGCATCACGACCCGCGGCTGCAAACGCCGCAGCAAGTCCTTGTCGTGTGTCACGATAATGCTCGTTCGCGGCGGGCTGGGTGCGTGCTCGCCTTTGGCCACCTGGCCCCGATCCTCATCCTTTGCGGCGACAAACTCCGCCCGAAGCACACCCTCGGGCAGAAGCTCGTGAGCGATGGGGAACCTGCCCGCGATGCGATCCAGCAGCGATGGCTCGATATGCGGCCCCGTTGGCCGCGGCCCGACCGGCCGGTGATGAAACTCCCAGACCAGTTCGTGGATCGCGCCGCCGATCATGGGATCGAGCCCGGTGGTCGGCTCATCGTAAAACACCACGATCGGATCCGCCGCGATGGCCCGGGCGATCGCGACCCGCTTGGCCATGCCGCCGGAGAGTTCATCTCGCTGCTTATCGAGCACATCATTGGCATCGAGCTGCGAGGCCTCGACACTCTCCCGCACGCGAGACGCGATCTCCTGCTCATTCAGAGAAGTGTGCTCGCGCAGCCAGAGCGCGATGTTCTCCTTCACGGTGCCCGAGAACAGCGCATTGCGCTGAAAGACCACGGACCAGTGCACGCGGAGAAGGTCCAGCTTGTCAGAACCCGCCCGCTCAAGATCGACCAGCGGCCACTGGCCGGAGGAGTCAGCAGGCTCGTTGTGATCCGCCGCGAGAATGCGGCCCGAATCCGGCTGCATCAGGCCAGTCAGGTGGTCGAGCAGCACCGTCTTCCCTGATCCGGAGCCGCCGACAATGGCCACGATCTCCCCCGTGTGAATCTCAAGATCAATCCCCCGCAGCACCGCATGGTCGCCAAACGACTTGGCAACTCGCTCGGCTTGTATCTCCATGGGCAACGCGGCGGGCATACGCGGAGGGTAGATCCCACCCGGGGGTCACAAGCATCGTCAGCCTGGCACCATACTCTTCCGACATGCATTTGCTCTGTCCAGAACATGGCGCAACCGCTGGTGAAGTGTGTGCGAACAGTTGGTATGGCGAAGAAGCGGCGTGAACGCGGGCTGTTCGGGCAACCCATCAGCGAGGCGGATGATCAGGAGACGGTGCGGGTGGTAAAGCTCGCGCTGAGGCTGGCGCGGCGGCATTTGTCGGGCTACTCGCACAAGAAGAGCCCGAAGAAGTTCACGCAGCCGCAGCTCATGGCGTGCCTGGTCCTCAAGGCGCCCATGCGCTGCACCTAACGCCGGACCGAAGAGTTGCTGATCCTGATGCCGGCGGTGCGTGAGGCGATCGGGCCGCTGGAGGTGCCGCGGTTCACGACGCTGGCGGACTTTACTGACCGGCCGGACAACCTGGAGCTGGTCTATTCGGTGCTGGCGAGCATCGCCCGCGCGGTGAGCAGGGACCCTGCCCCATCCAACCCGACCCTCTCCCGATACCCGAGCCGGCTACCCAGAAGGGTTGAACGGCTCCCAGAATCTGGTAGGCTTGAGGACTCCCCCCGGAGGTTCTCATGTTCAGGATTGCGATCGCCGCCGTCGTCTGCCTTCTGTCCACTTGTGCCGCGGTCGCGCAAACCCCCTCGGCGCTCGACCGATTCTCGAGACAGGATCGCGCGGCGATTGAGAAGGCCGCGCCCAATTTTGTGCGAGAAGTGAAAACCGGCCAACTCTGGGATGTGACCATCCTCCGGAAGTACCGTCGGCTCGAAGCATCGCTCAGCAGCAAAACCCCGATTTCGGCCGAAGACGATCGCGATGCGGATCTGCTCGGGCTGGCCCGAGAACGAGGCCAGAAGCGCGACGCGAATGGGAATCTCCGAGACCAAAAGCCATGGAGCCGATTCAGCGTGCAGCGTCTCGCGTTTGGCCGCGCATGGGTCGGCGATCACTTCCAAGAAGTCATCACCGCGGCCGCAGCGGAAGCGAGACTAAGCAACACAATGGAGCCTTCCGAGGCGACTTTCGCTAAGGTGGAGGTGTCTCAGGTACTCGCAGACAACGATGCGATCGTGACCGCCTTCGTTTGGAATCCCCATGCCAAGCAGCGGACCAGCGATCGGGCGATGCTCAAACTCGAGGAGCCTTGTCGGCTTCGTGGCCTCGCTCCCGGCGTCGACGGGGACACTCATCGAAACGTCTACGCAGTCGTGGATGCGGAGCCCTTCACGTACAGCACCGTGCTGGGGGCACGAAAGACCATCCGGTCATTCCGCGTCGTCAAGCCAGCAAAAGTGGAACGGTCAGCCGAAGTAGCCCCCGAGCATCTTGCCGCTGCAATCCTCGCGGACAAGGCCAAACTCACGGAATGGCGACACGCCCGCACGACGGGTCCCAAGGGCGAAGACGGCAAGGCAACCATCCAGGTGGAGTGGGTTCCGGAGGACGTCACGCCGAAGCCAATGGTGTCGACTCCGGCCGCGGAGGCTTCGCGGTGAGGCCACTTCTCCGGCGGATCTACGCGGGCTCGGTGGGCGCTCTGCTCATCATGTTGGGGGTCTGGCTCGCGATCTGGGCGCTCTTTGAGTATGGCAATCTTCCCGGCCTGGGCGGCTCGCTCATCGTTATTGCCCTGGGTGCCGCCGGGGTATGGCTCTCGCTTGAAGCTCGTGAACGCAGAGCACCGGCCGGGGCCCTGCCGACTCCGACCGAAGAGGAATACAGACCGATTCCCGCCAAGGTAGCTGGGGTCACCTTCAGTAACCCCGATGGATCCTCCCGACAGAACGTCATCAGGTCGCTCGGGATAGGCGACGTCGTCCAGCTCGCGCGTGAGCCAAGGAACAAGCACGATGCGAACGCAATCCGCGTGCTCGATCGCCGCGGGCGGCAGTTCGGATATGTCGCACGCGATCTCGCCGCGGATCTCGCCCCGAAGATGGACGCTGGTCAGCCACACCCCGCCACGGTGCTGCAGGTTCTCAATGGCGATCCTGACAATCTCGGCGTGACGATCCGCATCATGACCCCGCGCAACTGGTAGCGACATCCACGGCGTGAACATTCAGATTGACGTCGCCAGGTCCAAGCTCAGCGGGGACCTGGGGGTGTCCGCGGCGAGATCCGGATTTCGAGGTCGAGGGCATCGGCGATCTCCTTCAGCACCGCCACCGAGAGCGGAGATTGTCCCGAGAGCCAGCGGGAGATCGTCGCGTGAGCGGTAGGCCGCGGTGTCGCATCGCGGCGGAACTGACGCTTGACTTCAAGGCATGGTGTCCATGCATGTTTGACACCTTACACGCCCCGGCGACGCGGCACACCCTGCGGCACAATCACCAATCCTGGGGAGCCGCCGTCTTCAACCAAGAGCATTCTGCGACGCTTGGCAAATGGCTGGCTGGATTCTGGCTTTATACATCCCACGCTGTAGACTGAACGTACAGCCTTGGTTTGACTCGTGAGGCTTTGTCGCCGCCGGGACGCGGCTGTGGTCACTCACCCCGGTTCTCAGCGGCAAGGAGTTCACAGATGCACTCACGCATTCTCGCGCCAAGCGTTCTCTCTGCGGCAGGCCTGCTTCTTTCCGCTGGCACCGCCACTGCGCAGTGCAGTGTCTACCGCCTCAACGTCCCCGACTTCGACCAGCGCCGTGACCCGGCGCCGGGCATCATGGGTCTGCCCGGCAATGGCGGCTGCTACTGCGTGCCCACCTCGGTCATGAACTGGTTTGCGTACATCTCCAACAACGGATACCCGGACCTCCTCAACGGCCCCCGCAACTGGCAGAGCAACACGCACTACAACGATGTCACCGGTTTTTTGGGCCTGCTTGGCCTGCCCGCGCTCATGAATACCAGCGACGGTGTGGACCCCAACGGCTGCGGCACCAACGGCACCGGCTTCACCAACGGCGCGCGTGGCTGGCTCGACTCCTTCTACGACGACGAGTTCGTTGTCTTTACGGTCGGTCCAATCGGAACCGACACGCTCACACCGCAGGACCTTTACGGGATGATGGCCTTCGGAGGGCTGATCGCGATGAGCTATTCTCGCTGGACAGCCTTCCCGGCCAATGTCCCGATCATGGGACTCCCGCAGCGTTTTGTCCGCCAGCCTGTCGGGCACTGCGTCACCCTGACGCGCGTCACCGATGCGTGCGGGCCTAACCCAAGGGTGTGGTACCGCGATCCAGCCGGCTTTGATGGGCCCGACACCGACCAGTCGCAGTTCGTCACGCAGATCTCCGATCTGGCCGCAGTTCCGTACTTCTACGCCGGTGACTCCACGACTTTTCCCATCCTCCGCACGATGTGGCTCTTCGCCGACATTTCCTCCAATGTCAGCATGCTCGACTCTGCGAGGGTCATCACGCCGATCCATGGTCTGACCGCAAGCCCGCAGCTCGGCGAAGTGTCGATCATGGGTATGTGGAACTTCGATGACCTCACGATCCTGCCGCCCACATCGCATCAGATTCCCGGGGCGACCAGCGTGGTCTCCCTCGCGATGTCGCCGCGGCCCGGCGCTTCCGCGGCCGTCCTTTTCCGCACCGGTGTCCATCGCCTCGTGATGCTGGAGAGCAACAACGGCGCGGCCAACCCGCCCGAGAGCCGCCCGCTGGCCGACCTTGCCGGCCCGGGCCCGATGGTGTTTGACCGCAACGGCCGGTTGCACGTGTATGACAACATGGCCCTGCGACGACTCGATACCACGACCTCTCCCGCAACCGTGCTCGGCGCCACCAGCCTGACGCGCGTACCCATCGCCGCTGCCGCCAATGACCGCGCCGGCGAGATCGTCTTGCTGCTACCCAGCATTCTCGGCGGCCCACCCGCGGCGGCGGGCAGCGTGGATGAGGAGGGCGGCGGGTACATGGATGAGGACTTCCCACCCTGGTGCACCGTCGATCCGCAATCCACCATCGCCGTCGGCCCCAGTGGAGCGATCTATGTCGCCACACCTTCGACCAACTCGATCTACCGCCTCGTGCGGAGTTCAACCGGCGGCTTCACCGGCACCGTGATCACTCACTCTTCGATTGTTCAGCCACGCAATCTTCACTGCACCCACCGCGAGCGGCTGGTGTTCACATCCGGCGCGGTCGGCGCACCCCAAACGGTGGTGGTGCTGGGCTTCTCGGAGTCGTCGGGCCAGTGGCTTCCCGAACCCAATGCTCGGCTGGCCGGACAGCCCGCGGGCCCAATCTTCACAGTCGCAATCTCGCGCCAATACCGCGATGACCTGATCGACATCGATACGGTCGAGAACATTCCCCTCCCCCTTGACAACGGGCCGGGCGTGCCCGACTGCATCGCCGACTTCGATGCCAATGGCACAGTCGCGGTGCCGGACATCTTCGCATACCTGTCCATGTGGTTCTCCGGCGACTTGCTCGCCGACGTCAACTACGACGATGAGGTCACCGTGCCGGACATTTTCGCGTTCCTCAGCGCTTGGTTTGCCGGCTGCCCGTAACGCGGCATCAGCACTCTTTCAAAAGTCCCTCCGCAGTCTCGCAGAAGGGCTGGCAGCACTTGCCTGCCCTTCTGCTTTCACGGGACCAGGCGGTGCAATCGCGGCCGGCTCCCAACCGGAATCCGCCATCAGCTTCAATTTTTTGCCTGGTACCCTCTCGCCGATTCACCGAATCGAAGTCTCGTCGGGACAACCACTTACACGCGATTGCCGTGCATGAACGGTGTTTCATCCCCTTAGTCAGGGTGGTGAAGCCCGCTTTTTAGCGCGAATTTCCCCCCTGAAATAGGTTACTCTGTCCACAGGTACCTGCGTTCGCAGCAGGTTGTTCCACTCTTTTACGGGAGTACTTACCCATGCTTCGCGGGCTTGTTCGAACCGCCGCTTCATTCCTGCTCCTCGCCGCGTGCTCCGCGGCGAGTGCGCAGAACACCGTGATGCTCTTCCTTTCCTCCGCAGACCCAGGATCCCTTCCCACGCCACCCGGGTTTGCGACACCGCAGCCCCCAGAGCTCGGAACGCCGCTCACCCCCGTGCCGAACCTCGGCGAGAGCGCCCGGCTCTACATCTGGGCCTCCGCGCAGACCGGCGTCGCCGCGATGTCATGGAACGCGGTCAGCTTCAACATCGATATCGACGGACCCGCGACGCTCTCCAACCTCACCCTCTTCAATCCCTCGCATATCGGCCAGTCGCGGTGGAACGTCGGCGGGCTGTTCGCGCCGGCCCCCGTGGCGTCAGGAACCGAGTATAACAACGTACTGATGCTCGCCGCATCGGAGTATGGCGTTCGCCGTGTTCCGTACTCAGATGGCTACACCGCAGTTTCCGGCGGTTTCCCTGTTGCCGGCGCGGCGGTACTGCTTGGGTACTTTGATGTCACGTTCGCCCAGACCACGCTCGCGACGGTTTGGCTCGAAGTGGGTGCCCTCGACTGTCAGAGCACCGATGGCCTCAGCAATCTCGACCGCGTGAAGCTCGGAAACGGCGAGACCGGATTCGGCACGCCGGTGAACTCCGCCTCCGGGACCCGCTGCTCGCAGCCCGCGGCGATCTTCAACATCCCTGCTCCCGGAGCCTTCACACTCGTCGCCCCTGCGACGGGTCGTTACATCATCAACACTTCCCCAACGCTGACATGGACCCCGGCGCAAAATGCTCAGACTTACTCCGTTCGGATCAGCACCAACGCCAGCATGAGCTCGCCCATCCTGACGCAAACCGGTGTCAACGGACTGAGCTTCAACGTGCCGCCAGGAGTCTTGACGACCGGGGTCTATCACTGGAGCGTCAACGCCCACAATACCGGCGGCCCAACCACCGCCAGCAACGGTCCATTCGACTTTGGCGTGATCAGCGGGCAAGCTCCGGATTGCCGCGTCGACTTTGACAATAACGGCACCGTGGGCGTTGCCGACATCTTCGCATTCCTGAGCGAGTGGTTCGCGGGCTGCCCCCGAGGTCAAAGGGGCGTGATGGAGCATCAGGCAGCCGCGGCGAAAGGCGTCGGGTTCACTGAGTCCTTCGGTGCTTTCGACATCCTGTGGGTGGTGCTCGCGCTGGGTAGTGCCTTCACCATCGGCCGAGGCGGCGGAGGCGGGGATGAGGACGAGGACGAGGACGAGGACTGATCCACAAGAAGCTTTCCCCGAGCGCGCTTTGAGTGCTCGATGGTGGCTCCCGCGAATCACGCGCGGATGTCCACCGCAATCGCGCGGAGTTATCCACTAACGTAGTGCCCTGATCGGGGTATTCACCCTCATAGACGTGCTGTCGCACAGTGTGCTGCTGGTGCTGTTCTTCTGCGCCGTTGACGCACCGACAGAATCTGGTAGCTTGCAGGCAACTACCGCCAAGGTCGCGGTCGCCCGGGAATGAACGGGGGGGAATGGCTTGAGCTGCGTTCCGTTCGGAACCCGGCAGGAGGTGGTTATGTTTCGATCCGTATGGCGTCCGTGTTTGAGCTCGCTCTTGGTCTGCACTTCTGTTGGCGGTGCGTTGTTCGCCGCCGGAACCGCCTTTGGTCAGGCGTTGCCTGCCGTGGTGGCCAAAGCCGAAGCCCCTCCCCCTCAGGCGTTCCTCGCCGCGGTCACACCGGAAGTGCGCGATTCGGTGCTCGCCGCGATTCATGTGCGTCGCTGCGATCTGCTCATCCTGCCGGTTGATTTCACCCCCGGCCTCCCGCTGAGTGTCAGCCTTCCAACCGATATCGGCCTGATCACGCTCGACCTTGGCCCGTATTCGGTTCGCTCGGATCGCTTCGCTTTGTATGAGCAGCGCGATGACGGGCTGGTCCATCAGGTCAAGCCACCGGTTGAGAATACGCTCCGCGGCGTCATCCGCGGCCACGGCCAGAGCGTTGTCGCCGGCGGCGTCATGCCCGACGGCCTCTCCGCCCGCATCATCGTGGATGATGAGCGCGAATACTGGATCGAGGCGGTGTCGGCACGCGTGCCCGGTGCGCCCGAAGGGCTGCACGCTCTGTACACGCGCGATGATCTTGCGCTGGGCCAGCAGTGGCGCTGCGGCGGGCCGGAGCTGCGCCAGCCCAACCCCGATGAGGTGCTCAACACGCCACCCGAGGAAACCAACCTTCGCGGCGCCACGCTGTGGACCGCGGTCATGGACGCCGACGCCGATTGGGAGTTTTTCCAGGACTACGGCGGGACCGGGGCAGTTACCAGCCGCATCCAGCTGGTCACCAACACGATGAACCTGCAGTACGAGCGGGACGTGAACATCCGGCACACGGTCGGAACCGTCATCGTCCGCGCGACGTCAGCAGACCCTTACACCACCACCGACCCGGCGGTCTTCAACACACAGCTTGAGACCGAGTGGAGCAGCGGCAACAGGCCCGGTACCTCCGACGTCGTCCAGATGTTCACCGGCAAAGAGCTCGACGGTTCAATCATCGGCCGCGCGAATCAGATCGGCTCGATCTGTCTTGATGGCGATTCCAACTGCCTGTCGCAGTCTGACTACAACGGGAACTTCATGAGCGCGACAGACCTGAGCGCGCACGAACTCGGTCACCTCTGGGACGCGGTGCACTGCACGTGCTCCGGGCCGGCCTCGACGATGAACCCGAGCATCACAGGCATCAACCGCTTCACCTTCAGCAACAATCAGAACACCATCGCGCAGATCAACGGCTATCGCGCAACCCGCGGCTGCCTGACCACCTCTACCCCCGGCACCGCCGCGCCCAATGACAGCTGCGCCAACGCCGATCCGATCGGCGAAGGCTTCTTCGGCTTTGAGAACAACAACGCGACAACCGACGGGCCCACGCCCACCACCTGCGGCTCCGGAAACTCGATTCAGGAAGACGTGTGGTACTCCTTCCTCGCGCCGTGCAACGGCACCATGACGCTCAACACCTGCGGATCCAACTACGACACCGTGCTGGCCGTCTACACAGGCTCCTGCGGCGCACTGAGCGAGGTCGCCTGCAACGATGACAACGCCGCGTGCGGCTCCGGCTCGCTTCAGAGCGCGGTCTCGGTATCGGTCACCTTCAACACGCGCTACCTCATCCGCATCGGCGGATGGAACGGCGCAAATGGCGCGGGCCTGCTTACGCTCGGCATGACCGGCTGCCCCGCGCCCGCCAACAACGCCTGCAGCGCGGCGATCACCATTGATCACTGCTCACCGGTTGCCTTCTCAACCGTCGGAGCAACCACCGACGGGCCGCTTGAGCCGGCCACCTGCAACTTCTTCGGCTACCAGCAGGTCGGCAGCGACATCTGGTATCGCTACACCGCCGCATGCACCGGCAGCGTCCAGGTGTCACTCTGTGACAGCACCTACGACACCAAGCTGGCGGTCTACACATCCTGCGGCGGACTGGCGATCGCGTGCAACGATGACTTCTGCGGCCTTCGGTCACAGATCGAGTTCCCCGCGACGGTTGGAACCAGCTATCTTTTCCGCATCGGCGGATTCAACAACAGCCAGGGCTCCGGCACGATCAGCGTGACCAACCTCGCATGCCCCATCCCTTCCAACGATACTTGTGCCGAAGCACTCACCGTCTCGACCGGGAGTTCCGGGTTCAGCACGCTCGGCGCGTGCAGCGATGGGTTCACAAGCACCCAGTGCTCAAACGACGGCGGCAACATCCCTCGCGACGTCTGGTATCGCTGGACTTCGCCGGGCTGCGCCGGCCAGGTCACGATTGATACCTGCACCGCGACCTATGACACCAAGCTCGCCGTCTACACCACCTGCCCCGCGGGCAACAACTCCACCATCGCTTGCAACGATGATGCGGGCTGCGGCACCTCCGGCCTTGGTTCGCGCGTGATGTTCGCGAACACTCCCGGAACCGTGTACCTCATTCGTGTAGGCGGGTACAACAACCAGTCCGGCATGGGCACACTCACCGTCGCGTTTGCTCAGACCCCCGGCGGCCCATCCAACGATGCCTGCGCATCGGCGACACCGGTGTTCGGCGGCCAGACCTACATCTCCACGCTCTGCGGTGCGACCAACGACGGCACCGCCAGCTGCGGCGCATCGGCGACGAACCCCGATGTGTGGTTCGCCTACACCGCCACCTGCACGGGCCCCATCACCTTCACCACCTGCGGCACGCATGACGGGTTCTTCGGGCTCGACCAGGGCGTCGATTCCGTCCTCTCAGTCCACACAGGCTCGTGCGGCGCGCTCTCCCAGATCGGCTGCAACGATGACACCTCTACATGTGCAGCGGACACGAGTGTGCGCCGCGACTCATCGGTGACGATCGACGCCGTCGCCGGGCTGACCTACCGGATCCGGGTTTCCAAGTTCGGTGCAAACCCCGTCACCGGTCCAGTCCGCCTGAACGTCGGCTCCTGCAGCGGCCCGCAGTTCTGCGATGCCGACTGGTGCCAGGACGGCTCTGTCGGTGTCCCGGATATCTTCTGCTTCCTGTCAGCATGGTTCGCCAACGACCCCGTGGCCCGCAACTACGGCGGAACCAACGGTGTCCCGGCGATCTTCGCGTTCCTCTCTATCTGGTTCGCAACGGGCACCGGCCCCTGCACGCCGTAATGACAGCGCCCCGGGGCGAACCCGGGGCGCTGCTCAGCACGCTCACGCAAAGCCCCCGTCCCGCGACGGGGGCTTTTTCAATTTCAGGCAGCCTCGCGTCGCTCCTCCGGATGGCCCGGCTTGGCGCGAACCCCGGAGAGCGAATCTGCGGGCTCACGGAAATCCTCCGCTCCGCGGATGTTCAGCTCGCTGGGCATGGTCTTGCGATACCCCAGCAGCCGCACCACCTCGAGCACATCGCTCCACGTCGGATACATCACCGCATTGGACTTCTTGAACGCGTCGATCGCCATCAGGAACAGGAACTGCTCCCGATTCATCTCGCCCTCTTCCGCGCTCTTGGTGAAATCCGTCCGCCTGCGTCCGGGGCCGCGGCGGCGCTCAAGGCCCGTGCCGCGCTCCCCCGCCTCCACCGTGCCGCCGTTGATGCGCGCCTGGATCTCGCGCCGATCAAGCCCCAGTCGCCGATCCACACCCAGCTCGGTCGGCACAACGTTGTCGCGGCTCCGAGATTGGGCCGGATCAAACCGGTGACTGTTTGTCTCCGTGCCTTCCGCCAGATCGGCGGGTTCCGCCGGATGCGGCGGACGAGAGGGACGGGGGGCGGGGGTATCGGTGTGCGGGCGATTCTTCTTGGTCGACATACGGGCAACTCCCTGCCCGCGCTCAAAAAAGCGCGGGCGACCCTGGCAGGCCGCCCGCGTGGCGATAACCACTCTTCACACCTCCGAGGCGGCCTCAGAAGTCATCGTCTTCGTCGTCGTCCGCATCCCCATCGAAGTCGTCGTCCGCCTCATCATCGTCGGCGAAGACGTCCTCGTCATCCTCAAACTCGTCATCATCCTCAAACTCTTCCTCCTCCCCTTCCGGACGCTCTTCTTCGAGGTCGTCGCCCTCTTCTTCATCTTCGTCAAACTTCTTGCCGTCATCGTCCATCAATGGAACGGCGAACGCGGCTGCCCACTCTGGCCCCGCATCAACTTCCAGCTCTTCAAGCATCGCGCTCGGCATGGCTCACACTCGCTTGGGTTGCATTCTCTTCACGACTTCGACACCGGTACACCGTTTCGTTCGTGATCCGCTCACGATCTCGGGCGGCTTCAATCGCCCATTTCACGCTCCGAATCCAATCCGGGCTGCCCGTGAAAGGCGGTACACTACTCGCCTTCCCGTTCGTGTCAACCGTCCACCCGCTTTCCCCAAGAACCCGGGCGTACCCGTGGGGCCGGTCGTTCCCTTTCGTCTCCCCCCCGTCCGATGGCCGACAATGGCCCTTTCGGTTCTAGTTCTGCTCGCGGCTCCCTCTTACACCTGTCTCTTATACACATCTCCGAGCCCACGAGACTAAGGC
>ENA-ORBV01006096-ORBV01006096.1-microbial-mat-metagenome-genome-assembly--contig:-NODE-6096-length-21538-cov-5.000326_pt1 | contig 21538 bp, 18 predicted proteins | sample MGYA00237777_ERZ505514 | MGnify/ENA primary metagenome ERZ505514 (study PRJEB26160, sample SAMN06269048) | microbial mat metagenome | isolation source: Oligotrophic lake microbial mat | place... | reverse complement strand
AACCGGCCGTTCCTGCCGGAGGATCTCGAGAAGATCGAGAAGAAGATGAAGGAGCTCGCGCAGCAGGACCTCATCTTCGAACGTCAGATGTGGGATCGCGACGAGGCCATCGAATTCTTCAAGAAGCGCGGCGAGCCACTCAAGGTGCAGCTGATCCAAGAGAAGACCGAAGGCCAGTCACAGGTCTCCTGCTACACGATCAAAGACCGCGAGACCTTCGTGGACTTCTGCGTGGGTCCGCACGTGCCCACCACCGCGAAGCTCAAGGCGTTCAAGGTGTTGCACGCATCAAACGCCTATTGGAAGGGTGACGCGCAGGGCACCCCGATGCAGCGTATCTACGGGACCGCATTCTTCAAAGAAGACGACCTGAAGCAGTACCTGACGCGGATCGAAGAAGCCAAGAAGCGGGACCACCGGAAACTCGGCAAGGAACTCGGCTTGTTCTCATTCCACCAGTGGGCGCCCGGCGCGGCGTTCTGGCAGGGCAAAGGCACCACGCTCTACAACACGCTCGCCAACTACATGCGTGAGGTGCTCTTCCCCGCCGGCTACACCGAGGTGAAGACGCCGCTCATCTTCAACAAGGCGCTCTGGGAAACCTCCGGCCACTGGCACCACTACCGCGAGAACATGTTTCTCGTGGAGGGCAAGACCTCTGAGGTCGACGACCTCGGAGGTCGTTCTGGCGACGACGCGTCCGCCATGGGCGTCAAAGCGATGAACTGCCCCGGCCACATGTTGATGTTCGGCATGGAGACCCGGTCGTATCGCGACCTGCCGTTGCGCCTGCATGAGCAGACGCCGTTGCACCGCAACGAGGCCTCGGGCGTGATGTCCGGCCTCACGCGTGTCCGTCAGTTCTCGCAAGACGACGCGCACTGCTTTGTCATGGAGTCGCAGATCAGGTCCGAAGTGGAACACCTGATGCAGCTCGTCAAGCGCGTGTACGGCGACTTCAGTCTCGCGTTTGAGGTGAAGCTGTCCACGCGGCCTGCGGAGTTCCTCGGCGAAAAGGCCACCTGGGATCATGCCGAGACCGAGCTCAAGGCCGCGCTCGACGCGTCCGGCGTGCCGTATGTGGTCAACGAAGGCGACGGCGCGTTTTACGGTCCGAAGATCGACTTCGATGTGACCGACGCGATTGGCCGGAAGTGGCAGTGTGCGACCGTGCAGCTCGACTACCAGCTGCCGCAACGGTTCGACCTGAAATACATCGGTCCTGACAACCAGGAACATCGTCCCGTGGTCATCCACCGGGCGATTTTTGGCAGCTTCGAGCGGTTCATCGGGGTGCTGATCGAGCACTATGCCGGGGCGTTCCCGCTGTGGTTGGCGCCGGTTCAGATCGCCGTGCTGCCGCTGGCTGACCGGCATTTGGAATGGGGCCAGGCGGTGCAAAAACGACTGGCTGAGGCCGGATTCCGGGTGGAACTCGACGCCCGGGTCGAAAAAATCGGGTTCAAAATCCGGGAGGCCCAGCTCCAGAAGGTGCCGTACATGCTGGTGCTGGGGGACCGGGAGGTCGCCCAGGGCCAGGTGGCCGTCCGGAGCCGGACCGGTGGGGACCTGGGGGCCAAATCCCTTGAGGATTTTGTGGCTTCCGCCCAATCCGAGGTTGCCGACCGCCGGTAGACACGTTTCCAATGCTAAGATAGTCGGCTGTGACTGCTGGGGATATCCCTAGCAATAAAGGAGTCTGTTATCGCCTACGACCGAGGTCCGCGACGAGACGACCGCGTCCGCACCAATGAACGTATCCGGGTCCGTGAGATCCGGGTGATCGACGACAACGGAGAGCAGCTTGGAATCATGCCGCCGCCGCAAGCGTTGGCATTGGCTCGGGGCAAAGGGCTCGACCTGGTTGAGATTTCACCGACCGCTGTTCCGCCGGTCTGCCGAATCATGGATTTCGGCAAGTATCAATACGAGCAGCAGAAGCGCACGCGCGCGGCGAAAAAGCACCAGAAGGTGATCGAGGTCAAGGAGATCAAGTTCAGACCGAAGGTCGATGAACATGACTACGACTTCAAGAAGAAGCACATCGAGCGCTTCCTTGATGATGGCGACAAGGTGAAGGCCACTATTTTTTTCCGTGGCCGGGAAATGGCGCATCCGGAGATCGGGCGCCGAATTTTGGAACGGTTGTCGGGAGAGCTGGTGGACGTGGCGATTATTGAATCGTCGCCCCAGAAGGAAGGCAACCAGATGCACATGATCCTGGCACCGAAGCCCGGGGTCAAACGGCCGGCAGCGGCCAAACCGGTCGTGGCGCCACCGCCGGTCGAAGAGAGTCAGGGTTAGGGACCCCGGAGGGCAAGTGCCCGACGGTGAGGAGAGAGACAGATGCCGAAGATCAAGACGCACCGGGGCGCGGCCAAGCGCTTCAAGAAGACCGCCACGGGCAAGTTCACGAGGTCAAAGGCCTTTAAACGCCACATCCTCACGAGCAAGACCACCAAGAGCAAGCGCCAGATGCGCGGGAGCGAGGTCGTACACGCGGCCGACACCCCCCGTCTGAAGAAGATGCTCCCGTACGACTAAGACTCACGATTAAAGAAGGACTAGACCATGCCCCGCGTCAAGAGAGGAACCGTCCGAGCCGCCAAGCGCAAGAAGATGCTGAAGCTGGCGAAGGGCTACTTCCTCACCAAAAGCAAACTCTACCGTTCGGCCAAAGAATCCGTCGACAAGGCGCTCAACTATGCCTTTGTCGGTCGTCGCCGGAAGAAGCGTGACTTCCGTCAGCTGTGGGTCGTGCGTATCAACGCCGCCGCGCGTCTGAACGGCCTCTCCTACGGTCGCCTGATCAACGGCCTCAAGGCCGCCAACATCGCACTCGACCGCAAGAGCCTCGCCGAACTCGCCGTGAACCATCCGGAGGCGTTCGCCAAGGTGGCCGCGCAGGCCGCCGCTGCGGCGCCGGCGCCGACCAAGGCTGTGCGGTCGTCGGCTACAGCGACAGCCTAACTAACGGTCCTCCACACACATCTGAGGTGCAGGGTTCTTCAAGCCCTGCACCTTTTTTGTTTGTCAATTGACCCGCTCATCAGCGCACGGAGAACCGCACCTCGCGCTGGGCGGAGGTCTTGCCCATCGCGGCCACAAACCGAAGCAGTTACGTGCCGGGAGGGATGTCGACCAACGGTATCTCGAACCGATGTTCCGCGGTGCCGTTCGAGAATACCGTCGGCGCGATCTCCTCCGATCGTGTAAAGAGCACCGCGCCCATTGAATCCGCAATCGACGTCGTCATCGTCGCCGCAACTGGCCGGCTCGAGCCCTGATGGACACGCAGCAGGGCGCCAACGCGGTCACTGGCTTCAAAGGCCCGCACCGCCGTGGGCGCGAACGGAAGCAGGCCCTCGATCTCCTGGCGTGCTGCGATGCGCCGGCCGTCGCCGCGCCCGATCGCCACGCCCGACAGCGAGAGTGCGTCGCGCGTGAAGTCGGGGACTTCCACCGTCGCGTGGACCGTGCCGGCCACACCGTCACTTGCCCGCTCGGCAGCAACACGCACGGTGTACCGGATGGTCGCACGGGTTCCGAGTGCATACCGATTTTATTTTATGCAAAGTAGCCCACTGCCCAATATATGCATAAATTGACATGTAACATACATACGAATATAACTATTCCATGCGTACCACTATGATCATTCCGCCGGAGCTTGTTGACGAGGCCCGGCAGGCAACGGGGCTGAAGTCGAAGACTGAGACCGTCATCTTTGCGTTGCGGGAGGTCATTCGCCGGAAGCGGCTGGAGGAACTCAAGTCGATGTTCGGCAACACGGATATCGATATCGACCTCGGCCACGTGCGTGGCCGTGGGCAGCATCCGGCGTGATCGTTGTGGACTCGTCGGTGTGGATCGCCGCACTTCGCAAGCCTGTCAGCGAGGAAGGCGACGTGTTGCGACAACTGCTCGACGCCGATCTGGTCGCACTCCCTGTACCCGTGCGCACGGAACTCCTCCTTGGCACCGGCGGACGCACGCGCGAACGCCTCGCGCGCACGCTGGCGGCACTGCCGCTGATCTATCCCACAGACGACACGTGGCGCACGATCGACGCGTGGACGCTGCGCGCCGGCGAGGCGGGCGAACGATTCAGTCTCGGCGATCTGCTGATTGGCGTCCTTGCCGCCACCGAGCAGGCACTGGTGTGGTCGCTCGACGACGACTTCCGGCGACTGGCGAAGCTGGAGCTGCTGACGCTCTACCGCTGACGACCGACGGAGCGTGTGAGAGGAAACAGCCCTTCCGGCCTTGTACAATGTGCGGGCATGTCCGCCCCGTCCGTTGACGCACTCCGTTCCCAATTCCGTGCTGCCCTCGCGGCCGCACGCTCACCCGGCGATCTCAAGACGTTACGCGACCAGTTTCTGAGCCGCAAACACGGCCTGGTGACCGCACTCGTCAAATCCATTGCGTCAGCGACGCCAGAAGAGAAGCGCACGCTCGGTGCCGCGTCGAATGCACTCAAGCAGGAAATCGAAGCGGCACTGGATGCGCGCGAGGCCGAGGTCGCCGCCACGGCGCCGCCCAAAGACGCGTTGGACGTCACGCTCCCAGGCCGGCGACCACTGCTCGGACGACGTCACCCGCTGACGCAGGTGCGCGAACGTGTGGAAGACATCTTTGTCGCGATGGGATACCAGGTCATCGAAGGGCCCGAGCTCGAAGACGACTGGCACAACTTCGAAGCGCTCAACATGCCGGCCGAGCATCCGGCGCGCGACATGCAGGACACGTTGTACCTGACAAGCCCCGTGCCCGTGCCCGACGGCGGTCGTGCGGCGACCCTGCTGCGCACGCACACGTCAGGCATGCAGATTCGCTATATGGAAACGCACGAACCACCGGTGCGCGTCATTGCCCCGGGCCGCGTGTATCGACGCGACCAATTCGATGCGACGCACACACCGATGTTCACCCAGATCGAAGGCCTGGTCGTGGACGAGGGCATCAGCCTCGGCGATCTGCGCGGCACGCTGAACGGATTCGCGGAACAGTTTTTTGGCGGCCGCGTGGCGACTCGGTTCCGCCCCAGCTTCTTCCCCTATACCGAACCCTCGGCGGAACTCGACGTCGAGTGCCAGGGTTGCGCAGGCAAGGGCTGCAACCTCTGCAAACACACCGGATGGATCGAAATCCTCGGCTGCGGCATGGTGCATCCGGCCGTGTTTGAAGCCGTCGGGTACGACTCGGACAAATACACGGGCTTCGCCTTTGGTGTCGGCATCGAGCGGCTCGCTCTGCGTCTCTACGGCGTGGACGACATCCGCATGTTCTACGAAAACGATCTGCGTTTCCTTGAGCAGGTGGCTCTGTGAAAGCGCCCGCATCATGGATTGCCGACCTCGCGGGTCTGCCCGCGTCCACGTCGGCCACTGACATCGCACACCGCATTGCCGGCGGCGGCTTCGAGGTCGCCTCCATCGAAGGCGACACGATCGACTTCGAGATCACGGCCAACAGACCGGACTGTCTGTCCATCCGTGGCTTGGCAAAAGAGGCGGCGACAGCGTTTGGAGTCCAGGGGTCCAGGAGTCCAGGGGTCCAGGGGCCCACAACGGTCCAAGGTCCAGGGTCCGTTCGCGTTGTAGTCGAGTCGCCGCTGTGTGGGCGGTTTTCGCTCGCGACGGCTGACGTCAAGATTGGCGCCTCGCCGACGTGGCTCGCTGACAGGCTCACGGCGTGTGGCGTGCGCCCCATCAACAACATCGTCGACATCACCAACTACGTGATGTTCGAGATGGGTCAGCCGATGCACGCGTACGACGTGACGAAGGTCGCGGGTGCGCAACTGGTGGCGCGGCAGGCGCGCGCGGGCGAGAAGCTCAAGACACTCGACGGACAGGACCGCACACTGGATCCGTCCATGCTCGTGATTGCCGACCGCGATCAGGTCGTCGGCATCGGCGGCGTCATGGGTGGCACCGGATCAGAAGTGTCGTCGGGCACCACATCGATCGCGCTCGAGGCCGCCTGGTTTCAGCCGGCCACCGTGCGTGCGACAAGCAAAAAGCTCGGCCTCAAGACGGAGGCCTCGACACGATTCGAACGTGGTGCCGACATTGGAGTCACCACCGTCGCCATCGAACGTGCGCTGCAACTGCTCGAAGAGATCGGCGCCGGTCACCGTACCAGCGCGACCACCGACGTGTACCCTGCCCCCGTCACACGTGCACCGATCTCGTTGCCGCCCAGTCGCCTTGCGCGACTGCTTGGCGACACCGTACCTGCGGCAGACGTCGAACGCATCCTCGGCAGCCTCGGGTTTGACGTCGCACCTTCGACCGATGGCTGGATGGTCACGCCCCCCACCGGGCGTGTGGACGTGCACCGCGAAGCGGACCTGATCGAAGAAGTCGGCCGCCACTGGGGCGTCAACCGGATCCCCGCGTCCTTCCCGGCGCTGCGATCGGCGCCACGGCCGTCAGACCCAGGTGTCTCACGCGCCCGTTGGATTCGACGTGTCTTGTGTGGGGCAGGCCTGCAGGAAGCGGTCACCTTCACGTTCATGGAAGCCGCGGCCGCCGCGCCGTTCTCGACCGACCCGGCGCTGGTCACGATTGCGAACCCCCTCTCGGAAAAATTCGCAGTCCTGCGGCCCTCGATCATCCCGGGTCTGCTCGATTCGCTGATTTACAACCGCCGCCGCGGCATGACCAACGTGCGCCTCTTTGAAGCCGGTGCCGTGTTTGCCACCTCGGGCGAGTCGCAGCGGGTGGCCTGGGTGCTCTGTGGCGTGCGTGACGGCCACTGGAGCGACGGTCCGGCGTCCGTGGACATCTTCGACGCCCTGGGTGTGGCCGAGGTGCTCGCCGACGGATGGGGTCTGGAGATGACCTCGCCATACGTCGACCATGTCCCCGGCTTTGTGCGCGGACGTACGGCCCAGCTCCGAACCGACCGGTCGATCGGTGTGGTCGGGCAGATCGACCCGGCCATCGCCGAGGCGCGCGGCCTTCCGGCCGGCGTGGTGGTCGTCGCGGGCGAGATTGACCTCACGGCGCTCTCAGGTGACCCGTCGTCGCCCCGCAAGGTCACACCGCTGCCGCGATTCCCCGCCGTGGTGCGCGACCTGTCGCTGGTGCTGGACGCGTCCTTGTCTGCCGCGACCGTTCGTGCCACTATTCGACAGCCCTCCTGCAGCACGCTGCACGAGGTGCGGGAGTTTGATCGGTATCAGGGCAAGGGTATTCCGGACGGCAACATCAGCCTCGCCTACAGGCTGACGTTCCGGGACGCCGACCGCACGCTGACCGATCGTGAAGTTGACGAGGCGATGGATGTGATCATCGCGGCCCTCCAGCGGGAGTGTGGCGCGACGGTACGAGGACTGTGATGTCACGAACGATGACCGACCTGCAACCCATCGATCGGCTGGAGGACAAAGTCCGCCAGTTGGTCGGCATGATTGAAACCCTTCGCACCGAGCGCACCCAGGCCCTCGACTCGGTCGCACGCCTTGAGCGCGAGCTCGAAGTCGCGAAAACGCGGCTCACCGAAACAGAAGCCGCCAACGTCGAGGCAGGGTCGCTGCGCGAAGAACGCGAAAAAATCCGCAACCGTGTGGTCGAGATGATCGCGCACATCGACAAGCTCAACATCTGACCCACCCATGAATGCCCGCGTCGTCACCGTCGAGATCCACGGACAGCGGTATGCCGTCCGCAGTGATCTTGATCAGGCCTACATCACCGAGCTGGCGACGTACGTGGATCAGAAGATGCAGTTGGCGGCCGATGAGTTGTCGAGTGCGGACTCGTTGCGCATCGCCGTCATCGCCGCACTGAATCTCGCAGACGAGTTGTACCGCTCACGGGCGGACGGCAGCGATGTCGAGGGCCGGGTCCTTGAAAAAACCGCCGCCCTGGAACGCCTGGTGGATGCGGTTCTCAGTGGACAACAGCGAATTGCGGTGTAGTATCGATCTGGCGTCCTGCTTTGCTTGTGATGGTTTCGGAGAGTCGTTTGAGCCGATGCTTTTTCACCAAGTGAGCTGCGATGCCGCGCGGTGTGCATGCCTCCGTGGCGAGGAAGCCTGAAGCGCGGCTCTGAGCGGTTCCACCTGTATCTACAGGTTCATTCGACCTCCCCACACGGCAAAGCGGGGCCATTTTCTCCAGGTTCTCCCCCTTGAACATTTCTGATTTGACTGAACGCGCGCTCATCGCGCGCCTTCGTGCGCGTGTGCCCTCCCCTCCTGACTGGGTCCTGACGGGTATTGGTGACGATGCGGCGGTGCTGGCACCGGCACGCGGGATGGTGGACGTCGTCACGACCGATGCCCTCGTGGAAGGCGTGCATTTCCGCCGCGAGTGGTCGTCGGCCAATGACATCGGGCACAAAGCGCTCGCCGTGAATCTGAGTGACCTCGCCGCCATGGGCGCCACGCCGCGCGCCATTCTGTTATCACTCACCCTGCCGCCGGATCTGTCTCTCGAACATTTCGACGCGCTGCTTGATGGCGTGCTCGCGATGGCGACCGTGTCGAAAGCGCCGCTTGTGGGCGGCAACATCGCGCGGTCCACAGGCGGCCTGCATGTTGAGATCACAGCCATTGGTGCGGTGCGCCCGCGGCGTGTGATGCGCCGCTCTGGTGCACGTCCCGGCGATCGCCTCTTTGTGACCGGGCGACTCGGTGCCGCTGCGGTCGGGCTCGCGGCTCTCACTGCCGGTGTTGACATCACATCCGATGCGCTCGCGTCTTGTGTCGCCGCCCACCGTCGTCCATCCCCACGTCTGCGCACCGGCATCGTGGTCGCCAACAACCGATCGGCGTCGGCCTGCATGGATCTGTCCGACGGTCTGGCGGACGCGATCCAGCAGGTGTGCGAAGCCAGCGGCTGTGGTGCCGACGTCGACACCTCAACCGTGCCGGTTCACGAGGCCGCCACGCTCGATCAGGCGCTCACTGGCGGCGAGGACTACGAACTGCTGTTCGCTGTGCCGCGCCGCCGCACACGCCTCTTCCACGCCGCCATCAAACAGGCTGGCGAAGTACCGGTGACCGAAATCGGCGCCTGCACCAAGGGGGCAATTCCCGACCTCGGCCAAGGCTTCCGCCACTTCTAGAACCCTGTAGTACAGTCCGGGTGCCGATGCCCTGGACACTGTCCCGTTCCCTTCGGATGAAGTTGTTCGTCATGGCCCTGGCGGCCGTGGGGTTCATCGTCGTCTACGAGGGGGTCATGTGGGACTCCAGGGATGCCGGCATCGACTCGGCTCTGGAGGCTGAGCCACCGGTCCCTGGCCGCGCCGTCCGTTTTGAAGTCACGGCCTACTGCAAGGGCGAAACGACTGCGTCGGGCATTCGCGTCCGATCCGGGATCGCGGCCGCCGATCCGAAGGTGTTGCCGCCAGGGTCCGTCATACGAATCGAGGGCCTGCCCGGCGAACACGACGGCATCTACACCGTGCTCGATACCGGCCCCGCTGTGCAGGGAAGAATTCTCGACATCTACATGTGGAGCTGTTTTGACGCGCTCGACCTGGGTCGCGCTCGCGCCGCCGTCACCGTGCTTCGGCTGGGGTGGGACCCGAAGACGTCGGTGCAATAAGTGGTCGCGTCTCCCAGAGCCTGAAATACAGGCCTCCAAGCGCCAGCAATTCCTGGTGCGTCCCGCTCTCCCGAATTTTGCCCTTGTGCACAACGAGGATGCGGTCCATGTCCTGAATGGTCGAGAGCCGATGCGCGATCGCAAACACTGTGCGGCCGGCCATCAGCGTGTGCAGCGCGTCCTGAATCAGCCCTTCGGTTTCGGTGTCGATGCTCGACGTGGCTTCGTCGAGCACCAGCACGGCCGAGTTGAACGCCAGGGCTCGCGCAAACGACAGCAATTGTTTCTGGCCGACCGACAACGTCGCGCCACGTTCGGCAACGGGCGTGTCGTAGCCCTGCGGAAGGGCGTCGATGAATCGATCCGCATGGACGGCGGTCGCGGCGCTGCGCACGGCATGATCCGTGATGTCTTGCCGACCCAGTCTGATGTTGCTCGCAATGGTGCCGGAGAAAAGGTGAACGTCCTGCAGCACGAGACCAAACCGCGTCCGCAGCTGCTCGAGCGGCCACTCGCGCACATCAATGCCGTCGAGCAGGATCCGGCCCTGCGTCACATCGTAGTACCGCAGCAGCAGGCTGATGATGGTCGTCTTGCCCGATCCGGTCGCACCCACGATCCCGATGCGTTGTCCAGGCTCGGCGACAAACGACACGTCGCGCAGCACGAATTCGTCGTCTTTGTAGGCAAACCAGACGTGGTCGAACTCGATGCGACCGGGGCCGTTGAATCGTTTCTCCGTGGATGCCGTCGGTGTCGGCATTTCGACCGGGGTATCAAGCAAACCAAAGATGCGCTCGGAGGCCGCCATGGCCGCCTGGAGAATGTTGAATTTTTCGGAGAGGTCGCTGATCGGCTGAAAGAACCGGCGCGAGTACTGCAGAAACGCGACCAGCGTGCCGAGGCTGACCGCACCATCAATCGCCCAGCCGCCGCCAATCAAAATGATCAACGCGCCGGACAGCGACGCCAGCACTTCGATGATGGGGTAAAAAAGGGCGTAATAAAAAATCGACGTGATGTTCACGTCCCGGTGTTCCCGGTTGATGGTTTCGAACTGGTTGTAGCTGCGCGCCTGCTGGCTGAACAGTTGCACCGTCCCCATGCCGGTGAGATGTTCCTGTATGAAGGCGTTCAACTTCGCGACCAACCCGCGCACCTGCCGATAGTTCTCGCGTACGTTGCGCCGGAACCAGTTGGTCGCCCACGCAATCAGCGGCAGCACCGAAAAGGCCACGAGTGCCAGGCGCCAGTCCATCGTCACCATGAACGCCATGATGCCGAAGAGCATCAACAAGTCACCGAAGACGGTGACGACGCCCGACGCGAAGAGGTCGTTGAGCGCATCGACGTCGGTCGTGACGCGTGTCATCAGTCGACCGACAGGGTTGCGGTCGTAGAACTTCACATCCAGCCGCTGCAGGTGTGCGAACACATCCCGCCGTACCGTATGCAGGATGCGCTGCCCGATCGTCTGCATTACCGACGTCTGGATGTACTCGAAGACAAACGCGCCGACCAACAGCAGCGCAAACCAGCGCCCCAGCCGCCACAGGCCGTCGAGATTCCGCGTCGCGATGTAGTTGTCGATCGCGACACTCGTCAGCCAGGGCTGCGTCAGTTCCGCCATGGAGCCGCCGACAATCGCCAGGAAGGCCACAAATACCCACACACTGTGGGGCCGCAGGTACTGCAGCAATCGCCGCATCAACTTCGCGTCGTAGGCCTTCCCGATCGCGTCATCCTGCATCGTGCTCATGACGCGGCAATCTCCTGCTCAAGGCGTTGCCGACGATCCATGGCGGCATACACACCACCCTGCGCCACCAGGAACTGATGCGTGCCGCGCTCGACCACGCGGCCCCCCTCAAGCACGAGGATGAGATCGGCGTCTCGCACGGTGGACACGCGGTGCGCGACGATGAGACACGTGCGCGACTGACGGACCTCCGTGAGCCGCCGAAGAATGGCCTCTTCGGTCGCCGTATCCACCGCCGACAGCGCGTCGTCGAAGATCAGAATCTTCGGGTCGACCAGCAGCGCACGCGCAATGGCGGCCCGTTGTTTCTGGCCGCCCGACAACGTGATCCCGCGCTCACCCACCATCGTCTCGAACCCGCTGCCAAACCCGGCCACATCCGACTCCAGGCCCGCCGTGTGTGCGGCCGTGGCGACGGCGGCGGCAGGCGGATCGCCGTCGAGTCCAAACGCGATGTTGTGTGCGACCGTATCGGAGAACAGGAACGGCTCCTGCGGGACGACGCCCATCGATCGGCGCAGCCGGGACAACGGGATGTGGCGCACATCAACGCCATCCACAAACACGGTGCCCGGGGCCGGATCATGCAGGCGCGGGATCAATTGCAGCAGGGTCGACTTGCCGGAACCGGTGGCGCCAACGATGGCCACCGTCTGGCCGGGACGGGCGGTGAACGAGATGTCGGTCAGCACCGGCTGCGTGGTGCCGGGATAGGTGAACGAGAGATTCCGCACGTCGAGGTGCCCAGTGATGCCGTGTTCAAGTGCGCGCGGGTCCGCGTCGGCATCCGTGATGGCCGGCACGGTGTCCATGACCTCGAGCATGCGTTTCCACGAGGCCACGCCGCGCTGCACAATGTTGATGACCCAGCCAAACGCGATCAGGGGCCAGCTCAGGAGCACGAGGTAGCGGCTGAACGCGACGAAATCGCCGAGCGAGATCCGGCCGTTGATCACACTGCTCCCCCCGGCCCACAGGACCACCAGGCCGCTCAGCCCGAAGAAAAAGCTCAGGCTCGGATAAAACGCGGCCTGCATGCGGATGAGCCCACGATTGCGCCGCACGTACTCGTCGTTGGCCGCGCCAAACCGGGCCAGCTCATACGGCTCCTGCCGATACGCCCGCACGACCCGGACACCGGCGAGTGATTCCTGGACGACGGCGCTCAGCTCGGAGAGTTGTGCCTGAATCCGGTCAAAACGCTCATGAATCGCCTTCCCGAAGACATGAGTGGCGATGCTGACGAGCGGCAGGGGAACAAGCGCCAGGAACGTCAGCCACGGGTCGATGGTCAACATCAGTGCAATCGCCATGACAAAACCGAGGACGGTGCTGCCGAAATACATGACCGCCGGACCCACCATCATCCGGACCGCGCCCAGATCGCTGCTGGCACGGGACATGAGATCCCCTATGCGGTTGGCCTGGTAATACGAGAGGGGGAGCCGCTGCAGGTGGGCAAAAAAATCGTTGCGCAGGGCATATTCGATTTCCCGCGAGGCGCCGATAAGTCGTTGGCGCATCCAGTAGCGACAGGCACCGTCCGCGAGAGCGAGTCCGAGCAGGGCCGCTGCGGCCACGGCAAGTTCTCCCCGCGTGGCTCCGGCACTGAGGGCATCAATGACGAACTTGAGAATCAAGGGCGCGATGAGCGAGAGACCGGTCGCCAGGACGATCCAGAGCACGCCGGCCAACATGGCCCGCCGGGCGCTCATCACATAGGGCCAAAGCCGCTGGAGCGCCCGCACCATGGAGGCAGTATAACAATGCGTGTCCGACCCGTTCGTCTGTTCGTTGCGTCGTGTGTCTTTTCAGTGACGCTGATCCCCTCGTTGTCGTCCGCGCAGGTCGCCGCGCCCCCGCCGTCCACCCGCGCCATCGGTGAGGTGTACCGCATCGAGGTCAGCGGAGGTGTCTGGTCGCCGACGGTGTTTGGCAGCATCGCCGTCACCAACGATCGCATTGAGGCGCAGGGCACCACCATCGATTTTGTGGATGACCTGGGCTTCAAGGACACACGATTCCCTGATATCCGCGTCGTCCTGCGCCCGGCGAAGAAGCACAAATTCCGAATCCAGTACACGCCGGTCAGTTACACCGGCGAGTCGGTGATCGATCGCGACCTGATCTTCAACGGCATCAGGTACCCCGTGAACATGCCGGTGAGGTCGTCGTTTGACTGGAAGGTGTGGCGATTCGGGTACGAATACGACATCATCTACCGCGACCGAGGCTACTTCGGCATCCTGATCGAAGGCCGCTACACACAGATGGAAGCGACTCTGCAGTCGCCGATCAACAACGAATTTGCGCGGGCCAAAGCCCCGCTGCCGGCGCTTGGCGCTGTGGCGCGCGTGTATCCGCTGCGTAACCTGTCCATCACCGGAGAAATCAGCGGGTTCCGGCTGCCCGATATCGATGAGGACTACAAGGCCAACTATGCCGACATCGACGTGTACGCGACCTTCAACGTCGTGCACAACCTCGGCGTGCAGGCCGGCTGGCGCCGCATGAATACCTTTCTGCAGATCGAAGGCGATACCGGCGACATCAAGTTCCAGGGATTCTGGTTCGGCGGCGCGCTCCGCTTCTGATTGAAAAAACGACCTCTGAGGTCGTTTTTCTTACCGCCCGACCCAGACGCTTAGATACCGATCGTCGGTCCCGCCGCTGACCTCCGAGGGGCGGAAGCCAGACGATGAGCGGATCGACGCGCGCCATGTGCCGGTCGCATCAGCGGCCGGAAGCGTGACGAGACGTTCCTGCCAGGCTTCAAGGGGCACGGCTTCGGACCAACCGCCGACGTTCACGGTGACCTCATTTGCTGCGCCGCCGTTGCGCAGTCGCACAACGCGTGTGCGTCCCGCAGACGACGGTCCGGCGCTCCAGGCCATGTGCGCCTCGCGGCCGCCGCGCACCCAGAAGCCCTGGGGTTCGACGAACACGTTGTCATCGAGAAAATACACAGGCGTGTCCTCGTGAATCGCGAACGACCGAGCCACCCCCGAGGTCTGAATTGCCGTGCCTGCCGGGGTCAGCGTCACCGACAGCCCGACGGCAGTCTCAGCAGTGTCGGCCTCCACGACCAGCACAGTCGCCCCTGCTGGAAGTGACAACTCCATCGCAGCCGTGTCCCCGGGCGTTAGCGACCATCTGCGAAGCGGTTCACACGAACGTGCGATTCGCGCGGTCAGCGTGGTCACCTGAGACACGGCGTGATCGAGGCCAAGCAGATAGTCTCCGGCCGGCACGGGTCCCACCGCCAACAGCACGTTGCTCGGGCGATCACTGAGCGGAGCCTCGTCCGCGCGAACGACCAGACCGGTGTCTGCACCGAGGCTCCACGTCCGCTCGGCGGCGTGGACGGCCAGCTGTGATCGCGCGGGATCCAATCCCGACACGCCGTTGAGTCGCCACCCAACCTCGGCCACCACCATCAGACTGCCCAGCATCCACATTGCGACGGCAGCGCGTCTCCACCGCTCTTTTTCGTCCCAACGGACAAACGAGCGCAGAAGCAGCCAGCCGATGCCCCACACACCGAACCAGACGGCCACGTGCGTCAGGAACGCCCCCTGGCTGCGCCAGAAGAAGCTTGGCCACGCACGCGGCAGATTGACCACCGGGCTCAGCCACTCGAGCCACGCCGCCTGGCCATCCCTGAAGTTGAACGCAAAGGCCCCATGGTCGTGCGCGACCACCATGGTCGTCACCAGCCACGACACCGACAGCAGGGACAACAGCACAGTGCGACCGCCCGAACTGGCCCTCGCCCACCCGAACGCGAGTGGCACCGCCAGGAGTGGCAGCGTCGCGGTGAGAAAACGCGCGGGCAATCCGGGCAGGCCCGCCCACCACATGTGGTAACTGGCGACGGCCACGGTGTACCCGACCAGAATCAGCGCGAGTGCCCCGCACACCAGACGCAGAGGCCGCGAGGTCGCCCGCCAGGCACCGAAACCAGCCACCACCAGCACAGGCGCAAACGTGAGGAGACCAAACTGCTGATCGGCAAACAGTCCGACCACGGCGCCCCAGATCCACTCGCGAATGGACTCGGCGCCACGATACGGCGCGCGTGGATCAAACGTCCCGTAGATCATCCAGAACGACAGGAACCAGCCCATCGCGCTCGCCACCGGAATGGCGAGAAAACTCATCACTCGGCGCCACGGAAGCGCAATGGCGATCGCAAGGCCGAGGCCTGCCGCGAGGATCGCGAATCGTGTGTGCAACCACGGCAGCGCGGCGAGCGCGGCGGACACAGCGACCACCTGTCGCGTGCTGACGGTCGTGCGATCTGTGGCAAGTCCGACGAGCAACCACACCCCTGCGGCCACTCCCAGCGCGGCGGGCGTTTCGGGAAACACCATGACCCCGATCACCATCGTGGTCGTCGCCCCCATGACACTGGCCCAGGCGAACCACGACGCGGTGCCGTCGCCTGTGGCCCGCCACGACAGACGCCACACCAATACGCCGGTCATCACAAGACACAGCAGCATGGTGAACTGCGCACCCCGCAGACCGAACAACACGTACGCGGGCAGCACCAGCGCCGACACCCCTGGCGCGTGAATCGAATAGATCTCGCGGTCCTGACCACGATTGATGTAGTCGAGTCGCAACTCGCCGCTGAAGTACTCTGCGTAGTCGCGCTGCGTGTGGTTGTTCTCAATGCGAAGGTCGCCATCGAGCCACAGGCTCTGCGTGATGATCAGATAGTTCGGTTCGTCACCCCCGGGCAGTCGTGGGCTGAGCGACCACAGCGTGAGGCTGCCCAGCGCGAACGTCAACAGCGCGACCAGCGCGGAGGCACGTCGAGGCTCGTGCGCGCGTAGTCGCTGGCCCGCACGCCCAAGCCACCCACTTCCCAGCGCGGCCGCCAAGGCCGCAATGATGGGTAGCCACGCCATCGGGCCGGTCCACATTAGCGCCACAGTCGGCAACGGCACAGGCCACCACGGCAACGTCGAGAGCAGCGCGGGCAGCGCGGTGACAGGCGACCGGCGCAACACTGGGACCAGGCTCGCCAGCACAATCGCGCCGACCAACACCCACCATGGCGCGGGCGCCAGCAGGCGGGTGGCCGCATCGGAGGCAGAGGCGACCGACACCGTGCCGGCTGCGCACCAGACGGCCACGCCGACACACGCCGGTGCCAGAAGCTGAATCAGGCGCGTGGGATACAATCTGGACATCCGGCACACATTCTAGCCGGTGACGTGCCAGCGTCTGATGTGATGAGCCCCCAGCGTCGCGACGCCATCGTCGCCCTTGCCCTCTCGTTGTTACTGGCTGTGGCGCTGACGTGGCCGATGGCCGCCCGCCTCGGCTCGGCGGGACGTGTCGACAGCGGCGACGGTCGGCACGGCGTCTGGAACGTGTCGTGGGTCGCCCACGCCCTCACCACGTCGCCGACCCGCCTCTTCGACGCGAACATTTTTTATCCCCACGACAATGCCCTGGCCTTCTCGGAGGCCAATCTGGTCGCCGGTGTGCTGGCCGTGCCCGCGTGGGTGATCACGGGCGGCAATCCGTATGCCGCGTACAACTCCGTGGTGCTCATGGCGTTTGCCATGGCGGCACTCGCCGCATACTTTTTGGCCAGGACCGTTGGCGCCGGTCGATTCGGCGCCACAATCGCGGCCATCGTGTACGGGTACAGCCCGTACATGCTCGCGCACATTCCGCACATCCAACTGCTGATGACGTTCGGGCCGGCGCTGTCGCTGGCGATGATGCATCGCTTTGTCACGACCCCGACCACAGGTCGCGCCGTGGCCCTGGGACTCACGCTGAGCGTGACCGGCCTGGCGTGTGCCTACTACGGCATCTTCTCAGGACTCGTCGTCGGGATCGGCATTCTCTGGTTCGCCGGGATGGATGGCCATTGGCGGCAGTGGCAATACTGGGCGAGGTCCGTGCTGGCCGGGCTCATCGTGCTGGTCGTGATTCTCCCGTTTTTTCTGCCGTACCTCTCGGTCCGCGAGGCGGGATTTGCACGGAGTCTCGATGAAGCGCGACTGTTCTCTACGATCGGCCGCGCGTATCTTGCCTCCGCAGTACATGTCCACGCGTGGATGTTGCCGCTTCTGGGCTCGTGGCGCGAAGTGTTGTTCCCAGGATTTCAGGCGATTGTGCTGGCCGTCGTGGCGATCGTGATCACCGCGCGCCATCGCACCCACCCGCGTGTGCGCATCGTGGGTTACTACGTCGTGATGATGGTGTTCGCCTTCTGGGTCTCGCTCGGACCTGATGCGGGGCTCTACACGCTCCTCTACCACGCGATTCCGGCCTTTTCATTCCTCCGGGCCCCGGCCCGCATGGGGGTGATGGTCACGCTTGGGGTCGCGCTGCTCTCGTCGCTGGCGCTCACCTGGTGGCGTCCGACGCGTGTTGGTAATCGTCGACTCGCGACGGCCGTGATTGTATTGATGGCGGTCGTTGAATCGTGGGCGGGCCCGTTGCAGTTGCAGACGGCGACTCCCATCAACAAGGTCTATCGACATCTCGCGATCCTGCCGCGGGCGCCGGTGGCGGAATTTCCGTTCTACCAGGGCGCCGACGAACGGCACCGGCAGACCGAGTACATGCTGATGTCCACGTTCCACTGGCAGCCGCTCCTGAACGGGTACAGCGACCATTTTCCAGACGACTATATGACGGCCAAACCGGTGCTGACGACGTTTCCGTCACAGGAGGCAGTCGCACTGCTGCAGGAGCGAGGCGTGCGCTGGGTGGTCGTTCATTTCAATCGTTATCCGGTGGACTACGCTCGCCAACTGCGACCCCTGATGCGGACGATGGCGAAGCAACTGCGTGTCGTCATCGACGACACCGAGGTGGGACTCTACGAAGTCATCTTCCCCATGCGGCCAGCCGCTCTGCGGCTGCCGTGAGCGTCTCGTCCTTTTTGCAGAAGCAGAAACGCAACTGCTGCCGACCACCCTCCCCACCACGATAAAAGCTGCTGCCGGGCACACTGGCGACTCCCACCTCGGTGACCAGGTGGCGTGCGAGTGAGACGTCGTCTGGGAAGCCGAAGCCTGACACGTCCGTCATGATGTAGTAGGCGCCCCGCGGCTCGATGCAGCGGAAACCCGTGTCAGTCAGGATCCCCATCAGGCGTTCACGTTTGGCCCGGTAAGTGGTCGCGAGTCCGTCGTAATACGACGCCGGGAGCGACAGTGCCGCCGCAGCGGCGGCTTGCAGTGGCGCCGCCGCACCCACCGTCAAAAAGTCATGCACCTTGCGAATCGCGCCGGTCACGTCAGGCGGCGCCAGCGTCCAGCCCACCCGCCAGCCGGTGACGCTGAAGGTCTTCGACACACTGTTGATCGTGATCGTGTGGTCGGCCATCCCATCCAGTGACGCCATCGGCACATGCACCGCGTCGTCATACAGGATGTGCTCGTAAATTTCGTCGGTGACGGCCAACGCGCCCCAGTGGCGGCAATGACCGGCGATGAGTTCGAGCTCCTGGCGCGTAAAGACCTTACCCGTCGGATTGTTCGGCGTGTTGATGATGATTGCGCGGGTCTTGTTCGAAAATGCCGCGGCGAGTTCATCGGGATCAAACGTCCAGTCTCCGGACGTGCCCGGCGCCGGCGGCGTCAGTGTGACGTACCGCGGCGTTGCGCCCGACAGGACCGCATCGGGTCCATAGTTCTCGTAGAACGGTTCAAACACGATGACCTCGTCGCCGGGATCAACAATGGCGAGCATCGTGGCCATCATGGCTTCTGTCGAGCCACAGCACACGGTGACGTGCACGTTGGGATCCACCATGAGTCCGTAGCGCGCGTGTGCGTCAGCCGCAATGGCATCGCGGAGAGGCTTGGCGCCCCACGTCACGGCGTACTGATTGATGTCGGCGGAAATCGCATCACAGGCGGCCTGTTTCACCACCGCCGGTGCCGGAAAGTCCGGAAACCCCTGCGACAGATTGACCGCCCCATGCGCCTGCGCGAGTCGCGTCATCTCCCGGATGACCGACTCAGTAAAACGAGACGCTTTGTGTGACGTGCGTGGCCGCGCCGACATCAGCGACGCACGCCCGTTCGGCCATAGAGCACCCGATAGTCTTCAGCCGTACCAAGGATCTTTCTCACGTAGCCCTGCGTTTCAGGGAAGGGGATGCTGTCGATGAATTCGTCACGGTCGAGGCCGGGACGTTCCACCAGCCACCGGTCGACGCGGTTTTCACCGGCGTTGTAGGACGCGAGCGCGGCTGCGGTATTGCCGTTGAACCGCTTGACCAGGTCCGCTAAGTACTGCGTGCCGAGCCGCACGTTGATCTCCGGCCGAGTGAGACTTGCCGTCGTGAAGGGACTGAGTCCGATCTGTCGCGCCACGCGTGCGCCCGTCGAGGGCAGGATCTGCATCAATCCCCACGCGTTGGCCGCCGACTTGATCCCGGCGTCAAACGTGGACTCCTGCGCCATGAGTGCCGCGATCAGATACGGATCCAGATCGTGCTGCTTGGCGTGTTGCTGAATCAGATCCCAATAGTCGAGCGGGAAGATCACCGTGAGCAGGTCGCGCGGCAGCGCCTCACTGCCATCAGCGAGGTAGTTCGGGTACGCCCGCTTCATCGCGGAGATGGCGAGGCGCAGTTCCCCCTTGCGGTTGTAGGCGTAGGCCAGCGTGGCTTCGAGCAGTGGCGTCACACCCTCGGTGCGCTGCGCGCGCCGAATCTCGCCAATCGCGTCGTCCCACAGCTGGGCAGTGAGGAGCGCCTGGATGATCGGGGCCGTCGTCGGCGCCGGCCCCGGCTCAAAGACCAGCGGCGTCGCCCGACGCACAGGTTCCACCGGGCCCGCGCCGGCCGGCCGCATCGCGGCCAGCAGTGTTTCCCTGGCGCGAGTCGCCTCACGACCGTAGTAGGAGTTGCCGTAGTCGCTGATGGTCTGCTCGTAGCCGGCGACGGCGCGATCGTGCTGGCCGAGGCGTTCGTGCGCACGCGCCGCCCAGTAGACCCAGCCGGATCGGTAGTCGGCACGCCGCAGGCCCACGGCGGCACTCTCGAACAGGCGCACCGTCTCGGCGTAATTGGCGTTCGCAAAGTGTGTCCATCCGGCCTTCCACGCCGCGCGCCCCGCAAAGGACCCGGTCGGGAAGCGGTCGTACTGCTCGGTGAAGACCTCCGCCGCCTTGTTGTCGTCGTCGGTCAGGATGTAGTGCGTGCCCAGATCGTTGAGTGCGGCTTCCGCCCATGTCGGATAGGGATTACGTTCAACAAACGTGCGGACAGCGGCAACGTATTCGGCATGCCTGCCCTGCTCTCGCATGGTGCTGAGGGCGAAGTACTCGGCCTCGTCCTTGAGCGCCTGTGCGACACCGGGTCTGGCGACAAACACCCGCAGGGCCTCGCGCGCGGCGGGCAGTCGCTTCTCATGATATTCGAGTTGGGCCAGGCGCAAGGCGACGACGTCGCGATCCTTGCCGCTGAGGTGCGGACGCGCGAGATCATAGGCCTTGCGCGCATCCACATACCTGCGCGCGGCGAAGAGTGCCTGCGCACGGGCGAACTCACGCGTGGCTCGCGCCGGCGTGACGGTCCGGAATTCCGGCGAGAGACGGATCAGTTCTCCTGCGGCCTGTGCCGCTTCATCTGACAGCGGATAGTCAAAGTAGACACGCGAGTAGGCGGCAATGGCCTCGTCACGCTTCCCTGCTTGTCGTGACGCGTCGGCAAATCGATACAGCGCCTGCGCAAGCGTCGTTGACGGCAATTCGACGAGCGACGACAACGCCTCGGTCGCAACCGGCCAATTGGTGGCGGCTTCCGCAGAGTCGGCGATCAACCACAAGGCCCGTTCTTTTAGATAGGGCGTGGACGCCGCGGCCAGCGCGGCGCGGGCCGACGCCAACGCGTCGCCCGGACGTTCAAGTGCCAGTTCGACACGGCCTTGGTGCACACGCACATACGGACCAACCACCGGATCGGCTGTGCCGGCCCTCAGCAGCGGAAACGCTGCGGCGGCCTTGTTGTCCGCGATCATCGTGAGCGCGGTGTGGACGTCTGAGGGGCGAGGGGAAACGTTGGGCGGTACGAGCCACAACGACGAGGACACAGGAGTCTGTGGCTGGGGCCAGTTGGCCACAACGGCACCGACGAGCAGAAGCCCGCCGGCCAGCGAGTAGATGCGATGGCCGGGTCGAGTCATATCTGATGGTCTCTGATTGTCAACCCGGACGGGCCAGA
>ENA-ORBV01006094-ORBV01006094.1-microbial-mat-metagenome-genome-assembly--contig:-NODE-6094-length-21544-cov-9.708902_pt1 | contig 21544 bp, 9 predicted proteins | sample MGYA00237777_ERZ505514 | MGnify/ENA primary metagenome ERZ505514 (study PRJEB26160, sample SAMN06269048) | microbial mat metagenome | isolation source: Oligotrophic lake microbial mat | place... | reverse complement strand
AGGTGAGAAATGACTGCGTGCGATCGATTGCCCATCCTCAAGACACCGCTGTGCAGGGCGCCGAAAGTTGCAGGGTAGATCGGCGCGGATCTTGCGGGTCTTGCTTTAGTCGCCCCCTCCCTTGCGCAGTGCGCGGGGGAAGGTTGGGGAGGGGGCAAAGCTTTAGAGGTGCCGTGTTTGCACTGCGTCTGCCCCCATCCCGGCCGTCCCCCGGAGAAAGGTGGGGCCCCTTCACCCCACCAGCAGGGGAAGATAAAGAACGGAGTCTCAGTCCGGCTCGATCACGAACTGCTTGATCAGAGCTACGTAGCGTTTGCGGAAGTCTTCCGTCGCTGCGCTAAACGCGCCGGGGGTAGAGCCCATCGCGACCAGCCCCTGGGCGGTCATGGACTTCCCAACGGCCGGATCCTTCACGGCCCCCGAGAACGCGGCGTTCAGCCGGTCCACCGCCGCCTTCGGGGTGCCGCTGCGCACGAAGATCCCGATCCAGTTGTCCACGAACACTTCCGGAAAACTCTCCGCGATGGCGGGCACGTCGGGCGCCATCGGCGAGCGTGTCTTGCCGGTGACGGCGATGATGCGCACCTTGCCCGCCCGGGCGGCCGCAAGCGCGGGCTCCAAGTCGTCGAAGGCGACGTCCACCTGCCGCTCGATCACATCCGCGCGCGCGGGGCCCGCGCCGCGGTAAGGCACGTGCAGCAGGTCGGCGCCGGTGTTCCGGTTGAGCACCTCGCCGATCAGGCGGCTGGCGGTGGCGCTGCCGGAACTCGCGAAGCTCGTCGTGCCTTTGCTTTTTTTCCCGAGGGCCACCAGCTCCTGCACCGTGCGCGCGGGAAACTTCGGGTGCGCGATGAGTGCATAGTCGAAGCTCGCGAGTTCGGACACCGGCGTGAAGTCTTTGTGCGCATCGAAGGGCAGCTTGAAGATCGCGTTGCCGATCAGCAGGGCGGTGCTGGTCAGCAGCACGGTATGCCCGTCCGCGGGACTGGTCGCCACGAGCCCGGCGCCCACGTTGCCGCTAAGGCCCGGGACGTATTCGATGTACACCGGCTGCCCGAGGGCTCGGGACACGGAGGCGTTGACGGCCTTGGCCAAGGCATCCACGGAACCGTCGGCGGCAAACGGGACGATCAGGCGCACCGGCCGTGCGGGAAAAGCCTGGGCTGCCACCGGCAAGGCGGTCGAGACAAGGGCGGCAAACCCGGTGAAAACAACAAAGTAAGAGAGTTTATTCATCGATCTGGAGAGGTGTGTTGGGCGGCGCAGCGCAGGTGCCGCAAGCGGGGGCGAACTTTAGCAAGTTTTGCGAAGGAATTCCGCAGCTTAGACGAAGTGTGCATTGCGTCACGAAACACCAAAACTATCCTGAATAAACCTTGTATGGAGTATGACACTTCCGAGAAAATCTCTCGTTTTGGTAGATTTTTGCCTCGCGCTCATGCCTGAAGCCCTCCCCCACCTCCGCCAGGATCTCAAACTTCACCGCAGCGCGGCGCTTGCCGACGGCTCCCCCGTCTGGCGGATCGCAGATTCCGTCCGGAACCGGTTTTTCGAACTCGGCTGGCTCGAGTTCGAACTGCTGTCCCGCTGGCGCGACCATGCGGATGCGGAAGCGCTGGTAGCTGCGGTTACGCGCGACACCACGTTGCGGCCCACCGCGCAGGACGTGCGGACAGTCGCGGCTTTCCTGCTGCAGCATGAGTTGGCCGCGCCGCCGGACGACGAGGGACTCGCACGCCGGCGCCTGGGGTGGCTGGCGGCGAAACCGGCGCTGTGGAAGCAGGCGCTGCATCACTACCTGTTCTTCCGCATTCCGCTGTTCCAGCCCGACCGCTGGCTGACGCGCATGCTGCCGTGCGTGCGCGGGCTGTGGACGCCGGCGTTCGCGGCGGTCGTTGCGGTGGTCGCCGCGATTGATCTCGTGCTGCTGGTGCGCGAGTGGGACGCGCTGGGGCGCACCTTCCTTTATTTCTTCAATCTCGAAGGCCTGTTGTATTTTGCCGTCGCCGCCACCTTCGCAAAGGTGGTGCACGAACTCGCGCACGCCTTCACGGCCAAGCGCTACGGCGTGCGCGTGCCGACCATGGGCGTGGCCTTCCTCGTGCTGTGGCCGGTGCTCTACACGGACACCGGCGAAACCTGGAAGCTCGCCGACCGGCGGCAACGTTTCGCCATCGCGTCCGCCGGCATCGTGGCGGAGCTGGTGCTGGCCGTGTTCGCGACGCTCGGCTGGGCGCTCGCCGCGGACGGGCCGCTGAAGAGCGTGCTGTTCCTGTTGGCGACCACCACATGGCTCACCACGCTGGCGATCAACGCGAGCCCCTTCATGCGCTTCGACGGCTACTTCCTGCTGTCGGACGCGCTCGACATGCCCAACCTGCACGAGCGCAGCTTCGCGCTGGCGCGCCACTGGCTGCGCCGTTTCTTCTTCGGGCTCGACGATCCCGTACCGGAAGCCGGGCTCAGCGCCCGCCGGCGCGCGTGGATGATTGCGTTTGCGTGGGCCACGTGGGCCTACCGCTTCATCCTGTTCCTCGTCATCGCCATTGCGGTCTATCACCTGTTCTTCAAGCTGCTGGGCATTATGCTGATGGCCGTCGAGATCGGCTGGTTCATCGTGCGGCCGCTGTGGCGGGAGGCGCAGGCGCTGCGCGCGCGTCGCGCGGAGCTCGTGCCGCATTGGCGGCGTATCGGCACGGTGGCCGCCACCGCTGCCGCGGTGCTGTGGCTGGGCCCGGTGAGCCTGCAGGTGCAGGCGCCCGCGCTGGCTCGCGCGGCGCAGGTGCAGACGGTGTATGCGCCGGTGCCGGCGCAGATCGTCGAAGTCGCCGTGCGCGACGGCGAAACAGTCGTCGCTGGCGCACTGCTGGCGAAGCTGGCGTCGCCGGAACTGGTGTCGCGTCGCGCCAAGGCCGAGGCCCGCGCGCAGGCCCTGCAGGTGGAACTCCTGCGCGCGCCGGCGAGCGCATCGCAGACCGAGCGGCGCGCGGTGACGGAACAACAACTCGCCGAGGCGCTGGCCGACCGGCAGGGTGCCGACGCAGAACTCGCGCGTATCGAACTGCGCGCACAGAGCGGCGGCACGGTTCGCGATCTCGCGGCCGACGTGGTGCCCGGGCGCTGGGTCAACCCGCGCCAGCCCTTGCTGCGCGTGGTGTCCGCGGAGCGCGTCATCGAAGCGTGGGTCAGCGAATCGCAGGTGCGGGCCGTTGAACCGGGGCAGGCGATCCGCTTCTATCCCGAGCAGGCCGGCGGCAGCGCGATGACCGGGCGGGTGAGAGCGGTCGATGCTTCGTCCGCCCGCATGGTGGCGCATCCGCTACTCGCCTCGGTGCACGGCGGCGACGTGGCGTCGACTCGCAGTGGCGGCGCGGCGGGGCAGGGCGCCTACCTTGCGCACGATGCGCGCTACCGCGTCGAGATTTCGCCGACGGAAGGCGCCGCACCGTCGGAGGGTGTGGTGCGCGGAACCGTGCGCATCAACGCCGGACTGTTCTGGACCGTGCAGGATGTCACGAGCCGGGTGGTATCGCTGTTCGTGCGGGAGAGCGGATTTTGAGGTGGGGCGTGAAACTTGCAACGAAAGTCACGTCCAAGGGCGGGTGCTGCGGCCGGCACAGGTTTTGCAAAGATTCAAGTCATCGAAGGCCTTCGAATAATCGGACCTATTATCCAATGAGAGCACCATGCAGAAAAGCAGACTGAGCGCAGCGGTGGCGGCCACAATGGCCGAGGCGCAACCGCGCCTTGCGCCGCGCCGGGCCGCGACCCGCACGCGCCTGCTCGCGCTCGAACCGCGCATGCTGTTCGACGGCGCGCTGGCCGCCGACGTGATCGATACCGCCGCCGCGGCGGCGATGGCGGCGACCGCCAGCGCGGAGACCGCGGCCATCGCCCATGCCGATCCCGCTACGGCGGTCACCGCCACCACGGCCGAACCGGCTACGACCGAATACGTACCGGCCGCCGTGGACCTGCCCGCCACGGGAGGCGCGGCCGCACAGGCGCGGACGCTGGTGTTCGTGGACGGCCGCGTGCGCGATGCCGCCACGCTGGTGCGGGACGCCGACGCCGAAGTCATCACCATTGATGCCAACGAGGACGGCGTGGCGAAGATCGTCGCAGTGCTGGCGGCGCGCACCGATGTGGAATCCGTGCAGATCGTTTCGCACGGCGGCCCCGGTTTCCTCGAACTCGGCACGGCCAAACTCGATACCGCGGGCCTCGCAGGCGCGCAGGGCGACATCGTCCGCATGTGGGCGCAAGGGCTTACCGGCAGTGCCGATATCCTCCTGCTCGGTTGCGATGTCGCGGCGGGCGGTGAGGGCGCGGCCTTCATCGCCGCGTTGGCGGGCGCGACCGGCGCCGATGTGGCCGCGTCGGTGGATGCCACGGGCGCCGCGGCGCTGGGCGGCGATTGGGTGCTCGAGTTCACGCAGGGCACGGTCGAATCGTCGCTGGCGCTCAGCGCGAGCGCCATGGCCGGTTACGACGCCCTGCTGGCGAACGCGCAGCCCATCATCTCGCTGGTCGGCGTGCCGGGCGATCTGCGGCTCGGCGACAGCTTCAATTTCAGCGTGCGCTTCGACAACACCTCGGGCACGCAGCCTGGCTTCGGTCCTTACGTCAACCTGTGGGTGCCGACCACCGGTGCGGACGGCGCGGGCGCGGCGGTGGACGACGGCATCACGGTCAACGGCTTCACCTACCTTGGCAACACGATCGACGCTTCGCTGATTACCACCATCACCCTCACCGGCAGTGCGACCGTTACGCATCCGTTCGCCACCGGCGTCGGCGGAGTGCCCTTGGTGATGACGGTGCCGGCGGGCTTCCAGGCCGGGGACACGCTGTACATCGTGCGGATGCCCTTCGGCAGCTTCACGCCCGACCAGCCGGTCGCCGACCTCGTCGTCAACGCCACGCTTTCGCCGCTGGCCGACCTCGGCACGCCGCTCAGCGTGCGCGCGAGCGGCGGTTTCCAGTACGGCAACGACGCGATCGACAACCCGGTCAGCGACCCGAGCCTGCTGGCGGGCGAAGTGGGCGCGGCGGTCGGCCTCGACCTCTTCGACATCACGACCGCGACCGACGCACCGGAGGGCGAGACCGCTACTGGCCCGAATTTCGTGCGCACGATGACGGTGACCGTCGATGTGGCGCCGGGCCAGACACTCTCGAACTTCAACCTCACGCAGGCGCTGCCCAACAACGTCGTCATCACCGGTTTTTCGGCGTCGGGCGGCGGCAGCTTCACCGACAACCCGCTGACGGGCACGCCGCAGAACGGCAACGACTACACGGTGAACTGGGGCTCGATCAGCGGCTCGCAGACGGTCACCGTCCAGTTCTACGTGCCCGAGCTCGACGCCAACGGCGTGGAGATCATCGACCCGATGACGGCGGCGGATGCCACGGTGGCCCTCGGCGCCGCCAACGGCGCCGGCAACTGGGTGCCGCTCGACGTCCGCGACGCGCCCGCGCCGGTGAACGACACCGCGGCCGGCCCGGTGCTGACCGCCAAGGCGATCACGATCCAGAAATCCGTCGCGGTGGCGGTCGATACCGGCGCGGCGGGCGTGACGCCCGGCGACACCCTGCAGTACACGGTCAATTTCCAGGTCTCGGATTATTTTGCGTTCGACGACCTCGTCCTCGAGGACATCGTCTCTGACGGGCAGACGTTGACCGGCACGCCGACGCTGTCGTTTACGCAGGACGGCACGAGCTTCGGCGCGGCGGCGTTCGCGAATAGGACGGTGACGACACCCGAAAAGAACAACGGGCCGCAGCCGGGCAATGTGCTCGACGGCGCGACCGTAACCAATTTCGACATCGGCGCGGAAATCGCCGCGCGCGGCCTCGCCACCGGTAGCGTGCTGGCGGGCGACCTCTTCGGCAACACGCTCACCGGCAACCACAGCCTCGCGCAGCAGGCCGGCACCACCGGGCAGGTCGTGTTCCGCACGCTCATCGCCAACGACTTCACCGATACCTTCGGCGCCGGCTACGGCGGCAACGACGATCGCGTGAACCAGAACGACATTGTCGGCAACACCATCCGCAACGACGCCAGCGACTTGGCGCCCACCACTGGCTTCCGTGGCGAGGTCGTCGCGGCGCTCACTGGGCTGGCGAACGGGCACTTCGAGGGCGACGGCACGGGCGCCCAGGCGCAGGTGGTGGCGGGCAGCTACGACCTGTCGATCTTCGGCCGGGAGGACCTGAACGGCGTGCCGCAGGCGCCGCTGACCGAGATGGAACCGGGCGACACCATCACCTACCGCATCACCTACACCCTGTCCTCCGGCGACTTCGAGAACTTCCTGCTCGACAGCTTCCTGCCGCTGCCGGTGTTCTCGGTGGACGACCCGGACGCGAACGGCGTGGGTGGCGCGGTGTGGACCTTCGACAACACGACGGGCGACCTCACCAGCGGCGGTTCCGAACTGCCGGGCGTCGGGACCTTCAAGTGGGGCCCAACCCACAGCGGGGTGTACGACGGGCTGGCGCCGACCGTGACGACCGATCCGGCGTCGAACTTCATGACGTGGAACTTCGGCACCCGCGACGCCAACGACAACTCGCCGCGCACCATCGACATCCTCTACACCGTGCGAGTGTCGAACGACCCGTTCGCGGACGGGCTCTTCCTCACCAATCTCGGCCAGCAGTCGGACGAGAACACGGGCGGCACGCCGGTCGGCCTGCAGGACTTGGTGCAGATCAAGCTGAAACAGCCCGAGCTCGAGATCACCGAGGGCATCGTCGCCACCAGCAATGCCGGCGGGACCTTCACCGCCGCGATCGGCGGCGGCGTGACCTGGGCCGCGACCGGCTTCGGCGGCGCGCCGTTCACGGGCACGCTCTCGTCGACGGGGCTCGGTACACCGGTGGACTCCGACCTGAGCGGGATCGATACGAGCGACTTCGTGCGTTACGCGGTCGTGATCGAGAACACGGGCTCGTCCTCGCGCGGGGCGTTCGACGTGGAACTCAAGAACAATATTCCGGCGGGCATGGAGATCGTTCCCGGCAGCCTCAATTTCAAGGTCACGCGCGGCGATGGCGTTGCGCTCGCCTTCCGCGGCATCGACGGCACAGTGCTCGCCACCGAGGCCATGGTGATCGACGCCTTCTTCAACGGCCTTTACGGTGGCGGCATCCAGCTGGACGACGGCGGGACCACCGGCTCGCTGGCGGGAGAGCACGCGACGAACGGCCAGAACATCGCGGTCATCACCTTCGATCTGCGCACGCTGACGACGGTGGAGGCGGGCGACACACTGGTGTCCACCACGACGCTGCTCAATTACGCCAGCGCGGAGGGGTCGGGCAACCACGTGCCGGACACCGATACCGATGATGCACTCGCCACCGCGTTCACGCCGACCGTCACCATTGCGTTCCAGGGCGGCGGTGCGGCCACCGCCGACGACAGCTCGGCCGCGCACACCGGCGGGGCGAACCTCGTGATCGGCGAGAGCATGATCTACGACATCAAGGTCACGCTGGCGGATGGACTGACGCGCAACCTGCGGCTCGACTATCTGCTGCCTTCGGGGCTCATGTTCGACCCGACATTCAACGGCGGGGTGGGTTACGAAGTCATCACCACCGCGGCCGCCAGCAATGGCCAGCTCGCGGCGAATTTCGCTTTCACGACCTTCGATACGACGCCGGCCCTGAGCAACGGCGGCGGCGCCGATGGCGTCGATCCGCGCTTCACCTTCGGCAACACGCTGGTGACCGACAACAGCGCGTCGAACGACAATAGCTTCATCGTCCGGGTCCGCGCGATCGCCTCGAACGTGATCGGCAGTCAGCAGGGGACGGCCCTGGCCAACGACGGCCAGGCGGTCTATCTCGACCCGGACGGCCCATCGGGCGTCGGCGGCGCCACCGACGTGGCGATGAACGCGACCGGGGACCCGGTCATCACCATCGTCGAGCCGACGCTGACCGTCTCCACCGCGGTTTCCCCAGTGGGGGCGCGCGACGCCGCGGACACGGTGCAGTACACCGTCACCATCTCGAACACGAGCGGCGTCAACGCCTACGACATCGACTTCACCGACGTCATCAACGGCAACATCATCTCGACGTCCATCGGCAGCGTGACCTTCAACGCCGGCGTCACGGCGACGCAGGCGTCGCCCGCGGACAACTTCGAGATCGTCGGCACCACGTTGCAGCGCAAGGCAGCCGAGAACATCGATATCGCCAACGGCGGCACCATCACCATCGTGGTCAACGGCACGCTGGACGCCGACGTGATGCCGGGCGACGTCATCTCCAACTCGGCCCACGTGTTCTGGACCAGCCTCGACGGCGTCGACGCCAACGAGCGCAGCGGCGCGGGCGCGACCCCCATTACGACGCTCGACCCAGCCATCCTCAACAACTACGGGCTGGCCTCAGCCGCCGCGCAGACCCAGGTGCCCGACATCGCGGCCACGCAGGTGCTGCACGCCACCAGCGAGACGACGACGTCGGGCGCCAACCTCGGCGTCGGCGAGATCGCCACCTACAAGCTGACCATCACGCTGCCCGAAGGGCAGATGCCAGACTTCAACATCCTGCTGGCGATTCCGCCGGGCATGGCGCTGATTCCGGACGCGTACGGCGTCGGCACGCCCTTCCAGCTCATCACCACTGCGGCCGGCGGGCTCGTGCAGGACTTCGGCGGCATCGTGGCGCCGCCGGTGGCGACCGGCGGTCCCTTCGGCGACGGCACGGACGTCACGCTCGACTTCGCGGCGATCACCGTGACCGGCGACAACAACACCGGCAACAACATCTTCGAACTGCTCTATCAGGCGGTCGTCACGGACATCGTCGGCACCGTCGGCCTGGCGGGCGCGCAGACCGTGCTCGCCATGTCGGGTACCCACAACAACGGCAACGGCGTGGTCTTCAACAAGACGGTGCCGACGGTCAACACGCCGGTCATCGAGCCCAATCTCTTCATCGACAAGAGCGTGGTGGTCAACGGCGCGGGCACCACGGGCGACGCCGGCGACACGGCGGTCTACACCTACGTGATCCGCCACAACGGCGCGGCCGATGCCGGCGGCGACAGCCTGGCCAACGCCTACGAAGTCACCTTCACCGACCCGCTGGCGGCTGACATCACGCCGGGCAGCTTTACCGTGACACACTCGACGCTGGGCAACATCACCGGGCGCTTCGAGGTGGCGGGCGGCCAGCTGCGCACGCAGGCGGGGCAGTCCTTCGACCTGCTGCTGGGCGAGACCGTCACCATCACCTTCAACTCCGTGCTGGCGGACACCGTAACGGACAACGCCACGGTCAACAGCACCGCGACTGTCAACTGGACCAACCTGACCGGCGACAAGACCGCCGTGGGCGGCTACAACCCGACCGCCGTGATCGCCACCGACCGCGAGCGTACTAACTACGCGGTGACCGACGACGCGCCGGCGACCGTGGATCTCAACTACGCGCTGACGAAATCGATCTTCGCGACCTCGTCCGCAGCCACCACACTGAACCATCTCGCCATCGGCGAAACGGTCACCTTCGAGATCGTCGCCACCTTCGCCGAAGGCACGACGACCTCGGTCAACATCCGCGACCAGATGCCGGTGCTGGCGGACGGCACGCGCCTGCAGATCACCGGCGCCGTCATCCAGACCGTCGGCGACAACATCCTGTTCACGGGCCCCGGCGGCGCGCTGGTGGACAGCGATGGCGACACGCTCACCGACCGCGTGAACTTCAACCTCGGCACGGTCACCAATCTCGGCGAAACCGGCTGGGACCCGCTCAGCACCGACAACCAGGTGGTCTTCCGCGTCGCCGCCGTGGTGACCAACACCGCGGACAACCAGGCGGGCGACGCGTTCTCGCCGCCGGCGACACTGACGGTGAATGTGCCTGTGCAGACGTTCGCCGCGAACGTCACGGTCGACATCGTGGAACCCGCGGTGACGATCGACGTGCTGGTCACGCCGCCGCCCGCGCTGACGGCAGGCCAGACCGTCGAGTACACGATCACGCTGACGAACACCAGCGGCCAGGACGCTTTCGATCTGGTCTATACCGACCAGTTGCCGGCCAACCTGCTCATCACTGGCTTCGCACATGTTGGCGGCGTCAACGTCACCGGCGCGCTGACTGGCACGGGCACCGGCAATGTCGGCACCGCCGTGGGCGGCTTCGATCTTGCCAACGGGCAGACGACCGTGTTCAAGGTGACGGCCACGCTGGCCGCCACCATCCCGGACCTGTCCGACGCCACGCAACCGCTTCTGACCTGGACTTCACTCGACGGCGTGGTCGCGGGCGAGCGCAGCGGCGCGGATGGCGTCGGCGGCGCGCTGAACGATTACGCCGCTACCGACGCGCTGCCGGCCGCGCGTCCCGACGTCGACACCACGGTGGAAGACACGCCGGTCAATATCGGCCTCGCAGGCCTGCTGGCCAACGACCAGGCGGGCGACGGCGCGCTGACGCTGACGCAACTCGCCGGCAACTCGCTGGTGCTCGGCGTCGCGACTGGTCCCTTCGCCACCGGCAGCGGCGGCACCATCGCCTACGACGGCACCCAGTTCGTGTATACGCCGACCGCGGATTTCGCGGGCAGTGACCGCTTCAGTTATCAAGTCACCGACGCCAACGGCGACGTGAGCACGACCACCGTCACGATCACCGTGACGCCGGTCAACGATGCGCCCGTCTTCACCGGCCTCAACGGCGGCAACACCTTCAGCGAGAACGGCACGGCGATCGTCGTCGATGCGGACGTGACCATCGCCGATCCCGAGCTCGACGTCGCCGGCCGCTACGAGGGCGCGATCCTGACCGTCGCGCGACAGGGCGGCGCAAACGCGCAGGACCTGCTCAACGTGTCCGGCACCTTTGCGATCGTCGCCGGCAATCTCGAGTTCGACCCGGATGGTCCCGGCGGGGTCGCGCCGACCGTGATCGGCACCGCGACGAGCGTGGGCGGCACGCTCACCATTACCTTCAACGCGGCGTCCACGCCCGCGCTGGTCGATCAGGTCGCGCAGTCGATCACCTACTTGAACAGCAGCGACAACCCGCCGGCCGGCGTGACGCTGGCCTACACGCTGAACGACTCGAACACCGGCGCCGGCGGCACCGTGGCCCAGGGCACCGGCGGCGCGCTCATCGCCAGCGGCGTCGCGACGGTCACCATCGGCCAGATCGACGACGCGCCGGTCAACACGGTGCCGGGCGCGCAGACGGTCAACGAAGACACGCCGCTCGCCATCCCGCTGTCCATCGCGGACATCGACGCCAACGCCGGGAACATGACCGTCACGCTCACGGTCGGCAACGGCATGCTGACGGTCGGCGGCGGGGGCGCGGCAGTGGTCGGCGGCAACGGCACCGGCACGGTGACGATCACCGGCACGGTCGCCGACGTCAACACCAAGCTCGCGACGCTGGTTTACAACGCCACCGCGCAGTTCAACGGCGGCGACACGCTGACCATCAACACCAACGACAACGGCAACACCGGCAGCGGCGGGCCGCTGTCCGACAACGACACGGTGGCCATCACGATCGGTGCGATCAACGACGCGCCGCTGTTCTCCGGCATCGTATCGCCGACGCCCGTGGACCAATTGGTGCCCAGCCTGTTCCTGCCGACGACCACACTCGCCGATCCGGACCTCGACGTGCATGGCGGCTACGAAGGCACGACGCTGGTGATCGCGCGCAACGGCGGCACGAACGCCTTCGACACCTTCGGCGTATTGGCCGGCGGGCCGTTCGCCATCGCCGGCGGCAACCTCACCTACGATCCGGACGGCCCCGGCGGAGTTGCGCCGTTCGCGGTGGGCACGATCTCCACCGCGGGCGGCACGCTGGCGATCACCTTCAATCCCGCGGCGACGCCCGCGATCGTCGACGCGCTGCTGCAGAACCTCACCTACGTGAACGTGGATCCGGGGCTGCCCGGCGGCGGCGGCATCAACGTGACGCTCGACCTGACCTTCAACGACCGCAACAACGGCACCGGCGCCGGCGGCACGGTGGACCAGGGCAGCGGCGGGGCGCTGATCGACGCGCAGCAGGTGGTGGTCAACATCGCGCCGCGCAACGATGCGCCGGTGATCGCCAGCCTCGACGACAGTACCTATACGCAGGGGACCGGTCCGCGGCCCATCGACGGCTCGGTCAACATCTCTGATGTGGACTCGCCGGACTTCAACGGCGGTTCGCTCACCATCGACCTCGGCGTTACCGGCCTCCCGGGCGACGAACTGGGCATCGACACGACGCCCGGCCGCAGTCCCTTTAGCATCGCCGGCGGCGTGCTGTCCTACGATGCGGACGGCGCCGGTCCGGGCCTGCCGGTGGCCATCGGCACGGTCGCCGGCGGCAGCGGCGTGCCCCTCGTGATCACCTTCACCTCCACGGCGGTGACACCGCTGGTGGCACAGCAACTCGTCAACAGCATCACCTTCGGCGGCGTTGCCACCCCGGCGCTGGGCCTGCGCACGGTGACCTTCACCCTGGTGGACGGCGACGGCACGGCGAACGGCGGCAGCGACACCTTCGTGGACACGCTCAACCTCACGGTCGTGCCGCCGCCCGCCTTCGTGCCCTTCCTGCCCGATGACGACGATGAACATTGGCAGCTTGAGGAGGTGCGGTTCGAGCCGTTCCAGCTGAAGGGCCTGTCGGATTTCGAGCCCCTGCTGTCCATGGACCCCGCGCCGCGCGTCCTTGAATCCACCGACCGCGGCTTCCCGGCCGAGCGCATGTTGCTCGCCTCGCTCACCAAAGATGGCTCGAGCGTGAGCGGGCAGCAGAAGGGCGGCGAGCAACTGCTGGTCAACCGGGGCGTGCCCAATGGCAACGTGCCTGCCGGCCAGCCCTTCCAGATGATGATGCCGCGCGACGCTTTCGGCAGCACCAGCCGGTTGATCGTGCAGCTCGACGCCGTGCAGTCCGACGGCTCGCCGCTGCCCGGCTGGCTGTCCTTCGACCCGGTGTCCGGCATGCTCGCCGGGACGCCGCCCGCGGACGCGAACCAGATCGTCAACATCAGCCTGCGGGCGCGCGACAACGACGGCCGCGAGGCGCAGACGAACTTCCGCATCCAGGTGCAGGGCGTGCCGGGTGGCGCGGCTGCCGCCCCGCCGCCCGCCCTGCCGCAGGCGTTCTTCGCGCCCGAGGGCCTGCCGACCCTGGCGACGCAGTTCGAAAACGAGCGGCCGGTGCGCGATCCGCTGCTTGCGCGCATACTCGCGCCCGCCGCGAACGACCCGGTCAACGAAAATGCCGCAGCTGCGGTCCCGGTGCCGGCCATGCGCGTGGCGGCCGGCGCCCGCTAGAAGCTAGAAGCAGAGTCCCATGAAAATCATTCCCCACCCGCTGCGGCGGTCCGTCGCCGCCGTGCTGGCCACGGCTTTCGTGACGACCGGCTGCGCCGTCATCCCCAATCCGTTCACGCGCGACCAGGTGCAGAACCGCGCGCGCGAGGACTTGAAGCGCATCGCCGACGAGCAGGACGCGATGGTGGCCCCGCTGACGCTTGGAGACGCGACCGCGCGCGCCGTCAAGTACAACATGGAGTACCGCGTCCGCCTGATGGAAGAAGCGGCGGCCAACCGACAGCTCGACGTGGCCCAGTTCGACCTGCTGCCCAAGCTCACCGCCAACGCGGGCTACCTGTGGCGCAACAACGAGGCCTTCAGCTTCGGCGTGCAGCCGAACGGCCAGGTCACCACCAGCCCGTCCACCGCGCAGGAGCGCATCCGCAACGTCGCCTCGCTCGAGTTCAGCTGGAGCATCCTCGATTTCGGGGTGAGCTATTACCGCGCGAAGCAGCTCGCCAACCAGACGCTGATCGCGGACGAACGCCGCCGCAAGGCCCTGCAGAACCTGGTGCAGGACACCCGTTACGCATGGTGGCGGGCGGAGGGCGCGCAGCGCCTGCTGCCGGAGATCGACGGGCTGCTCGACGAAATCAGCCAAGTTAACGCCCGCACCCGCCTGATCGAGGCGCGCCGCCTGCTGCCGCCGCTGCAGATCGCGGCCTTCCGCCGGTCGCTGCTGGACCTCGAGCAGCAGGTCGCGCTGCGCCGGCAGGAGCTGGTGCAGGCGAATCTTGATCTCGCGGCGCTGATGAACCTGCGGCCCGGGCTGCCGCTGTCGGTGGTCACGCGCCCGGACGACGGCCGCGTGGTGCCCGACCTGACGGCCACGCGCGAGGCGCTGGAGCAGATCGCCATCGAGAACCGGCCGGAGCTGCGCGAGGAAGGCTACAAGCTGCGCATCACGCAGGACGAGGCGAAGAAGCAGATCCTTTCCCTGCTGCCCAACTTCGGCGTCACCTTCGGCGGCTACTACGACAGTAACCGCTTCCTGGTGAACAATTCCTGGGCGGGCGGCGGCTACAACATCGCCTGGAACCTGGTGCGCGCGTTCTCGATCCCGGCGCAGCAGCGCGCGTCCAAGGCGCAGGAAGCCATCGACGAAACCCGGCGCGTGGCGGTTACCACCGCGATTCTCGCGCAGACCCAGATGTCGGCGGTCCGCTACGCCCTGCTGGCCGGCGAATACCGCGTGTGGGATTCCGCGGCGCGTGACGACGGGCGCATCGTCGATTACCTCACGTCCGCCCGCAGCGTGGGCCTCGAGACCGAGCTCGAAGTGGTGCGAGCGCGGGCGCGCCTGATCAACACCAAGGTCAATCGCGACCTCGTGTACGCCGCGCTGCAGGCGGCGATGGGCCGTGTCTACACCTCGGTCGGCCTCGACAGCCTGCCGGAAGAGCTGGCGAGCCACGATCTGCCGGAGCTCGCCCGCGAGCTGTCGACGCGGATGGCGGCCTTCGAGCAGGCCAATTTCGTGGCGCAAGAGCCGCTCGACTTCGTGCGCGTGCGCATGCAGCCGGTGCAGGGCATCCAGGACGCCGGTGACGACGGCGCGCGTATTTTCGAAAGCGGCATGCAGCGTATCGTGCGGCTGTCGCGCATTCCCGTTACCACCACCGAGGCCTCGCCCTTCACGGTAACGTCGGCGCTCAAGCTGGAGGAGCCGAAAGAGGGCGCGCGGCAGGCGCTGCTGACCGTCGCCGTGACCGACCCCGCCGGCAAGACGCTCGCCAGTGCCGAGCAACGCTCCACGCTGGTCGATCCGCTGACGCCGGAACAGTGGCGCGCGCTCGGCGAGAGCGCGGGCTATCGCATCGTCGAACCGCTGCGCCGCCTCGTCGTCGCCGAGGCCGGCGCGCGTCGCAGCGCAGCGGTAACGGCCGCTGCGGGCGCCGCGGCCGGCACGCCCGCCACGGCCCCGGCCGGGCTTCCCCTTCGCTGATTTCGGTGCCTCACTTCGGACCATGATGAAACGCTTCTTTTCCCTGCTGACCTTCACCCTCTTCACCCTGGCAGCACCGGGTTTCGCGTTCGCGCAGGCCGCAGTCCCCGCCGCGGCTGCCAAGCCCCCGCCCGCGGCCGCCGAGGAAGTCTCCGCGCTCATCTCCGCGGACCAGGAGGCCACGCTGTCCTCGCAGATGGCGGGCCGCATCAAGCGGGTCAATGTCAACATCGGCCAGGGTTTCGGCCGCGGCACCGTGCTGCTCGAATTCGACTGTCCGGAGCAGGAAGCGCGCTTCCTCGCCGCGCAGTCGGAGCTGGTGGGCGCGCGCGAGACGCACACCGCCAAGCTGCGCCTGCAGGGGCTGGGTGCTGCCGGCGAACTGGAAGTCACGCTCGCCGCCGCGGCGGTCGAGAAGGCGCGCGCGCAAATGGCGGTGGCGGAAGCGCAGACGGGGTTCTGCAAGGTCACCGGGCCGTACGCGGGTCGCGTCGCCCGCCTCAAGGTCAAGGCCTTCGAGACGGTGGGCGCGGGCCAGCCGCTGATGGACGTCGTCAGCCAGTCGCGCCTGAAGGCGCAGTTGCTGGCGCCGGCGGCGTGGCTGGCCTGGCTCAAGCCCGGCCTGCCGGTGAATATCAAGATCCGCGAAACGGGACGCGAGTACCCGGCGAAGGTCGCGCGCATCAACTCGCGGGTCGATGCCGTCAACCAGGCGATCGAGGTCGAGGTCCAGTTCGACGGCCGGGCGTCCGCGGGCCTCTTGCCCGGCATGGTCGGCGTGGCCACGTTTCCCGGTCGCCCGTAGCGCGTCCGCGCTGCGGGCGAGGTAATGGGCAATGGGTGAAGGGTGATGGGTGAGGCGCTAAGCTTTGACCCATTACCCTTCACCCTTCACCCATTGCCCATCACGATTCACCCATGTCCACGCCCAGCCCCGAAATCGCGCTGCTCGAACTCGAGCGGCGGCTGCGCGCCTGCCGCTCCGGGCGCGAGGTCGGCTTCGTCGCGGTCAACGACACGGCGGCCCTGCTGCGCTTCGAACAGGCCGTGCTGCTCGAACGCGATGCGCTGGGCCGGCTGGCGGTCGGCGCCGTGTCCGGCCTTGGCGAGGCAGAGGCCGCCAGTCCCTACGGCCAGTGGCTCGCGCAGTCGGCGGAGGCGCTGCTGGCGGGCGCCCCCGGCGTGCGTGCGGTCACGGCGGCCGATCTCCCGGCGGCGCTCGCCGCCGACTGGCCCGAGTTCTCCCTCTCGCATGCCCTGCTGGCGCCGCTCGCGGCCGCCGACGGCAAGGTCTTCGGCGCGCTGTGGTTCGTGTCGGACCAGCCCTTCGGCGATCGCGAGCGCGGGCTCGCGCAGTGGATCGCGGAAGCCGCCGCCTTCGCCTTGTGGAGCTGGCGCCGCCGGCGCTGGGAATGGCTGGACTGGCAGCGCTGGTCCTGGCGCCGCTGGTCGACGCGCACGCGCTGGATCGTCGGCGCGGCGGTCGCGGCGGCGATCCTCTTCCCGGTGCGCCTGTCCGCGCTGGCCCCCGCCGAGATCGTGCCGGCCAAGCCGTTGCCGATCGCAGCACCCATGGACGGCGTGGTCGAGCGCATCGCGGTCACGCCCAACCAGCCGGTGAAGGCCGGCGAACTGCTGCTGGTGATCGACGACACGGCGGCGCGCAACAAGCTCGCCGTCGCGCTGAAATCCCTGGAAATTTCACGCGCCGACTTCGCGCGCGCCACCAACAAGGCCTTCAGCGATGACCCGAGCAAGGCCGAGGTGCTGATTCTCGATGCGCGCGTCAAGGAGCGCGCGGCGGAAGTCGCCTACCTCACGGAACTGGTCGAACGCGCCAAACTCACGGCGCCGGCGGACGGCATCGCGATCTTCGCCGACGCCGACGACTGGCGCGGCCGCCCGGTGCAGACCGGCGAGCGCGTGATGACGGTGGCCGATCCGAAGGCGGTGCTGGTCAGCGTGTTCCTGTCGCCCGACGACGCGATCCAGCTCGAAACCGGCGGGCGGGTGAAACTCTTCCTCAACGCCAAGCCGCTGTCTTCGTTTGCCGGCCGCATCGTGCAGACGAGCTACGAAACCATGCCCACCACGGACGGCGCGCCGGCCTATCTGGTCAAGGCGAAGCTCGACGACGACGAAGACCCGCCGCGCATCGGCCTGAAAGGCACCGCCAAGGTCTACGGCGGCTGGGTGCCGCTGTCGTACTACCTGCTGCGGCGGCCGCTGGGATTTCTGCGGCGCGCGGTCGGCATCTGATGGAGACTCCTTCCCCTGCTGGTGGGGAGAAGGGGCCCCACCCTTCTCCGGGGGAAGGTTGGGTGGGCAATCGATCGCACGCAGTCATTTCTCACCTTCCCTTGCGCAGCGGGGGAAGGCTGGGATGGGCAATCGATCGCACGCAGTCATTTCTCACCTTCCCTTGCGCAGCGGGGGAAGGCTGGGATGGGGGCAGACGCAGTGCAAACACCTTACTTCTTAAGCCTTGCCCCCTCCCCAACCCTCCCCCGCGCATTGCGCAAGGGAGGGGTCTTCCATTAGTTCGCCCGCAGCAGATCCAGCAGCGTGCGCGCCGAAGGCAGTTGCTCCAGCGCAGCGACGTTCTGGATGATCTGCTCGACATTCGCCTCCGGCAGTCGTCCCCGCGCGTAGGCCCGGAACTTGTCTTCGATCTGGCGCCGCGACAGCGGATTCTCCGGTGAGCCCAGCGGCTGTTCGCAGCGCGCGGAAACCTTCGTGCCATCCGTCATCTCGGCCTCCACCACCGCCGTCACGCCCGTCAGCGCCGGATCGCACACGCATTCCACGCATTCGGCCGCGAAGCGCGCGAGCGCGGGGTCGGCGTAGCGCGCCGGCTCGAACTGGTCGAGCGTCAGCGCGCCGTCGTGCAGCACCGCGGCCGCCGCGTAGTGCGAGGACAGCATCGCTTCGAACTTGCCCTGATAGCGCGGGAAGATGGCGTGCATGTCGAACACCGTCTTGCCCGTGGTGACGCGCAGCCGGCGCACCTCCTGCGCGCGCAGGGGTTTCTTTTCGATCAGCGCGACCAGTGCCGTCACCACGCCCTGGATGGTGGCCGCCGACGGCCACAGGCGCAGCGCGATCTGCTCCAGCTCCCAGCGTTCGCCCAGTGCTTCCACGGCCCGCTCAGGGCGCGAACCTTCGGCGTAGGCTTGATACAGACCGCCGTCCCTCGCCGTCAGGAAATCGCGCGGGGCGACGAACTCCTGCTGCGCGAGCAGCGCCGCCATCAGGCCGGAGAGCCCGCCGCGGATCTGGTGGAACTTGACCATGGGCGTGCCCCACGCGCCGTAGGTGCCGGCGGACTGGCTGCCCGCGAGGCCGAACGCGCGCGCCATCCGGTCCGCATCGAGGCCCAGCAGGCGGCCCACCGCTGCGGCTGCGCCGAAGGGCCCGAGGATGCCGGGCGCGTGCCAGCCGCGCGCGCGGAAGGCCTTGAAGTCGAAACCGAGGCCCACGCGCGTGGTGATTTCGCTGCCCGCCGCGAGCGCGGCGAGCAGTTCCGCGCCAGTGCAACCGTCGCGTTCCGCGATCGCCAGCGCGGGCGGCACCACCGAGGGTGTCACGTGCGTCATGGTCGGGCGGTAGGCGTCGCTCATGGTGACGGCGGCGATCAGGAAGCCGTTGAGCAGCGTGGCACCAGTGAGCGAGGAATGATCGCCGCCGATGATGCTGTTCTCGCGGGACTGCGCCATCGCCTGCGCGAAGGCCGCGACCTGCGGCGTTTCCTCACCGCGGTGTCCGGCGAAGGCGCAGGCCAGCGCGTCGAGCAGCAGCGTCTTGGTGTGCTCGCGCGCGGCAGGCGCGATGCGGTCGCAGGTGAGGGTGGCGGCGAACTGCGCCAGCGTCTGGGTGACTTCCTGTGTCATGTGGGGAATACCCGTGCGGAAAGGGGCGCAGTCTAAACCACTCCTGCATGCCGGCGCCCGTCCGGACGCCGGTATCATGGCGCTCCGGTCAGGAGAAACACATGAAGATTGCGGTGATGGGTTCCGGCGGCGTCGGCGGCTTCTACGGCGGGCGGCTCGCGCACAGCGGCTGCGACGTTCACTTCGTCGCGCGCGGCGCGCATCTCGCGGCGATGCGCAAGCACGGCCTCACCATCGAGAACGCCGCGCAGGGCAACCTCCATATCCCCAAGGTCAACGTCACCCATGATCCCGCGACCATCGGGCGCGCGGACCTCGTCATCATCGCCGTCAAGCTGAAAGACACCGACAGCGCAGCGGAGGCGGTGAAGTCCATCGTCGGTCCCGACACGGCGGTGCTATCGCTGCAGAACGGCGTCATCAAGGACGACATTCTGCGCCGGCATTTCGGCGAACAGCGGGTCATGGGCGGGGTGGCCTACGTCGCGACCCACATCTCGCGGCCCGGCGTGATCGACCAAGTGGGCACGATGCAGCGGCTGGTCATAGGAGAATACGGCGGCGAGCACGGCGGCAAGCGCACGCCGCGCGTGGAATGGCTGTTGAAGGCGCTGCTGCATGCCGGCGTGCAGGCGGAAGTCAGCGCCGATATCCGGTGCACCCTGTGGGAGAAGTACACCTTCCTCGTCGGCCTGTCCGGCACCACGACCACGATGCGCTCGGCGATCGGACCGATCCGTGCGAATCCGCAGACCCGCGCCTTCCTGCATGACCTGATGATAGAAGTGGTGGCGGTCGGCCGCGCGCACGGCGTGGCGCTGCCGGCGGACTATGGCGACGACCGGCTGATCTTCGCCGACGGCGTGCCCGCCACGATGACGTCCTCCATGCACCACGACCTCGAGCGCGGCAACGCGCTGGAAGTCGAATGGCTGTCGGGCGGGGTGGTGACGCTGGGCAAGGCGGTCGGTGTACCGACGCCGGCCAATCGAGCGGTGTGGGACGTGCTGGCGTTGCATGCGGATGGCAAGCGCGATGCCTGAGCTTCCCGCGATCGCGCATCCGGCGCTGACGGTGCGCGCGGTGCGTGCGACCGCGGTACGGGTGCCGATGCGCTTCGTGCTCGGTACCAGTGCTGCGGCGGTGCGCGAAGCGCCGTTGCTGCTGGTGGACGTGCAAACGGAAGAAGGCATCACCGGGCACGCGTGGCAGTTCTGTTACGTGGACGCAGCCGCGTCCGGCATCGTCCGGATGCTGGCGGAGGTGGAAGCGCTCACCAAAGGACAGCGTGTGGTGCCGGAGGTGCTGTGGGCCTTGCTGGCGAAGCGCTTCCGGCTGATCGGCGTGGAGGGGATCGTGCGCATGGCGCTGGCGATGTTCGATACTGCCTGCTGGGACGCGCTGGCAAAGGCGGCAAACCTGCCGCTCGCGCGCTACCTCGGCGCGGAGTTGCGGCCGGTGCCCGCTTACAACAGCAACGGGCTCGGGCTGATGCCTGCGCCGCAACTCGCAGACGAAGCGGAGCGCTTGCTCGAAGGCGGCTTCAAGGGCATCAAGCTGCGGCTGGGTTATCCGACGCTGGAAGAGGACGTCGCGGCCTTGCGCGCGGTGCGCGGGCGGCTGCCCGACGGTATTGCGATCCCGGTGGACTACAACCAGGCGTTGGAACCCGACGAGGCGATCCGGCGCGGCCGCGCGTTACAGTCCGAGGGCGCGTACTGGCTGGAGGAACCGGTGCGCCACGACGACTACATCGGTTGCGCGCGCGTGGCGAACACGCTGGCTCTGCCGGTCCAGATCGGAGAAAATTTCTCGCAGGTGCACGACATGGAAAAGGCGCTCGCCGCGGGCGCCTGCGATCTCGTCATGCCGGACCTGGAACGCATCGGCGGCGTCACGGGCTGGCGGCGGGCTGCCGCGCTTGCGCAAGCGCGCGGGCTCCCGATGTCCTCGCACCTCTATCCGGAGGTCAGCGCACACCTGTTGAGCGCGACGCCGACCGCGCACTGGCTTGAATACGTGGACTGGGCGAATGCGGTGCTGCAGGAGCAGCTGGTGATCGCGGACGGGATGGCATACACGCCAGATCGTCCAGGGAACGGGCTGGCGTGGAATGAGCAGGCCGTTGCCCGCTACAAGGTATAGTTATTGCCAAAGACTTGCGGGGCGGGGCGATCAACTACGGCGGACACGATGCTGAAATCGTGGTCTGTCCCCTATTGTTTTTGCTATTGTTTTTTATTGTTTTTGTTTCTCCCCCTCTCAATCGCGTGCGCCGCAGCGTGTGCCTCGCGGACGGCAGGATCGCCGGGATCGAGAAGCACCGGCGC
>ENA-ORBV01006089-ORBV01006089.1-microbial-mat-metagenome-genome-assembly--contig:-NODE-6089-length-21554-cov-3.782698_pt1 | contig 21554 bp, 19 predicted proteins | sample MGYA00237777_ERZ505514 | MGnify/ENA primary metagenome ERZ505514 (study PRJEB26160, sample SAMN06269048) | microbial mat metagenome | isolation source: Oligotrophic lake microbial mat | place... | reverse complement strand
AGGCACAGCACTCGGCCTCCGCCAGCGCCGCTTTGAGCGACGCTCCAGTCAGGGCGGGCGTATCGACCCGGCTTCTCTGAGCCGACCTGCCAACTCAGCCACTGCTTGGACCAGCTCCGCCGGCTCGACCGGCTTGGCGATGTGCCGGTTGAAACCCTCCACCAGCGCTCGTGTTCGATCCTCATTCCGAGCGAAAGCCGTGAGCGCGATGGCAGGGACCATGCTGTGCTCATGCGATGGCAGCGCGCGGATGGCGCGGATCAGGAAATAGCCATCTTGTTCGGGCATGCCGATGTCGGAAATCACGACTTCTGGCGTGAAGTCAGCGAGCGCGGCCAGCGCTTCTGCAACACTTCCCGCGAGGCGGACGACCATTCCACAATTCTCCAGCACGTAGCCAACCAGCTCTCGAGCGTCGGCCTCATCGTCCACCACCAGAACACGAATTCCCTCCAGCCCAGCCGGCGGGGGCGACCGGGGCGGCGGATCGGTGGTGGCACGCACCTTGGAAACGCCGAGCGTCGCGGAAACCAAGGGACTCACGGGGACGCGGACGATGAAGGTAGCGCCTTTTCCGGCGCCGGCGCTGTGCGCCTGGATCGTGCCACCGTGCAGCTCCACGATGTGTTTGGCGAGCGAAAGGCCCACTCCCAGTCCGGAGTGCGCACGCGAGGTGCTGGAGTCGGACTGCCGAAAGCTCTCGAAGATATGCGGAAGAAACGCGGCGTCAATGCCCGCCCCATTGTCCTGCACGCGAAGCTCGATGTCGGATTCGACTGGCCGCAGACTCACATGAATCTCGCCGTTCTTGGGAGTAAATTTTACTGCGTTCGCGAGCAGGCTCCACGCGACTTGCTGCAAGCGGTCGCCGTCAGCTCGGATTAGGGTGCCCTCTCTGGCAATGTCGACGTGCACGAGCAGACGCTTTGCCTCGGCGGCCGGGCGTACACCTTCGACTGCCATGTCCACGATGTTGCTTACGTCGACCTGTGAGGGGTTGATGCGGACCTTGCCCGTGATGATTCGGCTGATATCGAGCAGGTCGGCGACCAGGCGATCGAGCGCGTTGGCGTTGCGTTCAATCACATCGAAGGCGTGAGCGTGCTTGGCTTCGCTCAGCGACCCACCTCGGATCAGGCGCATCCACCCGAGCATGGCATTCAGCGGCGTTCGGAGCTCATGCGAGACCACGGCGACGAACTCGTCCTTTGCCCGAGTCGCGGCCTCCACGCGTGACCTCTCTTTCTGCGACAGCTCGTAGAGGCGCGCGTTGTCCAAGGCGACCGCGGCCCTTCGCGCTACCTCCGTTGCCAGAGCTAGGTCAGAGTCACTGTAGTGACGTGCCGATTCACTGAACGCCAGCGTCATTGCCCCGAGCATTGCCCCCTGAATGTAGAAAGGGACGATCATCCAAGAGCAGGTGTTGACGGTGCGCAGCAGGGCCAAATGCTCTGGATTCTTCGCCACTGTCTCCAGCAAGGCTGGATTCACTTCAGGTACCAATAGCGGGTCGCCCGTCCTGACGACTTGACCATAGCCGTCGGGCGAGCCACTGGCCTGCGGGTAGCGTCGGTAGATGTCGCGGATGACTTCGACCTTCGCCGGATCCACGTGCAGAATTGGCATATCTTCGACGCTTTGACCCTCCACGTGCACGGCGCACCAGTCGGCCATCCGCGGTACGAGTAGGCCAGTGAGACGTCGCAGGGTAGACCTAGGGTCGAGCGACGAGGACAGAAGCTGCCCCGCCTCCGCCAGGAACTCCAGGTTGGCCTTTTGCAGGTTGAGCTGCTCGTCCCGCTGCTTCGCATACTCTGTTGCCGCCTCGGCGACGCCCACGCTGAGACACTTGGCAATCACGTCGAACTCGTCGATCGAGAGCTGGGCGCCGAGCGTCTTGGCTGTATCGAGGATGCAGTGGCGCAAGAGGCCGTATTCGCGGATGACCGCGTCCAGGTCGTAGCCCAGGGTCCAGCGCTGTTCGCCGTGTTGCCGAGCCGTCAGGCTGGTATCCACGGCGTCATTACTGAAACGCACCCCCGTCAGTTGGTTCAATTGCGCGGCGATTTCGTCCAGGAAGGTCGGAATATGATCGATCAGCAGCGGGTGCGCGAGGCCATCCGGCGAAAGCTGCTTTCGTTCAACCTCGGTAACGAATCGAGCGACGATCTCATCGCGGCTACCCTCGATGAGTTGTTTCAAATCGGGCAGGCTCACTTCCGTTTCACGTGGGCAATGGCTCGAGACGAGGCAGCGCGGCCAACCTGGAAACGATGCCCGTTTCCAACCTTAGGTGCAAGACGGGTAGGCTGCTTTGGAGCTGCTTTGGCTGCGCTTAGGAGCTGAGCATCAACCCCGTCACCCGATGAATCCCAACCCGTAGGGCTTCCCGATTGGCGTTCACAGCATCATTGACACGCTATCACCCTCTAAAGTGTGCTTCCGTGCCCAGAACTTGGCCGGGCGGCGTACTGTTCCGCCACAGCGTGGCGTTTGGTCACGTCGACCCCGGGGTAACTAGCTGCGACACTGCCCGCCCAAGACCGAGCATCTCAATGGCAGCAGCCCCCGTCACTAGCAGCGCTGGCGCCACTCGGGCGGCGGTCCAGTGACCGTGCTCCTTCACGGCTTGAGGATCCTCGTCGTCGACGACGACGAGGATGCTCGGGATTTGCTCGAGACAATCCTGATTGAAGCGGGAGGGCAGGTCGTCACGGCAGCGTCGACCGCGGAAGCCTTCGACGCCCTGCCCGTCTTCCAACCCGATGTCGTCATTAGCGACATCGGCATGCCCGAGGAGGACGGCTACTCGTTCATTCGCAATCTTCGCCAGGTGGATCCAGTCGATGGCGGCGCCATTCCAGCGGTGGCGCTGACTTCATACACTCGAGCAGAGGACCGCAAGAAGGCCATGGCTGCGGGTTTCACGACCCACATCGGCAAGCCTGTGCATCCAGCCGAGCTCCTGGCTGCGGTCATGCAAGTGGTGGCGCAGAAGGTGTCTCCTCCCCACCGGCGCTAGGCATGCCCGGCTCGGTCGACACCACTCCTTTCACTCGTGTCGATCACTTTTGGGTCGTGGGTCACAGGGGCGCCCCTGTCGAGGAAGCTGAGAATACGCTGCCCTCGTTCGAGCTGGCGCTCGCATCCGGCGCCAACGGGCTGGAGCTCGACCTGTGCGTGACACGCGATGGGCAGGTAGTGCTTTGGCACGACTTCAACCCTCACGCCTACCAGTCACTGGCTCGCCGCTTTGGCCTCGAGCCAGACGTCGGCTTTCGGCCGGTCGTGGCCGAAGCCTCACGTTACCGACGTAGCGTCGATAAGCTCACGCTGGCCGAGTTTCGCGAGCACCACGGGTACGCACGGCAAGACGCCAGCGCGACAAAAGTCGCTGCCCATATCCCGACGCTCGAAGAGTTCATGGAGTTTGCGCGGCAAAGGCCCCAGCTTGGCCTGGTCTTTCTCGACATCAAGCTTCCGTCACGCCGTGTCGCGCTCTTGGAGCCATTGCTTACACGCCTGGACCGCTTGCTGGCTCAGCTACGGCCCAATTTCGAAATCGTGTTGGAATCCGCAAAACCGGACATCATCCGAGCCCTACGCACGCTGGCGCCGCGCTATGCCGCTGCGTTGGACATCGAGCCTCCGCCCGGACTCATCTTGCGACCACACAAGTACAGCGCCGTCGAGGCGGCGGTGACGCACGACCTGGCTTGGGCGACAGCGCAGAAACCCCGCGGCATGACGTTTCGAGCGTTCGAGACGCACTGCAAGATCGTCTCACACGACCTCGCTCTGCTCGAGCGTCGGGCCAAGCAGACGCCATCCATCACGTCCCCAGCTGTTTGTTGCTTTACCATCAATGAAGAGGAGCACATGCAACGGCTGGTTCGAATGGGCGTCGCCGCCATCCAATCGGACTTTCCGGGTCGCTTGCGAAAGGTGGCTGACGACTGCGGCAGAGCGCTCGGCTCCAGCAACTTGACCGCGCCCGAGCACCGCCCTTTTGAGTCAAGCCAAGCCTGAAAGCGGCCCGCTGCACCAGTCGGGCTTGCCGAAGGTCGTGGCCTCGACGCCCATCAGGTTCAAAATCGACACCAAGAGATCGTTGTGCTTCGGACTATCTGCGTAGCGGAGCCAGCGCTTTCCTCGCAGGGCGCCTCCGGCACCACCTAGGAGCAGGAACGGCATGTCGGCATGGTCGTGAGTGGTGCCATTGGACTGTTCGCTCGTCGAAAAAATCAGCGTGTTGTCGAGCAGGGTTCCGTCCCCCTCACGAATCTCTTTCATCTTCGACAGAAGATAGGCCTGCTGTTCGCTGACCTTGTCGCACAGCGCGCGCACCTGGTGCTGCAGATCGGCGAGCGGGGGCGTGAGGCCGAGGTGGGTCGCGCGGCGAGTGGCGACGTGACGCGGAGCTGGGTAGCGAGGCGCCGTTTCACGCGCCATTATGGTGTTGCGCGTGCGCCAGACGCAACCACGCGCCGTAACTAACCACGTCTTTATGGGCACTGGATGATCGCGCGTTTGCCACAGTGCCAACGAGTTGCCGTGTCGTGTGTGCGGCTCGCGCTGGTGAGTGCGTGCGCCGACCGCGCCGCGGCGCGCGACGCCTGCGCAACGGAGGCACCACGGTTTTCCACGCACGATTCCGCGGGCGTGGCCATCTCCATCAGTCGGGCGGCAGCAGCACTGCACATCATTGCCGATGCTGACGAGTTGTGGCGAGCGGGCGAAACGGAGACCGATAGCGTGTTGTTCGGTGAGGTTACCGATGCAACACGTCTCGTGGACGGGCGAGTGCTTGTCGCCGACGGTCGGTCGGTGGCGTTGCAACTGTTCGACTCCAGCGGACGCTGGGTGCGTGAAGTCGGAGACAAGGGGTCGGGACCGGGTCAGTATTCTCGGGTGAGTGCGCTGCTGCGCACGAGCGGCGACTCGGTGCTGGTATACGACGGTCGGACCGGCAATCTGACCACGCTCGATGCGCAACTCTCGCCAGTGAGCGTGCGCCGCGTGTCTCCATCGTCGCGGCGACCAACCGACTCTGCGGCCGTCTATCTGCTGGGCGCCGTGCCCAAAGGTGTGCTCCACGGACGTGATGTACTGGTGTCTCGTTTGGTTGCGACCCGTGTACGCGCCGAGGTCACGAACGTATCGCGCGACAGTCTCGTGCTGCAGCGTGAGAGCGCCGCCGACTCACTCTCTGATTCGCTCACGTTCGCGATGGGGCAGCAGCGTTTTGAGTATTACGTTAACAACGGTGACCTGACCTTTGGTGACGTGCCACTCGGCTATGTGGAATCGATTGCGGTGGGCGCGGGGGGGGTCTTCGTTGGCGACGCCTACACCTTCAACGTGGCGCACTTTTCGCCAGCAGGTACGCTGGAGCGCTTCATTCGTGTGTGTCACAAACCGGCACTGCTCGACGAACGCGAAATCGACCGCACGATTAACGAGATGCTCTCTGAACTGTCGTCGTCGTCGCGCGCGATGGAAGAACCAGGTCTCCGGCAACTGCCGCGCGCCCGATTCACTCCGGCGCATCTCGAGCTGTTGACCGACACGAGCGGGCAGCTGTGGGCCCGCGAATTCACCTACGCCGGGGCGGCCCAGCGCTGGCGGGTCTTTGATCAGGCCGGACAGTGGCAGCGCACGGTGGAGTTGCCAGACAACGGCGAGCTGCTCGAAGTGGGCGACGGCTACGCGCTGGTGCGCTACTCCGCACCGCTGGGCGTGGAAAGTGTGCGCCTGTATCGCTACGCCCCGGAGTAGTCGCACCGTTGCGTTCGCGACCAACGCGGCGTCTCAAGTGAGGAGCAGTGCTCTCTGTTTCCTCTGGCCGCCCGGGGTTCCATGCAGAAGTTTCTGATCATGATCGTCTCGTCCCTCGTGAGTGCGCTGGGGTGGGCGATTGGCGCGCCGTTTGGGCTCATGAGCGCATTTATGGTGAGTATGGTGGGGATGGGCGTGGGCATCTGGCTTGGGCAGCGCCTCATCGCGCGGCTGCTGGGGTAGCGAAGCGGGTGGGAGCGTCTGAAAACCCGGGACCGGGCGGTAACGTAGGGGAATAGGGTTTGCGATCTGCCACCTTCCCGCGACAAGGTGCTGTGTCTGACGTTCACACCGGCGCCCCGCACGTTCAACACGCCCGTCTGAACTGCACGCTTTGCCAATGCAGGGCACAGCCTGAATGCTCGCCGCGCGGGCAGCAAAAAGAGCCGGAGTGCGCACCCTGCTCGCGCGCCTCACCGGCTCCTTTCACACACCCAACCCGTCGCGCTGATCACACAGCGCGGCGGTTACGAACTACGGCTTCGTCATCGTAAGGCCGGTCACGGTCGCATCGGTGTTGTGTCCAAACCGGATGCCGTAGACACCATCCGTTGACTTGAGCTTGCCGGCGCCGACTGCCGCGGCCTTGTCGTACGTGCCCACCACGGTGCCGTTGATTGCGCAGGACACCTTGTCGCCCTTCACCGACATCGCGATTTCCTGCGTGACAGGCGCCATCTTGCCGGCCGCCTTATTGATCGCCGGATTGGCTTCACCGCGTCCGTTCATCTGAAACGGCGCCGGGCCCATGCCGCGCACGATGAAGCGGCCATCACCATATGCGGCGCAGTACAGATAGCTCTGATTGTCGGTGCCCAGATCGTTGCCCGCGATCACCAGCCCGTACGGGTGTGCATGACTGTTCACATTCATGAACTCGGGCTCGTTGAACGTGGCCTTGATCGTGTAGTCACCCGAGGCCTTGTTGGCAGGATTCCAGTACGTCACAGCGGGTCCCGTCGTCACCGTCATCTTCTTCGCGTCACCGGCAAGCTTTGCGTTGTTCAGCACCTGCCCCGCAGCGACTTCCTTGTCGTCGATCTTACCCATCCATCCGGCCACTGAAATACCACCACCGGCGATCTTGCGTGACGCTTCATCGTTGGCCTGCGCCACCGCAACCTGCGGCAACAGCAGCGCCGCAGCGAACGTCAGCATCGAGCGTTTCGCGTTCAACATGATCAACTCCCCCGTATCAAAGATGAAAACTCACCATCATGATCGTGCAGCGATTACCACTCCTACACACTCCCCAAATCCGATCCGCACCGCCCCTTCACGTTCCGCGTAACCGCGCAACGTCACTTCATCACCATCTTCCAGAAATCCGCGTGACTCCCCGCTGGGCAAAACAATCGGCTGCGCGGCCCGTTCCGTCAACTCGAGCAGACATCCCCGGTTCTCCGGGGCGGCTCCGGAAACTGTCCCGCTGCCCAGCACATCACCAGATCGCATGTTGCACCCGTTACTCGCGTGATGCGTAAGCATCTGGGCAAACGTCCAGTACAAGTCGAGCGACTGCGAGCGGGAGAGCCGCACCGGTTCCAGCGCTTCGTGACGCATGCGGGCGGTGCGGAGCCACACTTCCAACGTGATGCCAAATCCGCCGCGCTCGCGATCGCTCTCCGACGAGAGATACGCCAGCGCTTCCGGATCGCCCTCCGCGCGTGGGGCCAACGGCGCGCGAAACGGCTCGAGCGCATCCAGCGTGACAACGAACGGACTGACGCTGCTGGCAAAGTTCTTCGCGAGGAACGGTCCGAGCGGTTGGTACTCCCACGCCTGCAGATCGCGCGCACTCCAGTCGTTGAGCAGCGAGAGTACGAACAGGTGCGACTCGGCATCGTCGATCGCGATGGTGTTGCCGAGCGTATTGCCCGCGCCCACCCAGCCGGCGAGTTCGAGTTCGTAATCGAGCGAGCGCGACGGGCCGACGGTGGGCGTATCTTCAGTCGGCGCTTTGCGCTGGCCGATCGGGCGACGCACCGGTGTTTCGCTGACCACAATGCTCGACGCGCGTCCATGATAGCCGATGGGCACCCACTTGTAGTTGGGGAGCAGCGGCTGATCGGGGCGGAACATGCGGCCAACGTTGGTGGCGTGATGTACCGACGCGTAAAAGTCGGTGTAGTCGCCAACGACCGCGGGCATCAGCAACGCCACCTCGTCACGCGGCAAGAGCAACGCCGGCGCGAGCACTTCGCGCGCGCTATCGCCGCTGCCCCCTTCGCGCAACAACTCCGACAGCTGTACCCGAAGCGCGCGCGCCGGCAGTCGGCCGAGTGCCATCAACCCGTTCATCGACGGGGCATCACACGCCTCAGCCGCAGGCAGCGCTTCGCCGGAAAACAGACCGCGCGCGCTCGCCGCACGCAGATCGAGAATCTGCCCACCGATGGCGACGCCGATGCGCGGCACATGCTGGCCGTGACGGAACACACAGAACGGCAGGTTCTGAATCGGAAAATCTGTGCCCGGCGTATTCGCTGATGCGACCCAACTCCGCCGCGTCGGATCGAGCGTTTCAGCCAACGCTGCGCGCGAGGTCAACGCGCGTTCCGCGACGCTCACCACGCTCCCATGGCGCGCACTTCGCTCACCGGTTCGGTGAACGCACACGAACCGAACGACGTCATGACATGTTCACGCAGATGGGCCAGGCGCGTGCGGTCAAAGCGCCGTGAGCGCCAGAAAATCGCATCGTCGGCGAAGGTCACGCTCGTGCGATCTGACTCGAGCAGGGCCACTTCGATCTCAGCAGGCGTGGCGTTATCGAGGCGCAGGGCGCAGGCGAGCAGCACGTTGAAAAACCCGAACATCGACCCCTGCGCCGCATCGGGAGCGTACGTGAACGGATAGGATCCGCAGAGCACGTGGTGCAAGCCGGCCGTGGCCTTGAACGCCACGCCGGCCTCAATACACGCGTCGATGAACAAAACAATCTGTGCGGCCTGAGGAAATGCCTCGGCGCTCACGCCGCCGGTGCGCATTTTGGCGCTGCGCCCGGTGCGCGCCAGCGCGTCGATGAACGGACGCGGGTCACGGGTGAGCGGCACTTCGACATAGACGCTGATTTCCGTCGGGAACGCGGTGTGAATGGCGGCCACGTCGTCGAGCGTCTCAGCCCGCGTTTCCATCGTGTCAACGATCGCACTGCACTCCTCCCAGCTCCAGCGGTGACAGTCATTGACGCGCAGCATCGCGGCGGCGTCGGCGGCGTGATCACCGGTGCCGATGGCCGCGAGCCGCCAGGGGATCGCGCCAGCGTCGCGAGGCAGCAGCGGTTCGGCCACCATGCCAAACGCATCCAACTGGGCCACGGGACACACGAATCGGCCCAGCATCCAGCCTGCCTCGCCGCCACGATACTTCGCGTACGCACGCACCGCGTCGGCCACGGCGAGCGACGCCGGCGGAAACAGACCGGCATAGTCGATTAGACCGTCGAGCAGAACTCGAGCGGCGGGATCGGTGATCAGAGGAATGCGAACAGGCATGGCAGGGAACCGTGGAACGGTCAGAGACCGTCGAAGTCGAGCGCGAGGTCGAGTGCGGGCGCGCTGTGCGTCAGCGCACCCACTGAGATGCGGTTGACACCACACCCGGCAATGGCACGCACCGTATCGAGCGTCACACCGCCTGAGGCTTCGGTGATGACACGTCCCTCACAGAGCGACACAGCGTCGCGCAGCTGATCGAGGGACATGTTGTCGAGCAGAACTGCGTCGGCCTGTGCATCAAGCGCCCGTTCCACCTGCGCAAGCGTATCGCATTCCACCTGAATCATCGTGCCGGGTGCAGCGATGCCACGCGCGCGTTGCACAGCCAGGGAGATATCACCTCCGATGGCCGAGAGATGGTTGTCCTTGATGAGCACACCGCTGCGCAGATCGAGGCGATGGTTCTCACCGCCGCCCATGCGCACGGCGTATTTCTCGAGCTTGCGCCAACCGGGTGTGGTTTTGCGCGTGTCGAGGATGCGCGCCGAGGTGCCGGCAACGGCAGCAACAAACTGGGCCGTAAGCGATGCCACACCCGACAGTCGCTGCATGAAGTTGAGGGCGACGCGCTCCGCCGAGAGCATCGCGCGGGCGTGTCCGTTGAGACGCAGCACCACATCACCCACTTCCACGTGCGCGCCATCAGCGTGCTCGACGCGCACCGACAAGCGATCATCGAGCAACCGGAAGGCTTCGCACGCGAGCGGCACGCCGGCAATCACTCCCTGTCGCCGCGCCACGAGCGAGGCGCGCACATGGCGATCGGACACCACCGTCGCCAGCGTGGACACATCGTGGAACGCGGCGTCTTCGTCGAGCGCCGTACGCACCAGAGTCTCCGTCTCCCGCTCGGTCAGCGGGAAACCTGACGCACCGACGTGCGTCACCGCCGGCGAGCCGAATGGCGTGATGTGTCGTCGGGGCGGTTCGGCGTGCGGCTCGTAGGTCATTCGCCAGGATCGTCGGGGCCGAAGGGGCTCGTGGCAGGCGTCCCGCCGATGGCAACCATGCGCTCGATGGCCAGACGCGCGCGATTGGCGATGTCCTTTGGCACGGTGATGCGGTGTTCAAGTCGCTGCAGGGCGCCCAGCACCTTGGGCAGTGTGGTCACCTTCATGTACGCACACTGCGCGCGATCGTTGGCCGCGATGAAATGTTTGGACGGATTCTCACGGCGCAGCCGATGCAGAATCCCGATCTCGGTGGCCACAATAAACGTATCACTTTTCGACTGCGAGGGGCGCCGGATCATGCCTTCGGTGGAGAGAATCTGCGCGCCTTCCTTGGAGATAGCGCCGGCCGAAACCGCTTCCACCACGGACGTCGCGCAGCCGCACTCGGGGTGAATGAGGAGCTCGGCGCCCGGATGCTGCGAGCGCGTGAGGTTGATGTGCTCCGGATCGATCCCGGCGTGCACATGACACTCGCCCATCCACACATGAATGTTGTCGCGCCCCGTGAGGCGGCGCACGTGCGCGCCAAGAAACATGTCAGGGAGAAACAGAATCTCCTTGTCAGCGGGAATGGCGTTGATGACATCCACCGCGTTGCCGCTCGTGCAGCAATAGTCACTCTCGGCTTTCACTTCGGCGGTGGTATTCACGTACGACACCACAACGGCGCCCGGATGCTCAGCCTTCCAGGCAATCAGCTCCCGTGCATTGATCGTGGAGGCGAGCGAACAGCCGGCCGCGAGGTCGGGGAGCAGCACGGTTTTACCGGGCGACAGAATCGCCGCGGTTTCGGCCATGAAGTGCACTCCGCAGAAGACGATGACGTCGGCGTCGGTTCTGGCCGCCTCGCGCGAGAGGCCGAGCGAATCGCCCACGTAGTCTGCGACATCCTGAATTTCCGGACGTTCGTAGTTGTGGGCGAGAATGACCGCGTTGCGTTCGGCAGCAAGCGCGCGAATGGCGGCGTGTAACGCGGGATCGTAGTGCGCTTCGAGAATGGTCATGAATGGGTCGGGATGATGTTCACCACGTAATCTGGCGACCTTTCCAGTCGCGGCGCCGCGTTGGAAAGTCGCTCCGGAAGTGCCCGCCGCGCGACTCCTTGCGCAATAACGCCGCTTCGGCGATGAGATACGCCGTGGTCAGCAGGTTTCGCTCCTCGGTCGCGCCCTCGGACAATCGGGGTTCGATCGCGGCCAGTCCCTTCAGGCACGCGCGCAGTCCGCGGGCCGTGCGATCGATGCCCGCGTGCAGCCACATCAGCGCCCGAATCTCATCGGCGGCGACCATCGCCGCACCACGATCGTCAAGCGAGGGCACCGCCCATTTGCGGGCCCGGGGCGTGGGAAACCGTTTCGGAGTCGCTTCGAGATCGCGGGCAACGCGTTCGGCGAACACGAGCCCTTCAAGCAGCGAGTTGGAAGCCAATCGGTTGGCGCCGTGCACGCCGGTTCGGGCCGACTCGCCGACCGCGTAGAGGCGCGGCAGGCTTGATCGGCCCCGGAGATCGGTGACAATCCCGCCCATCATATAATGCGCGGCCGGTGTGACCGGAATGAGTTGCTTGGAAGGGGTGATACCCCGGGCGAGGCAAATGGCCTGAATACCCGGGAATCTGGTGGCAAAGCGTCGGCCCAACTGTCGAGCATCCAGATACACCGGACCGGTGCGTTGCTGTTCCCGGAAGATTTCGCGGGCCACCACATCACGCGGCGCGAGATCGGCCAATTTGTGCCGTTTGGCCATGAACGGCTCGCCGAGGCTGTTCACGAGAAAGGCTCCCTCGCCGCGCACCGCCTCCGAGATCAAGGCCAGCGGGTTTTCGCTGGTGGCGAGCGCCGTGGGATGGAACTGCACGAACTCCATGTCGGCGAGCCGCACGCCGGCGCGATGCGCGATGGCAAAGCCGTCGCCGGTGGCCACTGTCGGGTTAGTGGTGTGCCGGAACACCTGACCGCAGCCGCCGGTAGCAAACACTGTAGCGTCCGCTATGATATCCACGGCCTGTCCAGCGAGGCTGGCCCGCACGCCGACACACTGTCCGTCGTGCACGATGAGGTCGAGTACACGGGCCCACTCCCGAACGTCCACGCCGGGGCTCTCGGCCACGCGAGCGAGTAACGTCCGAGCCACTTCCGCGCCGGTTTGATCACCTTGCGCATGTACAATCCGATGGACCGAATGGGCCGCCTCCCGACCCAGCTTGAGCGACCCATCCGGGGCGAGATCAAAGCGGGCGCCGGCGGTCTGCAGTTCGAGCACGCGGGCGGGTCCCTCTTCCACCAATACCTGAACCGCGGCGGCGTCGCAGAGCGCCGCACCGGCCGCCAGTGTATCGCGGCGATGAAGCGCCGGCGAATCGCCGGCGCCCAATGCAGCGGCAATGCCGCCCTGTGCGTATGCTGTAGCGGAATCAAAGAGCGATCGTTTGGTGAGCAGCATCACAGGGCCGTGGGCCGACGCGCGCCACGCGGTGTGTAAACCAGCTACGCCACTGCCGACCACCAGGAACCGGGTGCGAATTCGTTCGGTCATATAGATTTCACCAATATTGCGGCACCGCGTGGGTGCCAGCCGTCCTTACCGGCTAGGAGATCGTTTCGACATGCGTGCAAATCGTCAAACTCGCCGCGCTACTGCGTGGATGCTTCCGGTGTCTGCGGCTGCTGTCGCGACGCTGTCCTTATCAGCTGTTGTGCAGGCACAGCCCGGTGGTGTTGGGCCGAGCTGTGAAATCGACGCGAACCAGCCGAAGGAATTGCTGGTAGCGAACCTCGCGTTCCAGCGTGCCGGCGGTACCGAAGATCCGGCCGCGCGCCTGCCGGTACTGAAACAGGTGATGAAGGATCTGACAAACAAGCCCGAGAAGTTCCGAGAGAAGAACCCGCAGGGCTACAATATGGTTCTCGCGCAGACGTTGTCGCTGTTGATCGCCGACGCGAGCACGCCGGTCGAGACGACCCGTGGGGCGATCGGTGCCGTCGACATGCCGGACGCGCCGATCAACCTGGTGCAGGCTGCGGACGACGCATTCAAGGCGATTGTCGCCTCGACTCCTGCCTGCGCCGGTGACGTCCGAATCATGCGTCAGAGTCAGGGTTGGCTCGCGATGACGCGCAAAGCGCTTGATCTCTCCGCCAGCAATCCCGACTCCGCCGGCTACTATGCGCAGCACTCGCTGACGCTGCTGCCGAGCGACAATCCGTATCCGTTCCAGGTGCTCGGTATCGTGGCGCAGCGCAAGGGCGATCTGCCCGGTGCCGTGGCACAATGGGAAAAGGCCATCGAAGCGTCAGGCACGGATTCGTCCTACGCCGACATCCGTCAGAGCAGCCTGTATTACGTGGGCCTGTACACGCTGACACAGGCGCGTGAGCTCACCGCTGACGCTCAGAAAGCGATGCTCGGCAAGGCCGTCATCGCGATGAAGACGTACTTAAAGGACTACGGCACCGCCGCCGACGCGCCGACGATCATGCAGGGGCTCGGCGAGGCCTATCTCACCATGGGTGATACAACGAGTGTGGCCAGCATCTACGCTCCCCAGCTGGCCGCGCCGGGTGCGTTCTCCGACTACGCGCTGACCATGAGCGGTGTGCTCGCCACACAGGCGGAGAAGGTCGATGACGCGATCGCGCTGTTTGCGGCGGCTGTGGCGAAGAACCCGAACCAACGTGACGCGCTACGCAACCTGGCGGCCTCATATTATACAGCCAAGCAGTACGACAAGATGAACAAGCCGCTCGACGCGCTGGTGGCCATCGACCCGAACAATTACGACGCCTGGTCGTTGTACGCATTCGCGGCCCAAGGGCGCATGCAGGCGGCGACCGCTGCGCCAGAGAAGAAGAAGTGGACGGACTCGCTCATCGCCTACGCGGCCAAGGCGGACAGTCTGCCGGTCAAGCTGGTGGTCGACGAATTTGAACGCCGAGCCGAGTCGGTGGTATTCTCGGTGTCGCTGGAGGGAGCGGCCGACAAGCCGAAGGCCAACACGTTCTCGGTGGAGTTCCTCGATGCCTCGGGCAATGTGGTCTCCTCGGCGTCCGAAGAAGTCGCTCCCATCACGAAGGGTGAGCGCAAGCAGGTGCGTCTCGAGGCGCAGGGTGCGGGGATCGTGGCCTATCGCTACAAGCCGCTGACCTGAGCCTGACGCAGTTCGCTCCCGACGTCGCCTTGTCCGAAGCGGCGTCGGGGGCGATCCTTCCGAGTGATGCGTCGGACCCTCTCCCTGCTCGGCGTTCTCGTCGCCGTCCATCTCCTGCTGCTTACGATCTCACCCTCGGGCGCGACCATCGCGCCGGAGGGTGATGGACTCGACATCGGCATCGTCTTCGATGTCGGCGGCCGCGGCGACAAGTCCTTCAATGACGGCGCGTTTCTCGGCGGCCTCATGGCGGCCGACTCCCTCCAGGCACGTGTCCGGTATATCGAGCCCGGCGAAGGGTCCGATCGCGAAGCCGGGCTCCGCCTGCTGGCCGCCGAAGGGATGGATCTGGTGGTGGCCGTGGGATTCATCTTTACCGATGATGTGCTCACGCTGGCCCGGGAATATCCCGATGTGATGTTTGCCGACGTGGATTTTGCCGTCGCGACCGATTCCGTGGGCAATCCACTGCCGCTGCCGCCCAATCTGGTGGCGCTCAAGTTCCGCGAGGAGGAAGGCTCGTTTCTCGTGGGTGCGATGGCGGCGCTGGTGGGTGGCTCGAAAAAGGTGGGGTTTGTGGGCGGCATGGATATCGCGCTTATCCACAAGTTCGAAGCGGGGTATCGCGCCGGCGTGACGCATGTGTGTCCCGACTGCGACGTGGTGGTGCAGTACGCGGGTGTGACGCCGGAAGCGTTCAAGAATCCCGGCAAAGGCAAGGAGCTCGCACTCTCACAGTATCAGCAGGGCGTGAATGTGATTTACCACGCGTCTGGCTCCACGGGGCTTGGAGTGTTCGAGGCCGCGCGCACGACGGGCAAGCTGGCGATCGGTGTCGATGCCGATCAATACAGCGAGGCGCCGGGTCATGTGCTCACGTCGATGGTCAAGGGCATCGACGCCGCCGTGTTTGACGTCGCACGCGCGGTGCAGAACGGCACCTTCGCCGGTGGCATACGGGTGTTTGGTCTCGCCGAACGCGGCGTGGGCTACGTATACGACGACAACAACCGCGCACTGATTCCCGATTCGGTGCGCACGCGATTGCAGGCGCTCGAAGCCGACATTATCGCCGGACGTATTCGCGTGCCGAGTACACGGTGAGCACAGCAACGAATACGCCGCCGATGGCGGTGCGGATGCGTCAGGTGTCGAAACGGTTTGGTGCAGTGCAGGCGAATCGCGATGTGACGCTGGAAGTCGCGAGCGGCGAGATTCACGCACTGGTGGGCGAGAACGGCGCCGGCAAGAGCACGCTCATGCATCTGCTCAGCGGCTTGTCCACCCCGAGCGGCGGCCGCATCGAAGTGCTCGGTCGCGATGTCACCGGATGGGATACCAACGCCGCCATCGACGCGGGCGTGGGCATGGTGCATCAGCACTTCATGCTGGTGCCCACACTCACCGTGGCGGAGAATCTCGTGCTCGGGCGCGAGCCAACGCGCGGTCTGTTGCTGGACGACGCGCGCGCGGTGGCCGATGTGCGCGCGCTGGCGGAACGCACCGGATTGCGCGTGGATCCCACGCGATTGGTGGCAGCGCTAAGCGTGGGTGAAGCACAGCGCGTGGAAATTCTCAAAGTACTTTACCGCGGCGCGCGTATCCTGATTCTCGATGAGCCCACCGCCGTGCTGTCGCCGCCCGAAGTGGAAGAGTTGTGGACGGTGTTGCGCGGCCTGCGTGCGCAGGGTGATACGATCATCATCATCACGCACAAGCTGGATGAAGTGGTGGCGATTTCCGATGCGATCACGGTCATGCGCGATGGACGCAACATCGCGCGTTTCGCGACGGCCGACACGACGCCGCGCGATATTGCCCGCGCAATGGTAGGACGTGACGTGGTGCTGGCGTTCGACATAAAGCACGCCGCTGCGGTTTCCTCACGTGTGCGCACGGATGGTCCGGCGGCGCTTGCAGTGCGCGACCTCTCCGTGCATGGCGATCGTGGCACGCGCGTGATCGACCAACTGTCGTTTTCCGTTCAGCCCGGCGAGATCTTCGGGATCGCGGGCGTTGAGGGCAACGGCCAGACGGAGCTGCTTGACGTGCTGGCCGGTCTGCGACGCGTCGAGACCGGCAGCGTGCACATTGACGGGCAGGATGTGTCGCTCCTGAGCGTGCGTGCGCGCAGTGACGCCGGTCTCTCGCACATCCCCGAAGACCGGCATCGACGCGGTCTCGTCCTCGACTACTCGGTGTCTGAGAATCTGTTGCTGGGACGTCAGCATCACTTCGCGTCATCGATCGGCACGATGGACCAGGACAAAATTGCGCGACACGCCGAGTTGCAGGTGAAGACGTTTGATATCCGGCCGCCCGATGTCTCGTTGTCGGCGCGCGCGCTGTCCGGCGGCAATCAGCAGAAGGTGGTGATCGCGCGGGAGATGGGGCGGGCGTTTACCGTGCTGCTGGCGGCGCAACCAACGCGCGGCGTTGATGTGGGGGCGATCGAGTTCATTCATGCGCAGTTGCGCGCGGCTCGCGACGCCGGCAAGGGTGTGTTACTCGTGTCCGCGGATCTGGCGGAAGTTCTGGCATTGTCAGACCGTATTGCGGTGATGTATGAAGGGCGGTTCGTGTGTGTGCTCCCGTCTTCGGAGTGCAACGCCGAGCATCTCGGACCGTATATGACAGGCGCCGCGCGCGCGGTGGCGACATGAGCGCGTCGGCGTCCCCGCGCACAGATGGCTGGCCGATGCGCGCGGCGCAGGCCATGCTGGCGCCGGTGTTGGCCGTAGCGGTAGCGATGGTGGTGGGCGACCTGCTCATTCTCACCTACGGCGAATCACCCGCCACCGTCTACCACCTGTTGCTTGAAGGCACGTGGGGCAACTGGTACGGATTTGGACAGGTGCTCTATAAAACCATGACGCTCACATGCACCGGACTCGCGTTTGCGTATGCGGGACGAGCCGGTTTGTTCAATGTGGGCGCGGAGGGACAGCTTGCCGCTGGTGGATTTGCGGCCGCGCTGCTCGGACTGTGGTTGCCAGCCGCGACGCCGGCCGGGCTTGCTATCCTGCTGTGTGTGGCCGCCGCCATGGCCGCCGGGGGAGCGGCTGGTGCGGTACCGGGTGTGCTGCGCGCACGGTTTGGCGCGAGTGAAGTGATCGTGACGATCATGCTCAACTTCGTGCTGCTCGCGATGCTCAACTACGCGGTGGCGTCACACTTGAGTGTGCCGGAGACATTGCATACCGAATCGATGCGCAGCGGATTTGTGCCGCGTCTTGGCGGGACGTTTGCCCTGTTCGCGGGCTCGGCGGCCAACTGGACCATTGTGATTGCGGTGGCGGCGGCGGTGTTCGCCTGGTGGAAGCTGTTTCGTACACGTTCGGGGTACGAACTGCGCGCGGTTGGCCTGCAGCCGGACGCGGCCGACTACGGTGGGATTCCGGTGCCACACACATGGATTCGTGCGATGGTGTGGTCGGGCGCGTTCGCGGGACTGGGCGGCATCAACTTCGTGCTGGGCTACAAGCACTATTACGAAGAAGGCTTCGCGGCCGGTTCCGGATTTCTTGGCATCGCGGTGGCGTTGGTCGGGCGTAATCATCCCATCGGGATCGTGATCTCGGCGCTGCTCTTTGCGACGTTGTCGCAGGGCGGGCTCGCCGTGAACGCGTTGGTGCCCAAACAGCTCGTGGATATTCTGCAGGCCGTGGTGATTCTCGCGGTGGCGACGGCGGTGCCTGAGGTGCAGCGACTGCTGCGCAAGTCGGCGGCGGCGCTGATGCCACGCGCGTCGCTGGAGGCGAGCACATGATTCTACTCGCGTTCCTGCTCCAGACGATTCGTATCGCGATTCCGTACCTGCTGGCTGCGGCGGGCGGTGTGATGTCGGAGCGCGTCGGCGTGATTGCGCTCGGGCTTGAAGGCATGATGCTCGGCGGCGCGTTCGGGGCCGTGCTGGGCTCGTATTACGGCGGCAGCGCGTGGATTGGTTTGGTGTGCGCCGTGGCGGCCGGTCTCTTCGTGGCGTCGCTGCTCGCACTCTGCACGCTGCGCTTTCGGGCCGATCAGGTGGTCGTGGGCATCGCGATCAACCTGCTGGTGATCGGCGCGACCCGGTTCTTCCTGCGACTCGCGTTTGACAGCGCGTCGAACTCCCCGCGTGTTGATGGCTTTGGCGGCGAGGGGAGCGGGCTGGGCGTCATGGCCAGCTTCTCCAATCCACTGGTGCTGCTTGGGCTGTTGAGTTTGCCCGCGTTGTGGTGGTTGCTCTGGCGAACTCCCTTTGGTTTGCGCGCTCGGGCGGTGGGCGAAAAGCCCGAGGCGGCCGCGACACTCGGCGTGAATGTGGGTGCCTTGCGGCTGCGCGGCGTGCTGTTGTGCGGCGTGCTGGCCTCGCTCGGTGGTGCCTACCTCGCCCTCGACCAGCATCAGTTCACCGACAGCATGACCGCAGGTCGTGGCTTCATTGCCCTGGCCGCCGTTATCTTCGGTCGCTGGATGCCGCTGCGTGTGGCGGCCGCGTGTCTGTTTTTTGCGGCGGCAGAAACGCTCCAGATTCAGTTGCAAGGCATACAGCTCGTGCCGTCGCAGTTCGTCGAGCTCATTCCCTATGTGCTCACGATTGTGGCACTGGCGGGCGTCGTGGGAAAATCCGTGCCGCCTGCGGCACTGGGGAAGGTGGAGTGAGCGCAGCGAACGAGACAGGTGAGTACGAAACGCAAACCAACGCCACGGGAAAGCTGATCATTCTCATGGTGTCAGCATTCATCGACATGCTTGGCATGTTGATGATTCTGCCGCTGCTGCCGTTCTACGCGGAGAAGCTTGGCGCGGGTGGTGCCATCGTCGGGTTGCTCGTCGCGGCATTTTCAGTCGCGCAGCTGGTGAGCGCACCCTACTGGGGCCGCTTTTCCGATCGTTACGGCCGTCGTCCGGCATTGTTGGTGAGTCTGGTCGCGTCGGCCGTTGCGTTTGTGGTATTTGCGTACGCGGATTCACTCTGGCTGCTGTTCTTGTCGCGCATTGTGCAAGGCGCCGGCGGCGGCACGGTCGGGGTGATTCAGGCGTATGTGGCCGACGCCACGCGACCTGACGACCGTGCGCGCGTGCTGGGCTGGTTGAGTGCCGCGACGAATGCCGGCGTGGCCATCGGGCCGGCGATCGGCTCGTGGCTTCGTCCGCTGGGCGCGGAATGGCCAGGATTGGTGGCGGCGGCGCTGTGCGTCGTGAACATGGCGTTCGTGTGGCGCTATCTCACCGAAGCGCGCACGCTCAACACGGCCGATCGCAAGGCCGCCGTAGCCGGACGGGGCAGCTCGCGCGTCGCACTGCTGCAAGTCATCACCCATCCGAACGAGCCGGCGTCGCGCCTGATCATCATTTACGCGATTGCGATCGGTGCGTTTCAGGGAATCACGGCCGTGCTGGCGCTGTTCCTCGGATGGCGATTTGGCGTTACCGAACTGACAATCGGCTACTTCTTCACGTACATCGGTGTGCTCTCTGTGGTGACGCGGGCGATTTTCCTCGGTCCGCTGGTGGACCGGTTTGGAGAAGCCAGGCTGTCCCGGATTGGACTGGCGTTGCTGGCCATCGGCCTCGCATCGCTGGGGTTGGCCCCGAACCTCTTCACACTGGCAATCGCCGTGGGTTTACTGCCGCTGGGGACGGCGTTCACTTTCCCGTGCGTCACGGCGTTGCTCTCGCGCGTCATCAGCAGCGCTCAGCGCGGACTCTACATGGGCGTGCAACAAACGTTTGGTGGTGTCTCGCGCGTTGTGTTCCCGGTGCTCTTCGGTTTTGCGTACGACCGCTTTGGCGAGCCGTCGCCGTTCTTCATTTCGGCGTCGATCGTCGCGCTCACGTTTTTTCTGGCACGCAATATTGCCACCTTTGCGCCGAGGAAGCGGCCGGCGTAGGGTTGCCGTTACGACGCCTTCAGCCCCGGTTCGCTGTCGAGCACCGCTTTGGCGATGTTGACCATCGGCACCGACTTATCCTGACTCGTCCGCTGCATGATGCGATAGGCTTCCTGTTCGGAGCTGCCGGTGCGGCGCATGAGAATGCCTTTTGCCCGCTCGATGAGCTTGCGAGCCTCGAGCTGGTCACGTGCCAGCTTTGCGTCCTGCCGCGCCTTCAGGAGTTCACGCTCGCGCGCGACCGCCAGGCGAAGCGTGGCATCGAGCGTGGCCGACGGGACCGGCTTGGGCAGCAGCGCCACGGCGTGCGAACGCAGCGCGTCGTCAGCCGTGAGTGACAAGGTCGCGTCGTCGGTGAACAGAACGATCGCGATACCGGGCGCCTGCTCAGTGATCTGGTGGGCGGCGTCAAGACCACTCGCGCCTCCGGGGATGTGCACATCCAGCAGCACGGCGTCGGGCATGGACTCGACGGCCTGGCGCACTGCCTCCTCGCCGGTTTGTGCTTGGGCAACCACCAGGTGGCCGAGCGACGTCAGAAGCTCGACGAGCGTTTCGCGGGCGGCGAGATCGTCTTCTGCGACCAGTACGCGAATGGTGCCTGGAGAATTATTCATCGAATGCATCGGTGGCTGGTGGAACACCAGGAAAGCACGTACGGCGTGGATGACAGGCGCGACGAACTCGCGTCAGCGTGCCTGAAGTGATGGACTCCGCGGGCTGACCGCGTCGGCGGTTGCCTGACACGGCGCAAGGGTAGCGATGAAACGAGCGGCGGGGCATACTCGCTCCATGTCAATCTTCGAACTTCTCGCGGTCCTCACGACTATTACGGCCGTGTTTGCGTGGGCCAACTTCCGCTTCGTGAAGCTGCCGGCCACCATCGGCCTGCTGATTCTGGCCCTGATTGGCTCGCTGGTGCTCGTGCTCGCCGGCAAGGCTGGTTTTGTTGACCTCGCCGAGGTCACGTCGTTTGTCAACTCACTCGACTTCGATGACGCGCTGCTCCACGGGATGTTGGGGGCGCTGCTCTTCGCTGGCGCCTTGCACATGAACCTTGACAGACTGCGCGAGCACACGCTCATGATCAGTGTACTGGCAACGGTCGGGGTGGTCACCTGCACCGCGCTCGTTGCCGGCGGAAGCTGGGTCGTGTTTCACCTGCTCGGCTTCCCGATCCCACTCACCTGGTGTCTGGTGTTTGGCTCATTGATCGCCCCGACGGACCCGATCGCGGTGG
>ENA-ORBV01006088-ORBV01006088.1-microbial-mat-metagenome-genome-assembly--contig:-NODE-6088-length-21554-cov-5.789635_pt1 | contig 21554 bp, 17 predicted proteins | sample MGYA00237777_ERZ505514 | MGnify/ENA primary metagenome ERZ505514 (study PRJEB26160, sample SAMN06269048) | microbial mat metagenome | isolation source: Oligotrophic lake microbial mat | place... | reverse complement strand
AAGAGACAGCTTTCTGGGCGGACTGTCCGCCGCCACCGGCATGGTGATCGTGGAGACGATCGCTGTCTCCAGCATGGTCTGCAACGACCTGGTGATGCCGCTGCTGCTGCGCAGCCGGCGCTTCGGCCTGCGGGCCCGCGGCGACCTGACCCGTGTGTTGCTGGTGATACGGCGTACGGCAATCTTTCTCGTCATGTTGCTCGGCTACCTCTATTTCCATCTGGCAGGCGAAGCCTACGCGCTGGTCAGCATCGGACTGATCAGTTTTGCCGCGGTGGCCCAGTTTGCTCCGGCGCTGTTTGGCGGCATGTACTGGCGTGGGGGCACACGCGACGGCGCCATGGCCGGCCTGCTGCTCGGTTTTGGCCTGTGGATCTACACGTTGATGCTGCCCTCGATCGCCAAGTCGGGCTGGTTGTCAACCGACTTCCTGTTGGCCGGACCCTGGGGCATCGGCTGGCTCAAGCCCGAACAATTGCTGGGCCTCTCTGGCATGGACAACCTGACCCACTCGTTGTTCTGGAGCTTGAGCGCCAATCTGGCAGCGTATGTGGCGGTGTCTTTGTGGCGCGGACCGACCACTGCGGAGACCAGCCAGGCGCTGTTGTTCGTCGAGGTGTTCCGGCGCAGCAAGACCGTCGAGCCGGTTTTCTGGCGCGGCCGCACCCGGGTTCAGGACCTGGTTGCTCTGACCACGCGTTTCATGGGCGCGCAGCGCGCGCAACGCCTGTTTCTGGACTACGCCCAGCGCACCGGCGTGCAACGGATCGACCAGATCAAGCCCGATCCGCAACTGGTGCGCCACATCGAAGTGCAGTTGGCGGGGGCCATCGGCAGCGCGTCGGCACGGGTCATGGTGGCATCGGTCGCCGACGAAGACGCTTTGGTGCTCGACGACGTATTGCAGATCCTCGATGAGGCCACGCAACTGCGCGCACATTCGATCGAGCTGGAGGAAAAATCGGCCTCGCTGGAGCGCGCCACCACCGAGTTGCGCGCCGCCAATGCCCAGCTCAAGAGCCTGGACCGTCTCAAGGACGACTTCATGTCGTCGGTGACGCACGAATTGCGTACGCCGCTGACCTCGATCCGCGCCCTGGCCGAACTGATGGCCGACGACCCGCAGATGCCTGACGGGCAGCGCCAGCAGTTCATGCGCATCATCGTCACGGAAACCGAACGTCTGAGTCGCCTGGTCAACCAGGTGCTGGACCTGGCCAAGATCGAGTCGGGCCATGCGCAGTGGCACAACACCGATGTCGACCTCACCGAACTGCTCAAAAACGCCGTCAAGACGACTGCCGAGATGTTCCACGAACGCGGCACCGAGGTGCGCCTGGTTTTGCCCGCGCAACCGGTGGTGCTGCGTGCCGACCCGGACCGCCTGACCCAGGTCGTGCTCAACCTGCTGTCCAACGCGGCCAAGTTTGTGCCGGCGGAGCATGGCCGGGTCGACGTCGATCTGACGCCATTGACCGACCGTGTCAGGGTTACCATTACCGACAACGGGCCGGGCGTACCCCAGTCGGAACAGACGCTGATCTTCGAGAAGTTCCACCAGGGACAGGACGGTGGCTATCGCCCACAAGGCACCGGGCTGGGACTGCCCATCAGTCGCCAGATCGTCGACCATTTCGGTGGCCGCATCTGGGTCGACGCGCAAACCCGGTCCGGCGCCAGTTTTGTGTTTGAACTGCCCTGGCATACGATGGAATCGGGCAACCCGGCCGGCACCGGCGAGAACCCCGCGCCAGGCAACCCGGTCCCGACACAGGCAAAACCGCAACCGGACGGAGTACCACCATGGCCCACAAGATACTGATCGTGGACGACGAGCCCAACATCCTGTTGTCGCTCGAATACCTGATGCAGCGCGAAGGCTTCGAGGTTCGTGTGGCGCGCGACGGATTGCAGGCCATCGAGGCCATCGAGCAGGACGCGCCCGACCTGATCCTGCTGGACGTCATGATGCCGGGCAAGACCGGCCTGGAAGTGTGCCAGCACGTACGCGCGATCGACCGTCTGCAATCGGTGCAGATCATCATGCTGACCGCCAAGGGCCGCGAAACCGATGTCGCCAAAGGCCTGGCACTGGGCGCCAACGCCTATGTCACCAAGCCGTTTTCCACCCGCGACCTGGTGGCACAGGTACGCAGCCTGTTGCCATCTGCGGCCTGAGAGGCTGAGAGAGTGAGAGGCAATCGCTTGTGAAGACATGACTCGTACCCGTGTGAGCATCCGTCTGCGCCGCATTTTCGCGATGCTGGCGCCGGGCGTCGTGCTGGCATTGTTTGGCGTTCTGCTGTCCGCGCTGGCCTGGCTGGGCTTGTCGCAGCCGCAACGCGCGGCCGTCGCCGCATCGGCCGAATCGCTGATCGCCATGGCCATCATGGGCTGGCTGATCGCCAGCGCGGCGCTGGCGCTGGCCGCCCAGCGCCTGTTTCACGACCATGTCGACGTGCTGGCCCAGCTGGAGGAACAAACGCGAATCCGGGTCGCAGGACAGACACGCCAGGCGCTGGCGGGCGCCGGTGGGCTCGAAGCCCGCGCGCTGGCTGTAGCCATCAGCGACCTGGCCGCCGCCCGGGACCATCTGCTCGACGACATCGACCACCAGGTACGCCAGGCCAGCCTGGGTATCGAACGCGAGCGCCAACGGCTGGCGGCCCTGATGGCCGAGCTGAACCAGAGTGTCGTCGTGTGCAATCTGGACGGACGGATCCTGCTGTACAACAACCGCGCGCGACTGCAGTACCAGGCCTTGTCGGGTTCGCCGGCGCTGGCCGACGGTGCCGGTGCCATCGGCCTGGGCCGGTCGATCTATGCGGTGTTCGATACCAAGCTGGTCGAGCATGCGCTCGACACGATCAAGCGCCGGCTCGCGCGTGGCGCGGGCAATGCGTCGGCGCAATTCGTCACGACGACCCGCGGCGGCCAATTGCTGCGCGTGCAGGTTGCGGCGGTGCTCGACACCGTGGACGCTGCTGCGCAGGCTGGTGGTGAAGATGCCCACCCGCACCTGGGTGGCTTCGTCCTGTTGCTGGACAACCTGACACGCGATTTCGAGCAGCAGTCCTTGCGCGACCAGCTGCTGCATGCCATGACCGAAGGCAGCCGCAGCGCGCTGGCCAACCTGCAGGCTGCCGTCGAAATGCTGGAATACCCGGATCTGGAGCCGGCGATGCGCGAACGCTTCCTGGCGGTGGTGCGCGAGGAGTCGCGCGCCATGAGCGAACGCGTGCAGACCTTGGCGCAGGGCGCCGCCAGCGGCCTCAAGACACGCTGGCCAATGGAAGACATGCTGGGCGCCGACCTGATAGCCGCCATCGCCAGACGGATCGACAACACCGAAGGCATGTTGGCGCGCGTCGATGCGGTCGACCCCGCCATCTGGCTGCACGTCGACAGTTTTTCGCTGATGCAGTCGCTGGCCTACCTGGCGGCCCGCCTGCAGCAGGAGTTCGACGTGCACCGGGTCGACCTGCGCCTGTCGGGCGCCGGCGAACACGCCCATCTGGACCTGGTGTGGCACGGCACCGTCATGAGCACCGAGACCGTCATGGCCTGGGAGCTCGATCCGATCCGCGTTGGCGGCGAGTCCACGCCACTGACGGTGCGCGATGTGGTCGAGCGGCATGCGGGCGCATTCTGGTTCGAACGTGAACGTGCGCGCCACGAGGCTTTTTTCCGCTTCCTGCTGCCGCTGGCCAGCGGCCGCGAGGTGCCGGCAGCGGCTGCTGCGACGCACCACGACAGCCGCCCGGCGTTCTACGACTTCGACCTGTTCCAGACCTCGGACATGGCGCGCGATCTGCAGGACCGCAGGCTCGACAGCCTGTCCTACACCGTGTTCGATACCGAGACCACCGGGCTGGATCCCTCGCAGGGCGACGAGATCATCCAGATCGGCGCAACCCGCATCGTCAATGGCAAGCTGTTGCACCACGAGGGTTTCGAGCAACTGGTGGATCCTCAGCGTCCGGTGCCGGCCGCCTCGACCCGCATCCACGGCATCACGCCGGACATGGTGCGGGGCAAGCCAGACATCCATGAGGTCCTCGCAGCGTTCCACGCCTTCGCCCACGACACCGTGCTGGTGGCCCACAACGCGGCCTTCGACATGCGTTTCCTGCAGCTCAAGGAGGCGCAAAGCGGCGTTGCATTCGAACAGCCGGTTCTCGATACCTTGTTGTTGTCCGACCTGGTGCATCCGCAGCAGGAGTCGCACGGACTCGAGGCGATCGCCCAACGGCTGGGTGTCGCGGTGGTCGGCCGTCACACGGCGCTGGCCGACGCGGTCGTGACTGCCGAGGTGTTCCTTAAATTGGTCGCGCTGCTGGCGGACAAGGGCATCGTGACGCTGGGTCAGGCCCGCGAAGCGTCCCAACGCAGCCGATTTGCGCGCGTGCGTTACTGACGCCGGGTGCCACTCAACGCTCAATTGCAGGGTCGCAGCGAGCGGCCTGCCAGCACCGGCCGGAGTTCGTCGAGCCGGGCCCGCGTTGCGTCATCGAGCGGCGCGATGCGTAACTGGCTCGCACGCGTTTGCGCCCGCTCCTGCACCACCTGGGCCGTTCGCACGCCGCGCCTGACCAGCGCGGCCAGCTCCGCCTGGGCCCCCGCCTCCGACAAATAACCGCCCAAGGACAGGCCATAGGCCAATTCCGGGTTGGTCAGCGGCTCGGTGCGCAGATCCAGCAAGACGAGCTCGGCTCGTTTCCTGGCCAGCGTCTGCGCGTCTGCATATTTGCCCATATAGACAATCCAGCGCGCTGGCTCGACCACTTCGTCCAGCGCCCAGTTGGCGGCCGGCAATACCGCCGGCAGTGCCTGGCGCAAGGCCGCAGCCTGCGCCTCGTCGAAGGGCCCGGCCTGCAGGCACAACGCGACCCGGTCAGCCGTGCGGGCTGCGGCGTCGATCTGCCGCGCCTGCTCGGGCGACAGGATGGTCAAGGCGTCCGGCCGAATCTGCTGTGACAGGCGTTCGGGCTCGGACTGTTGCATGGGCGCGTAACCATATGGCGCCAGCATGCGGTGCGACCAGGCGTAATAAAGCGCGTTGAACAACACCAGCAACAGAACCAGCAAACGCAGCATGCAGCCCGGCCTTCAGCGGGGTCCACCGGCCCGCGCGCCGGTTGGGCGGACACTGACTTCGGCACTGGTTACATGCAGCATACCGTCTGAAGTATGCACCAGCAAGGCCCCGTTTTCGTCCACGCCGAAGGCGCGTCCGATGCGGCCGTCGCTCAGGCTGACCGACTGGCCACGCAACACGTCACGGCGCTCGAACGCGCCACGCAATGGCGCGAAACCCTGTTGTTCGAACAGCTTGATCGCCTGCACGAGCGGCGCCGCGACGCGCACCAGGGCGCCGGCGGCGTCGACCTCTGGCAACAGCTCCTGCAGGCAGGCGGGCGGCGTGGACAGGCCGGTCGGATCGCGCGGCGCCACGTTGATGCCCACGCCGATCACCGTGAAACGGCACTCGGCCGCACCGGCAGTCTCGATCAGGATGCCGGCCAGTTTGCGGCCATTGAACCAGATGTCATTGGGCCATTTCAGCCCCAGGTCCGAGTGCAGGCTGCTCGCCACCGCCAGACCCACCGCCAGCGACAGACCGGACCAGTCGTGTGGCGCCAGCGCGATGCCGAACGAAAAGGTCAGCGACGCCAATGGCGGTGCGCTCTGGCTTGATGTGCCCACCGAAGGCGCACCCTGGCTGTGCCAGCTGCGCCCCATTCGGCCGCGCCCGGCGCTCTGGTGCTGCGCGACCAGCAGGGTCGGCGACACATTGCCGGAGCGCGCGCGGCGCATCAGTTCGGAGTTGGTGGAATCGATGACGTCGACCAGCTCGACCCGACATCCCGGGACGATGGCGCCCAGGCTGGCTTCGAGCACCGCGATCGGCCACGCGCCATGCCCGAGCACGCTCCCGTCACGATTCGCGTGCGGTGCTTCAGTCACGGCGCAGACAGGCCTGGACGGCGCACCCGGACTCAGCGGCCGCGCCGCTTGGGTGCCAGCAAGGTGCCGCGACACTTCCTGACGCCGCACCAGCATGGATATTCAGCCTTGAGTTTGGGCGTGTAACGCTCGTCGATGATCAGACCGTAGTCGTAGTTCAGCTCTTCACCGGCTGCGATATTGCGCAGCGCCTTGATGAATACCCGTCCGCCGTCCTCGTCGGCCTCGCAGTTCGGATTGCAGGAGTGGTTGATCCAGCGCGACGAGTTGCCGCCAAACAACGCATCGATGACGCGTTCTTCGTCGACGTGGAAGTAGAACGTGTGGTTCGGATCCTCGGGATCGTGCGGATGGCGGCGCTGTGCCTCAGTCCACGCAATGATCTCGCCTACATACTCGATGATGGTTTCGCCTTCGGGGATATCCTGCACGGCGAAGACCCCTTTACCATGCACGCCGGAGCGCCTGGTCTGGATGCGGCGCGCGTTGGCCTGGGACTTGTTTTTTTGCACGTCAGGAAAGTTTGGTAATGTGAACTCGTATGGGCGCGCGCAAGTGCGCGTGTGTATGTACGTGTGCGCGTGTGCGCCCGCGAGAATTTGGATTGTAGTCAGATGAAAACCCTTGTAATTGCAGAAAAACCATCCGTTGCCCAAGACATCGTGCGTGCACTGACGCCGGTGGCAGGCAAGTTCGACAAACGCGAGGACCATTTCGAGAACGAGAAATACGTGGTCACCAGCGCCGTGGGGCACCTGGTCGAAATCCAGGCGCCGGAGGAGTTCGACGTCAAGCGCGGCAAATGGAGTTTTGCCCATCTGCCGGTGATACCGACGCACTTCGACATCAAGCCGATGGACAAGACCAAGGGCCGGCTCAATGCCATCGTCAAGATGGCCAAACGCAAGGACGTCGACCAGTTCATCAACGCCTGTGACGCGGGGCGCGAGGGTGAGCTGATCTTCCGGCTGATCCAGCAATACAGCAAGGTCAAGCACCCGGTGCGGCGGCTGTGGCTGCAGTCCATGACACCGCAGGCGATCCGCGACGGCTTCGACAACCTGCGCAGCGACCAGCAGATGCTGCCGCTGGCCGACGCCGCGCGTTGCCGCTCCGAGGCCGACTGGCTGGTGGGTATCAACGGCACCCGTGCGATGACGGCTTTCAATTCGCGCGACGGCGGATTTTTCCTGACCACGGTGGGTCGGGTGCAGACCCCCACGCTGTCGGTGGTGGTCGAGCGCGAGGAACAGATCCGCAAGTTCGTTAGCCGCGACTACTGGGAAGTACACGCCAGTTTCAAGGCACAGGCGGGCAACTACCCTGCCAAGTGGTTCGATCCGAAATGGAAGAAAGCGGCCGCCAACCAGGCCGCCGGCAATCTGGAGGAATCCGACCCGGAGCTCAAGGCCGACCGCTTGTGGTCGCAGGCCCAGGCCAAGGCGATCGCCGATGCGGTGCGTGGCAAACCGGCCACGGTCACCGAAGAGAGCAAACCCACGACCCAGATCAGCCCGCTGCTGTTCGACCTGACCTCGTTGCAGCGCGAGGCTAACGGCAAGTTCGGCTACAGCGCCAAGACCACGCTGTCGATCGCGCAAAGCCTGTATGAACGCCACAAGGCATTGACCTATCCCCGCACCGACTCGCGCGCCTTGCCCGAAGACTATGTGAGCGTGGTCAAGGACACCTTCGCCATGCTGGCCAAGAGCCCGATGAAGCATCTGGCGCCACACGCCGCGACGGCGCTCAAGGGCAACTACATCAAGCCCAACAAGCGCATCTTCGATAACGCCAAGGTCAGCGACCACTTCGCCATCATTCCGACGCTGCAGGCGCCACACGGCTTGAGCGAGGCCGAGCAAAAGGTCTACGACCTGGTCGTGCGGCGCTTCATGGCGGTGTTTTTTCCCAGCGCCGAATACCAGGTCACGACGCGTATCTCGCTGTGCGAGGGCCACAGCTTCAAAACCGAGGGCAAGGTGCTGGTCAAGCCGGGCTGGCTGGCCATCTACGGCAAGGAAGCACAGGACGAAACCAAAGACGGTGACGACAAGAGCGGCGCCACCCTGGTGCCGGTGCAGCCAGGTGAGAAGGTATTGACCGAACAGGTCGATCACAAGGGCCTGCAGACCCGCCCGCCGGCGCGCTACTCCGAGGCCACGCTGCTGGGCGCCATGGAAGGCGCCGGCAAGACGATCGAAGACGACGAACTGCGTGCCGCCATGCACGAGAAGGGCCTGGGTACACCGGCCACGCGCTCGAGCATCATCGAGGGCCTGATCAGCGAGAAATACATGCTCCGCGAAGGCCGCGAGCTGATACCCACGGCCAAGGCCTTCCAACTGATGACCCTGCTACGCGGCCTGGGCGTGGAGGAGCTGTCCAAGGCCGAACTGACCGGCGAATGGGAGTACAAGCTGGCCCAGATGGAGCACGGCAAACTAACCCGCGCGAGCTTCATGGCCGAGATCGCCGCCATGACCGAACGGTTGGTCAAGAAGGCGAAGGAGTACGACCGCGACACCGTCCCGGGCGATTACGCCACGCTCAGCGCGCCGTGTCCGAACTGTGGCGGCGTGATCAAGGAAAACTACCGGCGCTATTCCTGCACCGGAAAATCAGGCGCCGTTGACGGCTGCGGCTTTTCATTTGGCAAGACGCCGGCTGGACGCACCTTCGAAGTGGCCGAGGTCGAGCAGTTCCTGCGCGACCGGAGAATCGGCCCGCTCGAAGGGTTCCGTTCCAAGGCCGGCTGGCCATTCACCGCCGAGATGGTCATCAAATTCGACGAGGAAACCAAGAACTACAAACTGGAGTTCGATTTCGGCGACGACAAGAAAGGCGAAGAGAGCGGCGAGCTGATCGACTTCAGCGGCAAGCAGTCATTGGGAGCCTGTCCGAAATGTGGTGCAGCGGTCTTCGAGCACGGCAAGAACTACGTGTGTGAAAAGTCTGTTCCCACCGACGCACAAGCCACGCCGAGCTGCGACTTCAAGACCGGCCAGATCATTCTTCAGCAGCCCGTCAGTCGCGAACAGATGGAAAAACTGCTGACCAGCGGCAAGACCGACTTGCTGGACAAGTTCGTCTCGATGCGCACGCGCCGGCCATTCAAGGCCATGCTGGCCTGGGACAAGGAGGCCGACAAGGTCGGGTTCGAATTCGCGCCGTCCAAGTTCCCGCCGCGCAAGCCGGCCGCAGGCGCTGCTGCGGTTGGCGGCCGGGCAGCACCCGCAGCCAAGTCGGCGGCGGTGCCAGCCAGGAAGACCGCAGCAAAGAAGGCCCCGACCAAAAAGGCGGCCGCAAAGAAGACCGCAGCAACAAAAACCGCCAAGGTCGGAACCCTGCGTCCCAGCCCCGCGCTGGCCGCAGTGATCGGCGATGCACTGGTGGCCCGCACCGAGGTGGTCAAGAAATTGTGGGACTACATCAAGGCACAAGGCCTGCAAGACGCGACGAACAAGCGCGCCATCAATGCCGACGCCAAACTGCTGCCGGTGTTCGGCAAACCGCAGATCACGATGTTCGAGATGGCGGGGCTGATCGGCAAACACCTGTCCTGATCGGCCACGTAACGCCGTCGGCCTGCGCCGCCGGCGCTTCAGCGGATGAACTGGTCCAGGTACTCGGCGCCCAGGCCGTTGTCGGCGTAATGGGCGCGGCACATCGCGATCTTGCTGAAAACGTCCTCGTAGCCGGACTGCTTGCCGTCGGCATCGAGGTAGACCATCGCGCCGTGGATGTTGAACAGCGTGATCATCTCGGCCGAGCCGCTGGTCTCGTCCACCACCAGCGTGTGGATCTCGCCCGGCGGCTCGTAGACGAACGATCCCTGGCTGGCAACCCAGTCGTGTTCGAGGTAACGCCACGCGCCCTTGATGACGTAACCGGTGACCCATGACGGGTGGATGTGGCGCGACAACACACCTGACTTGCGCACGCGCAACAAATTGCACCAGCTACCGGTCACGGTGTTGAGCAACAGGGGACGGAACCAGACATCGGGCGCCTGGGGCACCCAGACGCGTTCGTCATCGGGAATGGCCTGAACCGCGATTTCGGGTTGGATGCCGGAGTGCTGGATGATCATTCTGCTTCCTTGTTGCTGAACTTGTATCAGGTGATGAGATAGCCACCGTCCACCGGCAACACGACGCCAGTGACGAATCCGGCCCATGGAGATGCCAGGAACAGCGCCGCGCCGGCCACATCGGCCGGCGTACCCCAGCGGCCCATCGGCGTGCGTGCCAGTATCGGAGCGCTGCGCGTGTCGTCCTGCTGCAACGCGGCGGTCAGCGGTGTGGCGATCCAGCCCGGCGCCAGTGCGTTGACGCGGATGCCATCGGCCGCGTAGGCGATGGCCAGCGATTTGGTCAGCTGGGCGACGCCACCCTTGCTGGCGGAATACGCCGGCACCAGGCCGCCACCGAAAAAGCTCAGCATCGAGGCGGTGTTGATGATGCAGCCGCCGCCAGCCTTGAGCATCGGCCGCGCCGCCGCACAGGTGCGCATGCTGCCGCTCAGATTGATGTCCAGCACCTGCGCGAACACGGCCGGGTCGTGCTCCTCACCGCGCCGGATCACACCGGCGCAATTGACCAGCACGTCGAGCCGGGGCAGTGCCTTGATCGTCTCGGCCACCGCCGCGTCACTGCGCACGTCAAGCTGCACCACGGCCACGCCCGCGAGCACAGGGTCGCCGCGCGCGCGCTCGACCTCTGTTGCCGTGGCGCCACTGACGGTCACCACTGCCCCTTGCTCCCTGAACGCCGCGCCGATACCGGCGCCGATGCCGCTGCTACCGCCGACCACCAACACATGGCGGTCACGGAAAAAGTCGTTCGTCATAGGTATATCAGTCCTGTTGCGCCCTGCATCGTTCATCACGCCAGTTGCAGCGTACGCCAACCGCGCTGCTCAGCGATAGCTGTCAGTTTCGCATCCGCATTGACCGCCACCGCGTGATCGACCGCTTCCAGCAAGGGCAGATCATTGATCGAGTCGCTGTAGCCCGTGCTGTCGAACTGGTTAAGTTGCAGGCCACGCTCCAGCAGCCAGGCATGCAGGCGCGTCACCTTGCCCGCGCGCATGTTGAGCACGCCGGTGCTGGCGCCGCTGAAAACGCCGTCGATCAGCTCGGGTTCGGTGGCGATCACATCGGTTATGCCCAGATGGTCGGCGGTGAGCGTGGTCAGGTAACGGTTGGTGGCCGTCGTCAATACGACCAGGGCACCTTGCTGCTGATGCCGGCGCACCAGATCGAACGATGCGCGGGGAATACGCGGAATCACCTGTTCGCGCAGGAATTGCTGGCGCAGCGGCTCCCATTGCGCCGGCGTGCGGCCCTTGAGTGTGGACAGGTAGAACTGCGCGAACTCGGCAGCGTCAACTGTTCCCGCCTTGTAACACGCCTCGATGTCGGCGCTGCGCGCGGAAAACGCGTCGCGATCAAGCACGCCCAGGTCCATGAGGAAATCGCACCACAACACATCGCTGTCGCCCGACAGCAGCGTATGGTCCAGATCGAATAACGCCAACCGAGCCGTGACGCTTTTATTGCTCATGCCTTGCGCAGATGCCAGGCCTTGGGCCGCGTGAAGGTCTGGATGCCGTAGGTCGACAAGGTCAGGCCGACGCCGGAGTCGCCGTATCCACTCCACGGCAGGCGCGGGCTGACCCGGTCGCAGCAGTTCCAGTAGACACTGCCGGCCCGGACTCGCGACAGCAGGCCGCGCGCACGCGTCTCGTCGGGCGTGAAGACGCCGGCCGTCAGGCCATAACGCGTGTCGTTCATCAGCGCCACGGCTTCGTCGTCGCCCGACACCTTCTGGATGCCGATCAGTGGGCCGAAACTCTCGTCGCGCATCAGGTCCATGGTGTGGTTGACGCCGGTGAATACGGTGGGCGCATACCAGTTGCCGGGGCCCGGCAGGCGCTCTCCACCACACAGCAGCCGCGCACCCTTGGCCTTGGCATCGCGCACTTGCGCGTCGAACACTTCGAGCTGCGGTGCGCGCGTGATGGCGCCGATATAGGTGTCGTCGCTCTTCGGGTCGCCGACCTTGAAGCCACGCACTGTGGCCATGAACGCCTCGACAAACGCGTCATGAATCTTCTCGTGCACGTAGATACGCTCGACCGAGCAGCAGCTCTGGCCAGTGTTGTACATCGCGCCGTCCGCCAGCGACGCCGCGGCGGCCTTGGGGTCGGCGTCGTCGCAGACATAGGTCGGATCCTTGCCGCCGAGTTCGAGCTGGAGCTTGACCAGACGTGGCCCCATGGCCTGCGCGATCCGGGCGCCGGTGGCGTGGGATCCGGTGAAGAACATGCCGTCGATGTCTTGCTCGATCAACGCTGCGCCGACCGCGCCGTCGCCCACCAGCACGATGAACACGTCCTTGGGCACACCGGCCTCCTGCAGCAGGCGGCCGATCTCCAGGCCGGTCAACGTGGCGAACTCGGACGGCTTGTACAACACCGCGTTGCCGGTCAGCAGCGCCGGCACGAACACGTTTCCGCCCACGAACCACGGGTAATTCCAGGCCGAGATATTGGCCACGACGCCAAGCGGCGTGTGTTCGATCTGCTCGCGCATGCCGCCGTCGTCGAACACCTGTTCGGTTGCGACCGATCCGCCCGCCTGCTCAAGAAAGAAGTCGATGCGCCCGAGAAAACCATTGAGCTCATTGCGCGACATGGCGATCGGCTTGCCGGTCTCGGACGTCATGACAGACGCCAGTGCATCGAGCTGGGCCACGATGGCGGCGCGAAAACGCACGATGCAGGCCTGGCGCTCGGCCATCGGACGCTCCGCCCAGGCGGCTTGCGCGGCGCGCGCAGTTGCGGCCTTGGCAGCGACCGATGCCGCATCGTCGGCCGGTACGTCGGCGATATGTGTACCGGTTGCCGGGTTGGTGATGGAAAGTTGGATCATGGGTGTTCAGCTCGATCGGGTGGCGCGCGCAGCGTCAAGAAAATCCTGCAGGATCGGTGCGTCGTTCAGTGTGCCGTGCGCCTCCTTGTGGAACTCCGGGTGCCATTGCACGCCAGCGACCCAGGGCCCGCCGGTATGGCGGATGGCCTCGACCATGCCATCCATCGGGCTGCGTGCCTCGACGACGAAGCCATCGGCCAGATCCTTGATGCCCTGGTGGTGCACGCTGTTGATGGTGTGGCGGTTTTCACCCGGCAACAAATGCGCCAGCCGCGAGCCGGGAACCAGTTCGACCTGGTGGAAATTCAGGTCGTAGACCACGGCGTCACGGTGCAGCAAGGCCTGCGGATGCTGGGTCGCTATGTCCTGGTACAGGCTGCCGCCAAACGCCACGTTGATCAGCTGCAGGCCCCGGCAGATGCCGAACACCGGCTTGCCGGCCGCGACAAAGGCCTTGACCAGCGCGATCTCGTATTCGTCACGATTGCGGTCGCCGTTCCACGCGTCCTTGAGCGGCGCCTCGCCATAACTGCCGGGCCAGACATCGGCGCCGCCGTGCAGCACCAGGCCATCGAGCCACATCGCGTAATCGGCAAAACCAATGTCGCCGCGCGCGGTATCGCCGGTGGGCGACGGAATCATCACTGGCAATGCGCCGCCGGACATGACCCAATGCGGAACCGACTGCTCGACATATTGCAGAGTCTTGGGCGCAAACGCGGCGCGGTTCGGGTCCGGGTAGAAGAAACAGGCACTGACGCCGATCTTGGGCCGGTTGTTCATGAGAAACCTCCGCACTCCGTGCTGCGGTACGAGCTTGCTTGGGGCGGCCCGGCGCGGCGCTCAGGGTTTGCCATGCTCACATCGCCGCCTTGAACAGCGCCTCGAAATCTGCCGCGGTACACGGGCGGGGATTGGTCTGGTGGCATATGTCGGCCGTGGCGATCTCGACCAGCCGCGGCAGATGCTCGGCCTTGACGCCGTGTCTGGACAGCGGGCCTTGAATACCGACGCTGGCCTTGAGTTCACGCAGCCAGGGCACGAAGGCCTTGCCGCCGCCGGCCACACCGCAAACATGGGCCAGTTCATCGAACTTCGCCGGCACAGTGTCGTAATTCCAGGCCAGCACGGTGTCGATCATCAGCGCATTGGCCAGGCCGTGGTGCAGGTCACACACCGCGCCCAGCGCATGCGCGCAGGAATGCACCGCGCCCAGGTCTTTCTGGAACGCAATCGCACCCATCATCGAGGCCATCATCATGTCGGATCTAGCCTGCAGATTCGTCGGCTCCTTGACCGCCCTCAAGAGCGCCCGGGCTGCGATGCGCGTGCCCTCGAGCGCGATGCCATCACACAGCGGATGGTAGGCTGGCGAAAGATAACTCTCGATGTTGTGCGTGAGCGCGTCCATGCCGGTGGCCGCAGTCACATGCGCCGGCAGGCCGAACGTCAGCTCGGGGTCGGCAAACACGGTTTTCGCCAGGATCTTCGGGCTGAAAACGACACGCTTGAGATGCGTGTCGTTTTCGCTGACGACACTGGATCGACCGACCTCGGATCCGGTGCCCGAGGTGGTGGGCAGGGCGACGAAATAGGGCAGCGGCTGTGTGATCGACCGCACGTTCGGATGGTCCCAGACATATTCGAGGATGTCGCCTTCGTGCGTGGCCGCGACACCGACGATCTTGGCGACATCGAGCGCCGCGCCACCGCCAAAACCGATGACGCAGTCGGCATGGTGTGCCTTGTAGGCGGCGGCTCCGTCCATGACCTGGCTGCAGGTGGGGTTGCCGAACACACCGGAGAAAACCGCGACATCGAGCCCCGTCAGATAGCTCTGAAACTCGGCCAGCACCGGCAGCGCGCCCAGCGCCTTGTCGGTGACGATCAAGGGGCGTTTACAGCCTTGCTTTATCAAATGCGCGCCGACCAGCTTGCGCGCACCGGCGCCAAACTGGATCGGGGTGGGGAAGGAAAAATTGGTGATGGTCATAACTAATAGAGAGGGTACAGATACAAAAGGCTCATGCCAATATGCAATCGATGATTTGGAAACCGTTCGGGCTGAGCCTGTCGAAGCCCTCGCGATGCGCTTCGACAGGGTCAGCGCGAACGGTCTACTGCATAGGTTGCTTCCTGATCGATGGATCGCGCACCGGTCTCAGATGATCTCGAAGTACCGCTTCATCTCCCAGTCGGTCACCGCGTCCAGCCACTGGCGCCATTCCCAGTCGCGGGTCGCGGCGAAGTGGTCGACAAATCCGTCACCGAGCCAGTCGCGTGCCACCTTGGACTCTTGGAATACCCGGTTGGTTTCGATCAGTGTGCGCGGCGCGCGCGGGATATTTTCGCCGCCGACGTTGGTGCCGGTGATCGGTGGCGTCGTCAGTTTCAAACCTTTCTCGACGCCATCGAGCCCGGCGGCGATCACGGCTGCCATCGCCACATAGGGGTTGACGTCCGCCCCAGGGCAACGGGTCTCCAATCGCGTCGCTTTCGGACTGCCGGCGATGACGCGAAAACTTGCGGTGCGGTTGTCCACGCCCCAGGTCGGCTTGACCGGCGCCCAAAAACCGTCGACAAGGCGCTTGTAGCTATTGATCGTGGGCCAGATCATCGGCGCGAAGTCCATCATGCTGGCGACCTGGCCGGCCAGGTAACTCTCGAACAACTTGCTCATTTTGCGCGGGGCCTTCGCGTCGAAAAACAGGTTTTTCTTGCCGTCCGACAGGCTCTGGTGAATATGGCCGCTGCAACCGGGCATGTTCTGGTGCGGCTTGGCCATGAAGCTGGGCATGATGCCCCATTGCGCGCCGATCTCCTTGGCTCCGGTCTTGAACAGGATGGCCCGGTCCGCCTGCTCCAGCGCTTCGCAGAATCCGAGCGCCGCCTCGTACACGCCCGGCCCGGTCTCGGTGTGCAGGCCCTCGATCGGCACCTTGAACGCGAGCATCTGGTCCATCAGCGCATTGAAGAAGTCGCGGTGCTGGTTCATGCGCAGGAGCGAATAACCGAACATGCCCGGTGTCAGCGTCTGCGGCGCAACGCCTTTTTTCGCAGCCCAGGTCTCGGGCGTCTCCAGGAAGTTGAACCACTCGAACTCCATGCCGGTCATGACCTGGAAACCCATCTTCTCGGCCCGCTTGAGCACCCGTTTAAGCGCCTGGCGCGGGCATTGGGCATGTGGCGACCCGTCGGCATAGACGAAGTCGCCCAGAAAAAACGGCGTGTTCGCGTCCCACGGGATATTGCGCGCGGTGTTCAGGTCAAGCCGCGCCAACGCATCGGGAAAGCCATGTTGCCAGCCGGTCGCGGTGGTGTTGTCATAGGTGACATCCATCATGTCCCAGCCCAGCACCACGTCGCAAAAGCCGAAACCGCCACCCGGGTAGGGCTCGGCAGCGCCAAGAAACTTGTCGATGTGCAGGTATTTGCCGCGCAGAATGCCGTCGATGTCGCTAACGGCGACCTTGACCTTGGAGGCTCCGGAGAGCTTGATGCTACGCACCGACGGATGCTCGGTCGAAGCGCTATTTTTGGTCGTAGCCATGGTGATGGGTCGCTGGTTGTCGAACGGGTTGCTGCTGCGCGTCAGGCGCGTTGAGAATTGGCGTGGTCGATGGCGAATTCTTCTTCCGGCGAGAGGATCAGGCGATTGCGGCCCACCAGCGCAAAGTACACGATGCCGATGCTAAACCAAACGGCGACCCACAACACCCCTTGCTGGTAGACCGGATCGGTGAGCTGGAAGTAGATCGTCACGGCCGCGATCAAGACCGTCAGCGTCGCGCCGACATTGCCGAGCGGGCTGCGATAGGGGCGGTGCAAGTTTGGGAACTTCTTGCGCAGTAATATGAACGAAATGGCCTGCATGATGTAAGAGAACATGGCGCCGAACACCGCCATGTTGAGCAACGTGCCGCCAATCACGGCCGCGCCCTTGTCGGCGCCGAGCCGAAACCACAGGATGAACATCACGGTCAGCGCCAGCACCGCGCCGGCCACCATGGCGATGTGCGGCGTCTTGCGGCTGCCGTGGGTGACCGACAGCGCGGACGGGAAATAGCCAGCGCGGCCAAGCGAGTAGATCTGCCGGCCCTTGGCGAAGATGATGGTGTGAAAGCTTGCCACCAGGCCCAGCACCGCCACCAGCGCCAGCGTCTTGGCGATGCCCTCGCCATAGATCGCCTTGAATCCGTCCAGCAGCGGCTCGCCGGAAGTTCCCAGCTTGTGGGAACCGATGCCCGCCACCGAAGGGTTGAGCCACAGAATCATGAAGGCCGACACGATCAAGGTGAAGATACCGGCCAAAATGCCGCGCGGCATGTCGCGTTTGGGATCAACCGACTCCTCGGCCGCCAGCGGCAGTTGCTCGATCGCCAGAAATAGCCAGACCGCGAATGGCAGGCATGCGAGCACGCCGAGAAAGCCCTTGGGTAGAAACGGACCCTGGCCGTCCGGCAGGGCCTTGCCGTCGGCGCCGACGTTCATGGCCCATTTCGCGAAATCGATATGCGGCAGGGCGCTGATCCAGAACACCAGCAGGCAGCCCAGCGCCATCAGGGTCACGACCAGCGTGACCTTGAACGACAGTTCGACGCCGACGATGTTGAGGCCAACGAAAACGATGTAAAAAGCGATCCACCACAGCGGCAGCCATTCCGTGGACGTGCCGAAAATGCCAGCCATGTAACTGCTGATGAAATAGACGATGACGGCCGGCGTCAGCACGTATTCGACGTTTTCAGACAAGCCGGTCAGGAAGCCGCCCCACGGACCCATGGCGGTGCGCGCAAACGAATAGGCGCCTCCGGTGTGCGGTAGCGCGGGCGACATCTCGGCCAACGAAAAGGTCAGTCCGAGGTACATGACGGCAATGATCACAGTGGCCAGGAACATGCTGCCCCAGCCATTGGCGAGGCCCAGGTTCCAGCCCGAGAAGTGGCCGGAGATGACAGCCCCGACGCCAAGCGCCCAGAGCGACCATACCCCCGCATAACGACGCAGTCCACGCTTGTCGAAGTAAGACTGGTCGACTTTGGTGTAACTGACTCCGGATGGTTCCTTCATTGGGGCGCTCCTGTACGGGTTGAGGGACAAGGGTAAAGCGCGATGCTAGAAACAGTGCCGCTAACCGGCTATCCGGAATCGGCAAATCCGGCCGGACCAAGCCAAGGCCCCAAGCAGGACACGTGGTCGGGCACGATTGCGGTGAGAATCGCCGGGTGTTCGTCGCCACGCCACTTCCCACCCACAAGGGCTGCCAGCCACCCCGGTCGGCGATGGCGGCCCCACCCGCCGCCAGCCACATGCGCTTCGGCGATGCCGAGGAACAGGCTTCGGCGCTGGCCGGCTGGAACCAGACCTATCTGCAGCTCAGCCCTGGTGCGTTCAAGGGCGAGGTTAGCCAGGTTCAGGTGGCCGGCGTGCGCATCTTCGTCGAGCACGTGCAGCAGTCGGTGCTGCAGACCGGCGTGCTGGCCGATGGCGTGCTGGCGCTGGGCATACCGCTACAGGCCAGCGCCCCCGGCATGTTCTGCGGCACGCCATGCGCCAGCGAGGTCCTGCACGTGTTTTCGGGATTGTCGGGTTTCGAATTTCGCCCGGCGCCGTGCCACACCATGCTCGGCATAGAGCTGCAGCTCGGGCCCCTGTGCGTGGACAGCGGTGGCTACGGCGACCACAAACGGCACCCGTTCGGCCTGCCGAGTCGGCCTGCGGCCTTGGCGTTGGCACCCAAGGCCCTGGCCCGGTTGCGACACTATCTGCTCGGCCTGCTCGTGTCAGCGCAGTCCGATCCGGCCCTGCTGGAGCGCCCGGCCGTGCTGGCCAGCGTCGCCGACCATCTGCTCGACCAGCTACCGCAGGATGGCGCGCCGTCCGAGCCCGGCGGCGCCGCCCGGCGCCACTGGCAACTGGTGCAGCAGGCCTGCGAACGCATCCACGAGCGGCTGGACCAGCCGCCCACTGTTGCGCAGCTGTGCCTGGACCTGGGCGTTAGCCGGCGTACGCTGCAAAGCAGCTTCGTGCGGCTGCTCGACACCAGCCCGCTGGCCTACCTGAAGACGGCGCGCCTGCACCAGGCCCGGCGCATGCTCAAGCAGCTCGACTCGGTCACCGATGCCGCCACCAGTTGCGGCTTCTGGCATTTCGGCCATTTCGCTCAGGACTACCTGGCCCTGTTCGGCGAGCGGCCGTCACAGACGCTGCGCCGGTACCACGGCGGCTAACGACACCGCGTAGCGGCTCAGCGCCGGCGCAGGCCCAGTGCCATGACCGTGCCGACCACCAGCAAGGCACCCGCCACCTGCACCGGCGCGATCGCCTGTCCCAGGATCAGCCACGCCAGCACCAGCGCAAACACCGGTTCGACGTTCATGATGGCCGAATTGCCCACCACGCCCAGACGCGGCAAAACCGTGAACATGATCGTGAATGCGGTGCCATACAGGAAGGTCAACGCGGCGAGCCCCCACCAGCCTGCGGCTGCATCGGGAAAGTGAAACCCGCCTTGTACCGCGACGCTGCCCAGCGCGATCGCGCCTGCCAGCCCGAGCGTCGTGGCAGTGCGCACACGCCCGTCGATATCGGCCACCTCATGCTGCGTGAAAACCAGCGCTGCGCCGAACGTGGCGCCCGCGGCCAACGCGAAAATCACGCCGATGCCGATGCGGCTCCACTGGTCTGCGGCGCCGAGACCCGACGCGGCGCCCAGAACGTCGAGCGCCAACGCCAGTCCCAGCAGGATCACCGGCATCGCCAGCAAAACCGCGCGTTCGGGTGGCCTGCGATAGATTAGCGCTGCCCACAGCGCCGTCCACAACGGGTAGGTGTTGAAGGCCAGCAAGGCCAATGCCACCGGCAGGCGCGCCACGGCCGAATACAGGCACAGGCTTTGCACACCGACCAGCAGGCCGATCACCGGCAGGTAGCGGCGGTGCCTTGCATTAAAGGCGATCGGCACCCGCTGCACGAACAACAAGGCCGCAATGACCAGTGTGGTGACCACACTGCGGAACACGACCGCGGTGGCCACGTCGACACCGTTGTTGAACGCGATACGTGCTGCAACATGGTTGGCGCCCATCATCAGCGCGACCAGCATCAGGGTGGAGAAGGCGCCAATGCTCAGGGCGCGGTTGCTAACGGTCATGGCATAGCTGGCATGACCGTGCGCAAATGACGAAGGATGGATTCAACATAGTCGCCATCCAGGTCTTGCGCAAGCAGGCAGGCCGGCGCTGTCGACCATGAAAAACCGGTTTGATGGGCTTGCAGCTCCTTTTCGGTGTTTGTCGTCAACACGAACCCCCGAACCGGCACGGAAAACGCCCAGGTGGGGACCACCGTATCCAACAACTCAAACTTATCCGCCGGCCATTGATGCCGAAGGCCTTTGGGTTCGACAAACGCCAGCGCTTGATCCTTGCCGCGTTTGAGCCACAACAGGAAGTCAGGGTAAAAGCCCTCGGCCGCGAACAAGCCGACACCAACACCCGCTAGATTGCGCAACAAGACAACATCCACTTCGGCCCAATCGGGTAGGCGTGAGATACGTTCCCAGACGCGGTGCAGGTCCCACACCAGGCGTGCTTCGCCGTCGTTTAGCGGCGGTGGGGAAATACGCAGGGCAACCGGCTGGTCATCCAGCAAGCTCAACTGATCACCCACCTGGGACACCTGGGCTGTGGACGCAAGCAGCAGCGGCCTATACAAATGCTGCGGAATATGCAGGCGCGGCAGCGGCGGGCCTAATGTATCGACATCAGAGCCATCGTCAAGGGCTTGCAGAACCCGGGCCAGCGTATTTTTCAGATCAATCTCGCCGGCCTCCTCCCGCACAACACTGACGATACGGTCCCAACCCTCGTGACTCACTTGCGCGCCGCGCAGGCCCCGGCTCAACGCTTCCACCGCCGACTTGACCACGTCCTGTGCCAGCATAGCCTCCACCCGGTAGCCAGGCTGAAGTCTGCCATTGGGCGTCGCCTGCATCGGAAAATTCGCATGGGTGACCGTCAGCGCTGCCAACTGCGGCTGGCGCGTCAAGAACGCTAGCCGCGCGCGGCGCAAGGAGCGCGCCATCGCGGCCTCCCAATGGTTCAACAGCTCCTGACGCAGACGCGCACGATCTTCTCGGCTGGCTGGCAATCGTCCAGCGCCAATCTGAACCCGTGTTGCGCGCAACCAGGAGCCCGCCTCAAAGGGAGTGACCCACAGTTGCTGCATATCCTGTTGGCGCAGAAAAGTCTGGGCATGCTGAAAAAGCTGTTCGGCATCAAGCATGCTGCCCAACAAAGCAGCGGCCGGATGCGTCTGGGGCGCGACCTGCAGGGATTGAACCTCGCCCACACCGTCCTGCATCGACAGCTGACTAGAAAGATCGATCATTGGCGGCAGGTTTTCACGGGCAACAAAGGGAACCGCTTCGCAACTGAAAGCGGCCTCCATCGCCATGTCATGCACCGGTATCTGCAGATTCAAGGCGTCGACGTCCTGGGTGAACCGGATCGGAACGATCTCGCTTTGCACGGGCATGCCCTCGCGACTCAGCGTATCAAGCCACGTCTGTACGTATTCCTGTCTCTTATACACATCTCCGAGCCCACGAGACTAAGGCGAATCTCGTATGCCGTCTTCTGCTTGAAAA
>ENA-ORBV01006087-ORBV01006087.1-microbial-mat-metagenome-genome-assembly--contig:-NODE-6087-length-21554-cov-8.913861_pt1 | contig 21554 bp, 16 predicted proteins | sample MGYA00237777_ERZ505514 | MGnify/ENA primary metagenome ERZ505514 (study PRJEB26160, sample SAMN06269048) | microbial mat metagenome | isolation source: Oligotrophic lake microbial mat | place... | reverse complement strand
TCTTTCTCGTGGACATTATCGGTGGTGAGGGCGAGCTGGGCGTAGCCGAGGATGGCGGTGAGCAGATTATTAAACTCGTGGGCGATGCTGGCGGCGAAGGTGCCGAGGGCGGCGAGCTGCGAAGAGCGCACTAGCTCGTCCTGCTTGGTGCGCAGCTCTTCGAGCAGGCTGGTGGCCTGCTGGGCAAGCTCCTGGTTGCGCTCGCTCTGCTGCTGAAGCGCGGCCATGGTGCGGAAGGAGCGATGGGCCATGAAGAGCGGGACGGCGGCAGCCGGCAGCAGCCAGGGGTTGGTCGCCCACATGTAGGCGAGGATCGCGCCAAACGGCAGGGTCATGAAGTGGATCCAATGCACCTGCTTGTAGCTGGCGAGGTAGACCGTGGGCAGCGGCTGGCCGCTCGCCAGCGCCACAATCGTGGCCACAAACGCAATATTTAGCGTGTGGTAGACGGCGGCGATGATCAGAAAGGCGGCTAGGCCGCGCGGCCCGCTAAACGGCGGCACGCCCGGCTCGCGCAGAGCCATGTAGATCGCTAGCAGGATCAGGTAGGTCAGGCTGCGCTGCGCTGCGTTGAACAGCCCCTTGAACCATGGGCGCCGACCGAGCAGATCGGAGATCAGACTTCCCGCGATCAGCACCAGCACGCCAGAGAGCCCTACAGTACTGAGCATAAAGACCGTCAGCGCGTCTACGATGGTCATCGCCACCTGGTTGTGCTCGTTGATCTTGAAGAGCACAAAGAAGTAGTCGGCCAGCACAAAGGCAACCAGCACTACGAGCAGCAGCAGGAACGGGGGGGGCGCTGCGCTGTTACGCCAGAAGGCAAAGCCGGTTGCCACGGCGGCGAGCGCCCAGAGGCTGTAAAGGTACCAACGTGCCGCGCGAGGAAGGGTATGCATACGTGTCTGCCGACTGCGGGATTTGCTGTAGCACCGACGCCCAAAAAAACTTGGGAGGTGAAGTATACCGCTTCTTGCGATCCATAGCACGATCCTGCACGACCACAAACAAAAGCAGGGAGGGCATTGCCCCCCCTGCTTCTACGGACTGGCAGCGATCTAACTTAGTACCACTTGCCCTCGGCGCCTGCCGCAAGAATGAGAGCGGCGAGCGCGCCCATCAGCGTCGTGACCTTGAGGTAGATGTTAATGGTGTGCCACTTCATGTGGAGACCCCTTTCTTCGCTGTCTGATCTGGAGGTAGCATTGGGTCTCCTCCGCTCCGCTTCGGGCAGTTGCCCCGTCCATCACATTGCGAACCACACTATAGATGCCAGTCCTGATATAAAGATACCAGAAATATGACAGTTTAGTCAAATTTCAAGGTTACGAGAAGTTAACAGGTGGTTAACGGCCAAGCGGCGTAGGGCTGTCGCCGAGCAGGCGCTCGATCACGCGATTCACAGCATCCAGTATGGCGCGGGTCACAGTTAGGAGCTCGTCGTCGCGCAGCACGCTGATGCCGAGCAGGATCTCGATTAGCCCGTCGTGATCACGCACGATGTGGGCCAGGTAGACCTCTAGGGCGCCGAAGGGCTGGCGCTGGAGCCGCTCAAGCTGAATCTGACATTGCGGCCCCAGGAGCATGTTTAGAGCGTGAATCGTGGCATAGGCCGCAAGCAGCGGTAGGTCGGCGGGCTGCTGGGGTCTGCTAGTGCCCACGCCCTGCACCTGCTGATCTTGCAGCGCCAGGGTGACGGTGACGCTCATCGTATCGTCGGCGTGGATCTGCTGCACCTCGATGATGCGCACGCGTGGCGTGGCGGGGTTGATGGCGATCTCGGGGATCTGCACCAGGCTGATCTTGCGATGATCGACCCGGACCTTGCCGCGCACGTAGAGGATCGACTCGATGTCGCGCACAATCTGCTTGGGGCTGCGGCTGGGGGTGCCAACCACATGCACCTCGTCGATCCGGTCTCTCTGCTCGGCCACGAGCCGCACGGCAAGCACGCCACGAACCTGGCCGATCAGTCGCTCAAGGTCGGCCAGGTCGAGGGGGAGCGTCTCAGTTGTCTCAGTTGTCATGGCTGTTCCTTTTTAGGCGGCTGTCTCCAGCGGCTCGGCTGCGGTGTCGGGCAGGTTGGGCGCGGCTGTCGGCGTAGTCTGGTTCGCGCTGCCGCAGATCACACGGTAGCAGAAGATCCCCACGCCCGTGGTAAGCAACAGATCGCCGAGGCTGAACACATTCGCCAGGGGAATGCCTGCTGGCACCGGGAAGATGTCGGTGAGCAGCCAGAGCCGCACGCCCGTAGCGGTGGCAAGCGAATTATTCGCAATTGCTGGGCCATCGGTTGCATACGCGGCGAGCCGACCGGCATACTGGGCCGCCAGCGGCTCCACCGGCATTTGGCCCCCGTTTGCGGCGATGGCGACGGTGTTCATCAGCACGCCAACAGCTACCAGCCAGATCCCCGGCAGCCCACGGTTGAGCCAGACCCAAACGATCAGCAACGCCATCGAGAGCAGATACAGCGCGCCGGTGGCGAAGGGGATCAAGGCTTGATCTACAAAAGGCGTGAAGATCAGCAGCTGTAGCCCGAGGCTGCCAAAGACCAGCGCCAGGCCACGCAGCTCGATCGCGGCGAAGTTGCGCAGTGAGCCGCCGCGCCAGAGGGCCACGCTGATCACCGCCAGGATAACAATACCTCTGAGCACAATGGTTCCTTCCAGCAGCGTATGGGCGCCCCGGGATTGCGTACGGGCGCCCCTCGCGGGCGCCCCTCGGGATTGCGTACATTAACAAAACGTCACCTGGCCCGCTTCTTGCATGCGCAATTTTAACCAGGCACACCTGCGGCGTAGGGCTACGTCATGGTTGGGAGGCGGGCGCGTACACGCGTGCCGTGGTAGCGCGGTGCGCCGGGCGCCCGCCTGCGCGGGCGGGTCCGGAGGCGTCGGCCTGCGCCGACGCGCGGCCACAAGGCCCGGCCGCCGCGGTTTCAACCGCCCGGTGCTGGCGGCCGAGCCGCCTTGACGCGGCGACGCAAGAATTATATGATTAGTCCACTATTTCAGGCAACACCAGGAGCGCCATGCGCCGCACAGGACTCCGCTTTCTCCTCCCTTATATGCGCCCCTACCGGCGCGATCTGCTCATTGGCAGCCTCTACGCAGTCATCGGCGCAGGTGCGAGCGCCTATAGCCCAACGCTGCTCGGGCGCGCCATCGACGCCCTGCTGGCGGGGATCACGCCACCGCTCCTGCTAGCCTACGCGGCCGGCATCGTGGGCCTGGCTGTAACCGTGGCCGTCTTCCGCTACCTGCTGCGCATGCTCACCGGCGCCATCGCGGCCGGCGTGAGCTACCGCATGAGCCAGGATCTCTTCGAGACGATGCTCGGCTTCGATCAGGCTACGCTGCGCCAGTATGGCGTGGGCGACCTACTGTCGCGCTCGTCATCGGACTTCATCTACATCTGGCGCTTCTACTCGGCCGGCTTCCAGATGTCGCTGTACGCCCTGCTGCTGCTCGTGATCGGCTGCGCCCTGATGGCCCTCACCAGCCCGCTGCTCGCGCTGATCGTACTTGTGCTGCTCACACTGAGCGTGGCGCTCCAGTTTGGCCTAGGCCCTGGCGTGGAGCGCTCCTTCGACCGGGTGCAGCAGGAGATGGGCCGGATCGCCGCCTTCACCCAGGAACACTTGAGCGCGGCGCGCATGGTTGCGGCCTACGGCCAGGAGCACGCCGCTGTGGCCGCCTTCGGCGCGGTGAACGACGTGTACGCCAGGCGCGGGCTCGGTTTCGCCATGCGCTCCGCCGTCGTCTCCAGCCTGCCTGGCCTAGTGGTGAAGCTGGCGGCCGCGCTTGTGCTCGGCCTCGGCGGCGCCTACGTGATCAGCGGGCAGATCACCCCCGGCGAGTATGTGCAGTTCATCGTCTATCTGAGCGTGCTCAACGGCGCAGCCCAGAACCTCGCCGGCGCCTTCGAGCGGCTCCAGCAGGGTGGCGCCGCCGCCGGGCGCATCGGCGAGGTGCTGTACCGACGCCCTGCTGTGGCCGACGCGCCCGACGCTGTAAGCCTCGCCAGCGTGCGGGGCGCGCTGCGCTTCGAGGGCGTGGGCGTACGCAACGAGGGCCGCTGGGCGCTGCGCGAGATCTCGCTCACCATCCCGGCCGGCTCCACGCTGGGCATCGTCGGCGCCACCGGCGCAGGCAAGAGCACCCTGCTGGGCCTTGTGGCCCGCGTGCGCGACCCCGACGAGGGGATCGTAAGCCTGGACGGCCACGATCTGCGCACGCTCCGCCTGGAGTCGCTGCGCCGCTCGCTGGCCTACGTGCCCCAGGAGACGCTGCTCTTCAGCATGAGCCTGCGCGACAACATCACGCTTGGCGCGCCGGGGCTGCCGGACGAGCGCGTGCATGCGGCCGTGGACGCCGCCCGGCTCTCCAACGACCTGCCGCAGCTACCCCAGGGCCTCGCCACCGTTGTGGGCGAGCGCGGCGCCACGCTCTCTGGCGGCCAGCGCCAGCGCACCGCCATCGCCAGGGCGCTCGCCCGCGACCCACAGCTGCTCCTGCTCGACGACGCCCTGAGCAGCGTAGACGCGAGCACCGCCGCCGAGATCATCGCCTCGCTCGCCACAGACACTGCCCCGCGCACGCGCCTGGTGGTAAGCCAGCGCCTCGCCTCGGTGCGCGACGCCGACCAGATCATCGTGCTGGAGGCAGGGCGCATCGTGGAGCAGGGAACCCACGCCGAGCTGCTCCGCCACGATGGGCGCTACGCCGCAATGTACCGGCGCGAGCTGATGCTTGCCGAGGGGGAGGAGTGACCGGGTGACCGGGTGACCAGGTGACCGGGTGACCAGGTGACACCTAACGGCATACGCAAAGCTGTTAGCAGAGCTTACATTTGCTCTGGGCCGCCAATTTTCGCCGACAGGCGTCACCCGGTCACCGTGTCAGCGCGAGCGCAGCGAGCGCTTGTCACCCGGTCACCGTGTCACCCGGTCACCGTGTCACCCGGTCACCGTGTCACCCGGTCACCGTGTCACCCGGTCACCGTAGAGCGAGAGGAACGATTGGTCTCTAACGAACCAACCGAGCGCAAAGAAAATCGCGGCCAAGACGCAGCCCTGCTCTGGCTGATCGCCGTGACGGCGGCGCCCCACTGGCGCTTTTTGTTGGCGGCGGCGGCGCTGCTGGCCGTGGCGGCGGCACTCAACGTGGTGCCGCCCTTCCTGCTCCAGCAGGCGATTGATGGCCCGATCGCGCGGGGCGATGCGGCGGGCCTTGTGCCGCTGTCGCTCAGCTATGCGGGCGTGGCGCTGGCCGTGTTTGGCCTGACGATAGGCCAGGTGTATCTGCTACAGCAGGCGGGCCAGCGTGCCCTGGCCGATCTGCGCGTGCGGCTGCTGGAGCATATGCTGCGCCAGGGGCAGGGCTTCTTTGCGCGGAACCCGGTGGGCGACCTGGTGGGCCGCGTCACCTCCGACATCGACTCGCTCAACGCGCTGCTCGGCTCCAGCGTGGTGACAATCCTGAGCGAGAGCGTGACGCTGGTGGCGATCATGGTGGTGATGTTCGCCACCAACTGGCGCCTGGCGCTGCTGGCCCTCGCGGTGCTGCCCGTGCTGGTGCTGGTGACGGGCTTCTTCCGGCGCCGCATCCGCCGCTCGTCTACTGGCGAGCGCACGGCCCTGGCGCGCACCTCGAGCTTTTTGAACGAGCAGCTTCAGGGCATGTTGATCGTGCAGCTGTTTGGGCGCCAGGCCGAGAGTGCGCAGCAGTTCGACGGCTACAACCGGGCCTACCGCGAGTCGCTGATCCGGCTGCGCTACCACTCGGCGGTCTTCCTGTCGGTGCTGGAGATTCTGGCGGCCCTGGGGATGGCCGCGCTGCTCTACGGCGGCGGCCAGGGCGTGCTGGCGGGGTGGGCCAGCCTGGGCACGCTGGTGGCCTTTGTGCAGTATACCGAGCGAGCCTTCCAGCCCATCTTGCGCCTCTCGGAGCAGTACAACGCGGTGCAGATCGGCCTGGGCGCCGCCGAGCGGGTGCAGCGCACGCTGCTGGCCGAGCCAGAGGTGGCCGACCCCGAGCGCCCCGTGCGCCTGCCACGCGTGCGCGGAGCCGTAGAGTTTCGCGACCTGAGCTTTGAGTATCTGCCCGGCGAGCCGGTGATTCGCGGGCTCAACCTGAGCATCCCGCCGGGGCAGAGCGTGGCGGTGGTGGGCGCCACTGGGGCGGGCAAGTCGTCGCTGGTGGGGCTGCTGGCGCGCTTCTACGATCCGCAGGCGGGCGCCGTACTGTTGGATGGGGTGGACATTCGGCGGCTGGCGCTAAACGACCTGCGCCGGGCGGTGGCCGTGGTGCCGCAGGAGCCGGTCTGCCTTGCGGGCAGCATCGCCAGGAATATCCGGCTGTACCGCGACGACATCGGCGAGGCCGAGCTGCGCCGGGCGGCTGCGCTGGCCAACGCGGATCACTTCATCGAGCAGCTACCAGGCGGCTACGAATACGAGGTGCTGGCGGGCGGGGCGAATCTCTCGGTAGGGCAGCGGCAGCTGCTCGCCCTGGCGCGCGCCCTGGCGCTGAGCCCGGAGGGCGTGCTGGTGCTCGACGAGGCCACAAGCAGCATCGACACCGCCACCGAGGCGCTGATCCAGGCGGCGCTGGAGCGCATCCTGCGCACGCGCACCAGCGTGGTGATCGCGCACCGGCTCTCCACGATCCGCAAGGCCGACCGCATCATCGTGATGCAGCGCGGCAAGATCGTGGAGGACGGCCCCCACGATCTGCTGCTGGCCCGTGGCGGCGCCTACGCCCGGCTCTACCGTCACCAGCTTGCGACGCGCCCCGAGTGAGCGTTTAAAGCCTGAAGGTGTTTTCGGCGGCGATAATGCTTGGCGTGATGGCGCGGCGCAGCGTGAGGTACTTGGCCGAGAGCCAGCGGCCCGTGTCGCGAATGCGGGGGATGGGGTGGAGGCGCAGCCAGCGCAACGTGCGACGGGTGAGCAGGTTCATAAAGCGCAGCGTGCGGTCGCGGCGCCCAAGCAGCACGATCGCGAAGATCAGCGCGGGCCAGCCGGGGATGATCGGCAGCACGGCGCCCACCGCCCAGATCACGAGGCACAGATAGCCAAGCGCTCGCCGGGCCACGATTACGAGGCCACTAACATTATTTCGCTTCACCTGCATGGATCGGCCCCCACTCGTTCGCTGTGTGTGTCTTCTCATTACTATAACGCTCACACCTCAACGCAGGTTGCACGCCGCGATGAAAAGTGCGTGAGAGTTTGTAAAGACCAGCTTCAGTTTTCCTGCGATCAGGCTGCCCTGTTCCCTGTTCCCTTGCGCTCTGCTACGCCCGCACCGCAACCCAATCCGCCACCAGGGCCAGCTCGTTACGCCCGGCGCCTGATGGAAGCTCGCTCAGGGTGGCGCGCGCCTGCCCAACGAGGCGGCCAAGCTCGGCGCGGGTAGGCGCGATGCCGTGGGCCGCAACCTCGGCGGTGGCCCACGCCTGCTCGCCGGGGTCGCCGCTATCGATGGCGGTGGCCAGGCGCGTGCCGTCGCCAAAGTGGGCCGCAAAGATCAGTGGCGTGGTGACAGCGCCAGCCCGCAGGCTTGTGGCGGGCGGCGCGGAGCCATCGTCTGCGGCGAAGTCGTGGAGCTCGTCGCCCAGGCGCAGGGCCAGGCCGAGGGCATAGCCAAGCTGTCCAAGCGTCTCGATCTGTGCTGGCAGAGCGCCTGCGCACGCGCCGCCCGCCTGGCAGGCCGCCGCCACAAGCGCCGCCGCCGTGCCGCCGATGCGTTCGAGGTGGCTAGACAGCGCCAGATCCAGGGGCACCAGGGGCGGCGCGGGCACCAGCGTGCTCTCGGTGATGCGCTGCACGGCCTGCGCGTAGTAGCCGATCACGCGCGCGTCGGGGGCCAGGGCCATCTCACCGGCGGCAAGGGCGAACAGATAGTCGCCCACCATCAGGGAGATGCCGCTGCTCCACTCGCCCACGCTTGGCCTGCCGCGGCGGCGCTCGGCCTCGTCCACCAGATCCTCGTGGGTCTGTGTGGCGGCGTGGAGCAGCTCCACGGCGGCGGCGGCGTGAACCACGCGCTCCACGCTGTAGGCGCCGGTGCGGGCGGCCATCAGCACCAGCGCGGCCCGCAGCCGCACGCCCTGGGGCCGCAGCAGGCGCGAGCCAGCCACGCTGATCACAGCGGCGCGGCTGTGGGTGCGCTCGCTCACGATCTGCTCAACCTGCTGGAGATCGGTGCCGAGCGCGGGCGGAAGCGGAAGCTGTTTCATGGCCGTTGTCCGTTGCAGGCTGGCTGGTATCGCTGGGGAGCGTAGGGTCTGCATTATACCCTGCCCCTATAACAGCTCCACGAGCCCCAGCCGTGCAAGTAGCATGAAGTAGGCCGCCAGGCCCGCCGGGCGGCGCTTGTCAGTCTCTAGCTCCACCAGATCGAGGATCTGGGCCAGGGTGCGCGTGCCGTCGGCCCAGGCCAGGGCGATGTCGGCGGTGAGGCCATCAAGCTCACGGGAGGCGCGCAGCTCGCTGCGCAGCATGTCACGCTTGGCGCTGGGCAGGCGGGCCAGGTGTGGCCGTAAGCTCACCGGGCCGCGAAAGCGGCGGCGGGGCACCAGTTCGGCCTCGGCGGGCGCCAGTTCGCTGCGCTCGGCGGGGCGCCAGGGCGCCAGCACGCCGGCCATCTGGGCCCAGAGCAGCTCGGCCTGCGCGGCGGCAAAGCGCTGCTGCGGCGCAGGGTCGAAGGCGGGATCGAGGCGGCGCAGGCTCGCCAGGGCCTCGCCGTGGCGCGCAAGGCGGAAGGCCAGCCGCGCGTCCCACGGTGCGCCTTGGGGCCGCGCCCCGCCAAGGGCAGAGCTAGCGGCGCTCTGAAGCTCGCGGGCGAGCCGCCCGGCGAAGCGGGCGCTCAGCTCGCCCGCCAGCCAGGCCGCCTCACGCGGGCCACCGCTGGCGATGGCCCACATGTAGGTGGTGGCCAGGGCCATGTTGCGGTGCAGCGTGGTAGGCGAAATGTGCTCCACCGTGTCGGCGGTGGTGTGGTAGAAGCGGTCCGGCCACTCAATAATCATCGGTGTGGGGATGCCCACGCTCGGGTCGGCGAGGATGTAGTGGTCGCTGCCATTCGAGAACGGCACTCCGGCGTGGCGGTAGAGCGGCGCGTCGGTGCGACCCTGGAAGCTGTGGGCCGGGCCGTGCGTGAGGTCGCGCAGGGCCTCCAGCAGATCGCCAACAAAGCTTGGCGCTGCGTCGCTGGGGTGGACGATCAGGCTCACGCTGCCGGTCGTCGTCTGGTCGGCGCCGACCATGTCGAGGTTGAGGGCGGCCACAGTGCGGGCGATGCGCTCCTCGTGGGCGGCCAGGTAGAGGTACGTGCCGGTCATCTCGGGCACCCAGAGCACGCGGATGGAGCGCGTTGGGCGCGGCAGCCGGCCCACTTCAATCAGGGCGTGCAGCGCGCGAGCCACCTCCATTGCGGCAGCGGCGCCACTGGCGTTGTCGTTGGCGCAGGGGGCGGGATGGCAGAGATGGGCAACAAGCAGCACCTCCTCGTCGCTTGTGCCGGGGATCAGGGCGCTCACCGCCTCGATGGCGCCAGCGCTGAACGTGCTGCGCACCTTCGCCCGCAGGCGCAGCGGCAGGCCGTCGCGCCGGGCGCGCTCGTAACGTACGCGCAAGCTGGCGCCGGCGCGCGGGCTGAGGGCAAAGCCGAAGGCGCGTGTCTCACCGCCCCACCACCACCACGAGGCGTACTGGATCGCGTCGGGCAGGTCGCCGGGCGGGCAGAGCTCCGGGATGGAGCGCATGCCGTCGAAGAGCAGGCCCGCCGCGCCAAGCTGCTCGATCGCCAGCTGATGCACGCTCATCGGCATGCTGCGGGTAAGCACAAGCTTGCCACACACATCAAGGCCGGCGTAGTCCTCCAGCCGCTCGCCGCCTTCAACCACCACCAGCTCCAGCTCGGCGTCCACACTCGTGCTGCGCGGCATCAGCGAGAGCGGCACGGCGCGGTAGTCCGCCAGGCGCAGGGTACCGCCATCGGCGAGCGGCAGCTCAAGCCAGCCCTCCTCGCAGCTCCACTCCTGGAACAGCGGCTCGCCCCAGGCCTGGAGCCCCTCACGCGCGGGGAACGACTCCAGCGTTGCGTCCAGGCCCCAGCCTTGCAGCGTGGCATGGAGCCAGGTTGCGGCCTCGCGATACATAGGGCTGGCCTGGATGCGGTGCCACTGGCTGATGCGCGCCACCAGTCGCTTCGCCGCCTCGCCTGAAAGCTCGCGCTGAAAGAGCGTCAGCTGATCCTGAAACATTGCTATCCCTTCTGATTGCTGATTGCGGACTGCGCTGCGTTGCGCCCTGGCCTTGGGCCTTGACAGCGGGCCACTCAGTGCGGTATTTTAGCTGTAGCTAAATTTAAAATTATGGAGCGGCGACAGTTGTGCCGTTGCTCCCAAAAGCGAAGTTAAGCGAGGCCATTATGCGAACAACGCTGCGCGAAAAAGCTGTGCTCTGGGGGGTTGGTCTCACGCTGGCGGCGAGCGTCGAGCTGCTGCTGCGCAGCCAGATCAGCCCGCTCTCGCTCGTTGGCGTCGCTGTGCTGGCGCCCACCGTGCTGGTTCTGGGGCTGCTTGCCGCCTTCGTGCTGCGCCGTCAGCCAGGGTGAGCTTCCGGGAAGGGCGCCTCGGCCGCTGCGAGCGGCAGGCTCACCGTGAAGACCGAGCCCGCATCCGGCGTGCTTGTCACCTGGATCGACCCGCCCATCATCTCGCAGAAGCGCTGCGAGATCGCGAGGCCCAGCCCGGTGCCGCCGTAGCGCCGCGTGGTGGACTGATCGGCCTGCACGAAGGGCTCGAACAGGCGGCTGAGCTGCTCGCTGCTCATGCCGATGCCCGTGTCGCGCACTTCAAAGATCAGCAGGCGTGCGGCGAAACTGGCCGGCAAGCTGGCGCCAAGCTGAAGCGCACTGCGATCACGCACGCCTACGCTCAGCGTGATCTCGCCACCCTGTGTAAACTTCGCCGCGTTCGCCAGCAGGTTGATCAGAATCTGGCGCACCTTGGTCTGGTCGCCATAGACCAGGGCGGGCTCGCCGTCGTAGCGCACGCTGAGCCGGTTCTGGTTGCTCAGGGCCTGGGGCGCAACAGCCGCCTGCACATCGCTGATCACAGGGCCAAGCGCGAAGTGCTCGTTGTAGAGCTCCATCTTGCCCGCCTCGATCTTGGAGATGTCGAGGATGTCGCTGATCAGGCCATGCAGATGGCGCCCGGCGCGATTGATCCGCTCCAGATCCACGCGCAGCTCGGCCTCGCTCATCGTGCTCACGTCATCGAGCAGCAGCTCGCTGTAGCCGATAATGGCGTTCAGCGGCGTGCGCAGCTCGTGGCTCATGTTGGCGAGGAAGGTGCTCTTGGCGCGGCTGGCGGCCTCGGCGGCGTCACGGGCACGCTGTAGCTCCAGCTCCACTTGCTTGCGGCGGGTCGCGTCGCGCACGATCACCACGTAGAGGCGGCGGCTGCGGAAGGTGAGCTGGCCGGAGGAGAGATCCAGCGGAAAGAGCGAGCCGTCGCTGCGGCGGCCCGCCACCTCGTTGCCGATGCTGATCAGCTTGTACTGGCGGTGCAGCGGGTCGGGGATCAGCGCGGCGATCGGCTGGCCGATCATCTCGTCGGCGTTGTAGCCGAAGATGCGCGTGGCGGCGGGGTTGAAGGTGGTGATCGTGTCGCGCTCGTCGATGATCATGATCCCGTCGACGGCGTGATCCACCACGGCCTGGCGGTAGAGCCCGGTCATCGCGGTGTCGGCGGCCACGGCGGCGAGCGTGCTCGCGATCTCGCCAAGCTCGTCGCTGGTGGTGGGGGCCGCCACGATCTGCGCCTCGCCGCCCGCGATCTGCGCAGTGGTTGTGGCGAGCGCGTCGACGGCATCGCCCACCTGTGCGGCGAGGGCGGCCAGGGCGTAGGCGCTTACGAGGGCAGTGAGGGCAGCGACGGTGGCGAGGGCGGGGCTACCCTGGAGCAGCAGCAGCAGGGTGAGCGCGGCGACGGGCAACAGCACTATCAGCGCAACGATCCGAAACTTGCGCGTAAAGCTTTGCCGACCAAGAAGCGCGGCCAGAGGCGCGACGAGCTTGCCGAGCGGCACCGTGCTTGCTCCATGGGCTGATCGATAGTCACACCGCGCTCAGTATAACATGGAGGTAGTTAGGCGGGACATCGTCGCCGCAAGCTCGTCCAGAAAGCCTGTGAGGATGGGCCGCTGCGCCACATCGTCCACGAGAAAGGCGTCGTGGCCCACGCTGCTCGTCAGCTCCACATGCTCAACGGGGCGGCCCTGGCGCCGCAGGGCGTCGGCGATGGCGCGCGACTCGGCTGTGGGGTAGAGCCAGTCGCTGCTGAACGAGATCAGCAGGCTAGCGCCCTGCACGCGGGCCATGGCTGCGTCCAGCGAGCCGTAGCGCGCCGGCAGATCCCAGTAGTCCATGGCTTTGGTGATGTAGAGGTAGCTGTTGGCGTCGAAGCGCGTGTTGAAGCTGGCGCCCTGGTAGTCGAGATAGCTCTCGATGGCGAACTCGCGCTCCAGGCTGAAGGCCGGCTCGTGAGCGCCCTGGAGGCGGCGGCCAAACTTCTGCTCCAGCGAGCTGTCGCTAAGGTAGGTGACGTGGCCGATCATGCGTGCGACAGCCAGGCCGTCGGCGGGTGGCTCGTGGCCGTAGTAGTCGCCGCCGCGCCAGCGCGGGTCGCTCATAATCGCCCTGCGCCCGATGCTGTTCCAGGCGATCGTCTGCGCGGCCGAGTGGGCGCTGGTGGCCAGCAGAATCGAGCCGGCCACACGCTCGGGGAAGGCCGTTGCCCACTCTAGAGCCTGGAAGCCGCCCATCGAGCCGCCGGCCACAGCGAGCAGCCGCTGAATGCCCAGGGCGTCGATCAGGCGCGCCTGGGCGCGCACCATGTCGCCGATGGTGACGACCGGGAAGCGCGCGCCGAAAGATCGGCCTGTGCGCGGGTCGCGGCTGGCGGGGCCGGTGGAGCCCACGCAGCCGCCCAGCACGTTCGAGCAGATCACGTAGTAGCGGTCGGTGTCGAAGGGTCGGCCGGGGCCGACCATCGTGTCCCACCAGCCTGGCTTGCGGTCGCCGGGGCTGTGGCGGCCGGCGGCGTGGGCGTCGCCGGAGAGCGCGTGGAGCAGCAGGATGGCGTTGCTGCGCGCCGCGTTCAGCTGCCCGTACGTCTCGAAGGCCAGCGTCACTGGGCCAAGGCTCGCACCGCTCTCTAGCGGCAGGGGCTCGGTCCAGGTGAGGTACTGGCGCTGGACGATTCCGACTCCCTCAGAGTGCTGAGTGCTGAGTGCCGAGTACTGAGTCTGCGTCATTCGGGTGCTCCTGGCGATGCGCCGAGTGCTGAGTGGTTCTGCTTCCACTCAGCACTTAGCACTCAGCACTCAGTACTTACGTTAGACGCGCGCCAGCGCGGCGTCCAGATCCGCGATGATGTCGGACAGAGTCTCGATGCCGATCGAGAGGCGCACGTAGTCGTCGCTTACCCCGGTGAGCTTCTGCTCCTCGGCGGTGAGCTGGCTGTGGGTGGTGGAGGCGGGGTGGATGGCCAGGCTCTTGGCGTCGCCGACGTTGGCGAGGTGCGAGATCAGCTTGAGGCTGTCGATAAATGTCTTGCCTGCTGCCTTGCCGCCCTTGATCCCAAAGCCGAGGATGCCGCTCTGGCCCTTTGGCAGATACTTCTTGGCCAGCTCGTAGGTGGGGTGGTCGGGCAGGCCGGGGTAGTTCACCCAGGCCACCTTGCTGTGCTCGCTGAGGTAGCGGGCCACCCCGAGCGCGTTCTGGCTGTGGCGCTCCATGCGCAGCGGCAGCGTCTCCAGGCCCTGGAGCAGCAGAAAGGAGTTGAAGGGGCTGATCGCGGCGCCAAGGTCGCGCAGGCCCTGCACACGGGCCTTGATGATGAAGGCGATGTTGCCGAGGGCCTGGCTGTAGACAAGCCCGTGGTAGCTCGGATCGGGCTCGGTGAACTCGGGGTAGCGCCCGTTGGCCCAGTCGAACGCGCCGCCATCTACGATCAGGCCGCCGATGCTGGTGCCGTGGCCGCCGATATACTTGGTGGCCGAGTGGATCACAATGTCGGCGCCGTGCTTGAGTGGCTGCCACAGGTACGGTGTAACGGTCGTCGCGTCCACGATCACGGCCACGCCTGCCTCGTGGGCCACAGCGGCGATGCGCTCAAGGTCCAGCACATCCAGCCTGGGGTTGCCCACCAACTCCAGGAAGAAGGCCTTGGTGCGGCCGTCGATGGCGGCGCGGAAGCCCTCGATGTCGCGCCCATCCACAAAGCGCGTGGTGATGCCGAGCTTGGGCAGGGTGTGGCGGAACAGATTGTACGTGCCGCCGTAGAGGTCGGTGGAGGCCACGATGTTGTCGCCGCTGCTGGCGAGATTGAGGATCGCCAGGGTCTCGGCGGCCTGGCCAGAGGCCACGGCCAGCGCGGCCACGCCGCCCTCAAGCGCAGCGATGCGCTTCTCCAGCACATCGCTGGTGGGGTTCATAATGCGGGTGTAGATGTTGCCGAACTCTTGGAGCCCAAACAGGCGCGCGGCGTGGTCGGTATCCTGAAACTGGTACGAGGTGGTCTGGTAGATCGGCACGGCGCGCGCGCCGGTGGTGGGGTCGGGCACCTGCCCGCCGTGGAGGGCCAGCGTCTCGATGCCGGTGAACTGAGGGGTCTCGGACATGGGGGTGCTCCTTTGTGCTTTGGGGACAACAAAAAACCCTCATCGGGATACGATGAGGGCAGACGCAGGAAGACTCAAAAAGAGATCGGCCTGGCGTGCCGCTCATCTTCCAGATTGCTACTGACGGATTTGGCACCATCCCCAAACAGGGGGGTTGCCGCGGTTTCGTAGGGCCGTTCCCTCCACCGCTCTGGATGAGCTGCGCGATTGATTGTTCGGGTGCTTGCGCGATGATAGCAGAGCAGATGCGCTCTGTCAAGTACCTGAGTAAGCAGCGCCGCTTTGTTGAGAACCGCTAGTCCGCGTCGAGCACGGCGTCCACAGCGACGACAAACGCGCTCAGGAGGCGCGAGCTTGCCTGCTCGCCGCGTCGGAACAGGCCATGCTCAACATAGCTGCCATCTTCCAGGGTAAGCACGGTGATCGTCTCGTCGAGCGGGTGGACGATCCAGTACTCAGGGATGCCAGCCTCGGCGTAGTCGGCGCGCTTCGTCACCGTGTCGCGCTCGGGGTTGTCGGGGCTGACGACCTCCAGCACCAGGTCGGCCCCTAGCCAGTACTCCTCCTGATTGCGCGGGTCGCGCTTGTCGAGCAGCAGCAGCAGATCCGGCTCGCGGAACTTGCCGGGGCGGATCTGCATGCGCAGCGCAGCGAACATGACTTTGCCGCCAAGCGGGCGAACCAGAGCGATGAGCAGTTCGTAAAGGAAAGCGAGTATGTCCTGATGCTTTCGGGTCGGCATAGGCAACGCCTCGATATCCCCGTCGGTAAACTCGATCAGATTATTGGTCTGCTGCGTGAGCCGAAGGTACATCTCGTCGGTCCAGAGGCCCTGTAGGGACGCCAGCTCGATCGTGAGGCCGGTTTTCGGCCAGAGTAGCGCGACGGTCGGCTGCTCCACTGCAACGCTTGTGACGCTCATAGTGATCCTCTCACGCTGCTGCCAGGTTCGTGGCACAATTGTAGCATGCCGGGCTATTTGTCCACAGATGACGCAGATTCACGGCCCATCCTGATGGCGAAAGTTAAAGAGCACCAGCAGCGCAGCCGCGCCGAGGGCTGGCAGCTGCCACATACGAATCCAGAAGCCGAGCGTCACGATGATCAGTAGCGTATTGATGGCGCGATGCAGCGCGAGGGCCGTGAAGCCGTCGTAGCGCAGCAAGGGCACGAAGAGCATGCCGTAGAAGGAGTGGCACCTTGAAGACATGGCCGAAGTGGTTCGTCAGCACAGCCTGAAGATCCTACAGCGAGTTGCCGCGCGTCCACTCCCGAGCGCCCTTGTAGAGGCTCCAGAAGTCGGGCGCCTGGCGTGTGAAGCCGTAGCCGACGCTGAAAACTAGATGCACGCCTGCGGCGATCGCTACGAGCACAAGGGCGATGCGCGCCCGTCCCTCACGCCGTGCCTCGGGGTCGAGTCGGCTGCCGCGCAGGAACTGCCGGCCTGGCGTGCCGCTCATCTTCCAGATTGCTACTGACGGATTTGGCACCATCCCCAGACAGGGGGATTGCCGCGGTTTCGTAGGGCCGTTCCCTCCACCGCTCTGGATGAGCTGCGCGATTGATTGTTCGTGTGCTTGCGCGATGATAGCAGAGCAGATGCGCTCTATCAAGTACCTGAGTAAGCGGCGCCGCTTTGTTGAGAACCGCTACTCCGCGTCGAGCACGGCGTCCACGGCGACGACAAACGCGCTCAGGAGGCGCGAGTTTGCATGCTCGCCGCGTCGGAACAGACCATGCTCGGCGTAGCTGCCATCGATCAGGGTAAGTACGGTGATCGTCTCGTCGAGCGGGTGGACGATCCAGTACTCAGGGATGCCGGCCTCGGCGTAGTCGGCGCGCTTCGTCACCGTGTCGCGCTCGGGGTTGTCGGGGCTCACGACCTCCAGCACCAGGTCGGACCCTAGCCAGTACTCCTCCTGGTTGCGCGGGTCGCGCTTATCGAGCAGCAGCAGCAGATCCGGCTCGCGGAACTTGCCGGGGCGGATCTGCATGCGCAGCGCGGCGAAGAGCACCTCACCGCCTTGCGGCCGAACCAGCGCAACGAGCAGCTCGTAGAGAAAGGCGAGGATGCGTTGATGTTTTCGGGTCGGCATGGGCAACGCCTCGATATCCCCGTCGGTAAACTCGATCAGATTATTGGTCTGCTGCGTGAGCCGAAGGTACATCTCGTCGGTCCAGAGGCCCTGTAGGGACGCCAGCTCGATCGTGAGGCCGGTTTTCGGCCAGAGTAGCGCGACGGTCGGCTGCTCCACTGCAACGCTTGTGACGCTCATAGTGATCCTCTCACGCTGCTGCCAGGTTCGTGGCACAATTGTAGCATGCCGGGCGATTTGTCCACAGATGACGCAGATTTCCGACCTATTGCTGGCCCCACAGCGCTCAGGCGCCGGGCTCGGCGACGTACTCCTCGACGCGTAAGGAGATCGTTTTGGATGCGCCGTCGTCGCCCATTGTTACGCCGTAGAGCGTGTCGGCGGCCTCGATCGTGCCACGGTTATGCGTGATCAGGATGAACTGGGTCTGCTCAGTGAGGAAGCGTAGCGCGTCGCGGAAGCGGCCCACGTTCGACTCATCGAGGGCGGCGTCGGTCTCGTCGAGGATGCAGAAGGGGCTGGGGTTCACCTTGAGGATGGCGAAGAGCAGGGCGGCCGCCGTGAGCGTGCGCTCGCCGCCCGAGAGCAGCGCGATGCTCTGCTGCTTTTTTCCAGGCGGCCGCGCGATGATCTCCACGCCCTGCACCTTGCTGCCCGCCATTGAGTGTTCAGCCAGCGCATCGCCATCGCCAGGCTCGGCGCCGTTGCCCTGGGGGCCGCCGGTGAGCACAAGTTTCGCGGAGCCGCCGCCGAAGAGGCGGGCGAAGCTCTGCTCGAACTCGGCCGCCACGGCGTGGAAGGTGGCGGTGAAGCGGCTGCTCATGGCCGCGTCAAGCTCGCCGATTAGCTCCAGCAGGGTGGCGCCGGCCGCGCGCAGATCCGCCAGCTGCCCGCTCAGGAAGCCCTGGCGCTCTGCAGTCTCCTCATACTCCTCCAGCGCAAGCGGGTTGACCACGCCGAGGCGCAGGATTTTTGTTTTGAGGGCATCTATGTCGCTCGCAAGCTCAGACGGTAGACGCTGGACGCTGGACGGTGGCTGCGTAGTGCTGCCCGCACCGTCTACCGTCCAGCGTCCACCGTCCAGATCCTCACCGTCTACCGTCCAGCGTCCACCGTCTAGTTCTACGCCACCGTCCAGATCCACGCCATCAGCGGCAGCGCGCTCGAAGAGGCTCTCCTGGCGGTCGGCGGCGCGTTGGGCCTCGAGAGCGGCGCGGCCGTGGGCGCTCTCCTGCGCTAGCAGCGTGGTTGTGGCGTGGGCCTCGCGCTGCTCCAGCTCGCCAAGCTGGGCCTCGTCGTCGCGCAGCTCCAGCTCGGCCGGGTCGATGCGAGCGCGCAGGGCGTCGATCTCGGCCAGCAGCACCTTGTGTGTGGCCTCGGCCCGCTCGTGCTCGGCCACAAGCTGCTCGCGCTCGCTGGCAAGCTCGGCTACGCCCTGGTCGAGCTCGGCCTCCTGGCGGGCTACCAGGCTCAGCGCCTGCTCGTGGGCGGCGCGCAGGCTGCGACCGGCGCGCAGCTGGCCATCTGCGGCGCTGGCGGCGGCCCGCAGCGTGGCAAGGCGCTCCTGAGCGGCGCGGTCGGCCTGGGCCTGGGCCTCTTGGCGCGTGCGCAGCTCGCCGAAGCCCGCCTCAGCGCCGGTGGCGGCGGCCTCGGCGGCCAGCAGGCGGTGAGCGCCCTCCTCGCGCTGGGCGGCGAGGGCGGTGCTGTCGGCGGCCAGGCGCGCGCGGCGCTGCTCGGTCCAGGTGCGCTCCTGCTCGGCCTGGGCAACCCTGGCCTGGGCCGCCGCAAGGCTGGAGCGGGCCTGGTCGAGCAATTCCTGGCCCTGACGGGCACGCCCCTCTAGCTCGCGCAGACGTGCTGCGAGCGCCTGGGCTCCCGCCTCCAGCTCGACGCGGCGGGCCTCGGCGCGCTCAAGGTCGGCGCGGGCGGCGGCCACCTGGCCCGGCAGCTCGCGCAGCTCGCGCTCGCGGCGCAGCGCCCCGCTCTCCTTCGTCTGGGCGCCGCCAGTCACCGAGCCGCCGCTGCTCACCTGCTCGCCCCCGAGCGTGACGATCGTCCAGCCCCCGCTAAGCCGACGTAGCTCGGCGCGGGCGGTGGGCAGGTCGCGCACGATCAGCACGCGGCCAAGCAGCTGGCGCACCACCGGGGCGTAGTGCGCGTCGTACTCCACCAGCTCGGCGGCGACACCAAGCACAGACGGTGGACGAGGGACGGTGGACGGTGGCTCGGGCAGGCCGAGCACAGACGGTGGACGAGGGACGGTGGACGGTGGCTCGGGCAGGCCGGGCGCCGGCGGAGGAAGGCGGCCGGTGGACGGTGGCTCGGCCTCAGCGCCCCGGTCGTTGGTCTGCGGGCGGCGGTCGTCTCCACCCTCGTCTGTCGTCTGTCGTCTGTCGTCTGTCGTCTGTCGTCTGTCGTCTGTCCACCGTCCACCGTCCACCGTCCACCGTCCGTCCGTCCGAAGCGTCTCCAGCGGCATAAACGTCGCGCGCCCGGCGCCGCTCCTGCGCAGCTCGGCGATGGCCTCTTCTGCGTCTTCCCAGCGCTCCACCACAATGTTCTGGAGGCGCGAGCCGAGCGCCACCTCCACGGCGGTCTCCAGCTCGGCGGGGGTGCGGATAAGCGTCTGGACGAGGGCGAAGCCCTGGCGGCCGCCGCGCTCGGCCCACTGCATGGCCGCCTTCACGCCGGTGAAGGCCCCGGCGTAGGAGCGCGCAAGGCGGCTGAGCGAGTCGAGGCGGGCCTCGGCGTCGGCGAGGGCGCGGCGGGCTGCGCCGCGCTGCTCGTCGGCCTGGGCGCGGGCCTGGCGCAGCGCGTCGAGCTCGGCGCGGGCGGCGAGCTCGGCGGCGGCGGCCTGCGCGCGCGCGGCCTCGCCCTGCTCCAGGGCGGCGCGGGCCTGGGACACCTGCGCCTGGGTGGCGGCCACGCTAGCGGCGGCGCTGGCGGCGGCGGCATCCAGCTCGGCGGCCTCGCGCTCCAGGCGCGCGGCCTGGGCGAGCAGCTGCTCGGCGCGCGTGCGCTGCTCGCTCACGGCGGTGGCGGTGCGCAGGGCAGCGTCCTGGGCCTGGCGCAGCTCCTGGGCGAGCGTGCGGCGGGCGGCCTCGGCGGCGGCCAGCTCGGCCTCGGCGGCGGCCAGCAGCAGGTGGCGCTCCGCTAGCTCAGTAGCCTCGCGGGCCTCGGCGGCCACGGCGGCGGCGCGCTGGGCCTCGGCCTCCTGGCGGCGCAGGGCCAGCTCGCTGTGGCGGCGCTCCAGCTCCTCGGCGCGGCGGGCCAGCGACGCCACGCGCTCGCTGCCCACGGCCAGCTCGCGCTGGGCGGCCGCGGCGCTGCGATGCAGGGCGCTGCTCTGCTGGTGCAGCGCGCCGAGCGCCTCGCGGCGGGCGCGCAGGGCGGCGCGCAGCGCCTGAAGCTCGGCGGCCACCGTCGCCTGGGCGGCGTGGGCCTGGTCGAGCTCACGCTCCAGCTGCGCCAAGGCGGCCTTGGTGCGGGCGCTCTGTTCACGGGCCAGGCGCCACTGCTCGGCGTAGAAGCGGATCTGGAGCTGCTGCAGCTCGCCCGTAAGCTCGCGCTGCTGGCGGGCCTGGGCGGCCTGGCGCTTGAGGGTGCGCAGGCGCGGCTCGAGCTCGGCGAGCAGATCGGCGAGGCGATTGAGGTTGCCGTCGGTCTCGCGCAGGCGGCGCACCGCCTCGGCCTTGCGCGTCTCGAAGCCACCGATCTCGGCGGCGTCCTCGAACAGGCGGCGGCGCTCCTCGGGGCGCAGCGTGAGCGCGGCGTCTACCAGGCCCTGGTTGATGATCGTGTACGAGCCGCCGAGCGGCTCCGTCACCTCCAGCAGATCGCGCAGGCGCACCCTGGCCCGGTTGATAAAGTACTCGCTGTCGCCGGCGCGGGTGGCGCGGCGCGCGATCGTCACCTCGTCAAACTCTAGGGGGAGCAGGCGGTCGCTGTTGTCGATCGTCAGGCTCACCTCGGCGAGGCCGGCGGGGGCGCGGCGGCCGCCGCCTGAGTAGATCAGCTCCTCGGAGCGCTTGCAGCGCAGCGTAGCCAGGCTCTGCTCGCCGAGCACCCAGCGTACCGAATCTGCGATGTTGCTCTTGCCACTGCCATTCGGGCCAACCACGGCGGTGATTCCGGGCCTGAATTCGATCATTGTGCGGGTGGCAAAGGTCTTGAAGCCCTGGATCTCGAGGCGCTTGAGGTGCATCGGTGTAGACTATCAGAACGTACAAATGTACGCATGCGGGTATCACGCCATTGTACCGCATTGTCGGCAGGCGGGCGCGTACACGCGCGCCGTGGGGGCGCGCTGCGCCGGGCGCCCGCCTGCGCGGGCGGGTTCGAACGCGTCGGCGCAGGCCGACGCACGGCCGCAGGCCTTGCCGACGCGGTTTCAACCGCCCGGTTCTGGCGCCCACCATGACGCAGCTCTATGGCGTTGCACGCCCTGGCGGCCTGTGGTACAATCCTGGTTAATCCCACAACGACAAGTGAGCGGCGTGTAAGCAAAATAAGTGGCCTTAGGCGCATTGCATACATAGCGTTACCGCTATTCGCTTTACAGTAGCTGGCCTAAAGATTGGTTCGCCACGGCGCACCGCCGCCGAAACGTTCGGTGCGCGGCGCCGTTGAGAGCATAGGGTAGGAGCCCATGAAGCGTCAGATTCCCATCGTCCTGGCAGGCGCGCTCGCCATGTTGCTGTCTCTTATACACATCTCCGAGCCCACGAGACTAAGGCGAATCTCGTATGCCGTCTTCT
>ENA-ORBV01006084-ORBV01006084.1-microbial-mat-metagenome-genome-assembly--contig:-NODE-6084-length-21561-cov-6.072566_pt1 | contig 21561 bp, 18 predicted proteins | sample MGYA00237777_ERZ505514 | MGnify/ENA primary metagenome ERZ505514 (study PRJEB26160, sample SAMN06269048) | microbial mat metagenome | isolation source: Oligotrophic lake microbial mat | place... | reverse complement strand
CGCCCCCGCTCAACAATCTCAACGTAACCCCCATCCCCGGCCGTTTCGGCCAAGGTTTCCCCGGCTTGATTTACCTCTCGACGCTCAACTACGTCGACGACCGCCGCGTCGCCGATGCCGGGCCCTTCTTCAGCGAACTCCTCCAATCCCACGAAATCGCCCACCAATGGTGGGGCAATTCCGTCACCGCCGCCCACCCCGAGGACGAGTGGCTAATGGAGGCCCTTTCCAACTACTCGGCGCTGCTGTTTCTCGAGAAGAAGCGCGGATCCAAAGCCGTCGATCAGGTCCTTGACACCTTCCGCGAGCACTTATTGAAGACGAATGAGAAGGGCGAAACCGTCGAGTCCACCGGGCCAATCGTTTGGGGCTTCCGCCTCCAAAATTCCCAGTCCCCCGGCGCCTGGCAGTCCATCACCTACGAGAAAGGCGCCTGGATCCTCCATATGCTTCGCCGCCGCATGGGCGATCCCGCGTTCCTCAAACTCCTCTCCGAACTCGAACGCCGTTACCACCTGATCCCGGTCTCCACCGAAGACATCGAGCGTTTGGCCATTGAGCTGATGGGTGAGGGCGGCAAGAAGGCCCTCGGCCCGTTTTTCGAAAGCTGGGTCTATGGCACCGGGGTCCCGACGCTAATAATGACCCAGTCCGCCAAAGGCCTCGTCCTCACCGGCACCATACGGCAAACCCAAGCCGATGAAGACTTTAGCGTCGATGTCCCCATCGAGATCCAGCTCAAAACTGGCAAGACCATCACCCATTGGGTCCGGACTTCGTCCGAGCCGGTCGAATTCACGGTCAAACTGCCAGCCTTGGCAGTTAAAGTCACTCTCGATCCGAGCCATGCCGTCCTCCGCCGCTAACGCAAAATCTTTTCGTTAAGGATTTCACTAAGAAAGAAAAACGTTTTTAAATTTTTTAAACGAGGCACTATAATAAGAAAGAGAAATGATATTTTCTTTCTTAGATAAATTCTTAACGAAAGGCTCCCTCATGCTCCACCGCCAACTGGGCAGCTTCATCGTCACGCGCTACGGCGACGAGAGCGTCCGCGCCTACCTCCCGCCGCCGCTCCCCCCGAACCCTCCCCTCGAGCTCGACCGGATCCAAACCCAACTCGAAGAGGCCAATCTCGCTCTCGGCCGCATGGATGGCATCAGTTTCCTGCTGCCCGACCCGGCCCTCGTCCTCTACGGCTACATCCGCCGCGAGGCTGTCATGTCCTCCCAGATTGAGGGCACCCAGTCTTCACTCTCTGACCTGCTGATGTACGAGCACTCCGACGCGCCCGGCGTCCCCGAGCTCGACGTCCTCGAAGTGTCGAATTATGTAGCGGCGATGAACCATGGCCTGCGCCGCATGCGCGAAGGCTTCCCGATCTCCTCGCGCCTGATTTGCGAGATTCACGGCGTCCTCCTCGGCAAAGGCCGGGGCAGCGACAAGCTCCCGGGCGAATTCCGCCGCAGCCAGAATTGGATCGGCGGCACTCGCCCCGGCAACGCCCTTTACGTGCCCCCGCCGCCGGACCAGATCGCCGGCTGCATGACCGCCCTCGAGCGCATCATCCACGAAAAGCGCCCCGGACTACCGCCGCTGGTCAAAGTGGCGCTGGTGCATGTGCAGTTTGAGTCCATCCACCCGTTCCTCGACGGCAACGGCCGACTGGGCCGCCTGCTGATCACCCTGATGCTCGCCGCCGAGAACGTCCTGCGGGACCCGCTGCTCTATCTGAGCCTGTACCTCAGGCGGAATCGCACCACATACTACGACCTGCTCACCCGCGTCCGCCAAACCGGCGATTGGGAGACTTGGCTCGAGTTCTTCCTCACCGGCGTACGGGACTCCGCCCAGGAAGCGACCATAATGGCCCGCCAAATCTGGCAGTTGCACGTCCGCGATCAGCAAAAGGTGGATCAACTGGGCCGCCCGGGCCGGTCCGCCTTGCAGGTCTACGCCTATCTGCAACGCCAGCCCGTGCTCACCATTCCGAACACGGCCAAAGCCCTCTCACTCTCCGCGCCGACGGTGGCCAAAGCAGTGGAGAATCTCGAAAGGTTAGGGATCGCCAAGGAGGTCACTGGCCGCCAGCGCGACCGCATTTACCGCTACGAAGCCTATGTGCGGATGTTGAACGAGGGCACGGAAGTGGCTCGTGCGTAAAGGGGAAGGCTGGCTTCCGAAGGGTTCCCCTTTGGACATCCGCGCGGTCGTATGATCAAAGCATTGTGTGTCGAGCCATTCTAGCCACCATTCTTGCAACGGCTGCCTTCGCCCAAGAGCCCGTTGCCGTAGCGGATTTAGCCGCGCCCGCCTGGAAAACAAACGCCGACTTACTCCTCCACAATTCACTCAGTCGCGAGCCCCTGCCCGGTGCCCTCCACTCCGGCCGCACCCTGGCCGACCGCAACCGGATTTCTTGGCAGGGCCTCGACATCATCGTGGGCGAAGGACTCGAAAATGTAGAGGGCTTCACGCTGGAAGCCGTCACCAAGCTTTACCAGCAACGTGCCTGCCTGGCCGATGCCATTGTCGTCGGCCGGGTGAATGCGAAGGCCTCTCACCTGGCCACCTCGTAAACCAGCATCTATAGCGACTACAGCCTGGTAGTGGACGAATGGTGGAAGGGCAATCCCCCGGCCCGGAAGGTGCCGCTGGTGGTCACTCGGCCGGGCGGCACGCTCACCCTGGACGAGGGCCGGCTCACCTACACGGTCCGCGAGTTTCCTGCGCTCGAAGAGGGGCGAACCTACCTGCATTTCTTAAAGGCCGTGCCCAAGAATGGAGCCTACTTCCCCATCGATGCGCTGTCGACGCTGATGCTCACCGAAGGTGGACAGTGGACCAACCTGAAGCCCCTTTTCTCGCGCCTCGAAACTGACTTGTCCGCGCCGCGCATCAGAAGCTGGCTGGTCGACTGCCGGTAGTTGTCAGATCGTCCTTTACGACGCTCATACCGCCGAACCGCACATCCCAGGGTGTAGGATGCTTCCGAAACGGCCGAACTATCCACATGCGCTTCTCTTGCTGGCCGTCGATCTGGGTGTTGGCCGGATGGCTCCAGGCACAGAGCTACCCGGATCAGGTATCGGTGCGGATACCCGCCGGTGCGCTTGAGGCGCGTCTCACTGTAGTGGTGCCTCAAGTTCCACAAGAAGGAGACGCAATCGTCATCTTCTCAAAATTAATTCCTCCGACCAGGCTTCGGCGAACGCCTTCCTCTACCCGAGGTTCCGCGGCGAGAGCCCCTTCATCTGCGGGAACTGAGAGCTCAAGGTCTTTCGCCAGCTGCGGAATGATCTTCCGGCCCCAACCCTTCGCCTGCTCACGCGCTTATCGGACCTCTAACCGGACACTATTGATCGCCTGATAAGCGCGACAGATAGAAGCGCATGAAGAGTTCGGTCGCATAGGCGTTGATTGAATTGATGGTCCGCCGCCAGACCATGGCAAACCACGTTCCGCAGGTTTTGCCCCCGTTGGTCGGCGAGGAAATTGAGCAGGTAGAGAGTGAGATTTTCCCCAAGGCAATTTCGAATAGCTGTCTCCCTTAGAATTTCGTTGAGCGTCTTGAATTGAAGTGTGCCCAAGTTCTTTCCAGGCCTCAGCCACGATCCTCCAACTAAGCGCAACAGTGTTCGAAGTGCCTGCTCGATTTGGGGAATTATCACGTGAATAGCCTTGGTGCAATCGCCTTCCAAGTACGCTTGGATGCCCTGCTTCAAGAGAAGCCGCCGATCTAAACAGAACACCGGTGATTCGTCAAGGAAAGACATTATCGTCTCAACGGTGAGTTGATGGCGAACGCGCAGTTGACTCAGGGACTCGCTCAAGAACAAGCCATGAATCTCAATGTTCTGCGCGAGTTGAAGCATCAGCCGTCCGTCCGAGTCGCTCTCGATGCCTCCAGTTTGAGTGGCAAAATGGTCATCCGCGACTTGCACTATTGGGACTAGTGCAAAAAAAGGTGTAGCTGTAACCAACTCCTCCAGAAGAGACCGAACTTCTCCGACTCGCGGGATGAAGGAAGAGGTAATTCGTGCTAAAGCTTCGCGGGTCGACCCGCTGGTCATCGTATCAAGAAATGCCTTCATCTCGTCGTTGGGCACTTCAAAGGCCACTTGCCCATCTTTCATGCCCTGAGAGAGATTCTTGCTCTTTTCGGCGATGCTGAGCTGGACCCGAGTTGCATCGTCTTTCATTCCGCGGCGATGATATTCGTCGTGCACTTCTTGTAGCCAAGTCATCGCAAGAAAGGGTTCCGCTTCTGTGGCTTTGAGCTCGAATGCGACACCCCAGGTACGGATCGCTCGGTGGGCCTGCTCCATATTCGGGGTTCGTTGATAGTTTTCGGCAAGCCTTACCGCCGCTGCTTTGGCACTCCACGGGTCAAAAGAGTCGCTGTCAGGGGCTGAACATTCAGCTAGTATTCGTTCGAGAGAAGCGAAAAGTTCGCCTCGTTCATTCTCACTCAACTTGATATTCTTATTCGCGATCAACAGGTCAAAAAGCTGCGCCCATACGCCCACATGTTGGGCTTTTGCGTGCTCTTGGAATAGTTCGAAGCCGCAGCGTTTGCTTGCTTCTATTCGCTCCTCGTCTTTAATCCGCAATGCTAGTTCTATCATTCTGGAAACGGCGTCGACAGCATCAATTGAATTCTTATACAGCCGGAAACTCACAGCCTGGAGATACGCTTCGATTGCACCCTGCACGTAGCGATGATCTGGGCGTTCAGCCGTGACTTTGCGGCAGAAATCCCAAACTAAATCAGCGTATCGCGCCCGAATGGCTGGATGTTTCGCCCGGTAAAAAAGATCTTGCCACAGCGCAATAACTTCCGCGTCGAGTTCCGCAATGTCAGGTGCGTGATTAACCTTACCGTCACTTCCGCTTGTAGAGACCATCGGCCCAAAGTAGGTATTCCAAGGGCTTTCATTATTCGAATTCAGGAGAAAATTGAAGGCGGTGGCAGCTGCCCAAGCGCATTTCCACTTGGGAGCAGTGGCAGTCAGTCCCTCATCCCGAAGCACGCCAAAGAGCATTCCGAAAACCTCAATATCGCTAACAGGTTGCATATGAGTATCAATCTCATCAAGGATGCGTAGAGTTTTTTCGGGAACTGCGAAGGCCATATCCACATTATACGAAAAAGTTTTTGGCGGCGGCGAATTCGGATGCGTAATGCGCCGCGGTGGCCGCCGCCGCAGGCCGTGGTGGTTATTGATCGCTGGCAAGAAGGCAGCCCTTTACCGGTGCTAGACCGTCCGTGGCGAATCAAAGCAAGTCTGCGAAAGACTGCAACTCGCCGACCGTCGCGACGAGGCCCTGCTTGGTAAGCGTTGCGAGATACTCCTCGACACTGAATGGGGGCTTTAGAAGTCGCGCCCGAACTTTGCGCACTGCGCCGCAGACGACTCCGGGCGCTAGGCTCAGATGACTGCAGAGGAATTCGTCAGGGTGCTGGGCTTCAATCTGAAAGGGCGCCAGCACCGCATCCGGAAAGTCCTTCAGGTTCTGTGTGACGATCACATCGCAGCGGCCCGCGATAGCCGCAGCTAGCACGTGCCGGTCGTCCGGGTCAGGAAGCGTCAGCGAGGCGATCAATGGCTCATAGCCGGTAACGAGGCTGTCTCTTGTCGCTTGGTCCATCAGGTCGCGCGTCCTCTCAAGCGCCGCTCTATCCCGTCGCGGCTGTTTGCGCATCAGCGCCTCGATCCATTCGCGGTGAATATCTGCTGTCCATTTGGCCTTGAACAAATCCGTGACCGCGAGTTGCAGAAAGAGGTCGCGCAGCGGCGCCGGGTAGAGCACATTCGCATCAAGTAGAGCCGTATATTGGCTCATTCGGTCAGTAGCCCAGGTCCTGTTCCTGCGCTTCCTGGGCCAGTCGGTCGAGCACGGTATCCCGCTCGCAGTCGATCTTCGCCTTGTAGGCCATTACATCTTCCACGCGCACGCGGCGATGCTTGCCTACCTTGCGGTGCGGCAGGACCTGGTCTTCAAGAAGCTTGATTAGAAACGGGCGTGAAACATTCAGTAGGTCAGCGGCCTGTACAGATGTCAGCTCCGCATTTTCAGGGATCAGGGTAAGCCCCCGGCCCGCCGCCATGGCTTCCAGAATGTCCATCAGCAGGGCGACCGCCCCGGCCGGAAGTTCCAAAGGCCGATCTTGGCCCGCTTCCCGGACTTTCAGCGCCAAAGACCCCTTGCGCTGCACGAAAGGCGAAAGAACCTGGCCGGACACCCGCGCCATCGCCGCGTCCTGTGGGGAAGGGGGGAGTTGTCTATGGGCAAGCATGTTCTTCTACCTTCATCTTGCGCCTGAAATGAATTAAGTGCAACAAGTGAATTATGTGAAGCCGTTCGACTTACGACAACCGCGAAATATCCGCCCCCACGGTCTTCAGCTTTTCCTCAATCCGCTCATATCCGCGATCGATGTGATAGACGCGGTCGATCACCGTCTCGCCCTTCGCCACCAGCGCCGCCAGCACCAGCGACGCGCTCGCCCGTAGGTCGGTCGCCATCACCTGCGCGCCGCTCAAAGGGGACGGGCCGGCGACGATCGCCTGGCGGCCTTCGATCCGGATGTTGGCCCCCATCCGCGACAACTCCGGCGCGTGCATGAAGCGATTCTCGAAGATGTTTTCTTTCACGAAGCTGATGCCCGTCGCCTGGGTCATCAGGGCCATAAACTGCGCCTGCAAATCGGTGGGGAAGCCCGGGTGCTCCTCGGTCGTCATGTCTGTCGAACGGAGCCCGCCCCCAGCCTGCACCAGCAGCGTATCGGCGTTCTCCTCCGTCACCAGGACGCCCGCCTGCCGGAGCTTCGCGATCAGCGCGCCCAGGTGTGAGGGCTGGCAGCCGGTGACGCGGACCTCGCCGCCGGTGATCGCCGCGGCGATCACGAACGTGCCCGCCTCAATACGATCCGGGATGATCCGGTGGGTCGCGCCGTGCAGGCGGGCCACGCCTTGCACGCGAATCGTCGAAGTGCCCGCGCCGGTGATCTTTGCGCCCATTTTCAGCAGCAGATTGGCGACGTCCTCCACCTCCGGCTCTCGCGCCGCGTTCTCGATGATGGTCTCGCCGTGGGCCAGGGTAGCGGCCATCATCAGGTCCTCGGTGCCAGTCACCGTGATCTTGTCGAAGGTGACTAACTGCCCACGCAGGCCTTCGGGCGCCCGCGCTTCGATGTAGCCATGGTTCTGATGCGTGGTGGCGCCGAGTGATTCAAGCGCGGTGACATGCAGGTTGATCGGTCGCGCCCCGATCGCGCAGCCCCCGGGCATCGACACCCGTGCCACTCCGGCGCGAGCTACCAAAGGGCCGAGGACGAGGCTCGACGCCCGCATCGTCTTCACCACATCGTAAGGCGCTTCGGGCTTCGATAGTTCCGTCGCCGTCACCGTCACGCTGTGGCCGTCGCGCTTCACCGTCGCGCCGGTGTGCGCTAGCAGCCGCTCCATCGTGTTGATGTCGCGCACGTTCGGGATGCCCTCGAGCGTCACCGGGTCCGCGGTCAGCAAACAAGCGGCCAAGGCGGGCAGGGCCGCGTTCTTTGACCCACTCGTGTGTATCGTGCCAGAGAGCCGCTGGCCTCCGCGAATCAAAAATCGATCCATTTACTTCTCTCCCGCGAGCCGGATGGCCTCGCGCACTTGTCCGTTGGCTCGCGTCAGTAACTCCGCCGCACGCGCTTCGGAGACGTTGGCCGCCTGCGAGATGATCCGGCGCGCCCGGTCCACCAGTTTCTCATTGCTGGGCTTCACGTTCACCATCAGGTTCGAGTACACATAGCCGAGCCGCACCATGGCCATCGTGCTGAGCATGTTCAGAACCAGCTTCGTCACCGTGCCGGCCTTTAAGCGCGTCGACCCGGTAATCACTTCGGGGCCAGGCTTGGGTTCGATTGGTAAATCGACTGCCTGCGACAGCTGAGAATTCTCCGTACAGCTGATGCCCACCGTGAGCGCGCCCAGCGACTTCGCGTGCGCAATCGCGCCCAGCACATAAGGCGTCCGCCCACTCGCGGCAATGCCGACCAGCACATCCTGCGCCGTAATGTGACGCGCCTCGATATCCGTCACGCCCGCCGTCAGGCTGTCTTCGGAAGACTCCGTCGCTTGGTAGAGCGCCTGATAACCGCCGGCCATAATGCCTTGCACCAGCTCATAAGAGACGCTGAACGTAGGCGGGCATTCGCTCGCGTCCAGCACGCCCAAACGTCCGCTGGTCCCGGCGCCGATATACAGCAAGCGACCACCGGCCCGCAGCCGTTCCGCAATGGCATCGACGGCGGCGGCAATTCGCGGCAGTTCGGGGGCGACGCTGTCGACCGCCAGCCGATCTTCCTCGTGCATGCGCTCTAAGGCCCCAAGGGTCGGCAGCCGGTCAATATCCAGGGTCCGGGGATTGCGCTGCTCGGTCAGCAGCTGGGCGAGTGGGGACATCTATTCTCAGTGTATGATCAAAAACGCAATGAAAGCTTGGCGTTTTTACGGTTTCGGCGACATGCGGCTCGACGACATTCCCTTGCCGGCGCTGCCCCCGCGCCACGTCCGCGTCCAGGTGCTGGTGGTGCAGCCCAGCGTCACGGAGGCTCAACTCGCTGCCGGCATCCGCACGCTGGCCTACGACCGCATCAAGCTGCGCCTTGAAACCGAAGCCCCCGTGCCGCTCTTTGGCCACGAGTTCTGCGTGCGCATCGTCGAAGTGGGCGAGGGCGTGCAGCACTTTCGGGTTGGCGACCGCGTCGCAGCCCGGGCAAAACTGCCTTGTGAAACGTGCCCGCTTTGCACCTCCGGACGGGGTCACCTTTGCCGGAAGGGCCCGATCATTGGCTTTCAGTTGCCCGGCTGTTTTGCCGAATACGGCATTCTGCCCGAGATCGCCCTCACCCTGGTGGACGACCGCATCAGCGACAATGAGGCCGCTTGCTTGCAGTCCTTGAGCGACAGCGTCGCCGCCGTCGAAACCGCGCAAATCCAAATCGGCGACTCGGTGGCGATCCTGGGCCAAGGTAGCATGGGCCTCGAATGCATGCAGATCGCCCGTAATTCTGGTGCCGGCCGCATCATCACCGTCGACGTGCGCGACGAGGCCTGCGCCATGTCGCAACAACTCGGCGCCGACGTCGCCATCAACGCCCGCACGCAGGATCCTGTCGAGACCATCCGCTCCCTCACCGGAGGCAACGGCGCCGACATCGTCTTCGAATGCGCCGGCGGCAGCCCGCGGCAAGGTCTCTCCGGAGTGAAGAGCGTCGCCCAGGCCGTCGACGCCGTCCGCTCCGGCGGCAAGATTATCGGCGTCTCCTGGTTTGGCTCCCCCTTTGAGCTCGACGTCGACTTACTCCGCGAACGTAGCCTCCGTTATTTATTCCCGGACATCAGCACGCTTGAGCACTTACAACACACCGTCAACCTAGTCGCCACCGGGCGCGTCCACCTACAACCCATGATCACCCACATTTTAGATGGCATTGAGCAAGTGCCCCGGGCCTTCGAAATTACGGCGAATAAAGGCAAATATAAAGCCATTAACCCGGCCCAAGTCAGGATGGCCAATTGAACCAAGACTTACTCCGCCTGGGGACGGGCCCCCTTTCCGACGCGATCGGCAAGAAAGGCGCCATGGACCACGGGATACGCCCCTGGTCAGCGCAACCGCGCATGGCTGGCCCCGCTTTCACCGTCCGCGTCCACACGGCCGACATCCTAATGGTGAGCAAAGCGCTCTCCGCCTGCCCCGCCGGTGCCGTGCTCGTGATCGACGGCCACGGCGAATTGAATACCGCGCTCTGGGGCGGCCTCACCACCGCCCAAGCCCTCCGTAAAGGCCTCGCCGGCATCGTGATCGACGGCGCCATCCGCGACTTGGCCGATATCCGCAAGAGTAAGTTGCCCGTCTTCGCTCGCTCCGTGGTCCCGAATGCCGGCGGCGCCGAGTATGTAGGCGACTTACAAGTCCCCGTCTCCTGCGGCGGCCAGGTAGTTACTCCCGGCGATTGGCTCGTCGGCGACGACGACGGCGTCGTGGTTATTCCCTCTTCCCAGTTAGAAGCAGCGATAGCCAAAGCCAAGCAGATCGTCGAAGCCGAAAAGCGCATCGCCAAGGCCATCCGCCAGGGCGCCGATCTCGCTGACTTACTCCAAGTTGACAATTTAATCGAAACCAAACGCCAACAAATCTTCGTTCCCCAGTTACGTGCAAAATGACCGCCCAGCAATGCCCCCGCCGGCCACAATAAATATGCAGGAATACGACGTCGCCCTCAAACTCCTCTTTCGCCGTTGCGCGCCGCGGGCGATTCAATTGCTGTCCGGCACGAAGATCGCCAAATGGCTCGATGGCGAACTGCCCAAGGCCCAAAACCTGCGCATGGATTTGCTGGGCGAAGACGACGATGGCCAGCTCTATCACTTCGAACTCCAAAGCTACAATGACCCTGGGATCGGCCTCCGGATGGCCGAATACAAACTGGGGACCAAGCGGCTGACCGGTAAGTTTCCCCGCCAATTCGTCCTTTATGTCGGCGAAGCGCCGATGAACATGCCGGCCGAACTGAGCGGCGAAGACATCCTGATCCGTTATCGCCTGCTCGACCTCCGCGACCTGGACGGTGAAGAATTGCTCGCCAGTGACGACATCGGCGACAACGTGATTGCGATCCTCACCCGGCTGAGGGATCATAAAGGGGCGATCCGCAAGATCGTGGCCAAGATCGCGGAACTGCCGGAAAGCGAACGTCATGTCGCCGTTCAGCAACTGGTGATTCTCGCTGGGCTCAGGCGGCTGGGCGCGACCGTCAGAGAAGAGGTGAATAAGATGCCGATCGTCATCGATCTCATGGAAAACGACATCGTTGGTCCAGCCATCCGGCGAGGGCTCGCTCAGGGCCTCGAACAGGGTCTCAAACAGGGCCAAACGGAGGGCGAGCAGCGGGTGCTCCGACTGCAGATCGAAAAGCGCTTCGGACCCATCCCGGACTGGGCCAACACCAGGCTCACTTCCCTCTCCACCGCCGAAATCGAAGCCCTCGCCGAAAGCATCTTCGACGCCCAAAACCTGGAGAGCCTCCTCAAGTAGATGCGCCCCGAGCTCGACCTCGCCGCCGAACGCGCCCCCTGGCCGGCCCCTTCCGGACCACCCGACCGACCCTGCCCAACTCATCGCCCTGCTCGACCAAGCCGGCTCCCCCGCCACCTTCGCCGCCGCCGGCGGACGCTACTTCGGCTTCGTCACCTGCGGTGCCCTCCGCCGCCTGGAACCAGAATGCCGCCCTCCGCGTGATGTCCCCAGTCGCCGCTACGCTTGAGGACATCTCTCTCTACTCAGGGACTCAGCTTACTCAGGGACTCAGCTCGACTCAATCATAAAACCATTATAATCAATCGCTTACAGGAGAATGAGCTTTCGCTTAAGGGGCAGATGTCCCGGCAAGATCTTGATAATAAAAGACTTTTCCGCAGAACTCGCCGTTAGATTGATGCTAAGTCTTTGGCCTCCCACGGCCCCCCGGGCATCCCGGACCGGCATTCAGGACCATCCACGGGGTGGTTCTGGATTTCCGCAACTGATGACGAATCATCGACTTACAAACAACAAACTGCGGAAATCGCCTCCTCTTCGCGCCATTCCGCCAGGGTTTGGGTACCCGCGAACCGGCCGACTACCGACAGTCCAGATCAACCTCATCCTCTGCCAAATACACGGCGATCGGTGCCTTGATTCCGAAAGGGAGCCGGCCCGCGACAGGAAGCGTGGCGCCATCGAAGCCGATCGCCATCCCCAACTTAGGCGAATCGACACGTATACTGGACTTAAAGACTTGAAGCATGACCCAGGAGCAACGAACATGAAAATGGCAAGAGCGACACTATTCCTCACCCTCGCGTCGATATCGGCTTGGGCCCAGGTGAATGTCGGCGAACAGCAGCCCGAAGCGACACTGCCCTTCAAGATGACCACCGTGGCCACCTTTGGATTGCCCTGGCGCATTGCCTTCCTCCCCGACGGCCGCATGCTGGTGACCGAAAAGATCGGGCCCATTTGGCTGGTATCCCCGCAGGGAGAAAAGATCGCGCCGTTGGCCAATACGCCCGCCGTCTACTGGCAGGGCCAGAACGGCATGCTGGGAGTCTTCGTCTCGCCGACCTACGGGACGGACCAGAGTATTTATCTCACCTACATCGAACCCGGTGACTATGGCGGAGGCCAAGCATTAGCCCGCGCCAAACTAGTCACCACCGGCAATCGACCCCGGCTGGAAGCTTTCGAAGTGCTGTGGCGCCAGATGCCCCGGGGCAAGGGCGGCCAAGCGGGCGGTCAGGTGGTCTTCTCGCCCGATGGCCAGTCTCTGTACATGACGGTGGGCGACCGCCAGCGCATGACCCCGGCCCAGGATCCGAACCAGCCGGTAGGCAAGATTCTGCGCCTCACGCTCGATGGCAAGCCCGCCCCGGGCAATCCCAATGCCGGCAAAACCGGCGCAGCCAGCATCGTGCTCATCGACCCGCCACGCGACACCGAGGCCGCCAAGACCGCCAAGATCGTCAGCACCTATACCTTCCCCACCCCCAACCTGACGCCGGCCGAAACCTGGGCGAGCGGCTTTCGCGCGCCCTATGGCTTGGCCTTGTCACCCGCCGGCGAATTGTGGGAGGTGGAACATGGCCCGGGCGGCGGCGACGAGTTGAATTTGATCGCAAAGGGCAAGAATTATGGCTGGCCCGCCGTCTCCTATGGCAAGAACTACAACGGGGTGCCCATCCCCAGCCACGACACACGGGCCGACTTCACCAAGCCAGTGCTCTATTGGGTGCCGGTGGTGGCACCGGGCAACCTGATGTTCTACCGCGGCACCAAGACCTTCCCGCAATGGGATGGCAGCGGCTTCATCAGCGGCCTGGCGACGATGTCGCTCAATCGCGTCATCTTCGACGGGAAGGGCGGCGCCAAGATGGCCGAGCGCTGGAAAGTCGGCAAACGCATCCGCGATGTCGAGCAAGCCCCCGATGGTTCCCTCTGGATGCTGGAAGATGCGAATCCCGGCGCCCTGATCCACGTAACTCCGAAGTGATTCCCTTTAAACCCGCTTCACCGGCCGGCCGGGCGGCCCTGCGCGTTAGGTTCATAGATCCAAGCGCTGGATCTGGGTCCCGTGCCAGAGCCATAGCCTCCGGTGATGAGAACCCGCTCACCCGGCAGCAACGCCGCGGCTGAAAACTGGCCCGCCATTCGCGCACCTCCGCCCACCACCTCGCTCTCGCCAGTTATCGGATCGTACTCCTCCGCCTGGGGGGCTCCGCCCGCCACCAGCAACCTGCGGCTCGATAGTAAGAAGATCGTGCCCCGGTATTTGTAGCGGCCGAGGCGCATGTCCGGCGCGGCTTGGAACCGGTTGCGGACGGGATCGAACACTTCGGCACTCGGATAGACGCCTTCGTTGTCACGCTCGTCCGCTCCGCCAGCGATGAAGACGCGGCCATCTTGGAGCGCGATGCCGTCATGCTTATGGCGGCGGACGACCATCGGAGCGGCCACCACGAACCGTCCCGTGGCGGGATCGAAGATCTCCGAGGTACGAGAGATAATTGCGGCGGGGCGACGGCCACGGTGTCCACCCGCAATCAGGACGCGCCCGTCACGCAGTTTGATGGCCACGTGACTCTCTCGGGGCTCACGCATGGAGCCGGTTGCGGAGAACCCCCCGGTGCGCGGGTCGAAGATCTCTGCCGTCGCGAGGAAGGTCCACCCGGTCCCTACGCCGCCGGCGAGCAAGACCCGGCCGTCGTCCAAGAGCACCGCTTCGTGACCCGCCCGCGCCATGGTCATGCGGCCTGCAGCGCGGAACGTCTTTGTCGCCGGGTCGAACAGCTCTGCCGTCGCGAAATACTCTTTGTCCGCGGACATGCCACCCGTGATCAGGACCCGGCCGTCCGCCAATCGCGTTGCCACGTGACTGTGCCGAGGATCGCGCGGCTGCGCGATGGGCGTGAACTTCCCGGCGCGCGAGTCGAATAGCTCGGCCGGTGCAACCAATGATTCCGAGCCCGTGAATCCACCGAAGATGAGCACGTCGCCAGCAGGTAGCGTGGTCGCGGTATGGGCGGCACGCGCCTGCCGCATAGACTCCGTGGCGTGCAGCAGCCCAACTCTCCGGGTCGGCTGCGCCAAGGCCGCCGCGGGCGCCACCCAAACACCCATAGCGGCCCCCAAGCCGATGGCCAAGGCTCCCGCAATCAGCCATCGTGACCAGCCATTGATCACCTCGCCTCCTCCGGCGGATTCGCAGCGGAGTGGCTTCTTAACACCTAGTTCCACGAAATACCTCGAACTTTCAACGCGAGGATAGCACAACAAAAAGCTGGGCTGTTTCGAGTCTCGATCCAGACTTCGCCTCATGCAATTCCAGGGGAGATGACACTGCTCTTCGCCCTATCTTGTCTTGCCCTTTCGCTCGACGCCCAGACGGTGGATTGGCCCAAGCACCAGGCCGAGATTCTCCAGCATTATCGGTCGCTCGGTCACCATCGCGCCGATTATGTCGTCGCGCCCCGTCGCCCCACCGTCGAAGCTCGATAACGACATGTATCGCGCCATCGAACGAGCCGGCCGGCTCAGCTTTGCCGGCTCGCCGGTGCTGCCCGGCATGCTCGCCGGCTGCACGGACATGGCCCTCTCACGCGCCCGCGGAATTCAGTCTTACGGCATCGGTCCGCCGGCGACCCTGAACGACCAATCCAATTTCGGCCCCCATCGCGATGTCGAGCGGATTCTCGAGTCATCGCTCTACCAATTCGTCGAATTCACCTGGATCGTGGTGACGGGAGTGGCCGGAAAGCAGTAATTAGTCAGTGCTGGTTTCAACGGAACGTTTCGTGACAGGTGTCCCCCACGGGCGCGCTAAGATCGAAGAACCCCCGTGATTGAAGTTGAATCCCTCAGCCGGAGCTTTACCGACAAGAAGCGTGGCGTGGTCCACGCCGTCAACCAAGTGACTTTCCGCGTCGCTCCCGGCGAGATCTTTGGCCTGCTGGGCCCCAATGGCGCGGGCAAAAGCACCTGCCTGCGCATCCTGGCGACGCTGCTTGCCCCCACGTCCGGCCGCGCCCGGGTGAACGGCTTCGACATCCAACAGGACCCCGCGCGGGTCCGCGAGTCGATCGGCTTTCTGTCGGGCGACATGGGCCTTTATCCGCGCATGACCCCCCGCGAACTGATGCTCTTCTTCGGCCGGCTGTCGCAGGTGAGCGAGAGCGACCTGAAGCGCCGCAGCGGCGAACTAATCGAGCGCCTGGGCATGGGCGGTTTCGCCGATTCGCGCTTCGACAAGCTCTCTTCCGGCATGAAGCAAAAGGCGGCCATTGCGCGCACCTTAATCCACAACCCGCCCGTGCTGATCTTCGACGAACCCACGGCGACGCTCGATGTGGTGACGGCGGGCATTGTGGAAGGCTTCATCCTGGACGCAAAGCGCGAAGGCCGCTGCATCATCTACTCGACGCACATCATGGAAGAGGCGGAGTATCTTTGCGATCGCATCGCGGTCATCAATGAGGGCCAGTTGCGGATGACCGGGACGATGGAAGAGTTACGCGTGGCGACCGGCAAGCAGCGTCTGCGCGAGATCTTCCTCGACTTATTGCACCGTTAGGGCCTGGCCCATCGCGTGAGCGATGGGTCACATCTGCCAAAGAAACCCCTCAAAAACCCCATCAAAACCGACCGAATGGCAATTTTCAGTAGCCCTGCCTCTACCCTAGCTCAGCAGCATCTCCAGGTCCTCGCGCTTGATATCCCGCAGCACACTCGCGTCGGCGGTGATGATCGCATCCGCCAGTTCGCGCTTGTCCTGCTGTAACTCCAGCACCTTCTCCTCCACCGTATCGCGTGCGATCAGCCGATACGCAAACACATGCCGTTCCTGGCCGATGCGATGCGTACGATCGATAGCCTGGGCTTCGACCGCCGGGTTCCACCAGGGGTCCAGTAGAAAGACATAGTCGGCGGCCGTCAGGTTCAAGCCGACGCCGCCCGCTTTCAGGCTAATCAAAAAGAGACTGCACTCGGGCTCGCTCTCAAAGCGATCCACGTGCCGCTGCCGGTTCGTCGTCTGGCCATCGAGATACTCGTAAACTACTTTCTTCGCATCCAGTCGCTGACGCAGAATCGCGAGTAAGCTGGTGAACTGCGAAAATACCAGCGCCTTATGCCCTTCCGCGCGTAACTCCTCTAACTTCGGTAGTAACACATCGAACTTCGCGCTGGACTCATCCGCGTGCGCCGGATTTAGCAAACCCGGGTGGCAGGCGGCCTGACGCAGACGCAACAACGCCTCCAGCACATGCATTTTGCTCTTATTCAAACCCACGTCGGCGATCTTCCCCAGAATCGACTGTTTATAGTGCGCCCGTAACTCGTCATACAATTTCCGCTGCGGCGCCTCCATTTCGCAATACAGCGTCTGCTCCGTTTTGGGCGGTAGTTCCTTGGCCACCTGACCCTTCGTCCGCCGGAGAATAAACGGCCGCAACGCTCGCGCGAGTAACTCCCGCGATTCGGGTGACGGCCACCGGCCATTGCCGCTCTTGTCGAAACCTTTCAGCGTGCCTAACATGCCCGGATTTAGAAACTCGAATAAACTCCACAGCTCGCCTAAGTGGTTCTCCACCGGCGTCCCCGTCATCGCCAATCGACGGCGACCCTTCAGTAGCCGCGCCGCCTTCGCCGATTCACTCACCGCGTTCTTAATCGCCTGCGCTTCATCCAAAATCACATAGTCGAACTCAAAATCCTTAAACTCCACCGCGTCGCGACGCAGGGTGCCGTAAGTGGCGATGATCAGGTCGTAGCCGGCAAAGACGCTCGCGTCCTTGCTGCGCGCGGCCTGGCTATGGTCCAGCACGCGGAGTTGCGGGGTAAACCGCGCCGCCTCCCGCATCCAGTTATCCACCAAGGACCGCGGCATCACCGCCAACGACGGCCCGGCCCCCGCCGCCCGCCGTGTCTCGAGCAGCGCCAGCACCTGCGGCGTCTTGCCCACCCCCATGTCGTCCGCCAGACAACCGCCGAAGCTAAACTCGTCCAAAAACTTCATCCACGCCAAACCATGGCGCTGATAGTCGCGCAACAGGCCCACAAAGCCCGCCGGCTGTTCCACCGGCTGAATCCCATCGAAGGCGCGCAGGGCGGCCCGGGCCTCGGCAAACAGCTGATCCACCCGTACCTCGGGCTTATCCGCCAACAGCAGATCCAGCAGGCCCGCCTGATTGCGCCTGAAGCGGATGCTTTCGCCTTCCGCCTTGCCCATCGAAACGATGGCCCCATAGCGCTCCAGCAGATCGGCCGGCAGCACGCCAAAGCCACCGCCCGGCAAGTCGACTACCGCTTCGCCCTTCTCGAGCGCCTTTAAGAGCGTCGGCAATCCCACCGTGACCGAGTCGTAGGCCACCGACACTTCGAGGTCGAACCAGTCAATGCCGGAGACCACATTCAGGTCGAACTTCGTCGCCTGCCGAAACTCCTCGCCCTCCACCTCCAGCGCCCAACCCGCGCGCGCCAGTTCGCGCACCACCCGGCTCAGGCTCTTGGTCGATACCTCCCACGTGTGATCGCCCGAGTAGATCCGGTCCTGCGAGAAATTGAGCGACCGCAATTTAAGGTTGGCTTCGCGCTCCGCGTCCAGATCGCGGCAGCGGATCAGGCGCGCCTGCGGGTCCACCAGTTTCTCCGTCGCATGGCCTTCGAGCACCGAAACCGGCCCGTAGAAGAAGCGCAGTTTGCCTTGCGTCCGGTCCGTCCGCCAGGAGTTGGTGCTCTTGAGCCGCAAGTGAAATCTGGGCGCCTCGACGATCTCGGTGAAGACCAGATCCGCGGGCCATTCGATCGGCAGTGGACGTTCGCTCGAGATCACCTCGGCCGCGAACTCGGCCGCTTGCGACGCCGGAATCAGCAATTGGCCCTCTTCGGCCCGCAAGCCCACCAGCCAGCCGAATTGGCCGCGATGGTCAAGCCTCGCGATCGCGTCGTCCCGAATCAGAAACCCTTCCGCAAACAGCACATCGGCTTCGGCGATGGCCACTTGCTGCTCGCCGCGTTCGAGGAAGCCGGAAAGCCGCCAGGCCTTCGCCTCAGGGGCCTCCTCGATCCGCGGCACAAAGCGCCACGGCTCGCCCGTATCCCATTTGAGCCGCACCCACTGGTCCACCGGCGTGGTTACCGCGTTGCGCCAAAACAAGCGCCCCGTCTCGCACAGCTTCGGCAAATAAACCGACGACAACGGCGGCTTCAGATAGAACCGCGACGGCAGCGTTCCGCTCTCCCGCTCCTTCGGATCGGGCACCCCGGCCAAGGCCAACAACAGGTCGCGCTGCCCGGCATCGCCCCAATCGGCCACCTCGGCCACGCTCAGCCGTTGAGTCTTCGGCTTGCTCAGCGCGAACGCCCCCGGCGTCTTCATTGGATCGCGAAAGGCGATGTCGATCGCCAGCCCTCCAGGGCCTTGGCGATTGGTGTGCACGTCCACGATGTAGAACATCTCACGCGCCGCGGGCCACCGCGACTCGCTTGATGGTGCCACGGGCGGCGGGCCGGTATTGGCCTTCGCCGTCTTCAAAACCGCCCGCCAATCCTGCGGTGGACGTTCCGGAGTGAACTCCAGCAGCCCCATTTGCTTCGGCCTGGGGGCTTGCTCCTCCTTCTCCTCATCGATAAACAGGGGCGCCAACTGCACCAGCGGCGTGCTGTTGCCCTTTAGATGTCCCTTCGCCTCCGCCGACAACAGCAGCGCCCACAGGTGCTTGCACGGATGAAAGCCCCGGAAGTCCGGGCAGTTGCACGTCACCTGCAACACCTTGCTATCCCGCTCGGCGCGTTCGGCGCGCATGTGATAGAACTTCCCGCCGGACATAAACGCCTCAATCGATTCGTCGTTGCCCAGCAGAACGCGCACCCGTCCATGCTGCACCAACTCCTTGCCGCGTTGCCGCGTCAGCGGAGTAAAGTAATGTCCCAGGCCTTTCAGCCAAAATGCGTTCGTAAGCCTGCTCCTCGGTTAGTCAGCCGGCACCAGCCGGATCATGCTCAGATTCACGGTGAGCTCGCGCGCGTCGCCCTCGGGTTTCCACAGGGGACTCGCGGTAACCTCTATTGTGTACCCACCGGCGGGGGGGACATTCTGTTCTATAACGAATAGGCCCGGGCGATCCAGTTTTGTCTCCCCCACCTCCTGCCCGTTCACCCGCAGCCCAATCCGGAAAAGCTGCTCCGGACGCGCTGGCGCGAAGCCCCGGATCCGCAGCCGCTGCTCACCGCCCCGGACATTGCCGAGTGTCGCCGTCGCCCGCCCGCCGATCCAGCGGTAACGATTGCCAAACACCCCCTCCAGCGAATGCCAGCCCTCACCCAACCGGACTTCGTGGCCCGGCAAACTGAAGTCGATCACATCGGCCCGATCGCCCGGGTAGAGCTCTTTCTTGTCCGCGCTATTGAGTAAGTTATAAACCCCGCCCTCAAGCAGTGCCGAGTAAGTGCACTTACTACACGCCAAAGTATCTTCGCGATTCCGCAGTAAGTCGCCGCCACAATCCGGGCAGCGCAGTAAGTGCTCGAATTGCGACGCATCGTAAGCACGAGGGTGCGCTTCCCCGGCCTTCCGGCAACTCGCCGCCAACGTCCCGCCCAAGGCCCGCGCGCCCCGCCAATCGGACCCAAACGGATCCAACCGCCGGGCCAAACGCTTCATCCCCCGCTCGCCCCAACCGCGTTCCGGCACGCAGATCTCGTACTCCTGCGCCACAAAGTGCTTCCGCACCAAGTCATGCCAATGGCGCAGATTCATCCGGTGATTCTGCCGGATGCCGAAGCTCTCTTCCTGATGCGCCCCGATCACGTCGCGCACCACGTACCCCAGCAAGCCCCACTCGTGCAGCTTCTTTTCCCACGGCTTCATCGTCTCCACATAGGGGCAGCGATACAGCCGCAGGCTCAGCGCCCGCCGCATCGGCTCTTCGGCAAAAATAAACACGCCGCCGGGATGCAGCACCCGCTTCACTTCGAGAAATACGGCCTCAATATCCTGGAACTGGCTCAGCATCTGATACGCCAGCACGGTGCGCAAACTGCCATCGCGAAACGGCAGCCGCAACGCATCGCCCGCCATCCGCACCGGCGCCTTCGGCATGCCCCATTGCTCCTGCAGCGCGATGCCATACCGCAGCGAATCGGCCGAAATGTCGAGCGCAAAGCCCTCCGCTCCGAACTCATTGGTCAGCAGATAGCTGGTATGCCCGGCGTTGGCCCCGATTTCGAGGAAAGGCGTAAAGCTCCCAATAAAGTCCGCGTGCTTTTTGAGGATCGCCCCGCGCCGCTCGTTCTCCTCGGCATATACGCGGCTGGCGCGCTCCGGCTCTCCGAGCGAAGCGAAGTTATGAAACTCCACCTCGGCCCGCTTCACCGACATCGACTGGGCGCTATGGTTCATAACTGCTCCAGCTTCAATTGCCGCAAATCCTCCAGCAAAATATCCGGCTGATGCAAGGCCAATTCCGCAGTCGAATAGTGGCCCGTCGCCACCGCGATCGACACCATCCCATTCTCCTTGGCCGCCTGGATGTCGTTCGCCGTATCGCCAATCAGGTAAGTCGGCGTGGACTTCGTCGCCCAACCGGCCCGCTGCGCTTCCCGCGCCGCCAAGCCCGCCAGAATGCCCCGCGTCGATCCCATATCGGCAAATGCACCCAAGTGAAAATGATGGTCCAAGCCCGCCTGTCCCACCTTGCGCCAGCCGATCGCCGTCAGATTTCCCGTCACCAAACCCAACGTCGCCTGCCGCCGCGTCAGCCCATTCAACAGCGGCCGCACGCCCGGGCAAACTCGCTTCCGCAGATCCGGGCAACGCCGATGATAAAGCCGCTGCGCCCGCGCGACAATCCCCGGCATTGCCCGACGGATCGCCGCCGGCTTCTGCCCTACGTCACGCATCATCCAGGCGATAATGTCCCGGTCCAGCATCCCAAACACCGGAATGCTGGCGATACTCACCCGCAGTCCGGTCTCGAGCCGCACCGCGTCTTCCAGCGCCTCTCCATGGGCCGGTCCGGCACGGCGAAGCAAGGTGCCGTCAATGTCAAAAAGAACGAGGATGCTGTCGGTCAAGCTTCCATTATGCCAAGTTATAGTTCCAGCTTGCCCGCAAACACCATGTCCTGCAGCTTGAACTTCCGCTTGATCTCCAGCGGCCCCAACCGCGTCGCAAACTCCACTTCCTTGTCCTCCAGCGTGATCGACTCCGTGCGCGGGAACAGGAAGTAGACCGTCATTGTCTTCGGCCCCTTCGCCATCTTCACATCTTCCGGCTTAATGGGATCCTTGCCCTTCCGGTTCAAAGTCGTCGCCCGGGCCAGCATCTGCCGCATCCGCTCCGCCGGGTCCGCCCCAGCTTCCTGCTCTGGCCCGCCCGCCGCCGCCCGAGGCCGGCCCGCACCCATCATCGGGAGCTTTTCCACCGCGATCACATAATACGTTTCCTGATTCTCAAGAATCGCCTTGGCC
>ENA-ORBV01006083-ORBV01006083.1-microbial-mat-metagenome-genome-assembly--contig:-NODE-6083-length-21564-cov-5.592963_pt1 | contig 21564 bp, 16 predicted proteins | sample MGYA00237777_ERZ505514 | MGnify/ENA primary metagenome ERZ505514 (study PRJEB26160, sample SAMN06269048) | microbial mat metagenome | isolation source: Oligotrophic lake microbial mat | place... | reverse complement strand
TACTTGACCACCGAGAGCTGAAATTCAGCTGTCTTTTCGTCACCCTCCGATACGTCACAACTGACGTCAACCGGTTTGCTAAAAAAGACTCCCCAAGTAAAATCAGAGTTGATAAAGTGAAGCTCCATTTCCTTTTCCACAGAGACAGTATTTCCTGACATTCCGCCCATGTTGCCGCATTGGATTCCTTTCTTGCCATCCACCATGATGGCCTTGTCTTCATTGGCCGCGGGTCCATTGAAACTGTAAATGGTAGGTAAGGCGCCACCATAATATTGCATGGTGGCAAAAGGCATTCCTCGGACAACGTGAGTGACCATACTTTTACCTTCGCTTTTGCTGCTGTTACCTGCCCATTCTAGGCTGACTCCCAAGGGTGAAAGAGGGGATTTGGGATCCACCTTGTACTGTGAAGAAACATCCGATGATCCCAAACAGAGACCGTTCTTGAAATCATCAATCATTTGGATATTCTTGGCGCCCGCCGAGACGACAGGCCAGTGCACACGTATTCCAGCCATGGTTTTGGGAGGAGCCGTATCAATAATATAAGGGACGGAATAGGCCCTGGTGGTCTCATCGGGTTGCTGGGAGGCCTTGTGGGACACCAAGTTCTGTAGAGCATGAGTCGAGTTGAGTGGCGAAAATCAGATTTTCAAGTGAACATAAAGAATAAAAGAACCCGAAAAAGTAAATTTGGAACAACAAAACCAACAGATAAACGTACAAGATACCAACTGTTGGTGGGGAGAGGCCCTGTACGGTTACCCCAAATTACGCTTGGCGAAGCATCTTGCTCACGTTCAATGGACAAAAAGCCCATATCCATGGGGGACTTGCTGCTCAGGACTTTCGTTTCGTCTTTCATTGGGAAGTGCTTGAAATGACTGCTACTAGAAGAAACCGACGTCTTGTCATGACTTCCGCCACCAAGAAAGGAAGTGAGACCAACGGCCGCCAATAAGGCCGCGACACCCACTGCAAAATACCTCTTCTTGTTTGAAGAAGGTCCTGTGCGATTATCCTGGCCTTGACTCACAAGACGAGCCAATTCTTCATCGTCATTTTCTTGCTTGACAGTGATGGATCCATAGGAAGTACGGGGCGCCATCTTTCAAAATCAATTCCAATGAATCCTTTATATTCCAAGTACCAATACTTTTTCTGTGCTAGTAAAAGGCACAAATATTAAACTTGTGGTCGGCTGCCAGTAGAATGCTTTTTGTTCTCATTCAATTCCAAAGAAAATTCAGAGGTATCCTTCGTACGTTTCGTACGTCTATGTTGTTGCTCTTGCTAATAGCGAAGTCCGAAAATACGTGGGCGCTTTGGTCAACGTACCCCCATTTTTTCTGTCTCAGTGATAGATCCGATGCAGATGCTACTACGTGGTGCGACGTAGTACTTCGTACTACAGTAGTAACTTGTAATAATACGAAGTAGGCGCAACCTGTACATGTACGTACAATAATACAAGTGCATTCCAGGTGGAGAGAGTACGTATCCTGCTGCAACGAGAAGCATTTATGACGCATGCGCCAATAGATTAATTCTTGTTCGAAGAATTTAGCTCTATGTGACCACGACAAACCTTGCCGGCGCGAATCTGTGCGCGAGCGCCCTCCGTCCTGTAATACAAACTTGCAAAGTCCTACTGCCACCTCAGCAATCGAGACCCGCCACCGCACCCATTGTTCTTACCTATTAGCCAAAGTACTAGTAGCTCTAGCTAGCAATCAATGTACGACGTACCGGTGCCGCTGCACGTGGTACCTGGTACTACAGTACTACTGGAGTACCTAGCTAGCTACTAGTCGTGTAATCGGCTCCTACCAATGCAAAGACATCTGCTTGTTCCCAGCCATTTCCCACAGACCTTGTGTGATGCTGTAGCAGACTGCCATGCCAACAACAGGCTAGACATGTTGGAGTTCTTGTGGTGCTGGGTGAGCAAAAAGTGTGATGATCTAGCTGGAGCTGAAAGGTATGGCTTCTTCTGTTGAGGTTTGATGCAGACTTCATGATCAGAAGATGATGAGTGAAAAAAACACAATCAGCCAACAACAAACACTCTAACGAAAAGAGACACAAAGTGACTAACGCTATAGCATTTTGCCAGTCGAACCCATGTTGTCTGCTAGCAGCCTCATAAAACATCATGTTGACAATGTGAGCTCAAAAAGCAACAACAAAACTTTCTGCTTTTTGCGCAGCCATCCTGTTTTCATGTGTTTCTTCAAAAGAGCATGAGTTGATGCACCAAACGAAAGCATGGCTAATTTTAGTGGTGCACTGCAAACTGCAAGTTTGTGCAATGACTTTGCAAGAGAAACAACCTGATGATTGCATGTTTCAGGAAAATTGATGGTCTTCCACATTTTAAAAGTTGTTGACAGACAATCTGAGAAAATGAAGTTGGCACTCAAATGACACAGATGGATCAAGCAGGGCATGTCATATCACCTACAAAAGAAGATTTTAAAGGAATGGATGCTGTGTGAGAACAAAATCAAATTGGCAATTGCACTTGACATGAACAAAATGCTTCGACTCTCTTTGAAAAATGATTGCACATGTTAACATTGCCTTTTTACCACTAAACCATGTGGTAAACAAGGAGTTGCGTGTTTGCCACATGGTTTGGTGGTAAAAAGGCCATGTTAACAAAAGGTGCATCCTTTGGGTTCAATTAACATCCCACCTCCCGCTTATCTAGAATCACGTTGCTGCGCTCCCGGTAATGCCGAACAGACAAAGAACCATCAGCTACCTAGAAACCAGCCAAACCATGAAACACCCAACAAAACTAAGTGGCGGGAATCGAACCCTGGGCCTCTTTTGGGGGAGCTTGAAGGGCACACTTTGGTAATGTTCAAAGCTTGTTATGGTGCAAGGACTTCTGGAAATCGTTTTGCTGAGAAATTAGCAAATGATCTGAGAGACATGAGATTCTTCCAGTCTCAAGTTGATAGTGCAATGTGGATGCGTGATTGTGGTGACCATTATGAATGTCTATGTGCATGGGTTGATGACACACCTTTTGCAAGCAAGAACCCCATGTGGTTAATGGAGGAATTGAAGAACAAATGCAAATGTGTTCTGAAAGGAGTAGGATCTCCCACACACTGTCTTGGGAGTGACATAAAAAGCGTTCACAAGGACGTTCATGCCAAAGGACACATCTTTTGTTAACATGGCCTTCTTACCACTGAACCATGTGGCAAACAAGGATTTGCGCAACTCCTTGTTCACCACATGGTTTAGTGGTAAAAAGGCCATCTTAACAGCACACGGATTGACATTCAACAGCTAACAGATTTTTTGGAGATGTCAGCACTCCTCTCATTTGAGACATCCATTTTTTTCGTGAAACTTTGACTGGAGGCTTTTGGCAACCCCTGCTCTTGCATGTCAGAGATGGTGAGCAGTGCTGGCCTGCATTTCCACAACTGAAAAACAAGAAAACGAACAGAGCAGATGATGAGGGAGTCATTTTCTCCTTTGTTGTTGCGCATCTGTTGAACGACAATGATCATGCAACTAAACCTTGAAAGTGTTAAGTTAGTTCCTCACTGGAAGCACTGTAAGGACCAACAAAAAGAAATTATTTTCTATTTATTTCCAGAGCACTAGCCTTAGAAACAGTTCCAATAATTTACTATGAATCAGTCACTCTTTGCTGTTTAGCATGAGTTCCTTTCAATGTTGCATCAATGTCACAATGGGTTTGCCAATTTACAGGTCACACTATGTGCAGTTGGGAAGCACGGATGGATGTGAATGACACAGCACCAAGTTCAGATGCAATTGATCTTGGTCATGCTCATGGTAAAACACAATGCTCGCAGAGTCCATGTTGGTCCTGACGGAATTAGAAATGCATTTAACTCTGACATGTCTCTGAGTAGGATGGGTGAAGATCAATGGAGTTCCATGAAAATCTGAGTGCTTTTTATCATGATGATGTTGAAAAGGATGAGCTGATTGCAGTTGTTAGCAAAATGTGCACCAAGCTGCATCTGCAAAAGGTGTGTCTTAGGCTTGTTTGCTAGAGGATTGTGATGTTTATGATCCAATGGACATTTGGCATGGTGTATCCCTGTTGCATCCTTCGCTGTGACTTGCGTCGCATTGTTGCATGGACAACTCAACTCAATTGCAATTGGGCAACAACAGTGGTAGTCACTGTGCATGTGTTTTGTGTGTCCGACAAAGCCCCAACATGTTCTGTCATTGTCACACAAGCAATTGGAATGTCAGAAGCAGAGATGCAAACTCAGACAGAATGTTGCATTTTGCACTCATGTCAAATGCTTTAAAAATTACATTTGTTTTGATTTCATCTCTGCATTTGGTTGTTGTCAAGAGCATGTGATTAGGTTTGTTTGGTAAATCTCCTCCGGTGTGGATGGCGGGGCAGTAGCCCCCCCCATTTTGGGAGACCATCCCAAGCCATTTCGCCCCTCCCCCCAGTTCAGTGTTGGCCACATAGAAACACTAAGCTAAATGAACATCGTCACTGTCAAACTATCTATCCTGCATTGATGGCCTCATGTATCCAGTCCAACCCTGAGTCCACCTTGTGCCAGACGGAGATGCAATTAGTTCATTGTTGTGATCAACGATTGACTGTCTCTGCACGGGCAACATTTGTGACATGCACCAATGTTTCAGCGCGAGTTGTGAACAGTCAATGCACTTCAAATCAGCAGTGGAGCAACCACCACTAACATTGTCTAAATCGGGATTTCTTTGGCCGTTTGGAGGAAAACCCGGCTGCTGCTGCAAGCTTCAACTGCATTTATGCAGAAACAGGACCAACCGTCTCCTGATTCAGATGCAAACACCTCACCAGTAAACTCTTACCCTAACTGCATCACTCAAACTTTGAATCAACTATGGAGCTGCCATGGTCTATCTAAGTTGGCATTGACTTGACTGTTCAGATCAGAACCCTCCTTCTAGGCTTCAAGTTCCATCAGATTTGCAGATGTGCAGATGAACTGAACCTGCAACTTCCAGGCTGATCCAGCTGCAAACACCTAGGCAAAGTGTGATGAATTCATTGCATGCTGAGCCACAGTAACAATTGGCTTTGTTTGCCAGGGTTTGCAATGTTTGTAATCCAACTGGCAAGATGACCTGTTTAAATGTTGTCCATGTTGATTGCTTGTTGTTGGCAATTGCATCATCATGAAAAATCTTAGTTTGAGAATGGTGCTTTCCAGTTGTGTGTTGTCAGCAATTGGTTGACCAATCCAGAGTTCTTCAAACCAAACATAAATTTGGCTAGAGCTGATGTGGGTTCCTCTGTGTCAATCATGAAAGACATGTGTACTACTAGCTAGCTAACCCCTCTGTAGCCCCCTTGGCTCACTAACTCCACTCGCACTGCCTCAACGAAGCGATTCAATCTAACTGCAGTAGCAACACATCGCGCAAACAGTGTCATGATTGAAAGGAGTTTGTTGCTGGCAACTTTTCTACTAGTTTTGTGCTCGAATGTTATTTGCTGTAGCCAGAGCGCATCTTCGAAGCCCGGGTCAAAGTTCTAATCAAACAAAGAATTCGGCCTCCTAGTTGCACAAAACATTCTGATAGAGCGGTAGCGGAATCATGAAAGGGGAAGGAGCAGCAGCGGCGGAAGCAATAGAGAAGAGCAAAGCTTAGCAGAGCTCGAGTAGAAGAACCTTTTCGTAGGCATCAGTGCAGTAGATAGTGGAACTAAAACTTTTAGATTATTTTTTATCAAGAAAGCACGTTGCTTCTACATTGCCTCGTAGATAGCTGCATGCGTCGCCCAACATGCTTTGGTAGAATGCAGCCGAGAAATCTTGGTAGATAGTAACGCTATAAATGCTCGTGTTGATCAATCCACTACAAAAGCTTTGCTGCCTTTGCTCTCACACAGACACGCACATGCTCTCAGTGCCATAGTGTCGACTTGCACTAGCAGAATGTCCATGCAATTGAATGGTCCTACTATTGTTAGTCTTGTTTCTGCTTGTTGCCATCACCATAATTCATCATTTCGAAGGCAGCCTTTACTGTTTGCTTCCCCGTTGTGGCTCCCGTGAGCATCAAAAAGGCGATGACGGCGGCATAGATACCAAATAGCATCTCGGACGTGTTTCGACAAATGTGCAGCGAGCACGTCATATCGGTAATTTTCCCCAAATTGAACGCCATAAACGCAACGATGAGTAGCGTGAGTAGCGCAACAACACGACAGAAACTTGGCAAGCAGAAGAAACGCGGGGTTAGTTTCAGAGCACAACGAAGCGATCATCGATTTCAAAACAGAAAAATACTCACGTTTCGAGCCCAGCGTCGTTCAGGGACGGTTTCGCCTCCTTGGTCGTCAACTTGGGGACAATGTCATCGTCACCACTGCTGCTACTAGTGGCCAACTTGGGGACAATTTCATCGTCACCAATGCTGCTAGCTTTAGCGTCCGGCTTCTCCATCATGGCGACCGCTTCCGCTTCCGACATCCGCAAAAAGAACAATTGGTGTTCAAGGTGGCAAGCAAGGAGTACGTTACGGCAGTGAGACAGACACTGAGAAAGAGAGGGTATGAATTGTGTCGTTTATTGTGATGGCGTTGTTTTGAGGCAGCACCCACAACGCTTTTTCTACGTAGAATCTGGTATCATGGCCACGCAGGGGCTTTCGGGGCGTTTCGTTGATCGATTGAGCATGCTTACTACATGGTGCTGCTAGTAGCCGGTAGCTAGATAGTAGCTAATTAGTCTTGTATTACCTACTAGTAGTACTGTAGTACCTTACTATCAGTACCTGATAGGTAGCAGTGGCTGCAGTAGCTACCATACTACTAGGAGTACGTAGCAGTATCTACGTGCTACTGGTAGCGCGTTTTAGTCACACTTCGGGATACAAACGGCTACAATGAATGTACTACCGTAGAGCCGCCACGGAGAACCAACAACAACACCACACGACCAGGCGAGGCGAAGATTGCGAAGGGGGGTCTTGATACTCATGCGAAACGTGACCATAACTCATTCATGGGGTCCTAGCTAGCCAACAACATTGCGAAAATGATTGGATTGGCGTCGTCACCAGGTAGGAATCCAATAGGGGGCAACTGAAGCTCAATATCTTCCTCACCGCCGTGATAATTCTCATCCTGATTTCTGAGCTACTAGCTCGTGTTCTAGCTGCACTAGCAATATAAAGTAACCTCTTCAGTAGGTTGTAACAGTAGTATGAAGTGTGGAGTAGCATATGAATTCGTTCGCCACCCTGCAGCGTGCCAACTGTTTAGGTTCACCTTGCCTATGTCTGCAATTTGCTGACTGCCAATTATCGTGACCGTAAAGCGCCCCAAAAATTTGCTGATTGTAAATTGTCCTGGTGGCAAGCCACACCCAAACATGCAATATGTTGAAGTCTTGTAGTGGTAGTGGCATACACATCTTCTCTCTTTCCGATGATTCGGTATTTTTAATCCTACGGTACCCTTGCTCGCTCATTTATTTTATTTTTCGACGTGGATAGTCCGTTCCAGTTAAGGCCGCCATACTTTCGATTATCCTTAGTTGAAGTGTTGAAGAACTGGCAACGTCCGCCACGAAATAACCCAAACCACTCATCCTGTTTTGGTGATTGGAGACAAAAAGTAAAGAAGAGATTGAGAAGAAGACAGGTCTTTTTCAGACGGTACCAGCACATGATCACTCTCATTAGAGACTACTTACTTTTCTGTTGACGCTTCGCAGCAGTACACAGGAGTGCGAAGTCACAAGCAGGACAAGAGTTTTGGGTAAAAATTGTGCGTTACTATATTCTTTATGGTTGAAAAACTAGGCTCACCCGAGAGAAGAAAGGCGATGAGTGTTTTCCAATAGTAGCGCCTCAAAATGTTTGTGCAAAAGTAAAATAGTATATTCAAAATCCCAACGTCAAAACAGAAGGGTTAGAAAATGAAGAGTCCGTGCTGCTTCTTCCGCTGTGTGACTCCAACCGCCCAAACAAGTCAACTCTTCAACCGTCCGCCGTGCAAAAATGGTGCAGCGTTTAATCATTCCAGCACTTCTTGGCAGGGTAGATCATATTCAGGGCCGACTGCGCCGAGACGAAACCAAGAGAAGTGGAGGAGCCTGCAATGGCACATCCCACAAGATCCGGAGTTCCGTCTTGGATACCCACAGCCTTGATTAAAAAGTTTTGTTCTGGAAGGTAGGCCGCGTCGGTACCTACAAAAAATCCAGTGGCTCCACCAATGGCCACACTCAAGGAAGCATCGTTCTTGCTGTTTTCGTAGGTTGGTTCGTGAACGTGCTCCAAAAATCCACTCAAAATGGTACGACCCACACGTAGACCACCATAAAAGGCCAAACCACAACCTGCCCAAGTTCCCAAAAAGACTTCATTGAAAGACAAGTTGGCACCTTGAAGGGCATTGACAATGGGTTGCCATGCTGTTCCACTGCAAAAGGCGGCACTGGCCAAGAGAACACCAGTGTGTACTTCACGCGTCATGTCAATGGCCTCCGCGCCGGTGATGGCCTTTTTGGCACCATAGTACATGACGTGACCTCCCAAGACTCCCAAGCCGTCACCCAATCCAGTGGTCAAGGCAAAGGACATGGATTCAGGAGCATAGCCCAAATCACCCGCAATAATGGAAGACGTTTGCCAACCAAAACCAGCAGGGAAAATCTTGGACACTGTCACCTCGGCCGTGACAATGAAACGGTTCAGCAAACCGCTGCTTTCTGTGGTAACAGCAGCTGGGGTTGCTTGCTTAGCTTCGGCGGCTTCCGATTGTTCCTGACGAATGGTACTGTGGAATTTGCGGCGTTCCTCTTTGCGTTGTTGCGAGGGAGACGAAGGCTTTTGCACAGACGACATGAGGCGAATTTGACGAGTCAAGGCACCATGGTTCCTGGTGGCAACGAGCATGCGGTTGGCAACAAACATTTTCAAAAGTTATTATTGATTAAGAGCTTTGGATGTTGAGATTTTTGGTCTGGTAGTCCAAAAACAAAAAATTGTGAGAAGGACTGGTGGTTGGCCAGAGAAGAAAAAGTGTTTCAACTTAAATGCTACTAGCTAGCTAGCTAGTACTTGGATCAAACAAACGTACAACTAAGAGGTCTCGAAGCTACTCGTAAATAAGCTAGGTAGGCAGTACTTCGGCCATCGATCGTGACGTTACCGGCAGTAAAGATTCACTACAAAACCTGGTACAAGAGCAAACCCATCACTAAAACGCAAGACTTCAAAAGAAAACAAAAATTCTCAAAAAGTGGACGGAATCAAATTGCCACGTCGATGGTATTGGTGTTCCTATTGGATCGGAACTTGGTGCTTGCTTTTCTACTGAATATTCTCGTGTGAGTCCTCCGATTGCGTTTTGGCTGTATTCTTACACTGGCACAATGACTGGCATACCTTGTCCCACAACGTACACGTACCGCTTGAACCACGTATTATGACTTCGTGTAACGGTAGTTACAAAAAGCCCACCGTACTCGTAGAATTCTTAGTTTCTTCACTCCGTGACGTAGTGCTTGCGTAATTTTTGCGTAATTATTGTGTTATTCATAGCAACCAGAAATATAAGAATAGGGCTATGATGGGAATCTGTCTGATGATCTGATGGTTTCCCCTACACCACGGTTCAGTCCCACAACAAACCTCTGTAGACATATGTGGTGATGTCACATTCAGTTTAAAATGTTCATTAATTTAGAGCAGAGTTTTAGAGAATTGTTTCAAGAAAGAACTTCACCAAATTTAGAGCGCTGATTGAAATTGTGCTCCAAATCAGAGCAAAACTTTTAGATCGCAGGTCGACCATTTCGTAAAAACCATATTTTCAGCAATTTAACAGGACTCATTGGAGAAAATAACACAAAATGCCCCCCAACAACATTGCTTTTTGGATGTGTTCCACCAACTCTAGCAAGCTGCCACTTTCATCGCGCACTCATTGCAGTGGACTGTCAGATGGCAGCATCAACACGGCAACAACCAAAAGGGCATGCTGGGAGCAAGAAAAGGGGTGCACCACGAAAAAAAACTAATTAGGCACTCATGCAGGCTAGCTGACTGCAAGTAGCTTCTTTTGGCTATTGCACAGCAGATCCGGCACAGTTTGCATGTAACAATGACATTTTGTGTTGGGTTTGACTGTTCAAAATGATTGGTTAGCAGAGCACCCCACATGCCTAATTTTGCCAGATGATAGGTGTTGTTTTCGTCCGACAAGCAGTGTTAAATCACTTAAAATCAGTTCAAAAGCAGGCATTTACAGAATGGTTGACCTGCCACCTTAAAGCAGGGTTTGAAACTGATCATCAAGAAAGAACTGCGACACAATTTTGCTTGTGTTTGAAACTCTCCCCTAAAATAGGGGAGAGTTTCAAAACTCTCTTGAGTGCATTTTGAAACTCTCCCCTAAAATTAGGGGAGAGTTCTATTTAAAAGACTCTTTTGGCATTATGAGGGACGGCCCTGTGGAGTGCAGGAGGTGCAATTCAATTGCTTGTCAAGTCCACGGAGAGTTTGGACTCTCACTTGTTCTCTATGCTCAAATAACTGTCAGTTGCACTTTCATTCGTGTTTCCATCGTTTCCACGCAAACTAACCAGCATTTTCTTCGAATACGATCGATTCGTATCCATACTGTATGTCGTACCATCGTTCTCGAAACCCACAGCACCCTGGCTTAAAACACCTCTGCTTTGATTTTGTGATTACCGGATGAAACAACTCATAAAACCAAAAACTAAACAATCACAGAACCTAAAATAAAACAGCAAAACAGAAAAGCTATCACATCGATAAATCAACACTTGATTATAATCTAAAACACTACAAATAACATGGCTGAACGAACAATCACCGACGCCGCCTCCAAGGCGATCGAACGAACACTAAACATAGCACGCGACAATGGCAACTCAGCCGCAGACCCCGTCCACCTTGCCACTGCTCTCTTTGAGAATGACGATTCGATCGGTGCCCGAGTGTGCTCTCGCGCAGATGGGGAAGTGGAAACTTCCATGGTGCGACGAGAACTCCAAAAAATATTGCTTAAACGACCATCCCAACAACCAGCTCCGCTCGAAGCATCACCTTCCAGCTCCCTCTCATCCATTTTCCAACGTGCCACAAAGGCGTCCAAAGCTAACGGGGACGCCCTTTTATCAGTGGACGTTTTGTTCATGACACTCTTCGAGGATAATGAATGTAAACATGCATTCAAAGCAGCTGGATTATCGAAGAAGAGTGCACAAAAAGCGATTGATGAGCTTCGAGGAGGCAGAAAAGTTACCACTGCCAGTGCTGAAGAGCAGTACGAAGCCTTAGAGAAGTATGGAATTGACTTAATTGCAGAAGCCGAAAAAGGCAAGCTTGATAAAGTCATCGGCAGGGACGAAGAAGTTCGCAGAATCATTCAAATATTATCTAGACGAACCAAGAACAACCCAATCCTCGTCGGGCCTCCTGGTACGGGAAAGACAAGTATCGTCGAAGGGTTGGCACAGCGCATGCTGGAAGGCGATGTCCCAGAATCGTTGAGAGGATGTAGTCTTCGAACATTGGATATGGGAGCTCTCGTTGCAGGAGCAAAGTACCGAGGTGAATTTGAAGAACGACTCAAGGCTGTCTTAGAGGAAGTCAAGAGATCCGAGGGAACCATGATTTTGTTTGTGGATGAGGCACACAACATCCTGGGCGCTGGTAAATCAGACGGAGCAATGGATGCCTCAAATTTGCTCAAGCCGATGCTTGCGAGAGGGGAGTTACATCTGATTGGCGCGACAACACTTGATGAATACAGACAGTACATCGAGAAAGATGCTGCATTTGAAAGAAGATTTCAAAAGGTACCGGTGAATGAGCCAACCGTGGAGAATACGATATCTATGCTCCGTGGGCTATCAGAACGGTATGAAGCACATCATGGTATTCGAATCTCCGATGCTGCTCTAGTCGCTGCAGCTCAACTGTCGGATCGCTATATTACAAATCGGTTCCTTCCAGACAAAGCAATTGACTTGGTAGATGAGGCCTGCGCAGCAAAAAGGACACAGCTGGATTCCAGGCCGGAAAAAATTGATCAACTTGAACGCCGTATCATGCAGCTACAAATTGAAGACACGGCGTTGGCTCGCGAAAAAGGGAAGGAAACCAAAAAGAGGCGAAAAGATATTCAACAAGAATTGGAAAACCTAAAGGAAGAGCTCGGTCCTTTGAACGCGAAATGGGACGCAGACCGTGGACGTGCTAATGAGCTCAAGAGCATCAAGGAACGTTTGTCTGAGCTGGAAGCCAAGGCTGCATCTGCTGAGCGGATGGGCAACTATGAAAAAGCTGCAGACTTGAAGTATGGAGCCATTCCGGATTTGAAGGCGCATTTGGCAAAGATTGCAACTCAAGAAGAAGAAAGAAAGGCCCAGGCCGCTGCTCAAGATGACGATAATTTAGTGAGCGAAGTTATAACGCAACAGGACATTGCCGAGGTTATTTCGCGGTGGACATCCATCCCTGTGACAAGGTTGTCTCAGAGTGATCGTGAGCGATTGCTGAACCTCGGCGAGAAGCTCAAGGAGCGCGTAATCGGGCAAGATCAAGCCATCGATGAGGTCACTAATTGCATTCTCCGGTCGAAGGCAGGGTTATCCCGTGAGGACCAACCAACTGGCTCTTTCCTATTTCTAGGAAGTTCAGGGGTGGGCAAGACCGAGCTGGCCAAAAGTCTATTTTCAGAGCTCTATGATGGCGACGAGCGCCAGCTTGTGAGAATTGACATGTCGGAGTATATGGAGCAGCATTCGGTCGCTCGGCTAATCGGAGCTCCGCCCGGTTACATAGGCCATGATGAGGGGGGCCAGCTCACCGAGGCGGTACGACGCAGGCCATACACGGTAGTGCTTTTTGATGAAATTGAGAAGGCACATCCACGTGTGCTCACTGTATTGCTACAAGTTCTCGATGAAGGCCGCCTGACCGACAGCAAGGGCCGCACAGTGGACTTCAAAAACACTGTGATTATTATGACGTCAAATGTTGGCTCAGAGTTGCTCCTGGGGATCACCGATGAGCCAGATGAGGTCAAGGAAGCTGCGCACAAGGCCGTTATGGAGCAAGTACAAGCCCGGTTTTTACCTGAGTTTCTGAATCGGCTTTCTGGTATTGTAATGTTCAACAGCCTTGGCACTGCTCAGCTAGAAAAGATCGTGCAAAAGGCGATGACCAGTGTCAAACGGCGGCTTGCTGCTCGAGGTGGGAAGGTAATCCTCGAGTCAAGTGGCGCTAAAGCTATTCTGGAGGCTGCCTATGATCCTAATTATGGTGCAAGACCTGTAGAACGCTACCTTGAGAAGTCCGTGGTTACAACTTTGAGCCGTATGTTGATCTCCGGTGAGCTCACCAGCGGAACCGTTGTCCACATTGAAGCCGAAGATCCGTCATCTGACGACGACTCTATGGATCCTTGCGGGGTTCCTCTGAAGAAGAAGGCCAAGAGAGCATCCGTGCTGAAGTTCCGGCTCGAAGAAGACATGGTCCCTGACAATATAACAATTGAAAGTGGAGGAGGCACTGACACCATGTCGAATTAAGGCGGCTCAAGCGGAATGGAAAGATGAATGTAAAGATTGCATAAAGTTCAAAATGAAAAGGAAAGAAAAAGATGAATAATGTTAGACTAAAAGGGCCACACATTGTAGCGAAATAAAAATATAGGAAAAGAAGCATAATAATGAATCAAAGAAAGTTGTGTGTCATCAGCCGTAGTAGCAGTCCAATTATTTTGTCGTATTTTATTGTTTCTTAACTTCGTTCTCTTCTGCTTGTATGGCAGGTCCCATTATTAGCTAGCTAGTTAGTGCTTTTTATTCCAGTAGCCATTACCATAGTAGCTTATGTTCTTTTTTATTTTTCCTTCGTCCGAAAAAAAAGAGTAAACGGACTGGTTACACAATACATGAAGTGTTCGCATTGCTTCAATTTTACTACGTCCAAATCGCTAATCTTTGTTAACAAACCATTATAAGTGAATAGGTGTTGACGCAATTGCTGAAAAAGAAAGACTGACGGCTTTGCTGGCTGTTCAACTAGGTTAGAGGACAAGATCCAAGTCGATTGTTCCTATCGATAGAAAGCCGGCTCTTTGGGGAAATCATTCCCCATCTTTTGACTGAAGAATTATCTTGACCGGCTTGATGGGGCGGAACGTGAAAAGAGGGTGTATAATATCATGCGTGGGGTCGTCAAAATTATAGAGTGGCACAAGGAAGACTGGAACCCTATTCTCATCGCCTTTGCCAACCCCTCCTTTCTTGCCTCCTTTGGCGTCCGCCGCATCCTCTTCGAGAGATATGGCATGGTGAGCCTCGATCGTCGCGCGCAAGTCATCCCTGATGGATTCTTCAGTTATCTCCTTCCTATCCAGCCTTCGGATCATATTTAGAGCTGCAGCTTTGTCGAGGCGGTGCTTCTTCTTGGCAGGCGACGCATCATCCGAGTTGTGGGAGTCGTCGTCGTTGCCGCCACCCTCTTGCAGGCGTTTTCGTTGGCGCATACCATCGAGCAGTCCAAAGAGAGCTCGGCTGACGTCCGGGACATACTTTACGAGACGGTTTTTGCGTTCCTTAATGTCCCGGAGTGCATTGCGTTTCAGTAGGTGAGCTTTGAGTTGATTGCAACAACTTTGAAGGGCTCGTTTCACAGACAGTTGGATTTCGGTAATATCGTCGCCAATGTATTCCTTTCCTGTACCCTTATAAGGAACTTTCGTTGACACAATCGACACAAATACACCAATTTTGTCTTGCTTGTGATCAATCTTGTAATTGGCCCAACGAATTTTTGTCTGGGCCACTCTTGTGGATACATCTGCCCCGCCTTCAAATAACAAAGGGATGCGATTCGCAAATCGAACCACGGTGATTCCCTCCTTGGCAATGTCATTTTTGCCTCCCAACGCCACAGCTGCCTCCACAATAAAGGGGTGACCTTCGTAAGCACCTGGTTTGTCTCTAGCCGTCGCAATCATGGTAGGTTCCAATACTTTTCGAATGCCCAGGTTCAAATTATACTCTCCCAAAGGTGATAAACACGAGCCATCCGGCGGCCTGAACAACTGCACCGATCGCAAGAGCTGCACCAGTCGCGTGATTTGCTTGTCGGTCAAGTCGGAGGGATGCATATCATCGTCAAATCCACTTCCCAATTCGGCAATGACTCGTTTCGCCAGCGATGCCGAAACAGCACTCAATTCTGTCGTTAAAAATTTGGCCAACGTTTTGGTTTTGGTACGTTCGAGCAATTGTTGAATGAGCAAGTTGTTGACACTGCTGGGGTGGTGCTTGACTTCTCGTGCTGGAGGTGGCATTTGTTCGGAGCGTCGATCGTACCGAATCGACACGTCCTTTTTGTTGGTGGTATCGGATGCATTCGTATACGTCATTTCCAATTTTGCATAGGGCGTAATGATGGCTAGCTGCTGCAAATACTGGACAATACGCGACTTGTAGGTGGTCCAATTTCCAGCAATCAATAGTTCCATTTCCGTTCCGACCCATCCATCGGTATTGTTCTTTTGCTTGTGTTCAATAATACGAGGACAATTCTTGTAAATATCAATATCCAGGACACAGGTACTGACTTTGGTCGGAGGTTTGGCGTCAGGATTTCCTCCCTCGGTACGATGCGCTGTGGTGACTGTGATGGGGACACCAGTACTTTTTTTGGACCAAATCAAGGCCATTTTGGCTCCCAAACCAAATTTCCCCCGTGTTTGACGAACACCGTATTTGCTACCACTCAATACTCTTCCTAGTAAATTAGGGACATCGTTGTGTCGCATACCACACCCATTGTCTCGGACTTTGATTCGAAAGTACCCTTCTTGCGATGCCTTCTTTTTGGATTTTTTGCCATCCTCTCCAGCCGCGTCGTCTCCTCCCGTACTTTTTCGAGAAGAGGATTTCTTTTGAAACAATTCAGCATCAATGGGACTGGCGGTGCCACCTTTGCCCGTATGCAGACCACGCAAAACATTGAATTCCGCCTGCGTAAATTCTTCAATGCTCACGGAAATCTCGGGCAATTCATTGATGGATTCACACGCATCCAATGAATTTTCCATGAGCTCTCGAATGGAAGTGTACAAGGATTTTCCCATGTTGTCAAAGCCGGCAATGGCTTGATTCTCGGCGAAAAATTCCGCCGGGGATTTTGACACTTGAACCTCCCCCTTTTGTGCGGCGCCGCCTTTTTTCTTTTTTCCACTCATGATAATACAATAAGGTCTTGCTATTTGTCTTGTCTTGTCTTGTCTTGTCTCGAATCGAATCGAATGAATCAACTAGTTTCTCCTCCTTGGATTTGTTACTCGCTGTTTATTGCTTCGGGGAGTACGATATCAAGGCCATGGTGGTGGATGGTGCAAGTTAGTTTCGCTTGCTTGTCGACGGATTTTGAGGCTCAACAGTCAGTTGAGTGTCATCAATGAGCAGTCACGTTTTACGCGTCATGTTCATGGTCGCGCACTTATTCGACCTCAGCTGCTTCATCATCTCGAAAAGGAAGTCAAAAAGTCACACTTTGAACGCAGGAAGAAGACAGGGCAGCGATATTCAAAGCTAGCTAGACTTGCTGTTTGGTAGGAATTTTAGTTCTTTCGATTACTTGGAATGTATCATATTTCCTATAATTATTTTTACATCATTAGCTATAAGAAGATTTAACCAAAACTGGGCGGAGGGTTCGCAGCATCATCCCCATTCTCATTCAATCGGTTCGCTAGCACATCTCGTTTGAAATCATCCACTGGCTTGCCCATAATTTTGGCCAACAAGACCTTTTGCAATTGCATATGATCGGACGCGGTTTCCCCCATTTTATCTTTCCATTGATTAGCTATTTGGGTTCGTCGGGCGATGATTTGTTCGGCCAAACTCAAGGGATCAATGAGACCAATAGTGGTAGCTCCATTCATGCTGGTTCCCAAATCTCGCACCGCGGGGGGTGTCAAGAGCATTTCTTCGATAAAATCATCGGCCCGCCCATACGGCAAATCTCCATCAAAGAATCGTTGAACACGTTCCACATAAAAGTCTCGTAAAAAGGTAAACGACACTTCGCGCTCCCCACCCGCATCTTGCAACTCGCGTAGGAGTTCGTGAATGCTGGCTTGGGTACATAGATTGTAGAGTAAATCAAAATTTCCTTTTCGAAAGGGACTCGAGGCAATGACAGAGGATTCCATGTCACTGCTTAGAATTTGGGACGTCAATCGATCAAAGGAGCTGGCCATTTCTTGTGGACTAAGATTCATAGACGTCGTAGGGTTACTACTACTACCACTACTTGGTTGTCGCAATTTTTCAAAGTAGGAATCCAAAATTTGATTGTTGGTGGAAATGACAATGTCCAAGTCGTGGACAAATTCATTGGCAATTTGACCCCTGACCGACAATATTCGTTGTGCCAGTGACGCGGGATCAATATCAATGGTAAAATCGACCCATCGTTCTTCCAAATAGGGATTGTTTTTGCTCCATCCTCCGTGACCTCGTCCACGCCGTTTGGCAGATACAATGATTTGGTCTTTTTTGTTGTGAATATTTATTAGGTTTGTTCGTATGTGGATCAATTGTAGAAGTCGTTGCATAGACGGTACATGTGATGTATTTGTAGATTGTCATGTGTTTGGTTGTTCAAGAGTGCCGAAATCCAGTCAATGAAATAATAGAAGAGAAACCACAGGAATTCAGGTCAAAGGTAAGGTAAGATCTGTTCTGGTTGTCTACCTGTCTGCAAGAAACGACGCAGAAAACACAGGGGTACCACACCACACTTTTACAAGTTGACATACCTTTCGGCATTTCCATCATTTCCAACAAGACCATTTCCCAAATGGGAAATCGATCAATATCAAAGGCACCGGTGCCATGATATTCCAACAAATTGGAAAGTCCCAAAAAATCTTCCACCCATTTTCCCGAGTGAGGATCTCGACATTCCTCCAACAAAAACATGAAGGACTGAATGGCACGTTGTGTGAGAAAACTCTTCACACAGGTTCGTGCATTGTTGCGGGCCATGATTATTTGTCTTTGAGAAGAAGGCGAAGAAGAATCGCCACCGCCATTACCAGTACTGACAAACAGACGAGTTGCAGTGGCTGCTGCTGCTGCTGCTTTTGGAGCATAAATGCGTGTGATTGGAAAGCCTTGACTGATCTGTTGTGGCCCTCCTAGTAGAAACATCAACAACAAGCACATCCAAAAGTTCCGGTAAAGTACCAACGTTGGAAGCATAACTCCTTGTAATGACCGCATCTTAAAAGTGGAAAATGGTAAGCAAGGGCAACGATCCGATAGGGTGTGATCTAGATAGCTAGCTAGTTATAAAGCTGGCAGCTAATAGCTCAGTAGCTAATAGTGAAGGCAACGGCCTGTCCGTAACAGAGTACTGTAGCAGGTAAAGTAATGCTGCCAAAAATAACGAGCAGATCTTTCGATAAAACTATCAAATGAATGAATTCTAGATCCCTTATGGTTAGACGCACAATAGCTCGATATTCTCCCGCCTCTTCGTGATTCCTCCAATTGCCGTTGTTTATAATGTCATTGCTATCCGTGTTTTGATGCCAATAAGGTTGTTATCAAAAGATAGCTGATACATACATACTCAACTGTACCAAATCAACACTAATATCACTACACTACACTAGCTAGCTAGTTGCAACATCATCAGCTACTACGACGCGCAGTACAGTAGCTAACATAGACCATCGAGACTTACAATACTACTAGTAGTATGACACTCACTATGAAAAAACGAAAGGAACGTGCCTTTGCCGAGCACAAACCCAAATGGCAACGCTTTCAGACAACGCTGATGAAACCGTCGGGCAAATCAGCGGCAGCCGCCGCCTCAAAAGCTGGTAGTACCGGCAACAAGCCAACCTTGCATCCCTATCAACGCCAATATGCACATGTCTATCATCAACGATTGGCCGCCTTAAAGCCGCGGTGTTGGCAAGCCTTTGAGGAATACTACACGAGTAAACACAACAACAAAGGAGGAGACGGAGAAGAGGCTCCCGTCCAAATGGAACGCATTTTGGAATTGCGTGAAAATGTCCGCAGTGTGGTGGTAGGATCCGTGGTCAAGGAAGGGGGGGGCGAGATTTTGCATAAGGAGTCTCGATGCCAATCCAAACAATCCTTGTTTATCGAAGATGAAAGTGGCCGTGCCAATATTGCCGTAAAAAACGTTCATGACTTTTGTACCGGCATGGTGCTGGGCTTCCAAGGCATGGTAGGATCGGATGGAATTTTTCAAGTCGAACACGTCTTTTATCCCGCCTTGCCACCTCATCCTGTCAACAATACTGACACTAGTGATGATGCTGAAGGTGATAAAGAGAAGGAAAAAGAGTCCGAAACAACAATGACGCCTCATTTGTTATTGATTTCGGGATTGCATTGTGGAGATCCCAATGTGTCACCCTTGCGTCGCGATTTGTTGCTTCATTACTTGCGGGGAAATTTTACCTCGGATGCGGCCAAGGTGGCCCATGTCATTATTGCCGGGGGCAGCACCTGTAGTACCACTGCCACACACAATGACAGTCCCACCGTGGGACTGAAAGAACTGGATGGCTTTTGTTTTCAAGTTTGTGCGGCCGGCATTCCCGTCGATATTTTGCCCGGCAAGGACGATCCCACCACGGCCAATTGGCCGCAACGTCCCTTGCACAATTCCTTGCTCAAATTTACCGACCAAAAATTACATCATTTGCTATCCAGAGTCCCCAATCCCTACGGAGCCGTCTTTTGCAAAGACAAGTACGTGTTGGGAACCGATGGGACCAATGTCACCGATTTGTCCAAATCCTTATTGACCACACGATTGGCCAGCAACAGTCAAGATGGAAACGATGATCATGATAATGACGACGCCAATAAAAATGGCTTGGTTCCTGTCTCGCACATGGAGGCCTTGCGTCGTACCTTGCAGTGTGGTCACATGTGTCCTACCGGTCCCAATACCGTCCCGACCATGCCTCATCCCGAATCGGATCCCATGGTGATTCCCGAGGCGCCTCATATTTATTTTGCGGGAAATTGTGACTCCTTTGAAACCATGCTCGTGGAGCAGCCAGGCAATGACAATAATAACGGTGACATCAAGTGTCGATTGGTCTGTGTGCCCAGTTATGCGGAAACGGGCGTTGCCGTTTTGGTCAATTTGGAAACCTTGGAGGCCGAGTCCATTCACATTGCGGATCCAGCCATCTAACATCCATCGAAATATGGGCGGGCCCGCTATAGTACAACTACAGGTAGTAGAATACAAGCATGATTGGAATAAATAAACTATGGTTTAAAGAAAAATACATGTCTTTATAACAGCTGACAGAAGAGGCGCAGGATCCGCCAGTAGAGCCTCATGCCCTTCCTTATTGCAGCTCTTTGAAACAATGCCTTCGGCAGCCGAATTCAGGAGCAGTGATTGAACAAGTTATGGATTGTTTCTTTTCTAGAATGAAAGCGACAGGTTGATGTGAATTGGAAAAATAAAGAGAATGCAATATTTCCATATCCCCTTTTAGTCTTCTTCCATTCGGTTTGTTTCTTGTGCACTACTGTTGTTGTTTGTCAATAAAGACACTTTTTGTCCCGTCGCCTTTTTGCGCGACGCAATTCTAGCCCGTGCACTATCAACGACATTGCGCATCACTTCTTCACGTTTGGCGACGGCCGGTGCCAACAATTCAATGCTCTTTTCAATTTCCACACGAGCTTGCTTCTTCTTTTCCGCCTTGGCGTCCTTCATGCGATCCGCAAAGAAGCGTTCTTCTCGACGAGTCTTGATTTCTTCCACGCGTTGAATGGCCACAATCGTCTTGCCCATCAAATCACGGTCGTATTTGACGGGACGATTTCTTCGCTTTTCAAATTCAAAGGTACGATCCACGGCCATTTCTTTGCCACGCGTCTTTCGGTAGGTCTTGGTCCAAGCCACCTTGCGGGGATTGCGCTTCTTGTTAAAGTTGCGATGACATTTCGACCGACAAAACCGAAATTGTTTCGAATCGTTGCGGACAAAGACCACGCCGTGGCCAGGGTAGCATGGCGAAGAACAGAAATAACACTTCTCAATACGCATATTGTTGTTGTTGCTGTTTCTATTGTTGTTCTTTGGTTGCACTACACTGTTGCTTCTTCTGTACGAGTACTAGTACGAGTAATGAGGTCGATGGGGTGTGTTCCAAACTTCCAATCGATCATAAGTACATTTTTCCTCTTTATTTTCGAGCGTCAAGTCGATAATAGTTGTTGGGTGGTTGGAACGAGGCGAGGCGAAGGCCAGGCGTATGAAAAACGTGACTGAACTCCAATACGACTCCCCCCGACACGCTCACTGGATCGACCAACTCGCTCTCTCGCTCCGTCTTTTTGGCATCTATCGGCTTCCACGGCTGATGATTCATTCATTCATTCATTCATTCATTCATTCATTCATTCATTCATTCATTCATTCATTCATTCATTCATTCATTCA